>Ga0190275_10002853_pt1 | contig 12287 bp, 10 predicted proteins | sample Popmic550T_FD_133745 | JGI IMG/M metagenome (GOLD analysis project Ga0190275, IMG submission 133745) | Populus adjacent soil microbial communities from riparian zone of Yellowstone River, Montana, USA - 550 T | ecosystem: Environmental > Terrestrial > Soil > Riparian zone > Trees stand | place... | reverse complement strand
CGGGTTGATCGCGCTGGCGCCGTCCGGAGCTGGTGCCAGGGCGGCCACGCTGGCGGGCTCTGCGACGTAGGTGTAGGACGGTCCGCCCATCCCGGATCCGCTGGGATCACCGCACTGCAACACCCCGAACACGTCACTGTTGACAAGTCGGTGGCATGGCGCGTCGTTGAAGAACGAGCTCTCAGCGAGGAACTTCATGCTGTTGGTGGCGCAGGGGGCATTGATCGGATCCAGTGTCATCTGGAACGGGCCCTGTGTACTGACGACGTCCAAGACGACGGGGGTGGTGCTGTCCTCCGGCTCGGGAGGCAGGCCGACGTCCACGAGGTTCGGATTCGACGCCGGGTCAGCCGGTGTGTACTCACATGCCCCGGCCTCCGGCTCGCTGCTGGCCTCAGGTTCGGCGTCAGGTTCGTCATCATCGAATGCGCCGGACAGGAACAGAACGCCACCGACCACCAGCACGACGGTGAATGCTGCCACCCCGACCAGGGTGTTGCGGCGCCGCTTGCGCGACTCCTCAGCACGGCGCTCCAGCTGCCTCTGCAGCTGTCGCCGGGCAGCCTCACGCCGCTGCTTATTCGTAGCCAATGTTCCTGCTCCCTGTCGAAAGTCATCGATCGTTCACGTTCGAGGTGCGGACCCGGTTGCCCCGTTCGGACGGGTGCGGGGCAGCGCAGCTTGTGAAAGAAGCGCCTGCCACCGTTGGGTTCCGGCTGTACGGCCGGTCACGGAGGACCGACGGCGAAGTCTACGCAACGACCGCGTGAAGCATCTGTGAGCCACCCAGAACGGCCCTGGGTAGCCTGCATCCCGTGTTGGTCGTCAGTTTCCCTGCGGGAGTCTTCGGGACCAATTGTTACGTCCTCGCATCGGCTCCCGGCGCAGAGTGTGTGGTCATCGACCCGGGCATGGACGCCGTCGAACCACTGAACCAGGTGCTGACCGAACACCGGCTCAAGCCGGTCGCGGTCGTACTCACCCACGGACACCTCGACCACACGTTCTCGGTCGTGCCGGTCTGTACGGGATACGGGATCGCCGCCTACATCCACCCCGAGGACGGGCCGATGATGGCCGACCCGGTGAAATGGCATGGCCCGAGCTTGGCGCCCGTCGTGGCCGGCATGGCCATTCCGGAGCCCGATGACCTGCGCTTCCTCACGGACGGAACCGACCTCGACCTCGCCGGCGTCCGACTGACCCCCCGGCACTCGCCGGGGCACACGCTGGGCTCCACCGTCTTTGACCTCACCCTCGACGACGCTCCGGGGATGATCAGTGGCGATCTACTCTTCGCCGGCTCGATCGGCCGCGTCGATCTTCCGGGAGGTTCGATGAGCCAGATGACCGCATCGCTTGCCCGGGTCGTGCTGCCGATGGATGACGCGACCGTGGTCCTGCCGGGGCACGGGCCGGCCACCACCATCGGGCGTGAGCGACTCACCAATCCCTACCTGCGGGACCTGATCCAGGAGCCTGACGTTCCCCGCCGGAGGCTCTAGATGGGCAGGCAAGGTCCGGCGCCGCTATCCGGCTTCCCCGAGCTGCTGCCCGGGCAACGGATGGTCGAGACGCAGATCATCGATGGCTTGCGTCGGGCCTTCGAACTGCACGGATTCGCCCCGATCGAGACCAGGGCCGTGGAGCCGATCGAAAGATTGACCGGTGGCGTCGAGCTTGACAAGGAGATCTACGCGGTCAGCCGATGGGCCGAGGCGAACGACGCGGCAGCCGAAGCGAGTCTGGGCCTGCGCTTCGACCTGACGGTCCCCTTCGCGCGCTACGTGCTGGAGAACGCGGGCAAGCTCGACTTTCCGTTCCGCCGGTACCAGATTCAGAAATGCTGGCGCGGAGAACGTCCGCAGGCGGGTCGCTACCGCGAGTTCACCCAAGCCGACATCGACATCGTCGCCAAGGACCAGCTGGCCTTCCACTACGACGTCGAGGTCGCCACGGTGATGGCCCAGGCGTTGACCGACTTACCTGTCCCGTCGCTGCGGCTGCAGATCAACAACCGGAAACTGTTGCAGGGGTTCCTCATCGGGATCGGCGCCGCGGACCCTCCGGCCGCCCTTCGGGTCATCGACAAGTTGGACAAGCTGTCGGCCGGCGTTGTCGAGCAGTTGCTTCGTACCGAGGCCGGCCTGTCGGACAAGCAGGCTGAGGCCTGCCTTCAACTAGCCAGCATCCATGCAGCTGACACGTCCTTCGTGGACCGGGTGAACTCCCTCGGGGTGAACGAGCAGCTCCTCGACGAGGGTCTGGCCGAGCTGGCGGCAGTCCTGGAGGGATGTGCCGGGATTGCAGGCGCTCGGGTCAGCGTCGAGGCTGACCTGAGGATCGCGCGCGGACTGGACTACTACACCGGAACAGTCTTCGAGACCCGGATGACCGGACACGACGCGCTGGGCTCGATCTGCTCAGGAGGCCGGTATGACTCGCTGGCAAGTGACGGACGGGTCACCTATCCCGGTGTCGGGATCTCCTTGGGGGTGTCCAGGCTGCTCGTGCCGCTGTTTGCCGAGGGAGGACTCCAGGCCTCCCGCAGCGTCCCCTCGGCAGTTCTAGTGGCAATGCCCCTGGAGGAGTCCCGGCCGTCGTGTGCTGGTGTGGCGCAGGCTCTGAGGCGACGAGGAATTGCCACGGAGGTCGCCCCCGCGCCGGACAAGTACGGCAAACAGCTGCGTTTCGCCCATCGCCGTGGCATTCCATACGTCTGGTTCCCCCCGCTGGAGCCGGGGGGTGGCCACGAGGTCAAAGACATTCGCAGTGGTTCCCAGATTCCGGCAGATCCCGATACCTGGCTGCCACCCGAGGTAGACCTGAACCCCCACATCGTTCCCAAACCGAACGTCTCTGAGTAGAGGAATTCTGTGATCCGCACCCTCGCAGGTGGAACCCTGCGCGCTTCCCATGTCGGACAGACCGTGACCCTTGCGGGGTGGATCGGCCGCCGTCGGGATCACGGAGGCGTGGCGTTCCTGGATCTGCGAGATGCCTCGGGTGTGGTGCAGGTCGTCGTACGTGACGAAGCTGTCGCGCACGGGCTACGCAACGAGTACTGCTTGCGCGTCGTCGGTGAGGTGGCCCAACGACCCCAGGGCAACGAGAACCCGTCGCTGCCGACCGGCGACGTCGAAGTCATCGCGACCGAGGTCGAGGTGCTCTCCGAGTCCGCGACGCTGCCCTTTCAGATCGACGACCATGTAGAGGTGGGGGAGGAGGCTCGCCTGCGGCACCGCTACCTCGACCTGCGCAGGAGCGCCCCGGCTGCGGCCCTACGGCTGCGCAGCGAGGTCAACCGGACCGCGCGCGAGGCGCTGCACGCGCACGGTTTCGTCGAGATCGAGACCCCGACCCTTACCCGCTCGACGCCGGAAGGCGCCCGGGACTTCGTCGTACCGTCGCGACTGGCGCCGGGGTCCTGGTATGCCCTCCCGCAGTCGCCGCAGCTGTTCAAGCAGCTGCTGATGGTCGCCGGCATGGAGCGCTACTACCAGATCGCGCGGTGTTATCGCGACGAGGACTTCCGGGCCGACCGACAGCCGGAGTTCACCCAACTCGACGTCGAGATGAGCTTCGTCGACCAGGACGACGTGATCGCGTTGACCGAGGAGATCCTCACCGCGCTCTGGAAGCTGGTCGACTACTCGATCCCGACCCCGATCCACCGAATCACCTATGCGCAGGCCATGGCGAGGTACGGAACGGACAAACCCGATCTGCGCTTCGGCGTCGAATTGACCGACTGCACCGACTATTTCGCAGAGACGACCTTCCGGGTCTTTCAGGCGGACTACGTGGGAGCGGTCGTCATGCCGGGTGGGGCTGACCAGCCACGACGGACCCTGGACGCCTGGCAGGACTTCGCCCGCCAGCGTGGACACAAGGGGTTGGCCTATGTGCTGATCGGCAATGATGGCGAACTGTCCGGGCCGGTGGCCAAGAACCTCTCCGATTCCGAGCGCGCCGGCTTGGCCAGCCACGCCAAAGCGGCGCCGGGGGACTGCATCTTCTTCGCCGCGGGGGAATCCGCCGCTGCGCGCAGCCTGCTGGGAGCCGTTCGGCTCGAGGTCGGCCGCCGTGTCGGATTGATCGACGAGTCCGAGTGGTCCTTCGTGTGGGTGGTCGATGCCCCGCTGTTCGAGCCGTCGGCGCAGGCCCGAGCCTCCGGTGACGTGGCCGTAGGTAGCGGGGCCTGGACCGCCGTGCACCACGCCTTCACCGCACCGAAGCCCGAGTTCCTGGACACCTTCGACAGCGATCCTGCGCATGCCCTCGCCTACGCCTACGACATCGTCTGCAATGGCAACGAGATCGGAGGTGGCTCGATCAGGATCCATCGGCGCGACGTCCAGGAACGCGTCTTCGCGATCATGGGCCTGTCCGCAGAGCAGGCGCAGGAGAAGTTCGGCTTTCTGCTCGACGCGTTCGCTTTCGGCGCGCCGCCGCACGGCGGCATCGCGATCGGATGGGACCGTGTCTGTGCGCTGCTGGCAGGTGAGGCCTCCATCCGCGAGGTGATCGCCTTCCCGAAGTCAGGTGGTGGCTATGACCCGCTGACCGGTGCTCCGGCGCCGATCACTGCCCAGCAGCGTAAAGAGGCCGGCGTGGACGCAGCAGTGCCACGTGGACCCGAGCATCCGGAGGGCGCAGCCACCCCGCCCGATCAGGTGCGGAGCTGACGGCTTGGACATCAGCAGGGTGATCGCCAGCCTTCGACTGGCCGTCAGCGCCTCCCCCGAGGACGTTGTCCTGCGATTGCATCTGGCCGAGTTGCTGCTGGAGTCGGGAGATGTGGACGGGGCAATCACCGAGGCCGGCAACGCGCTGGTCCAGGAACCAACCTCGCAGACTGCGGCGACACTGATGTCCCGGGCCCTGCGCAGCGAACCACGAGCACCTGCCGAACCGGCAGTCGATGATGATGATGCCGGAGATCCGAGAGGCACCTTCGACTGGCAGGCCGCCGATGCGGAGCTGGCTGACATCGTCGCGCCGCAGTTCGTCGAGGAGGCCGCCGATGCCGGAGAGCCGGCGTTCTCGGCTGAACGGCCATCGGTGCGCCTGGCCGATGTCGGCGGCATGCAGCACGTCAAACAGCGCCTCGACGTGGCATTCCTCGCGCCCATGCGCAACCCGGAGTTGAGTCGGCTCTACCGCAAGAGCTTGCGTGGCGGCCTGCTGCTCTACGGGCCTCCGGGTTGCGGCAAGACATTCATCGCGCGCGCCGTCGCCGGTGAGCTGGCCGCCAATTTCCTCTCGGTTGGCATCTCCGATGTGCTGGACATGTGGGTCGGCAGCTCCGAACGCAACCTGCACGAGCTGTTTGTCCAAGCCCGGAGCATCGCGCCCTGTGTGCTCTTCTTCGATGAGATCGACGGTCTGGGGCAGCGTCGCACGCGGACTTTCAACACCGCGACGCGCACCACGGTCAACCAGTTGTTGACGGAATTGGACGACGTGCACGCAAGCAACGACGGCGTGTTCGTGCTCGCCGCGACCAATCAGCCCTGGGATGTCGATCCCGCTCTGCGCCGGCCCGGACGCTTCGACCGGACCGTGCTCGTGCTGCCACCGGACGCCGCCGCACGCGAAGCCATCCTGCGCTATCACCTGCGCGAGCGACCGGTGGAAGGCATCGAACTGGGCAAGCTGGCAGCCGGCACTGACGGCTACTCCGGAGCCGACCTGGCTCACGTCTGCGAGACCGCGGCCGAGCGGGCAATGCAGGATTCAGTGCGCAGCGGCGTTGTGCGAATGATCGGCATGGCCGATCTGGAGGCGGCGATGGCAGAGGTGCGGCCGTCCACCGGCCCGTGGTTCGAGGCCGCGCGGAATGTGGCGATGTTCGCCAACGAGGGTGGCGCCTACGACGAGTTGGTCGCCTATCTGAAGAGCAAGCGGATGCTGTGAATCCCGATGAACGATCCTGAGCCAGACGTAGCGCTGCGGGCAGTGGCACTGTTGGAACTCGGCCGGCTCGACGAGTCCGAGAGGATGGCCGGCCAGGTTCTGGCTATCGATCCAAACAGCTATGTGGCGCTAGTCACCCTCGCCGCGATCAGCATGCAGCGTCTCGATGAGGCCGGGCTCATCGGCGCGAGCCGGCGGCTGATCGGCGCCCACCCGGACCGCTGGGACGGCTATTGGTTCCTGTGCACTGCCTTGAACTACCAGCGCCAGTGGGACGAGGCCATCGAGGCCGGGGAGCGCGCTGTCGCGCTGGCGCCGGCCGAGTCGTCGGCCTTTCACGAGCTGGCCCGAGCTCTGGCCGGATCACCGGGACGCATCGCCGATGCGATCAGGACAGCCGAGGAGGGTGCACGGCTCGGCCCTAACGAAGTCTGGTCGTGGGTGCTGTTGTCCGGCGTCCGCCGGGTCGCGGGGCAGTTCGCCGAAGCGGTTAGCGCCGCAAAGCGTGCGCTCAGCATCGAGCCGAGCTCGACGATGGGGCGGGTCATGCTGGGTGTCGCGCACCTCAGCAACGGCGATCACGACGCCGCAACTGAGCAGTTCCGCTCCGCGCTGAGGCAGGAGCCGATCCCGTACACCTTCTCAGCTGTTGAAGAGACCCTGCTCGACCATGCGGTTCCTGCCGCGACCCGCCTGCTCTACGAGCAGGTGCGCCTCGCGCTCGGACACCCCGATCTGACCGACCCCGACGTCACCACCACGGATCCGACGCTCCTTCGACTGCAGGTGGCCTACAGCAATGCGCGGGCAACTCGCAACGATCTCGAGCTCGATCCAGCCATGAAACCATCAACCGGAAATCGAAGGGGGACAGGGGATAGCGACTGCTGCTCTCCCTGAATGCCGATGCCGACAATTGCCCGAACCCTGCTGGGGCCTGGCCCGACCAATCCCTATCCGGAGGCGACAGCCGCCCTTGCCCAGCCTCTGCTGGGGCACCTGGATCCAGCCTTCCTCGCCCTGCTCGACGAGACTTGCGAGCGGCTTCGGACCGTTTACCGCACCGCAAACCGGCGCACGTTGCCGCTGTCTGCGACCGGAAGCGCGGGCATGGAGGCAGCCTTCGTCAACACGGTGGGACCGGGCGACGTCGTTGTGGTCGGCGTCAATGGACTGTTCGGGGTACGGATGTGCGACGTTGCCTCACGCTGCGGCGCCGAGGTGGTTCGGGTCGACGCGCCCTGGGGACAACCGTTGGACGTTGAGGCGGTCCTGTCTGCTCATCGGGCACCCAAGCTCATTGCTGCTGTCCACGCGGAGACCTCGACCGGAATTCGGAATGACGTGCAGGCCCTCGCTGCCGGCAAGGGCGACGCGCTGTTGCTCGCCGACTGCGTGACCTCGCTTGCCGGCATCGAGTTGGCCGTCGACGACTGGGGAATCGATCTGGCCTACTCCGGTAGCCAGAAGTGTCTCGGTGTCGCACCGGGACTCGCGCCGTTCACCATCAACGACCGTGCCTGGGAGCGAAGGATCCAACGACCGCAGTCCTGGTACCTCGACCTCGGCATGCTCGGGGGCTACGTCGGTGAGTCTGCAGGGGGTGGTGGCCGCACCTACCACCACACCGCGCCCACGGCGATGGTCGCTTCGCTGCACGCTGGCCTGGGGCGGGTGCTCGAGGAAGGCCTGGACTCCGTCATAGCCCGCCATGAGGAAATGGGTCATGCGCTGCAAGAAGGTCTACAGGAGATGGGGCTGGAGCTGTTTGCAGCGACCGGACACCGCTTGCCCGAACTCACGACCGTCCGCGTGCCCGAGGGTGTCGATTCGGCTGCAGTCCGCGCGGAGTTGCTGAACCGATACAACATCGAAATCGGATCTGGTGCAGGGGAATTCGCCACTACCATTTGGCGGATCGGGCTGATGGGCTACAACGCCCGCCCGGACATCGTCACGCTGATTCTGGGTGCGCTGGGCGAGGTCCTGACGCGGGCGGGGCAAGGCACTCGTGCGGGACAGGACCGCGCCGGCGCATGACCCGGGGACGCCTCAGGCGCGGAGCGCAGCCTCGAACACTTCTGCTGCCACATGAAGCATGGCGTGGGCGGCATCCGGCCCAAGCTCGCTGTGATCGATCCGGGCACCCGATCTCAGGTGCTGATCGTCAGGGACGGTGAGGAGTCCGCGGCACACGCCTTGGAACCGACGGGCCGCGGCGCCCAGGTCGACCGGACTGTTGCGTTTCGGGACCGCGCTGACGGCCACATAGCTGTTGGAGACGAGGGCGCCGAAGCCGTGCTCGGCGATCCAACGCAGTCCCGCGTAGGTGGCGGTGAGTCCGTCGATGCTGGGCGAGGTCGCGAAGACCAGAGTGTGTGCGCTGCCCAGTAGCTGCCTCATCAACCCGCCACTGAGCCCGGCGCCGCAGTCAATGACGGTCACGGGGAAGTGGCGGTGCACGACATCCATCGTCGCGACGAAGGTGGCCTCGTCGAAACGGGCGCTCTGCCCCGGGTCGAGGCCGCTGGGCAGTACCCAGGGTCCGCTCGCCGAGAGCGCGAGGTACGGGGCGAGGATGTTGAAATCCCCGGGGTCCCCTCGCCCAGCCAGATCGTGAGCGCTGTGCATCGGAGCCACACCGCTTCGCAGAAGCAAGGAACCGAAGGTCGGGTCGGCGTCGAGGAGCAGCACGGGTTCAGCACGTAGCCGGGCGTAAATGCCGGCCAGCAGGACAGACAGGGTGGTCTTCCCGACGCCACCTTTCAGACCTACGACGGCGATACGTCGCGGACTTCGGACCGGACCCCTCAGTCGTCGGAGCTCGAACTCATCAAGGGCAAGCCGCGTCTTGCCCTTGTTGTTGCCGAACACCCCTGTTTTCTGCCGTGGGGTTCGCTGTTGGTTGGAGCCGGGCCGAGGGGCCTGACCGGGGATCTGGGCTGCCCGTTGCGAGCCGGGGAGCGGTGGCTGGGCAGCTGGCGGCGGTCCCAACCGGGGTGGCGCTCCGTCGGAGTTGTCGCGCCCCGGACCCGGGCGGGTCGGTGCCATCGTCGGCAGCTGAATCATCTGGGTCTCACCGGAGCGTCCGTCAGTGGAGTGCCGCCCGCCGCCCTTGCGTTTGGGGGGCCCTGCATACCCCGGCGGCGGAGGTGGGGGCGGCGTGCTGCTCAGGGCTGGCTCCTTCCCGGAAGGTACCGACGGTCATGAGGCAGCCGCGTCAGTGCGCGCGGGCTGCCACAGCCATTGTGTCGCGAACGCTGGGGAAACCTGCGTCAGGGTTGCCACATCGGCCGCGGGTAGCCTCTTAGCCCGTGAGCGACCCGGCCAGCCTCTTCGACGAGGCCGCGGCGCACAACGCGGCTGCCGCCGCCCCGTTGGCGGTTCGGATGCGTCCGCGAACTCTCGACGAGGTGGTCGGGCAGGAGGCTGTCCTGGGCCCCGGGCGCCCGCTGCGTCGGCTGGTCGACGCCGACGAGGGCATGTCGGTGATCCTCTACGGCCCCCCCGGCACCGGGAAGACCACGCTGGCCCATGTGGTGTCGTTGGCCACCAAGCGAACTTTCGTCCAGTTGTCCGCCCTGAATTCAGGCGTCAAGGACGTCCGGGCGGTCATCGACACAGCCACCAAGGATCTGGGTCTGACCGGCCGCCGGACTGTGTTGTTCATCGATGAGGTGCATCGGTTCTCCAAGACCCAACAGGACTCCCTGCTCTCGGCAGTGGAGAACCGGGTGGTCAGCCTGATCGCGGCGACGACCGAGAACCCCTACTTCTCCGTCGTGAGCCCGCTCCTGTCGAGGTCGATCGTGTAGACCCTCGAACCGCTCGGGGACCAAGACCTACGCTCGCTGCTGCGACGGGCACTCAGCGATCCGCGCGGCTACGACGGCAGGCTGACAATGGCCCCTGACGCCGAGGACCATGCAGTTCGGATCGGTGCCGGCGACGCGCGCCGGGCACTGACCACGCTGGAGGCTGCGGCCAACGCCGCACAGGACGAGGGCCTGGCCGAGATCACCCTGCCGGTGATCGAGCGCGCCGTCACCCAGGCCGCGGTCCGCTATGACCGGGACGGCGATCAGCACTACGACGTCACGAGTGCCTTGATCAAGTCCATCCGCGGCAGCGATGTCGACGCAGCCCTGCACTACCTGGCGCGGATGGTGCAAGCGGGGGAGGACCCCCGGTTCATCGCTCGGCGGCTGGTCATCAGCGCCAGCGAGGACGTCGGCATGGCTGACCCCTCGGCCTTGCCGCTGGCAATCGCGGCCTACACGGCCGTCTCGTTCATCGGGATGCCCGAGGGGCGGATCCCATTGGCGCAAGCCGTGATTCACCTGGCAACCGCACCGAAGTCGAATGCGGCCTACGCCGCGATCGGCGAAGCGATAGAGGACATTCACAAGGGACTCGCCGGACCGGTCCCCTTCCACCTCCGCGATGCCAGCTACGGCGGCGCCGCCAAGCTGGGGCACGGTCAGGGTTACGACTCCGCCCACGCTTCTCCCGACGGCGTGGTGGCCCAGCAGTACGCCCCCGATGCCGTCGATGGGCGGGACTACTACCGGCCCACCGGGCACGGCGCTGAGGCAGGGATGGCGCAGCGCTTGGACAAGCTGCGTGCAATACTTCGCCGCCGCTGAGAGCCCTCCGACGTAACGAGGTTATTACGACTGGCTGAACAGTCTGTATCGCCGTCGAACAGGGCTAGGTTTCACGAGGCGTGTGCGCACGAGACGTTTTCCGGTGGAAGGTGGAGCTGAGTGGCCAAGGTGATTCTTTCCGATGTCGGGAAGGTCTATGAGGACGGCACCCGGGCAGTTACCGGCTTGAACCTCGAGATCGAGGACGGTGAATTACTCGTCCTGGTCGGCCCGTCAGGCTGCGGCAAGACCACCGCGCTTCGCATGGTGGCCGGCCTGGAATCGATCAGTGAGGGCACCGTCCGGATCGGCGAGAAGGTGGTCAACGGGGTCCCGTCCCGTGACCGTGACCTCGCCATGGTCTTCCAGAGCTATGCCCTCTACCCCCACCTGAAGGTGCGCGACAACATCGCCTTCGGCCTGCAGCTGCGAAAGCTTCCCAAGAAGGACGTGAACGAGCGAGTCGAGAAGGCAGCCCGCACGCTCGGACTTGAGGAGATGCTGGACAAACGGCCACGCAACCTCTCAGGCGGACAGCGCCAGCGGGTGGCGATGGGTCGAGCCATCGTCCGCGAGCCGCAGGCCTTCCTCATGGACGAGCCGCTGTCCAACCTCGACGCCAAGCTCCGGGTGCAGATGCGCGCGGAGATCGCGCGTCTGCAGCGCGACCTGGACGTCACGACCATCTATGTCACCCACGACCAGACCGAGGCCATGACGCTCGGCGATCGAGTCGCAGTGATGAAGAAAGGCCAGCTGCAACAGGTCGCGGCACCCCAGGAGCTCTACGACCACCCGGACAACGTCTTCGTGGCGGGGTTCATCGGCTCGCCCGCGATGAACCTGTTCCAGGGCACGTTCAGTCAGGCACAGGGCAGCGATACCTTGCAGCTGCAGATCGGCAGCCAGCGTCTGCCGGTCGGACCGGAATTGTTGTCGACGCGCCCCGACGTGCGCCGTTACCTCGATCGCCCGGTCATCGTGGGCATCCGGCCCGAGGACATGAATGACGCCAGCCTGGCCCGAGGGGCCACCACCGCGCTACTAGAGGCCAAGGCCGATCTGGTCGAAGCGATGGGTTCAGACGTACTAGTGCATTTTGCCATTGATGCACCGCAGGTTGTCACTGAGGACACCCGCGAGCTGGCCCGCGACATGGGCGAGGATCCGCAGGCAAACGCCGCCACTGGCACCGTTGTGGTGGCCCGCTTCAACCCGCGCACCGCCGCGCGGGAAGGTGCCTCGATTTCGGTCGCGGTGGACACAGCCCGGTTGCACGTCTTCGATCCCGAGACCGGTCAATCGGTCTGGGGTGACGCGCCCGGCGCTTCAGTACAGCAAGAGCGGAGTTCCTCATTCGGGGAGCACGCCACACAGGAGGGAACGGCATGAGTCGTACTACACGTTTCACCGCAGGGGCTGCTGCTCTTGCGATGCTGATGGCCGGCTGCGGCGGAGGGGACGATGACTCCGGCGGCGGCGGCTCCGGCGGCGGAGGCGCCCTCGAAGGCGAAACCCTCGAGCTCGCGGCTGTCTTCACAGGTGCCGAGCAGGAGGCCTTGGAGGCCGTACTCGCCGGCTTCACCGAGGAGACCGGCGCAGAGGTCACGTTCACCTCGACAGGTGACGACATCGCCACGGTCCTCGGAACCAGGATTGCCGGTGGAGACGCTCCGGATGTCGCACTCCTGCCGCAGCCGGGTCTGCTCAAGCAGTTCGTCG
>Ga0190275_10002852_pt1 | contig 12288 bp, 14 predicted proteins | sample Popmic550T_FD_133745 | JGI IMG/M metagenome (GOLD analysis project Ga0190275, IMG submission 133745) | Populus adjacent soil microbial communities from riparian zone of Yellowstone River, Montana, USA - 550 T | ecosystem: Environmental > Terrestrial > Soil > Riparian zone > Trees stand | place... | reverse complement strand
GCGGAGCTTGTCGAGGAGGTCGGTGACACTGGTGGCGGTGCCTGTCTGGTATGCCATTACGCCAACCTCACAGCGATGTAGTCACGGAACGTAGCGCGGAAGACGTTGGGGATGACGACGTACGTGTCCGCCCCCACGGTAAAGGTGTCCTCGGCCGCCAACCCGCGCCCGGTGGTCATGTACACCCCATCCAACTCCCCGGCGGTGTCCGGGATGTTCCCGTGGAGGATGATGGGGAGAACGGGGTACTGCACCGTCGACCCCAGGTTGCGAGCCAGGTTGGTCATGCCACTACTGACGGGCCAAATGGTCCCGACGTTGGGCTCAGAGGACATCTGGTTGCTATGGGCGGACGACCCACCCGCGGCGTACCCCCACCAGGTGCCATCCACCTTGCGCAACCGAAGGTTACAGGCATCCGGCTGGTAGCTGGACACGGGGTTGACCGGGAGTCCCATGGGGAAGTTCGCGATCTCCGTCCCCGTGTAGGCCCACCGCCAGTTCCCGGAATTCGACGCAGGCTCGGACAGGAAGGACAGATTGCCCCCGATCGCGAGCGGGTACGGGTACTGCTGGGGTGAGGCATACGGGTTGATGAACCCCGCATACATCGCCACGTACACCGTGGACACCTTGGCCACGACCATAAAGCGCCGCCCATTGGCCACGAACCAGTACGGCATGTTCGAGTTCCACAACGTGAGCGACGGACGGGTCATAGCTCCGGGCTGAGTGGTGAATGTCAGCCCGGCATCCCATCCGGAGAACCCGCCCAGGCGCCAGTTGTAATAGCCGGCGCCGGCGTTCTCGAAGGTTTCGATGCCGACGAAGATTTCGTCCGCGCCACCGGTGCCTACCCCCTTGAGCATGAGTCGGTCCGACAACCCCGCCCCGCCCACGGCGTACTCGAGCTCGACCCAGGGGTCGGCGGCCAGGGTGGTCAGGAAGGTACGGAGCCTCGAGAGGAGGTCCTTGTGGCTGGTGGCGGTACCGGTTGCAAAGGCCATTAGAGTCCCAGGGCTGCCTTGATGGATTTCGCGTTCTTCTGCATGGTCCGGACGAACACCCGCTGCCCGGCACTGCTTTCAATCTCACGTAGTACCAACCCGTCCTCCAAGCCCACACTCAGGCTCGATGTCCCGCCGCCTGGTGCCCCGGCTGGCTGCACCAGGCCCCCGTCCGCGTATCCCCGCAACCCGCGCGAGCGTCCCCGGGTCCCGGGCAGGTTCATCCCGTTCAACGCCTCGAACAGGTCGACCCCGTACTTGTCCACCGCCGCGGCCCTGATGACATACTCACCATCGGAGAGCCTCGCCGGGATGGAGTCGGACGTCTTGGTGCCCGGTCCCGAGATGTACCCACCGGCTGCCTTGCCCATGGGGACCGGGCTCCCGGTGGACACGGGTCCCCCGGCGGCGAACCCGAACGCCTTGAGCATGGTCTGGATCGCAAGGGTGGCGAGCATCTGGGCGATGACCTGGGAGAGCGCCCCCACCACCGCGCGCGCCATGTCCCCGAACGACTTCACCGCCTCGAGGTTGCCGGACAGGATGGCGCTGAAGAAGTCCGACAGCTCCCCCTCCGCCGTCTCCTTGGCCGTGTCCCCCATGTCCTCGAGCGCCGTCTTCACCTGGGCACTGGACAGGGAGATCCGGGTCAGTTCCTCCTCGAGCTTGCGCACCTGTTCGGCGATCGCCGGGTCACCGGTGGCGGTGGCCAGGGCCTTCAGCGCCGGCAACGCCTCGGTGATCTGCTGCATGGCGGCGGCATACGCCTCCTCCAGGAGCTTCGCCTGCTCGGTCTGGCTGATGAGCCCGGCACTCCGCTTCGCCTCGATCTCATCGACCCGGGCGGACAGGATGTCCTGGGACTTCTTAATGATGTCCTCGAGGTCCTCCGCCTTCACCTTGGCGAGCTCGATGTTGATGAGCTTGTCCATCATGGCGATGCCCGAGGTATCTCCCTCCGCCACCATGCGCTTGCGGACCTCGCGGAACTTCTGCTCGAGCTCCTTCTGCTTGGCAAGGACCTTCTGTCCCGTCGCCTCGAGCAGGGCGATCTCGATGTCCTCGCGTTCCTTGGCCTGCTTGGCCGCCTCCTTCAACTCCTTGGCGGTGTCGGTGTCCTTGGTGGTGACCGTGGCGAGGGGACCGGTCTTCGGCGCCACCGTCTCCGCGACATCGCGCTTCGCCCGAGCCGCCAGGAACGCCACCGTCTTCAACCGCTCCTCGAGGGCCGCCATGGCGGTGTCCCCGTTCGCGAACTGGGTGAGGGTGGTATCGCCGAACGCCTTCGCGTCGTCCAGGAGTCCCTGGATCGTGTCGGCGGCGACGGTGAAGTTGTCGGCGAAGTCCAACCCCAGGGCCTTGCCCACCCGCCCGGTGACCCGCAGCAACTCCATGAACGGGCGGAGCATGACCTGGGCAATGCGTCCCCCAATGGAGCCGAGCAGGGCAATGATAACGGTCAGCCCGTCCCGGAACCCCGCCACGGCGTAGGCCACCGCCTTAAAGGGCAGCACCAGGGAGTTCGCCTCGGCGTTGGCGTCCACCAGGCCGGTGAAGATGCCGGTGACGTCAGACACCAGGGCGCCGAACTGGTCGACGATGAGCCCCACCACGCCGAAGATTTCGTTGACCTGGGTCCGGTTCTCGTCCAGCCACCCACTCAGGGCTTCGGCGTTCTCCACCGCGGTCCCGAGCATGTCCCCCAGGAGGTCGCCCAGGCCGCCGAAGATGTCCTGCATGGTGGTGAGCAGCCCGGAGAACGACTCACTGATCTGGGCGGTGTCCAGGTCGAAGATGCCGGACAGCGCCGCCTGCCCATCCCGCTTCAGGGCATTGAACAGGGGCTTGGTCGCGTCCCCGGCGAACACCGCCAGGGCTTCCTGGACGTTAGACTTAAACGCCGCGAAGGTGCCGGTGATGGCGTCGCCTGCGGTGCCGAACGCCTGGAGGCGCCCGAGCAGAAACTCCGTGAGCTGGTTCCGTTCCTTGGCCGCCTCGATGTCCGCCCGGGTAATGCCGAGGGCCGTCCCGATCCGCGCGTTCTTGTCGATGTCCCCGGACAGGAGGGCACGCACCTCCTGGTTCAACTGGTTGAACGGGACACCCAGGGCACCCGCCGCCTGGGTGGCGCGGATGGTGATCTGCCGGATGTCGTCGATGGCCAGGCCCGCCCCGAGCCCGGCACCGATGGCCACCTGAAACGCCTCGGTCAGTTGCTCGGTGGTGGCGGCCGTCTGGATACCGGCAATGCGGAGCTTGGCCACCTGGTCGGCGGCGATCTCCTGGGCCGCACCCAGGGCGGCGGTGCCCTTCAGGAGGGTGCCCTGCTCGTTCCGGAGTTCCGCCTGGGCGCTGACCAGGGACGCAATGCCCAGGGTCGACGTCTCGATGGCCTCGTTGAACCGGAGGCCGATGCGGGTGAACTCAGTGAAGGCGCGCAGTCCGGCGAAGGCTGCCCCGATCCCCGCGGCGGCGCCAATCAACCCACGCACCCCGGACGTCAGGTTCCCGGTGGTGCGGTTGGCGCTCTGCGTCTCTGACCGGAGCTTGCGAAGCTCGACCAGGAGGGCCCGGACGACCCGGGCCCCACCCTCATCCTGTACGCCTACGCCAACGAGTACATCGTCTGCTGCCATGAGATCAGTCCAGGATGCGGGGCTTGGTGGGCGCCTTCTTGTACACTCTCAGGCCGTACAGTATGAGGTCGCGCTCGAAGTTGTGTTGAGCAGTCTCCTTGAGAAGCTCTACGTACGACAGCAGTCCTTCGCGGATCGGGTACTGCAGAACAACCGGATAACGAGCAGGGTCGTGCCCCGCTAGCTCCCGGACAACGCCGTCCCAGTCGCCGAAGTTGAAGACCCCTCGGAACGGCCTGGGCTTCCGGCGTCGCTGCTTACTCCCACGAGGGACTCGGAAGACCTCGGGGAAATCTTCAACGAGACGACGCCGCTCACGAAAAAACCAAGGATCACTCCCACCAGGCTTCCCTGGAGGGCGGCCTTGTCCTTCGGGTCTGTCAGGTTGGCGAAGGTCTTGGCATTGACCTGCGCCTGTTCGATGGACCAGGGCGTGGGACCGGGACCCTGGAGCACCGCGGCCAACAACTCGAACAACTTCCCAGACCGGAACGCCTGGAGGACCAGGCGCGTCGCCACCTGCTCGAGGTTCTTGTCGGAGTCATTCTCGAAGGACTTGGCCAGCTCGGTGAGTCCTGCCTCGGACACCAGTTGCATGGCATAGAGGTCCTGCTCGAACGACGTCGACGAGACCGGGCGGTAGGACTGCCCGGCGATCGTGAGGGTGGTTCCCTGGGGGTTGGTGGCCATGTTGGAACGCGCGCTCCTTGGCGCAAGAGTGGGGTTTCCCGGGGTTGGAGGGGGTGGGGTGGTGTACATACACCACCCCACCCGTCACCTATCCGATTCTTACGGGGTGTACGTGACCCTGTACAGGGGCTCGGTCGGGTGGACCGTGGCATCTTCCTGCACCGCCATCTGCAGGCCGAATGCCGCAAAGTCCTCGGAGATGAGTCCGATGGCACCGTCCGGAGACGCCGACACCCGCCACACCTCGACCATCATCGCCGGACCGGCCGACGGGTCACCGATGAACAGGACCTTGCCCTCGATCAGGGACTCGGTCCCACCTGCCACCGTCTTCGCCCCAGCGCCGGCGGTGTACGCCGTCGGGGTGTAGCTGGCGGTGACATCCTCACCCAGGTCGGCCAGGACCGTGGCACTGCCCGGAATCAACTGCACGATCCCGAGAGTCTGGTCGATCCACCGCCAGTCCGTTCCCAGGACCAGGGGGGTGGCACCGGCAATCTCCAGGGAGACGACGGTGTACGGGCCGAGCTTGGCGAACTTGTAGAACCCACCGTCGACGGCGTTGGTGCTGAGCACCTCGTCGACCACGGCGGTTGCGAGCTGCGTGGCTTCGCCGACCGTCCCCATGAGGGCCAGGGCCAGGTTCTCGGCGTTGAACTCGTTGCCCGTCGCCCGAAGGGTGACGGTGCGACGGCGGGTAACGCGCTTCAGCAGCCCGGCGGACCGGGACATGCTGCTGTACTTCTCGACAACATCGTCCTCCGTGGTGATCTCGAAGGTTTCGACGTTGCCCAGGTCGCGATACCCGCCCGAGGAGACTCCGTTCGCGTCGAACCGATCAAACATCAATCGGCCCTTCCCGAGGAGTAGGTTCTCCGCGTTCGGTGCGGTATTGGACGGCATGGTGGACTCCTGCTAGGTGGTTTTCACAACGACAAGATGAGCCAGGACGAACCCCCAGAGTCTTGACTCGCCGACCGTGCCGGCTGCCCGCTGCAACGTGATGTCGCTCACTTCCATAATCTTCCAACCATTCAACTCGCGGTAGCCAACGGCCAGCTTCTGATCGTTGAACCGCTCCAGGGACTCCATGACCCCGCCCAGGCAGTACCCGGAGTTCCTGATCGCCACCAGGTCCGCTTCGTGGCGGGTCGTGTAGGCGAATGCCAATGTAACACCTTTCGCCCGCATCGTGCCACGCCAGGTTATGTCGATCTCTGAGTCCATCCAGATCGTCAGCGCTGGCGAGGCAGGCGGATCAATCTCCGTGGCGACTTCCTCGTCATCCACGTCGTTGTACACCGTCACCGACGGAGGCACCGAGTCGGTACCCCCTCCAGGACGGTTCCGGGGTTGGGTCGCTTGCAGGGCATTGACGCCGTGGGTCGCGTGCTCCATCCACCGGTCTGCGAGCCGGGTCACGGTGTTGACGAGGCTCACGCTGGCACCCTGCCCGTGGCAATGAAGGTGCGCACTATCGATCGCAGCTCAGTCACGAACTGCGGGGGTGGGGGACTCGGGAACACCTGCCGCTTCGGCAGGCGCCCCGGGACGCCCTTGTGGTGCCAGGCTGCCTTCGGGTCGTTGCTAAAGACGTCCAGCATAACCCCGTTCGCAATCCGGCGCAGGCGCGTTCCGGTCCGTGGGTTGATGAGGGAGAGGAACAACGCCTTGGTCGACTTCAGGGGACCCAGCCCGAGGGTTCCCATCCGGCGCTTGCGTTCGATGGTCGACGCCGCCAGGGGCTTCCACGGCTTGCCGAACGCCGCTCCCCGGCTGGCCCAGTGCTTCTGAACCGTGCGGGTGACGAGCGCCCGGATCGGTCCCAGGGCGAGCTTTTCCAGGTTCTTGAACCGGGACTCCAGGGACAGGAGCTTCCGCTCCGCCTTGGTGATGTTAACACGAACCTTGACGGTAACCATCAGCCTGGGGGGATCTCGAAGCCCACCGACACCGCCCCAGTGACCTGCCGAACCATGGCATGGGCAATGGGAGACACGATCCGGTCCCGGTACTCTGTCTGCTGCCCCGCGTGTCCGGACGCCAGGGTCCGGAGGGTCAGGGCGTTGATGCCGAGCTCGAGCTGGAAGTTCAACTGGTGGGCGATGGCCAGGGCAATCTTCTCCCCGTCCGCCCCGGTGTACACCGGCTCGGTGAGCTTGAGCAGCATCTCCGCCGTGACCTGTTCCTCGAGCTGCTTGGCGGATGACAGGGCCCGATACTTCCCGCCCAGGATCGACACGGCACTGATGTTGTACAACGGACCCACCCCGCCCAGGCTCGCCGCCAGGGCCGGGTACTGCTCCGTGCGCAACGTCTCATGCAGGGCCCGCATCCACCCGTCGGACTGATTGGTCCCGTACCGGAGCATCCGGCCCACCGACCCCACCAGGCGGGACCCACCCGCGGGGTTCCGTCCCACGTACACCGTGGCCGGCACGCCGTTGTTATCGAACGCCTGCCCCAGGGTCATCTGCCCCCGGCGAACGCCGTTGATGTAGAAGTAGATCGTCTCGTTGACCCAATCGTCCACGATGCCCAGGGAGTACAACGCCGGCGGAGCCACCTGGGGGATGAAGGTGTTGAGTCCCGAGCCGCGCGCCACCTGGACAAAGAAGGTGGTCTGAACACCACTCACCGCCGTCTTGGGGATGAGGGACATCGAGATCAACTGGTTCAGGGCGTGGGTGAACGCCGCATAGAACCCGCCGAGCTCGTTCTCCACCCGGGCGACCATGACATGGGTGTTCTGCTTCGGGGGTGCAGCCAGGGGCACCGAACTGAGTGCCCCCTGGGCTCCGGCAAAGGTGGCAAGGTGCAGCGCGGGATCGTAGACCGGAGCGGCTGCGGCAGCCTCGTACGGGATATGCACACCCCCCACCGCGTCGGTGAACTGCCCGACGTCTGGTGCCCAGTCATTCAGGAGGTCCGTCGTAGGGACAGGCATCGGCTACCAGGAGAAGGAGTTGCGGACGGTGTGCGACGGACGGGTCTGGGTGGTACGCTTCACCGTCACCGGGACCAGGAGTCCCTGATGGGCGCGCAGCGCATCATCACTCAGGTTCTTAAAGTTGTTGATCTGGCTGATGAGGTACTGGTGGCTCCCTTTGCCGTCGACATCCACCTGGGACGGGTTGGCCGACAGGCGCAGGTACACCTGGAGGAACGCCCGGTGGTACGCCCACTGCTTGGCCGCCTCGTCATGGTTCGCTTCATCCGCTTCGGCGGCGGTGGCCCGGGTGTACCCCTCGTCCAGGTACCCATCCAGACGCTCCGCCATGACATTCGAGGCCTCCCCCGGGAACAGGGACGCCTCGACGAGTCCAACCGGAGCGATAAGGTCTGCAGAGCTGATGGCCATGGTCAGTGCAGGTCGAAGTACGGGAAGTAGTGTCCGGCCCCGAAGGACAGGAGTCCATGCTTCGTGCCCGTGGCACCCAACCGCTCATTCGTATGCGTGAACAGGTACGCCCCGGCCAGGTACACGTCCAGGGTGGTGCCGACCAACTTCGTCCGGAGCTCCACCGTCGCCACGGGTCCCAGGGCGATGGCGTGGGTGTGCAGGAGCTCGATCCCGGTTCCCGTGGGGGCGAACCGGTAGACGTACACCCCGGTCGGACCTGGGAGAACGGCCACCATGTCCCGCCCATCCACCAGGCGTAGCCCGACGCCGGCGGAGGTCAGGTGCGCCGCGAAGGTCCACCGGTGGGACAGGTCCACGTTCCGCTGCCCCGAGTCCACGCCCACGAAGGACATGGTGGGGCTCCACATCCGGGAGTCCTGGCCAAAGGACAGCACCCGCCATCCCCCTTCCCGGGGATGCTCCCAGACGCCGCGTCCGGCGTACTGCATCATCTTGAAGCCATTGACCTCACCCAGGTCGGGCGGCGGGGTCACGCCGAGCTTGATCCGTACATCCTCCTCCGGTCGGGCGCGCCGGGGGTAGACCTTGGTGCTTGGACCCACCACCGCCTTCCCGAGCTCGCGAGGGCCGGTGAATCCCCGGTACTCGAGCTTCCGGGCGTAGTCATCCTCGCCCTCGCGTTCGGAAAGACGGTGGTTGGTCATGGAGCTACTGCGCCTTCTTCTTGTCGTCCTTCTTCAGCGCCTTGCGCAGGTCCTCGACGAGGACGTTGCCGTTCGCCCCCGAGCCCTTGACCGTGATCTCACGATCGGCGACCTCGGCCATCAGGTCGTCCTTGTTCCAGGACTCGTAATCCTCGGGCTCGTCGCCACCTTCATCACCGCCCTCGGACTCCCCACCCTCTTCACCATCACCCTCGTCGTCACCACCCTCGTCCGTGGCGTCGGTGCCTAACTCCTCGGCGTCCGTGCCCTCGTCCCCACGCTCGCGCGAGGCATCGACGGCGTCCTTGCCCGGACCCTTCTCGCCTTCCGCGACCTTCTCGTGGAGGGGGCGCTTGCCGGCCGGCTGGGCCATGCTCGCCATCTCACTGCCCTTCGGCGCGGTGCGACCGGCCTCGGTGGCGGCGCGGACCTTCGCGTCCAGGGTGGCACCCTCAGTCGAGGGGGCTCCCACCTGGCCCGTGCGCGGGTCAGGGCTCATGGTGCCACCAGGGCGGGTCTCGCCACTGGTCTCGGAGGCCTGGCGGCTGCGCCGACCCGACCCACCGATCGGACGCCCTTCGGCGTCCACCTTCATCCCCCCGACGACATACTCGCCCCCGGGGCGCTTCGCTTCGGCCATGCTGTTCACTCCTTCAGAAGAGACGGAAAGGTGCCTGGAGTAGGGGATGACCCTACCCCAGGCACCGGGGGACTAGCTGATCGTCGGGACTACGTACGCGCCACCGGCGAAGTACAGCACCGCTCCGTTCGTGCGCTCACGCACCGCCACACCGAGCTCCGCTTCCATGTACTGGGCGCGGAGTGGGAACGTGTCGATGTCGGCCGCAATGCGCAGCCCGGTCGTGCCCGCGATGTCGCTGACGCGCATCGTGAGCGGCTTCCGGGCGTCACCCGCAGCGTAGACGAAGGCGTAGTCCTCGATGCCCCACGGCTTCGTCCACACCTCCGCACCCTCGAAGATACCGATGGCACGGTTGTCGAGCCGACTGTTGTCCAGGTTGCCCTGGGCGACGTCGGTCGTGGCCCCGCCACCGCGGATGATCCGGGCGTCGAGGTACTCCTTGAAGCCGGTCAGCGCACGCACCGCCGACTCGTCGGCCTGGGAGATGATGATGCGCACTCCCTCGCCATGGCCATGCTCCACCACGTCCCGCACCGTTGCCTTGAGGCTCGGGGCGTCGAGCGCCGCGATGGCATCGTAGTGGGTGTGCGTGGTGCCGTCGAACACCTCCCCGTTCGGCCCTTCCGGAATCGCGGACGAGTCCGCGTTGAGGAAGCGCTTCACGTTCAGGTCGACCTTGTCCACCAGGAAGTCCTGGAACGTGTAGTTCGTGGCCCCGAAGATCGCGTTCTTGATCTCCCGACCCAGGCGCTTCAGGTGGGCCTTCTGGGCCGCGGCGAACGTCTGGAGGACGTCGTTCACGGTCCGGCGCTGCATGTACTTGCGGGTCCACCCGACTGCGTGCTGGAACATGCGCAGCGGGGCACCCACCGTCGCTCCGGCCGCAGGCTTCTGCGTCGGGGCTCGGCCGTACTCGTCGACTTCGACCATCTCTCCGGCATCACCCACACCGTACCGGTACAGGCGCTCGGTGGTGATGGTGCAGAGCTCGCTCATGAGATCGTTGACGATCTCGTTGTGCACGTCCAGCTCCGCGTTCAGGATCTCGGCGATACGGTCCTCGCCGACCTGCGCGATCTGCTGGTTCTGGACATCATACAGCGAGGAGATGTCCAGCGTGCCGGTCTTCAGTGGCATGTCTGGTTATCTCCCTTAGATGCCCACGACCATGATATCGGTCGTGTTGATCGCGTACGCGATCCGGGTGGTGCCGCCCGTGGTGGCGGCGGTGTCGAGGCGACCATCGGTCGCGGCGAGGAACAGGTCAGCGCCAGGCGTGAGCCCGGAACCGTAGCGCATGCGGGTACCGGTGCCGAACAGGGTGATCGCCTGTCCTGCCTTGCACGCCCGCGGGGTGAAGCCACGAACCCGAGCTTCCGCGTCAGCCGCGCCACCATCGGCGTGGTAGACGAGTCCATCGGTGTGGATGAAGCACGCAGCACAGACGTCGAGGTCCTCACCTGCCAGCAGTCCGGTGATCTGGACGGCGAACATGGTGGTGGACGTGTCGACCGAGGCCTGCGCACTCCGCGTGACAAGAGCCATGGGAGTGTTACCTCAGAGGATGATTGACTTCAGATCGATGAATACGTCGGGGTCCGCCGCCGGGCTCCCTTGAGCTCCTCGCGATCAGCACCCGTCGCGACCGTGTCGCCGCCCTTCTTCTGGCTGGGGAGCTTAGTCACCTTGCCGGGCTTCTGCGTGCTCTTGCCCGTGGTGCCCTGGCTCTCCTCACCGTCCTCACCCTCCACTGCCGACAGTGCCGGCAGGTAAGGCTTGAGGTTGTTCGTGGCGTAGTCCACCAACTTCGTGGCCTGGGCGCCTTCGGTGTTCGGCTTGACGTACGGTACCTTGACCTTCTTCGTCTCGCCATCCTCGGTCACGTTCTCCTCGCGGAGCTCGATCGTGAGGTTCTTGTCACGGACCAACTCGCGCAGGGTCTCCCGGTTGTACTTCACCAGGCCCGCAGCCTCGTCGACCGTGGTGGTGCGCTGGATCTGGGCGACCTCGGTGATCGCCTTCTCGCCCGCCGTCAGTGCGTCCTGCACCTCCTTCGGGGTCTTCTTCAAGGCCTGGAACGCCGTCCATGCCTCTCCCTGCTCCTTGGTCAGCACAACCGCCCCCTCGGGGGGCGCCTTCTTGGCCAGAGGTTCGAGCTTTTCGAGCTGGACGCGCTGCTGCTTGTTCTTCCGACGCAGGGTGTGGTTCTCGTCGGCAAGCTGACGCACGGCAGCCTCGGCGGACCCGTACCGGCCAATCAGGGATTGAACCAGGGAACCGAGATCGACATTGGAACCGGACGCTACAGGATCAGGCATAGGGAAGTGGCTCTCCGCCGTGGGAGGGTGGACTCTGGGATGCCGGGAAGGTCAGGTGATGCCCACCCCTTCCGCAAGACATCAGTGAAAACTGGGCTACCGGTACTCGATGGTGCAGCGGTCGTTCGCGCGACAGTCCCGGCTCCCAATGGGGACCAGGTCGCCGATCGGTACCCAGCCCAGGGCCGTTTCCCCCAGGCACCCGGCACAGTGGTCGGCGGGGTGCAGGACGTTGCGCTCTTCGGTCATGCCCAGGTCAGCCATCTCCGCCTGCTCGAGCTTGTGGAAGGTACCCCGCCCGGCCTGGGCGTACATGCCGGTGCGATTGAGGAACCGCCCGTCCAGGGGCAGCCCCGCCTCGATCTCCCGGGCGAACTTGGCGAGGTACCGGTACTGCTCCTTCACCTGGGCACCGATGCGCCCGTACTCCCGGGGTCCCAGGCGCTTGAACCCGCCGCGCGCCATGGCGCCATTCGCCAGGTGGGCCGCCTTGATCTGCGTCCGCATCTCCCGCTCCCACTGGGGGAGGGTGATCTGCCTGGTGCGGAGCTGCTCGCCCAGGGACTTCATCTCCCGGGACGACGAGGCGAGGGCCGTGTCCAGGATGTTGCGCTGGCGCGTGCGGGGGAGGAACCGGCCGTCCGGACCCCGGTACCTCCCCGTGGACACGTCGTACCGCCATGGCCTAGGGGCCGGTGGCATGGACCTCGTGCAGGGCCACGGTCTCGAAGATGTGTCGCAGGTCCTCGGTCACCTGCTCGTTGCGGTGCTTCGCCTGGTCGTGGGCGAAGTCGGCGAGGTCCGGGTTGTTCTTGCGGAGGATGTCGATCAGGTCGCAGCAGACGGTGTACAGCGGGTTCGTCACTGCGTGGAGGATCTCATGGGACAGGATGAAGGACCGTTGCCCGGGGTTCTTGAGCGGGAAG
>Ga0190275_10002851_pt1 | contig 12291 bp, 12 predicted proteins | sample Popmic550T_FD_133745 | JGI IMG/M metagenome (GOLD analysis project Ga0190275, IMG submission 133745) | Populus adjacent soil microbial communities from riparian zone of Yellowstone River, Montana, USA - 550 T | ecosystem: Environmental > Terrestrial > Soil > Riparian zone > Trees stand | place... | reverse complement strand
GATGGCGGAGGCCGCCTGGGTCTGCGGCGACCCGGGGATCCAGTACCACGACAACATCAACCGATGGCACACCAGCGCCAACACGGCGCCGATCAACGCCAGCAACCCGTGCTCCGAGTACATGTACCTCGACGACAGCGCCTGCAACCTGGCGAGCCTGAACCTGATGAAGTTCGTCAAGGACGACGGCGAGTTCGACATCGAGGGCTACAAGCACGCGGTGCGGATCGTGTTCACCGCGCAGGAAATCATCGTCGACAACGCGAGCTATCCGACGCCGAAGATCGGGGCGAACAGCAGCGAGTTCCGGCCGATCGGCCTGGGCTACGCGAACCTGGGCGCCCTGCTCATGAACCGCGGCCTGGCCTACGACTCGGACACCGGTCGTGCCTACTCGGCGGCCATCACCGCGCTCATGCAGTCAGAGGCGGCACTGCAGTCCGCACGGATCGCGCGCGACCAGGGCGGACCGTTCCGCGGCTACGCCATCAACCGCGAGCCGTACCTGAAGGTCATGACCCAGCATCGGGACGCGGCGTACCGGATGGATCGGGATCTCATCCCGACCGACCTGCTCGACGCGACGCTGACCGGCTGGGACGAGGTCGTCGCGCTCGGCGCAAAGGCCGGCTTCCGCAACGGCCAGCTGAGCGTCCTGGCGCCGACCGGCACGATCGCCTTCATGATGGACTGCGACACGACGGGCGTTGAGCCGGACATCGCGCTCATCAAGTACAAGCGCCTCGTCGGCGGCGGCTACCTGAAGATCGTGAACCAGGGCGTCACCAGCGCGCTGCGCAAGCTCGGCTACACCGGGACGGAGGCGGAGCAGATCGTCGCCTGGATCGACGAGCACGAGACGATCGAGGGCGCCCCGCACCTCAAGGACGAGCACCTCGACGTCTTCGACTGCGCCTTCAAGCCGGCCAACGGCACGCGCAGCATTCACTACAACGGCCACCTCAAGATGATGGCCGCGGTGCAGCCGTTCATCTCCGGCGCCATCAGCAAGACGGTGAACATGCCGGAGGCCTCCACCGCGGAGGAGATCGCCAAGGTTTACATCGACGGTTGGAAGCTTGGCCTCAAGGCGATCGCCGTCTATCGCGACAACTCCAAGCGGTCTCAGCCGCTGAACACCAGCAAGGAGGGCGGGACCGATACCGCCGCCGCGGCAGCATCGGCAAATCCGGAAGTCCAGACCATCTACAAGCCACTCCGACGGCGCCTGCCCGATGAGCGCGCCAGCATCACCCACAAGTTCAACGTGGGCGGCCACGAGGGCTACCTGACGATCGGCATGTACGAGGACGGCACGCCGGGCGAGATCTTCCTGCGCATGGCCAAGGAGGGCTCGACGATCAGTGGCCTGATGGACAGCTTCGCCACCGCCATCAGCCTGGCGCTCCAGTACGGCGTGCCACTGAAGGACCTGGTGTCCAAGTTCAGCCACCTGCGCTTCGAGCCGGCCGGCTTCACCGGCAACCGCGAGATCCCGATGGCGAAGAGCCTGGTGGACTACATCTTCCGATACATGGCATCGAAGTTCATGTCACAGACGGATAAGGATGCGGCCGGCGTAATTAACCGCCAGTTGACTCTTTCGGAAGCTGCACCTGTGAGTGGGGAAGCTGCCTCCGGTCCCACCGCGACCGCTGAAGCGGCCGCGTCGGCACCTGCGCCAGCTCAACCTCTTACCGAGGCGGCTCCTGAACGGTCCGCTGGGGGTGAAGGTGCGGGCGAGCCTTCAGATCAGGTAGTGGCTGAAGTTCTTGGTGTGGTTGGTTTTGAGGCACCAGTGGATGCCGAGGCCGATACCGAGGTTGGTGGGGGAGAAACGACGTCGCCGGGGCAGCCGAATGGGCTGTTGGATGGGTTGAAGATCGTGGCGCAGGGGAGTGCGGCGAAGGATCGGGCGGAGCGGCTCGCCGTGGGCCAGGCGCCGGTCGTCTTCGACACTGCCGACTCGCCGGCCTGCACCGACTGCGGCTCGATCATGGTCCGTAACGGCTCCTGCTACAAGTGCATCAACTGCGGGGCCACCAGCGGCTGCAGCTGACTCGCAGGAGCCGGCCTCGAAGCACGGCGCCGAGGCGGCGAAGAGTAATCCGATGGCATTCAAGATCACGTTTCATGCCGGCGTCGGTGAATACGACGCTCGAATGACTCGAGAGCAGGCGCTGAACTGGCTCCGATCACGCGGGCTGGCGGGCATGACGAACCCTTCGACGTCAACAGAGACCCCCCTTGAAAAACTCGATAGCGACCGGCTAGCTCAGGCAATTTCAGCTGCCACCAACACCCTGGTCGAAGAACTGCAGCAGGCCAGTTCGCCACTGATCATCAGGAACGAGCCCGACGCTGAGCCCCGCTCGTGGGTAACAGTTGCCTCCAGGTCAATCCGGGCAGTGAAGGTCACAGTCGTCGATGACGACCAATACGACGACGATGACGATGACGATGATGACGCGTGGACCCCATTCTATGATCCCGGCGATCGGATTCACTAGATCGGCAGGATTGTCCTCGCGGTCGGACCGCGAGCGCGACAACAGTCCGCGGCGCCCGGTGGCTCGATCGAACCGCAACTCCGGCACCCCGGTCTTGCGAAACCCTGTGACGTGGTGGCGGCTTCGAGCTGGCGCCCGCTCCTGCGGCGCGACCGGCACCAGCGCGCGATGAGACCCCCGACGAGGTACATGCATCTGACGTAGTTGCATGTACCCTACGCCTCCACTAGACTGACAGAGCCGGCTCCCCAAGGAGCCGACCGGCCCGCTGATCGGACCGTCAGATCGGTATCGACAGGAGGCAGGCGATGACTGGGGCGACTAAGACGAAGGCACAGGACGACCGCGACCGCGGGCGACCCGAGACGATCAAGGTCACCGTGACCTTCCCGATTGGAGCCGGCGGACCCTACCGCGACGACGTGGCGGACGAGGCGACGGCAGGGACGGTGCGGGCCGCGGCCATGACTCACTTCGGCGCGGCGGAAGACCCGGGTCTCCGGTTCTATCTCGTCCACAACGGGCTTGAGGTAGCTGACACGACGGCGATCGCCGAGGTCGCCGGGCGAGCTCGGGCGGTGAAGTTCACTCTCGCTCGCGACGTCGTCCAGGGCTGATGGACCTGGAGTCGGAGCTTCGTCTCGATGAGGACGCCGCCGAGGTGGCGGCGTTCCTCGCCGAGAACGACGGGGCGCTCGAGCCGGCATGGCACCGTGGCGAAGAGCTCGAGGCCGGTGACGAAACCGGCGTGTATTGGCTGACCGTGCGTCCAGTCTCCGCTCCGGACGAGCGCTACTACGCTCGGATCGGCTGGAATCGCTACCCAGGTGCTCCGCCGTCGGTGAAGTTCGCGACCACGGATCGCGGCTCGTTGAGCGAAACCAGCGCCTGGCCGAATGTCGGCGGATATCGGCCGGGAAACTTCGACATCTGCGCGGAGTGGACGAGTGAGGGCCACCAGGCCCATCCCGAGTGGGCCGGTCGTTGGCCCACGGCCGGGAACCCATTCCTGTGGGTGGTGCAGATCCTCCAGGGAGACCTCGACAGACGCTATGGGGGACGCTCCGCATGACCAACATCGTCCTCCCGGAAGACGGACTGACCACCATCCTCGGCGACGTTGGTCACTACGGGAAGGCAGGTCTTGAGACCGGCGCATTCCTGATCGCTCGGCTCGATGAGCAAGACGTCGACACGGTCGCCCTTCTAGGAGACCAAGGCATCGAGCGCCATCCCGATTACCTGGTCATCAGTGGCGTGGCGATGGCCGCTCTTTTCAACTGGGCCGATGATCACGAGTCGCGGGTAGTGGCGCAGCTGCATTCCCACGCCTTGGAAGCCCGCATGTCCGTCACGGACAAGCGCTTCGGACTTACGGTCGAGGGGTTCACGAGCGCGATCGTGCCGTATGCCGCTCGCCCGACCGCAGACCCAAACCGATGGGGTTGGTGGACGTTCCGCGGGGGCGGCTGGGTGTCGGCGCAGCCGGCACAGCTGGCCAAGGGTTCGTGCCATACCGTCGTGTTCGACGAAGGCGGCGTTCGCGATGGTTGATCATTCGCGGATGCTCAAGCTCGGCGCTCAAGCAAGCGAGCGAAGCGAGTCGGAGCTTAGGGACCACCTCGAGGGGTCGCGTGTCTCTATCGGCCTGGACCCGATAATCCCGGGAGTCGCGCTAGCCGCGGAGGTTCTCGTTCGGACGCTGCGTCGGATGCCGGGCGTCATCAACTTGGATCCGAGTGGCGTCCCACGCGATCTTGTGGATCGGATCGTCGCCCAGGCTGCGTTGATCGATCCCGACCGGCCTATTGGGGTGGCACGCCAAGGCGAGTTCGATGTAGGCATCAGGCTCGCCCTCGCTGCGCCCCGAGGCATCCTTCGCGCGGTGCCGGACCTACATGGTTACCGCTTGACGACGGGCAGCGGCGAGCTACGCCAGCGGCGGCCCGCTTCGGGCCTCGGCAGCGCGAGCATGGCGGCTGCAGTCTCGGGGGAGGTGTTCAAGACAATCGCGGCTGTCAAGGCGCCGCGAGGCATCCGCCACAAGAGCCTGTCCTTCTGTCCCGTGACGCTCAGCCGCCGCCCCGAGAATGGTCCGGAGCTGCCCGCTTCGTGGGAACTCTCCGCGATGCTCATCGGCCTCGGCGCACTCGGCACCGGGACGACCCTCATCCTCTCGACGATGCCCGTGGAAGGTGTTCTTGATCTCATTGATCCGCAGCGGTACGCACCCGAGAACGTCGGCACCTACTCCCTCGGCGGTGTCCAGGAGGGACGGGACGGACCGTTCAAGACGGATGTTGCGGCTGCCGCCTTGCCGCGATTTGAGACGCATGGCTGGCAGAGATTTGCAGGTGAATTGCCGGAGCTCGTCGATGGCAGCTCGCTCCAATGGCCAAACGTGGTCCTTAGCGGGCTTGACTCCCCAGCCGCTCGACTCGACGCGCAGCGCTTGCGCGCAGACCGGATGATCGATGGCGGGACGGGCGGGACGATGGTTGGCCTGCACGTATCGCGCGACGGCGGGCAACCGTGTATGAGTTGTTACTTCCCGGAGGCGACCGCGGGCGGCCCGGGTGTGATCGATGACCTCGCGCTCATGACGGGGTTGTCACCTGCGCTGCTCGTTCGTGGTGCAGAAGTCCTCAAGGAGCACCATCTCGCCGGTCTCGATGCCGACCAGCAGGCGCTGGTACGGCCGTATGTCGGCCACGAGGTCTGCGGCCTGGTGTCCGCGCTCGGCCTCACCGATCTGAAATCCGATGACTACCAGCCATCAGTGCCGTTCGTCTCACTCGCGGCCGCCACGCTTGTTGTTGGCCGCCTCGTTGCCCAAGAGACCGGAGTCGAACCGCCGCCCAACTTCGTCCAGTTCGACGCGCTCGGCGGACCGAACCGGCTCACGGCCGTCCGCCGCCGGGCACGTCCGGGATGCGAGTGCATCCGGGCGGCGGGCATCATTGCGGCGGTGAGAGCGAAGAGGCGAGCACGGGGTTAGTCGGAAGCGACGCACGCTCGGCTTACACGCGATCCGGGTTGCGCGTCAAGCACGCCAAGCCGTTCATGCGTCGCGTGGTTATCTATACTCGTGCCGTATATGGGAATGCGTTTGGAGACGTCCCGTGAAGGTCGGCTTCGAAAGCCGAGAGTTGAAGCTGCTGTGCTGCAGTCAGGCGGCGCTCGATCGGCGGTTCGGCAGCGATGTCGCCGCATTGATTCGCTGCAGGTTGTCCGAGGCTGCTGGTGTGCCCACGCTGGCGGATCTCATGGCGCTGCCGGCTGTGTCCTTCGCTCTGGGCCATGACAAGGGACGTGTGACGATCGCGATAGAGCTGAGCAATGGTGCTTCCCTAGTGCTTCATCCCGTTGGGCAGGAAGGAAAGGAGTTCGACCCCGATGTCATTATCCGGGTGGCCGTTGCGCGTATCGCACGCTCGTGATTAAGGCAGTGGGCGTGGACTCTGGCCGGATGTGGCACGACTTTGAACCGGACTATGCCCATCCGCCAGGCGAGACCGTTCGCCAAACACTAGACGCCATGGGCATGAGCCAAGCCGAGTTCGCGCGACGCGCGGATCTGTCGACTAAGCACGTAAACCAGATAGTCCAAGGCGACGCGCCAATCACCCCCGACACGGCCCTTGCTCTCGAGCGAATTACGCGGCTACGGGCAGCGATTTGGAATGGCTTGGAAGCAAACTATCAAGTCATTTCGCGTCTCGCTATCTCTCGCCGATCCTTGACTGAGGAAGATCTCGCGTGGGTGCGCGCGATGCCAGTCCGCGAGTTAACCCAAAGGGGATTTCTGCCTGACAGCAAGGACCCGGCCACGCGCTTCGAACACTTGCTGCGGTTCTTCCGCGTGGCCAATCGACGAGCTTGGGAAGCCGTATGGCTCGACCCTGACGCTTCGTTTAGGCGTTCCTCGGCATTTGACGCGAAGCCTGAGGCAGTAGCGACGTGGTTGCGGTTAGCTGAGCTAAAGGCAGCCCAAGTGGACTGCGCTCCGTTTGATAAGGCGGCATTCCGCGAGGCAACAGACGAGATTCGTCGGTGGATCGAACGCCCGGTCAGTCCGAAGCTAATTGGTCAGATTGCGGAGCTGCTGGCGCGAGCCGGCGTCGCATTTGTACTTGTGCGCGGCATTGAGGGATCACGCGCAAGCGGGGTAACTCGATGGATGTCGGCCACAAAGGCTTACATTGCAATGTCATTGCGCTACAAGCGAGATGACCACTTTTGGTTCACCCTATTCCACGAACTCGCTCACGTGCTGCTGCATGGCAAAAGACGAATGTTCGTGGAGTTCGACAAAGGCATGAACGTCGGTCTAGCCGCCAAAGTCGCGGAAGCGGAAGCGGACCGCTTCGCAGCTGACGCTCTTATCCCGCGGGCCTATGTTCCGCGCTTGCGCGCTCTTGGCAGCCCGAACAAGAACGAGCTCAACATTCTCGCGCGCGAAATCCATGTGCCCCCCGGGGTCCTCGTGGGACGCATGCAGCGAGAGGAACTCATCCCGTGGAGCGCCCACAATGATCTGCGGGTCCCAATAGATCTCGAGGCCATGACTGCGGTCATCGCGGACCCGGCCTGGGATGTCTAGATCGATCCTCGACCGGCGTGATCTGCCCACAGCGCACCTTGTAGGAGTGCCTGTTGTTAGTTGAGAAGCGCGACCACGCAACCGTGCACGCGGGTGAAAGTCACACCAAGGGAACTCTTCGGCGGTCCCTCGCGAAGGGCGCATAAAGGTCGCCGCGACATAGCGCCACGAGCCTGATTCCGATCTTGGCCAGTTCGACTCGTCCCGATTCCATTCGCTCGCGCGGCCCGGGCACCGTTGCATTGCCCCGTGGCAACGACGCGTCACTCGAGGCCCAGTGTGGGCGCGTCGTTCGCGAACAGTTCGCGGTGCATCCGCCTTCGCACTCTCGGTCGCTTGAGAGGACGACCGTGGACGGCCGAAGCACTCTTGCCAGGCGAATGAGCGTGCGGATGTCGCCGTCGGTGAACTTCGCACCTGTCTTGCTCTCGCCGATCATTAGGCGTCCGTCAGCGATTGCGGCAAAGTCGAACTCGTTCACATCACCTGATTGCCACCTCACGATGTGGTCGAATCCGTATGTATATGCATTGACCGAGCGACGCCGAATGGCCGCTAGGGCAAGGGCGGTGACATCGCTTCGTTGGCTCAGAAACTGGAATGCGGCCTCGTTCAATTGGTATCCCATCTCAGGCATCGAGGGTGTTCGCGTATTGAGTCCGCAACGAGGGCAGAAGTAGTTCTGACCGTACTCGCCTACTCGGATCAGCGAGCCAGCCAGACATTCCACGCATTTCACCCGCATGCCGAGTTGTAGGACGCCTACTTCGACCAACCGGGAGACCCAAGCCCGAAGCCAGCTCTCATCGGTCCAACCACCTGGCACCCGCCGCGGGAGTTCGGTGTCTCGACGCGCCTGCGTGAAGGCGCGACGCATCTCGTCGAGCGTTAGCGATCTCCGATACGACCCTGTAATCGCACTGCCGAGGTGGTGGCGCTGGAACTCTGCGATGAGCACACGACTTCGGACATCCGTTAGCGTTGCGTGTACCTCATCGAGTCCGGATAGGTGGTTTAGGGTCCACTGACCAAAGCGACCCTTGTCTGATAGCTCAAAGCGGATGCCGCCGCCGAGCCTGTTAAGCACCTCGGTAACGGACGGAACGCTGAGGGCTACGCTGCGGATAACCCGCGACGGCCGCACGGCCAGCACCGTGGATCCATCTCTTGCGACCCGCGATCGCACCGCTAGGCGACGAGCTTGGTCTGACGGTCGTTCATCCCATCGGAATGAGAGCACGATGTTACGCAGTCCGGAACGAGCAGGCATCCCGAAACGCCTGTCGTCGTCTGACGGCAGCTGCAGGTCAAGTTCGACTGCGTAGGCACCAGCTGGTTCGCCGCCAGCGACACCGACCGGGATCGCGTATGCCGGTCGCCTGACAGGGAGCTCGAACCTCCCGTCGATAATGGGCACGTCGTCGCTTTCGCTTTGGCGGCCAGTCCTTGGTGTCCTGTTCGGCCGGCGTGGCCATCGAAGCCTGGACAGGCTCGTGACGATGACGGTCGCCCCGCGCGCGGCGGCGACCTGCTCCGCCTCTGCGGTAAGGGGCTGGCCGGCGACGATCTCAAGCCGACGTAACCCACGCGATGGAGTTCTCTCCAGAATCTCAATCAGCGCTTTATCCCCCCCGTGCCCAGACAACCCCCGAACAGCGCGAAGGTTCCAGAGGGTAATCCCGTCATCGAGTGTGTCCGTGCGGTGGTAGTAGAAAGGCAGGCGCACTAAGGTGGAGCGCTGGGCTCGGGCGCTCGCCACGGCCGCGGGGGAGCCGTCGACAGACGCGTCTGTCGACGCGCGGGCTCGCGCTTCGTTGACGAGCGCTCGCGCTTCAGCGGACTCCTTCGTCCTGACCGGTAGTCCCAACACCGCGACCGTTGTTGGCGGTGCGCCGTGAAGCGGATCCGTGAATACAGTCGAACCCTCAACGGCCGCTTCCGTAATCGAGGTGGGCATCCAGCCAAACTCTCCTTGCAATCGCTCAGAGAACCTGACAACCCAAAACGGCGTCGCGCCGAACGCGTCGAGGTTCCGCCGCAACTTCTGAAGCTGTTTGAAGGATGCAGACCGATACAGGTAAACGGCATCGGGATCGAATGCTTGAATCGCGGCTTGTTCCGGACTCCCAAACTTCAAGTCTTTGCCGATCGGGACGATAAGGCTGGTCGTGCCTCCCCACTTGTCACAAAGGGCGCGCACCACTCGGCGAAATGCCCTGGTCGAGATCGGTTCAGGGATGGCGACCGCCAGACGGAGCGGCCGGACTTGCGACTCCGCATACATTCGGGCTGGGGCAGGAGTCGGTTTTGTAGCACTCCAATTGATCATGTTCGAATCCCTCCATGGCGGGCAGGTGCCTGATAGGGGACCGACGTCGAAGGTAGGGCCAGCGCGCTGGCAACCAACCCGTCAGATGCCATTGGTGTCGCAGCGATGACGAGGCATCATCCTTGGGGTCCAAAACCGTCAACCATTCCAAATCGCGCGCCGGTGTCACCCGATGACATTAGGACGACCCAGCGCGGCACGACGTCGCCCTCCACGAGACGGTTCGGGAGCTCATGGTCCCCGAGCCAACACTTGAAGAACTGCTCAAAGAACCCACGAATCTCAAGCCTGGGGTGTGCAGACTTAGGGGAGGCTGACTGCGTTAGGACCCGCTCAGCAGGGATCGCATATGGCGGATAGTCCCAGACGAGTGCGAATGCCGATGACGTGTGCTCCAGCATGCCTCTGCACTGGTGTTGCAGATGCCGCCATTCAGCCGGGAGCCGGTCACCACGCTTGGCCTGCAACAGAATGGCCTTAGAACGCTCCCGTTCTTCGTCTTGCCATGAAAAGACCACCATGATGTCAGCGTCGTACGTCGCTTCCTCACGTCGCTTTAGGACCTGCGCGTGCCAGCCTCTCACCCCAGCGCACCCTTCCCGGAACCGCCGATTAGCCTCACTAACGAACGCGTTGTTCAAACCTTCTTCCTCTGGAATTGAGCCTATGCGGTGCTCTGACATCACATGCCGCGTCGCATCCGCTACGCACTGTGCCGCTGGGCGAGCGAAACCTGAATCCAGAGTCATGACCTTGATTCAGACCGCTCAATCCGCCCGAGCACACAGTCATGGGTGAACTCGTCTTCGAAGTGCACATAGCAGCCCTTCATGCCGCGGGTGAGGAGGACGCGGTAGGTGCGTTTGACGAGGTCGGTGAAGCGGTCGCCGCTGCGCTTGACGATGGTGTCGTGGCTGGCGCCGGAGTCGCCGATCCAGTTCTGTGAGGCGGGATTCCAGCGCAGGTCGCGGCCGAAGATGACGCCGACGTAGTCGAACTCGAAGCCCTGGGCGGTGTAGACGCAGCCGACCTGGTTGATGCCATTCGGGTCCGATGCCCAGAAGGGTGCCGGCGGCACGTCGGGAGCGAGTCGGGTGGCATCGGTCCGCGCGTTCCAGGGCATCTGCCAGGTGCCGACCTTGACGTCGGGGACCAGCGTGCCATCGGGCTCCGGGTTGCTCCATGGCCAGCAGAAGCCGGCGGTCAGGCGGGCGGTATGGCCTTCATCGGCCTTCGATCGGATCATGGCGTCCAGCTGCTCGACCGAGTCGACGATCTGGAAGTCGAAGGCCTCGCTGTCGGCGTCCCATGTCGGGTTGGCAGTCTCGGCCAGGCCAAGGGTGTGGTCGACCCAGTTCAGGAAGCCCTTGGAGCCGGCGAGGCGGAACTGCGTCTCGAGCTCGAAGATGCTGATCTCGGCGCCGTTGCGGACGGCTGCCTCGGCGATGACATCGGTGCTGCCGACCTCGTTCTGGCGGACGCCCTGGAGGTCGTCGATGAAGAAGACCGATGTCTTGGCCGCCCCGATCAGTTCGTCCACCTGCGCGAGATCGGTGCGTTTGGCCTTCGGCGTGAACCGGCTGGCTGAGGTCTCCCGAAGCCGATGCGCTTCGTCGAGGATCAGGACGTCGACGTCGTTCGGCGCCGCGTTGCCGTACTGGTTGAAGTAGCGGAACTGCGAGCCGCCGGCGCGCTTGCCCACCACGCGGCGGATGTTCTCGGTGAAGGCCTTGCTGCCGGTCGCGTGCTGCGCGTTGTAGCCGAGCTTCGACAGCTCGCCGACCAGGTGCAGCGCGATGACGCTCTTGCCGGTGCCCGGACCGCCCTGGATGACGACGACCGACTTCTTTGCCTCGTGGTAGCCAGCGCGAGCCTCCGCCAGGACCGATTCGAACGCCACCCGCTGCTCATCGAGCAGCACGAACTCGCTGTTCGCCGCGATCATCGCCGCGGTGTGATCGAGCAGCTTCTTCGACGGCCGGTACTTCGACTCGAGCACGCGGCTCATGACCGGGATCCCGTCGCCAGCGCTCAGTTGAAGGTTGAGCAGCTCGGCCAGTTCGGCTGATTGGTCGCCGGTGAACAGGGGATTGGCGGTGAGCGACTCCGCGTGGCGATCGGCCCACAGTTCGCCGGCCGGGTCGAACTGCATGTTGTGGAGGTAGCTGACCGCGGTCAGCCCGACCGCATCGGTGTCGTAGAAGACGGCGTGGTTGTCGAGGAGCCATTGCTGATAGCCGCCGACCTGGACCGATGGATGGAGCACCCGGCGGACCTTCTGGCCGACGAACGTCTCGACGCAGCCGTCCGCAGGTGAAGGAGCCGTGGTGCCCCATTGCTTGAGCTCGACGACGACGGCATTCTCGGCGCTGGTGCTGGATCGGCCGGTGAGCATCGCGTCGAGGCGCTTGCTCGTATTCCCGAGCTGGTACTCGAGGATGACGCCATGGTCCTCGAGCTTCGCCTGGTTGATGAGGAGCGCCAGCGCCTGGAGGCTGTTCTGCCAGCTGTTGACCTCCGCTGGCCCGGGCTTGTAGCCGATCTGGGCGACGTATTCGTTCCGCAGCTTCTCGGCGATCCGATGCATCTGCGTATCGGCCATGAACTGCTCGGTCGTCCCCGCGTAGAGCTTCATTCAGGCCCGTGGGTCATGAGTCGGTCCATGAGCCTTGGGTCGTATTGGTCGAGGATCAGGACGGTGAGCGCGAAGCCGATGAGCGCCAGGGCCGGGCTCATGCCGAGGACGATCGCCCAGATCACGACCACGAGGATCATCGTGGCATCATCCCGTCGATGAGCTGAGGTACGGCGACGTTCAGGACGAACAGGAACAGGGCCAGCGTCATCAG
>Ga0190275_10002850_pt1 | contig 12293 bp, 7 predicted proteins | sample Popmic550T_FD_133745 | JGI IMG/M metagenome (GOLD analysis project Ga0190275, IMG submission 133745) | Populus adjacent soil microbial communities from riparian zone of Yellowstone River, Montana, USA - 550 T | ecosystem: Environmental > Terrestrial > Soil > Riparian zone > Trees stand | place... | reverse complement strand
CGCGGCGCGGTAGCGGGGGTCCGTGCCCACCAGCTCCCGGTCCGTCTTTCTTGCTCGCGTGCCGTCCGCGGTGATGAGGCGCAGCAGCACCCCGCGCGCGGCCACGCGCTGATCGGGCAACAGCCTGTCCACGGCCGCGTCCGCGTGCCGCGCCAGCGCACCCGCGACTCCGCCCAGCCCGTCCAGCGCCGCCTGGGTGATGACCTCGGCGGCCTTGTCACGCGCCTCCCACAGCTCGGCCAGGGCGAACTGGAGCAGCGGCAGCCCGCCCTCGGTGGCGGCGGTGGTGGCCACCAGCGTGTCCACCAGCGCCTCGGACTCGAAGCGCACGCCCTTGATGCGCGCCGGGCCGACGATGGTCTCCCGCATCTCCTCGGGCGTCAGCGCGCGCAGCAGGTACAGCGCGCGGGGCAGCTCGGCGCCCAGCCCTGGCACCGCCGTCAGCCGGGTGAGAAAGTCGCTGCGGCCGGTGGCCAGCAGCCGCACGCCCGTGGCTCCCACGGCCAGCTCCCCCAGCGCCAGGCCTGCCTGAGCGGCCTCCTCCTGGGGGGCAAGCGTCACCAACTCCTCGAGCTGATCCACGTAGAGGATCAACCCGTTCTTCGCTCCCAGCTTTGCGCGCAGCCGGCGGGCCAGCTGCGTGGGCTCCGTGTGGAGGAGCTCGGCCAGGGGCTCCTCCTGCATCTCCAGCACGGGCGCCAGCACCGCGGCGAGCGCAGCCACTGGGCGACGGCCGGGCACCAGGCGCGCGCTGCGCCACTTCCGTCCGTCCTCCAGCGCTCCGTCGGCGATGAGGGGGAGGACGCCGGCCAGACACAGCGAGGACTTGCCCGCGCCCGAGTCGCCGGTGATGAGCAGGAAGGGCTCGCCCTTGAAGCGCTCCAGCACCGCGCGCTGCTCGCGCCGGCGGCCGAAGAAGAGGGCGCGGTGCTCGGCCTCGAAGGCCTGGAGGCCGCGGTAGGGGTTGCCCTCGGGGATGACGCCGACAACGGTCTCGTCCCGGCCGATCTGCTCCAGCGCCTCGAGCATCGCCGCGGCCGAGGAGTAGCGCTCCGAGGGTTCTCGACGCAGGCAGCGATCGATGACGGCGGCAAAGCTCGGGTCGACGCCGGGAGCGGCCTCGGCGAGCGGGCGGGGCTCCCGGGAGCGCACCACGTCGGAGAGCTCGCCATACGCGGGCTGTCTCTCTAGCAGGCGGGGATACTGCCGTGGCGGGAGCGTGCCGGAGCAGAGCTCGTAGAGGAGCAGGCCCAAGGAGTAGAGATCGCTCCGCGGCGTCGCCGACGCACCTCGGAAGAGCTCGGGTGCCATGTAACGAGGTGTACCGGCGGCGCGTGCACTGCTCGGGCCCGTGGAGGATTGGGGATCGACGAGCTCGGCCAGGCCGAAGTCGAGCAGCTTCACTTCACCTGCGGCGGTGAGGAAGGCGTTGTCCGGCTTGAGGTCGCGGTGCAACACACCCTGACGGTGTGCCGCCGCGAGCCCACGGACCAGACCGATGCCCAGGCTCAAGGCCCGCCGCCAGGGCACGGGCAAGGGCAGCTCGGCCATGCTCTGCCCGACGAGGTACTCGGAGACGATATACGGGTGGCCCTCAACCTCACCGACACGGAAGACGGTCACGACATTGGGGTGCTGCAGGCGCGCGATGGCGCGAGCCTCGGTCATGAAGCGCTCTCGGGCCCGGGTGTTGGGCTGCTGCGAGGCGATGAACTTCACCGCCACCTGCCGGTCCAGGGAGCGGTCGTGCGCCAGGTAGACAACGCCCATGGCGCCGCGGCCCAGGCGACGGACCAGGTGGAACTCATCGAACGTGTTGGGCGGGGCCCATCCATCTGCGGAGGGTTCGGGTGGGGACTCCTGGCTGACCGCCTGGCTCAGGCTCCCCTGAGCGACCATGACGAGGAGCGCATGGCAGTTGTGGCAGTCGGCCACGTGGCGGTGGAGGCTGGCCCGAGTCTCCTCTTTCAGCCGTCCGCCCACCAGCTCGGCCATCAGCTCGTCAGTCAGGCAATGTAGATGAGCCTTCGCGACACTATGCGGCATGGGTGGCTCTGAGAGGACTCTGGAACGACACTATTCCATGCTCGCCCGCCCATGCTGGCGGTAGGCTCGGGATTCAGGAGACAGAATCCCAAGATGGCTGAGCCCCCCAAGGATGCTACGGAGTTCGAGCCCGTGCTTCGTCGCGCCTGGGAGACGGGGTGCCGCCGGTGGCCGCAAGTAGACCTGCCCGCGGACGTCTTCATTCGACATCTGCTCCGGCTGCTGCCCGAGGACTCTGACGAGGGCTCGCTCGAACTGCAGATCATGCCGTTGGATGTGGAAGGCCTCTATCTGGCGTGTGCCTGCGTGAATCATGTGCCGGGCGCCCTTGAGATGCTGGAGCGCAACTACCTGGCGAAGCTCCCGGCGTTGCTCGGGTACCTCAAGCTGTCGGCCGCAGTCCTCGACGAGGTCTGCCAGCGAGTCCGCACCCATCTCCTGGTGCGCACGCCGAAGGCTGGGTTTCGGCTCGCCGAGTACACGGGCCGTGGTGCGCTGCTGATCTGGATGCGTGTCATTGCCGTGCGCATGGCCATCCAGCAAGGCATCGCGACTCGGGAGACGTCGGATGAGAGAGCCCTTGCGGCTCTCGAGGCCGTGCCAGCGTCGGGAACGGACGCGGAGCTCGAATTCATCAAGCGCCGCTACGGCCACGAGTTCCGCCAAGCCGTGGGCGAGGCCTTTGCCGCGCTGTCGAGCGATCGGCGATATCTGCTCCGGCTGTATTTCATCGATCGGCTGCCGATGACCAAGATAGGGCCGCTGTTTGGCAAGGATCAGTCGACGATCTCTCGTTGGCTCAAGGAGGCCCGAGAGGGGGTCTACGACGACACGAAGCGCCGCCTCCAAGAGCGCCTCCGCCTTTCGTCTCATGAGTTCGAAAGCCTCATGGATGCGATCAAGAGCCGGTTCGAGATGAGCATGAGCCAGCTCTTGAAGGAGGAGAAAGAGAAGGATGAGGAGAACTGAGACTGTCTAACAAAAATGAGGTTTGAGACAATCTGGCCGAAGGGCCATAGCGCTCAGCCCCGACTTTTGTTAGGCGCTCCGAGCGGCGCTCGGGAGTCATGACGCAGATACGCTTGCCCTACGGTTCGAGCAGCTCCGCGCTGGCCAAGGGGCCGTTGCCAGCGTGGCCTCCGGCGACCAACACCTGGCCCGAAGGCAGCAGGCAGGCAGTATGGTGGGAACGGGCAGTGGTCAGAGTGGCGAAGGGCGACCATGTCTGGGAACCAGGGTCATACACTTCCGCGCTGGCGAGGGAGATGGCGGTCATGCCTCCCACCACCAGCACTTTTCCCGAGGGGAGTAGGGTCGCGGTATGATGGGCGCGAGCCGTGGCCATGGAGCCCACCTGCGACCAGCGGCCTGAGGCGGGATCGTAGAGCGCCGAATCGGAAGTGCCACCCCCCGCCACCAGGACTTGCCCTGAGGGAAGCAGCGTGGCCGTATGGTGGGCACGGCCCGTCATGGACGGAGAGCCCGCCAGCGTCCAAGAACCCGTCAATGGGTCATAGAGCTCCGCGTCGGCCAGCTCACCCCTGGGGCCGTATCCGCCCACGACAAGCACCTTGCCCGAAGGCAGCAGGGTCGCCGTATGCCCGTAGCGGCCTGTTCCCATGGCACCCGTCCGAGTCCACTTCTCAGGGGCTGCGCCGCCATACAACTCCGCGCTGGCCAGCGCGCCCCCAACTCCAAATCCGCCGACGATGAGCACCTTGCCTGAAGGCAACACAGTCGCGGTGTGCGCGGTGCGGATCTCGGCCATGCTGCCAGCCGGTGACCAGGACTGAGTGCTGGGTAGCGCCGGATCGTACAGCTCCGCGCTCTTGAGAGTGCCGTCAATGTTGTTGTACCCACCGGTCACCAGCACCTTGCCCAACGGGAGCACGCTGGCCGTGTGGCCCCTGCGAGCCTGGCGCATGTCATCCTTGGGAGACCAGGTGTGGGTCGCTGGGTCGTACTCCTCGACGGTGTTGTGTCCATCATGGGTGGTATAGCGGCCGGTCACTAGCACCTTGCCCGAGGGCAGCACGCTGGCCGCGTGGTCATGCCGGGCTATCACCATGTTGTCCGTGGAGACCCATTGAGGACATTTCCGGGAGATGTCGAAGGACATCGAGGAAGAGAGGCCCGAGGAATGGCGGATCGAGATCTGGAGGGAATGAGTGGTCAGGCCCTGCCCACATTCGGGAGCCGTCCAGCGGATCTCACTCGAAGTGGGGGTGTTGCTCGGGGCGCTGAAGGCTCCGACCTGGCTCTGCCAGAAAAACTCCAGGGTACCCTCGCGAGGCGAGCGGGCCCGGACGTGAAGAGTGACCGTCCCGCCTCCAGGCGTAGAGGAGGCAGACTTCCAGGACTCCAGAATCTCCGGGGGTGTGTCGAGAACGACACCCGCATCCTCCTGCTCGGAAACTCCGCCATCCGTTGGGATGAAACCTCCATCCTCTGCCGAAGGGTAGGACTCGGGAGGGGTGTCTTCTTCCGGCCATGAGGGGGACGGTTCCTGAGGACCCGGGCCGCAGCCATATACCGAGCCAAGGATGACCACCACGAGCAGCAAAGGCTGCGCGCTTCTGCGCACGTATTTCATGACCCCTCCAGGGATGACCGCTCATCGCGTCAGCAATTTGGAGGCCCAAGCAATGCAGGCCCTTCATGCGGCTTCCCATTCGGCAGGAGAGAGGTGGACCGCGGGCTATGCAGAGAATTTTTCGTGGCGAGACACTGCCAGCCCGTGAGGGGTGCCTCCAGACCCTGTCCGATCTCAAAGAGGGCGGAGCTGGGACACGAGGGGGTGGGGGCCGTGGCCCTGCTGGCACTGCTCGGAATGCTGCGCCTGCGCCGTCGGAGTCCCGGAAGCGCTAAGAGCCGAGCGCCTTTCGACTCAAGGCGTACGCTCCCCAGCTCAGTCCTGCGCTGAGAAGCAGCAACACCACTCCGATCAGATGTGCCACCAACACAAGATCGTCGTATTCACCCCCGCTTGTTCTGTGAACGATGACGAGGAGAAAGTACGCGGGTGGCAGAGCTGAGAACGCCAGCACCCACACCCCCAATGCGAGGATCCCCAGCAGGACGCGTTCCGTGGTCGTGCGCTTCACGCGTCAAGTCTGCGCCAGACGCGTCGGCTTCGGAAGAGGTGGCCTGGAACTGCTCGCCTGAACTCGCGCCATGCAAAGCAACCTCAGCCCCTACTTCCTCCTCAGCGCGCTCATGCCGCGAGAGCTTGCTATGGCACTCAGTGCCACCTCAACCTCCTGTGGCTCGGGACGCTGACACGGGCAGCAGGTGCTGTCACAGCAGAACCGCCCTGACGCGCCGCGCCAGTCCCCCTCCGAAGCTGCCATGGAGTCTGCCATCACAAATGCTGGTGTCCTGGGGGAACGCCTCCTCGCAGCGCCCTTTGACTGCCCCTGGCCGGTAGGCGAAGTTCCGCGAACCCATGCGACGCATCCCTGATGCCTCCCCCCGCGGCCGCGCCATCACCGTGGACCTCGAGGGCGAAGCCGTCCCCGCCGTCGAGGGCGAGCCCGTGGCGTGCTCCCTCCTCGTCGCCGGAGAGGACCTCCTCGCCCGCTCCATCAAGTATCACCGCCCCCGCGGCGCCTTCTGCTTCGCGGCCGCCTGCTCCCACTGCCTCATGCGCGTGGACGGCCTGCCCAACGTCTACACCTGCCGCACTCCCGCCCGCGCCGGCATGAGGCTGGAGCGCCAGAACGCCTTCCCCTCCGCCAAGATCGACCTGTTCGGCACCATCGACTGGTTCTTCCCCCGAGGACTGGATCACCACGAGATGTTCGCTGGCGTCCCCGTGGCCGAGCAGGTGATGGCCAAGGTGGCGCGACAGCTCGCGGGGCTCGGCCTCCTGCCCCCCCACGAGGCCCCGGCCCGGCTCCCTGCACGGATCCTTCGCATTCGCGTGGCCGTGGTCGGCGGCGGCGCGGCAGGGCTGGCCGCAGCGAAGGTGCTCTCCGAGCGCGGTGTCCCCTTCCTCCTCCTCGAGCGAGATGAGCGCGTCGGCGGCCGGCTGACCCGAGGCGCTCCCCTGCCCGACGATCCCGCCGTCCCCGAGGTGGCCTCCCTCCCCAAGGGCAGCGTCCTCACCCGCACGCACGCGATCGGCCTCTACGATGACGAGGGCGGCCGCTTCCTGGCCGCGGTCGCGCAGGAGCCCGAGGGGCTGCGCTTCCTCCAGATCCACGCGGACCGCATCCTGCTCGCGCCCGGCGGCCACCCGGGGCTCCTGCCCTTCGAGAACAACGATCTGCCCGGTGTCTACGCAGGCCGCGCCGCCAGCATGCTCCTGCGCGAGCATGACGTCGCCCCGAAGGCGGCGGCGCTGGTCGGGTGGGGCCCGGAGCTCCACGCCCTCGCCCGTCTGCTGGAGACCCACCGCACGAAGGTGACGGCGGTGGTGGATCTCCGAGGCCCGCTGCCCGGTGGCGCGCACTCCACGGCCTGCGTGGGCAGCGAGCCCAAGGCACACGGGCTCAAGAGGGTGGGCTCCTTCAGCTTCACCCGCGAGAACGGGAAGCGGAAGAAGGTGGACTGCGACGCGGTGCTCGTCTCGATCCCCCCCAGTCCCAGCTTCGAGCTGGCCCGCCAAGGAGGCGCAACCGTGAACTTCGACGCCGAGCGCGGCCTCTTCGCGGTGCAGGCGGAGGCGAATGGCAGCACCGCCGCCCCGGACCTCTTCGTCGCGGGAGACATCACCGGCGGTGGTACGGCGAGAGAGGCTGCGGCCGCGGGTGCACGCGCAGCCGAGGCGCTCATTGGAGGGCTGTCATGAGCAAGGCGCTGATCTGCTCCTGTGAGGACGTCACCGTCGAGGACGTCCGACACGCGCTGTCCCGGGGCTACAACGATGTGGAGTCGGTGAAGCGCTACACCGGCTTCGGCACCGGCATCTGCCAGGGCAAGAGCTGCCTGGCCGCCGTGGCGGCGTTGATCGCCAAGGAGGGCCCCCTCAAGCCACCGGGGATCCAGCCCTTCACCCCCCGTCCCCCGCTCTACCCCACCGAGATGTCCCTCTTCGCCACCACGCCCGTGGACGAGTCCCGGCCTCCCGTGGGCGGCGTGCCCGAGGAGCTCGGCACCTTCCCGCCCGCGCTGCGCCCAGCGGCTCCCCTGCCCTCCAAGGCCAGGGTCGTCATCATCGGCGGAGGGGTGATGGGGCTGGCCCTGGCCTACAACCTCAGCCTGCGCGGAGAGACGGACGTGGTGGTGCTGGAGCGCGGCTACCTCTGCGCGGGCGCCTCCGGCCGCAATGGCGGCGGCGTGCGCATGCAGTGGGGCACCTCCGCCAACATCGAGCTGGCCAGGCGCTCCATCGATCTGATGAAGCAGTTCGCCCGGGATCTCGGCATCAACGTGTGGCTGCGCCAGGGCGGCTACCTCTTCCTCGCCAAGACGGCGAGCGTGGCCAAGCGCCTGGAGCGCAACGCCGCGCTCCACAACAAGCACGGCGTCCCCACCCGCATCATCACCGCCGACGCCGCCCGAGAGATCGTCCCCGGCCTGACGATGAAGGGCGTGCTCACGGCCTGCTTCAACCCGGAGGACGGCGTCATCTTCCCCTGGCCCTTCCTCTGGGGCTACGCCCAGCACTGCCTGAAGAAGGGCATCAAGGTCGAGACCTTCACGAACGTGACGGGCTTCGAGAGCTCCGGTGGCCTGGTGCGCAAGGTGAAGACGGATCGCGGCGACATCGCCTGCGACACAGTGGTGCTCGCCGCGGGCGCCTGGAGCCCCGAGATCGCGAAGCTGGCGGACGTGAAGCTGCCCAACGAGCCCCACCGCCACGAGATCCTCAGCACCGAGCCCCTCAAGCCCTTCCTGGGGCCGCTGGTGTCCGTGCTGGACTCGGGCCTGTACTTCAGCCAGTCCATGCGCGGCGAGATCGTCGGCGGCATGGGCGACCCGAAGGAGCCCGCTGGGCTCAACATGGGCTCCACCCTGCGCTTCGTGGCCCGCTTCTCCCAGGCCCTCATGGAGCAGCTCCCCCAGGTGGGCCACGTGAAGGTGCTGCGCCAGTGGGCCGGCTGCTACGACGTGACGCCGGACAACAACCCCGTGCTCGGCCGCACCCCCGGCCTGGAGAACCTCCTCCAGATGTCCGGCTTCGTCGGCCACGGCTTCATGATGGCCCCCGCCGTCGCCGAGCGGATGGCCGCGTGGATGGCCACCGGCGAGCACGATGAGCTCTTCCACCGCTTCAACCTGCGCCGCTTCACCTCGGGCCGGATCGAGCGCGGTGAGGACATGATCATCGGCTAGCCACTACGGGCTTTCCCTGTATTGAACCTGAACAGATAAAGAAGGCGACTGTCCTGGAAGACGCCACCTCAGTACCTTCTTGTAAAAGTCTGAACTCTCAGGGAAACCTGCCCGGACTGTTCAATCTCTTTACATCCTGGGATCGGCCACGGGTGTTGCCTTGCTCCAGCCGTAGGGTGCCCCCTCCGCCTCATTTCCAATAAATCCAGGCATTTAATTCGTTGGCACGGCAGGTGCTAGTACATATGCTGCAGATACCTTCACCCCAGGCGTAATCCCCTGCTGGACGGCGGATTGGCTGGGAAGACGGGTATCCAGACATCCCCCGCTGCCTGGCGGAGCGATCAGTGCTGAGAACAGGGTGAATCCCCCCATCCTGTTCTCGGCCCTCGCTGCTGGGCGGAGCGACCGGCGCTGAGGACAGGGTGAATCCCCCCACCCTGTCCTCGCCCAAGGCGGCAGCCTCCCCAACTGCCGCCATTTTTTTTCTCCTTCGCGCTACGCCGGAGAGGGCGTCCCCTGCTGCAGCCGGCCTGGGCTCCCGGTCAGTGCTGGCACCGCTGTGCCGGAGTGCTCCCGGCGCTCCCGCCCCACCCACCGGCCCAGCGACCGCCGCACCCGGCGCGGGAGGCGAGGCAGCAGCTGCATCACCCAGCGGTGGCCCCACCCCGGGTACACGAGCGGCTCCCCGCGCTCGAAGCCAGCGAGGGCCTCACGGGCACACCGCTCCGCAGACACGTGGAAGAAGGGCCTGGGCCCCGAGCGCTCCCCTTCCGCTGAGAGCGCTGCATCGATCACGGGCCCTGGAGCCACCTGCGTGACGAAGACTCCGGCGCCCTCTACCTCCAGGCGCAGAGACTCGATGAACCCGTCCAGACAGCGCTGGGTGGCCACGTAGGTCGCGGCGCCGGGCAGGAACAGCTGGCTGGCACCCGCGCCCACGTAGAGGAGGCCCCCCCGCCCCTGAGACAGCATGGACCCGAGCAGCCTCCGGATGAGGAGCAGGGGCGACACCACATTGACCATGAGCATCCGCTCGATGCTGCCCCACCTCTGCCCCACGAACAGATCCTGCTCCACGACGCTGGCGGCGCTCACCAGCACATCCACGGTGATGAAGTGCCGCGCCAGCTCCGAGAGCATGTCACCCACCTCTCCGGGCCGCGAGATGTCGCAGGCGAGCAGGATCACCCCCAGGGTGGGGTTGTGCTCCTGCAGCTCGGCCTTGAGAGCCTCCAGCTGCCCCACCCCAGGAGACACGAGCACCAGCGTCCGCGCCCGGTGGGCCAGCTGACGGGCGATCTCTCGTCCAACACCCGAGCTGGCCCCGGTGATGAGCACGGTTCCGGAGTCGAGGGGGGGACGCATGAGTTCCTCCTGGGGGTAGGTGGGTGCGATGCCAACGGTCTCGAACGGAAAGGTAAGACCGTGGACTCGGCGGCCACACCTTGCCATGGACGGGCAACGAGGGGAGCGGGCGCACGCAGGCTCTGCGCTCCGCCCGAGGGCGCTCGCAAGGTTTGCGCCCGGACACGCGCGCTTCCCAGTGTGTTGATGGCACGCTTCTTCCTAAGAGCGCGGTGGCATTCCCCCCGGGGGAGTGCACAAGAGCATCTCTGCACAGGAGGAGCACCCTCATGCCCGCGCCGTCCCGAATCCTCGTTCCCGTAGACCTGTCTGACGGTTCCCACGCGCTCATCGACTACGCCATCCAGCTCGCCAGGCCTTTCAATGCAGCCCTCGAGATCATCCATGCCTGGGAGCCTCCCCAGTACGTGGCGCCGGATCTGCTCGTGGCTGCCCCGGGGTGGAACTCCCAGTCGCTCGAGCAGGTCGCCGTCGATGCCGCCACCAAGGCGCTGAACGAGCTGGCGGCGAAGATCCAGAGCCCACCCGTCCCCCTCAAGCACCGGGTCGTCGTGGGCGAGGCGACGTCCACCATCCTGCGCGTCGCCGAGGAGGGAAAGCACGATCTCATCATCATGGGCACCCATGGCCGCCGTGGGCTGCCGCGCCTGCTGCTGGGGAGCGTGGCCCAGAAGATCGTCGCGCGGGCCCACTGCCCTGTGCTCACCCTGCACCTCTACGAAGCGGCGAAGTAGCGGCTCAGGGCTTCCACGAGACGTGGTACGTCACCTCATGGCCCTGGGTGGCCACGAGCTTCACCTCGATCTGCTCCACACCGCAGAGCCCGACGGCCCCGTGGACCATCCCCCGGAAGTAGCCCGGGCGGGTGGTGAAGTTGAACCACAGCTCATAGTGCGTGGGCCCAAGCCGTTTCAGCCGCGTCTCGGTGAAGTTGTTGGCGGTGCGGAAGCTGCGGCTCATGCGCTCGACGGTCCGGTGCGGGCCGATGACCCGCGTCACTCCCTTGAGGGCCCGCCCCATCATCGTCTGCGTGGAGTAGGCGCTGATGAAGGCGCGCCCCACCTCGAAGTCCGCCTCGGCCGGAGGCAGGTCCGGCCAGTGCTGGTGTGCAATGAAGCCGATCAGCGCGGAGTAGATGTCCACCGGGTAGGCCGGAAGCAGCGGCTTGCTCAGGTCGATGCCCAGCGCATCCAGCGCGGCGACCTGGGCGTGCGGGATCGGTCGCTTCAACGTCAGAAGCAGACTCTCTACCGTATGATCGAAAACGAGCTTCTCAGCCACGCCGGCTTCATATAACGGACTGCGGCGTGATGCGCCCGGAGAAGAACTCCTCTCGGCGGCTTCACGAGATCAGGAACAGCACCACCCCGCGTCCCCGCCAGGGCTGAGCATGCTCACCGCGGCCTTCGCTTGAGAGGACGCGGCTTCGAGGCCGGCGGCGGCTTCGGCGCCTCTTCGTGCGAGCTGAGCCAGGTGGTGATCTCAGCCACCTCCTCGGGCTTCTCCAGCTTCACGTACCGCTCGCGCGCCTTCCGGGCCTCCGCGCGCGCCTGCTCCGGCGCCTGGCCCACGTCCCACAGGGCCTTGGCCAGGGCGAACTCCGTCTGCGCCAGCCCCTCCGGCTCGGCATCCTCGTAGGCCAGCGCCTTGCGCAGCGGCGCGAGGGCCTCCTGGGCCTTCCCCGCGGCCAGCAGCGCCTGGCCGATCCCGTCGTAGGAGTACGTCAGATCCGAGTGCTCCTCGCCCAGCACCTTGCGCTTGATCTCCAGGGCCTCGGTGAACGTCTTCACGGCCTCGTCATGCCGCTTGAGCGCGATGAGGCTCATTCCCAGCTCGTCCAGCGTGTCGGCCACGGCCGGATGCTCGGGCCCCTGCGTCGCCCGGCGCACCTCGAGCGCCTGCTTCACGTGCGCCAGCGCCTTCTCCAGATCGCCGCTCTCGCGGTACGCCGAGGCCAGCATGGTGTGGCGGGTGGCCACCTCGGGGTGCTGCTGGCCCTTGGAGGCCTCCGTCTGCTGGAGCGACTCGGTGAACAGCTTGATGGAGCGCGGGTAGTCCGCCATGCGCAGCGCCACCAGCCCCAAGCCGTGGCTCACCTTTGCACGCTTCGGATCCTCCGGCCCCAGGGTGGACTCCACCAGCGCCCGGGCCCTCTCGAAGTAGTCCCAGGACTCCTGGTAGCGGCCCCGCTGCAGCGCCACGTACCCCAGGTTCCCCATCAGATCGAGCGCCAGCGGTGGCTCTCCGCCCATGCGCTTCAGGATCGCCAGGCCGACCTTGCCCCAGCGCTCCGCCTCCTTCGGGAAGCCGTTGCTGGCAAACCCGAAGATGAGCTTGGTGAGCGCCTCCAGCCGGATCCGATCAGAGCGGCTCGACTCGGCGGCGTCGAAGGCCTGCTCCAGCTGCAGGATGCCCTCCTCCACCTCTCCGCTCTGCAGCAGCAACCAGCCCAGGTGGTAGCGCAGCTCGGCCTGGAGCGGGAGGTACGTGGAGGCGACCACCTCGGGCTCGAGCTTCCGGGCCAGCTCCACGCCGGCCTTGTAGCGGCCCGCATCATGGAGCGCCTTCACCTCGGCCATCCGCCCGCCGAGCTGCTCGAT
>Ga0190275_10002849_pt1 | contig 12293 bp, 10 predicted proteins | sample Popmic550T_FD_133745 | JGI IMG/M metagenome (GOLD analysis project Ga0190275, IMG submission 133745) | Populus adjacent soil microbial communities from riparian zone of Yellowstone River, Montana, USA - 550 T | ecosystem: Environmental > Terrestrial > Soil > Riparian zone > Trees stand | place... | reverse complement strand
GCCCGTTCGGAGCAGGGCCTCGGCGAGGCGAAGCGTGAACTCGCTGCGACAACGAGCGCATCCCGCGACCTCCGCGTCCTTGGCCCCCGCTTCGAACTGCGTGAGTATCAGCTCCAAGGCTTCGGCCGGCCGAGACAATCGGGCGGTCCCAGTCGCCAAGTTGTAGCGCAGCAACAGCCGGTAGTGGGGATCGTTCTCCGCCTCGAGCTGAGCGGCTAGCCCGGCCACTGCGCTTTGCCACTCGCCGAGGGACAGATCGAGAAGGTGCTCGAGGCTACGCACCCATGTGACCGACATACGGGTCGGCACGCCGGCGCGCTCGGCCAACTCGGCCGCACCGCTCGCCACCTCGGATGCCTCCGCGAACCGACAGAGATAGCGAAGGCAACACGATTCGTAAAAGGCTGCCTCGACCTCCGCCATGGGAACCACCTGGTGCTGAGCCTCGACCCTGGCGCGTTTGAAGCGTTCGGTCGAATCGCGCACCTTCCCCGATTCGAGCATCAGAACCGAGGTGCTGATGCTCGCCCTCAGTTGCTGCTCCTTGTCGCCATGAATCGTTGCCATCTCGTCTGCAAGAGCCACGCCTTCGTCGACGTCTTGTGACTGGAAGGCCGCATCGAACTCAGCGCGCAAAGCCATCGAGTAAACCCTTGTGCGTCTAGCGAGATCTGGAATCTTGCCGGTTGCTATCGTCCGCCGAGCCGCGGCTAGAGCTTTCCGCGACAGTATGTGCGACCGATCCGCGTCGTGTTCCGCCCACCGAAGCAGGAGGGCCTCTTGCACGTCGAGTTCTATCTCGAGCAACACATCTCCAGTGGAGAAAGCCCTTGCCTCATCCAGCCATCGCCTGCTTTCCTCGCTGCGACCCAGCTCGAAGGCTGCACGCGATGCGGCTACCGCCGTTTCGGCCTTGGTTCGCCCGGATCCCAACCGCGCGAACGCCGAAGCAAAGCGCCGAAGCGCCGCCCCGTGCTGTTGCAACTCTGCGGCAAGCGCTGCGACAGCGGTATCGAGGGCCACGGAATCGTCATCTGACTCCGCTTCGTCTGCGACCGTCTCGAGAAGACTCAGCACGCCCAACCCGAGTAGCCTCCGGCGTGGCGAACGAGCGAGGACGAGGGCAAGGTGTCTCGTGGGCAAGCCGCCGGCCCGCCGGTGCACCAGCGCCTCCGTAAGCACATTGGGATCATCGCTGTCCTGACGCTCCAGGTGCCGAGCGATGTGCGCGTGCATCGCCCGTGCGGTGGCTGTCGGTATCTCCTTGCTCACCGCGCTACGGACGAGATCGTGCGTTACGACAAGGCTGTTGATCGATCTGAGGATCAGTCCCCGGCCGACGAGCTCGGTGGCCGCGAGATCCACTTGCCGGTTGCTCCACTCGAGCTCGGACGCGACCTCCTCGATTGAGACCGGACGCGCAGCTACGGCTAAGAGAGTCATCAGCGTTCCGGCATCGGTGCCGATTCCCCTTAGCCGAGCGGTGATGACACGGTCGACGAATTCGTCCGATCCCGTACGCGCGAGAAGCTCTAACCAAAACGGAGAGCCGCGCGCCCGCTTCCATATGTGTGCCGCTTGGTCATCACGGATGTCCGGGAGCAGCGACTGTACGAGCTCAATTCCCTCGGCCCGCGACAGGCCACCCAGTGAAAGGTGTGCGTAGTCGTCAGTGCCAACGAATACTTGCCGCAAGGCGGTTGCAAATGAATCGGCCGCGGAGGATGGTCGCGCCGCTGCCATCAAACCAATAGTCCCGCTCGTCGAATGAGCAGCGCGAAGGAGATAGAGACAGAGGGTTACGGTAGCCCCGTCGAGCCACTGGAGATCGTCGACGAACAAGAGCACTCTGCCTTGCTCGGCTAGACACCGATGCGCGCTCTCACAGATTCGGAGCAACGCCGGCCCCGAGTCTCGATACTGCTCTTCGTAAAGCAGAGAGCCCAGCCGCTGGCCCTCAACTCCGGCATTTGAAAGCGCGCGCAAGAGATCTGCAGCCGCGGCAAGAGGCAGACCCTGTCCGGTTTCGTAGCCAACCACGGCCGGCAGTTCGTCTTGCGTAGACCGATGCCGAAGCTCTTTCAGCAGCCTGGTCTTCCCCGAACCGGGATCGCCGGCGACCAGCGCCGCGACCGCATGGCCCTCCGCCAGCCGACCCGCAAGGTTCGTCAAGGCCGCAAGCTCATCTCGGCGGCCGACGAACGAATTGACCATGGTTAACACTAGGCCCGCCTTCGGTGAGGAAACCAGTGCCTTCAGCCGTCAAGAACAAAGGCCCCCGGGAAAACCCCGGGGGCCTTTGTGAAAGCTGAACTAGTAGAGCGGGTCGGGGATCAGGCTCGCGGTCGTAACCGGACCGGCGAGGGCCTCCATACGGCTGATCGTCGTCCCCGCGATGAAGGCCGGGAGGTAGTCGGTGCCCACGACCAGGTGAGTCAGATTTCCTGCGGCCGCACCCGTTGCGTTTCGAACTCCCGAGCCCGAGTCGCCGGGCGACGCGGCGCCGTCCCAACCGTAGGCCGCGTTGTTGTTACCGGTATCACCGGGGCCCGTGTAGGTCACCAGGCCGGCGCGCGGGGTCCCACCGGTGCCGATCACGAGACCGTGTCCCGAGTGGACGACCACATCGCCGAACTGTGGGTTCGCCGATCCGGTGGGGCCGGCCCAGTGAGCCATCGATGGGTTCACGTACTGCTGCATGGCTGGATAGATGTCGATGAGTGCGAAGTCATCGCCGATGCCGTTGTTTCGGCTCAGCGAAACCGTGCCGATGTTCATGAGAAGCCCGGGCGCCGCTACGATGGTGACCTCGTCCCCAACGTTCGCGCAGTGACCTGCGGTCCCGATCTTGGTCTCGTTGCCAAAGACGAAGTTGGTCGTGCAACCGGCAGGAAACAGGATCCACGAGCCCGGGCGGATCCCGGTGAACGCGAGCCCACTCGCGGGAATCTCGAGGTCGACACCCCCGGGAACCGCGACCGTCTTGCCCTTCTTGCCCGCGGCTACCGCCCTGCGGTGCAGCTCGGGCGTGTACCAGGCGGGCTTCGGCTCCTTCAACTCGACGGCACTCGAAAAGTCGGCGCGATCGAGCACTCTCGAGAGGTTCCTGGGAGCCTCGGCTCCCGCCATCGAAACGGGCAGGCACAGCATCGCTGCAAGTGCCGCCACCAGTACGAACTTGAGTCGCATGGGCGCTCCTTGGTAGCAAGACGGGCCCCTGATGAGACCGTCCAGGTTGGACTGCTACCAGAGGGATTCGCCCCAAAGGTCCAGGTTCCTTCCTCCCAGCCCTAAGAGGTGCCGAACACAGAACTGAGCCATCCGCTCTTGCTCGAGCTACAAGTTTGCTCAACCACCGTGCTTCATCGGGACGGTATTGCCTTCGGGCGGAATCGGGTGCTCTTTCAACATTCGGGCGAGATGCACCACGTTGTGCGACATCCACGACGCGGTCTTCTGCGTGTACGCGCTCGACCATCCGTCGGCCTCGATGAACGATGGGCCCGGACCCGCGTCGCCAAGCCAGTACGTGTCGGCATTGGGTGGGATTGTGCAGCCCAGGTGCGAGAGATTGAAGAGCGTTGTCGAAGCCGCGTCGTGTGCACCGTCCTCGTTCCCGGTAACGACGACTCCGGCGACGGTGTTGTAGAGCGGGTACTGCCCCACCTCGTTCGTCGAGTTGTACGTCCCATCAAGGCGTTCGATGACGAGCTGGCAGACGCTCGACCTCACTCCGAACCAGATCGGGGTGCCGATGATGAGAATGTCCGCATCAATGATCTTCTCGAGAATCTTTGGCCAATCGTCACCGTCGCCTTCGTCCGAGGAGACCCCGAACGGCACGCTGTAGTCCACGATCCGAATGGATTCGCAATCGACATCGAGGTCTACGAGATGATCGATGACGTGGTCGATTAGAGCCTGGGTGTTCGAGACCTCGGGTGACTTTTTGAGCGTGCAGTTCAGCAATACGGAAGAAAGATGCATGCAATCCTCCTATTTGGCCTCGCGCCGACGTAAACGACCGAACCAACTGCTCCGGGGATCTCCCCTTGCCTCCTTGTTCGCCGCTCTGACGTCTTCTGGATCGCTTTCCGTTGTTAACTCCGACTCGAGCACGTCATGGCGTTGGACGAAGGTACCGACCGACGCCTGGATAATGGCCGCCGCAGGCAGCGATAGAAAGGCGCCGATCGGTCCCGCAAGACTCCCGCCTGCGATCGCAGACCCGATTGCCACAGCAGGGTGCAGTTGCATCGTGTGTTTGGTGATGCGGGGACTGAGAGCGTAGTTCTCGACCTGCTGATAGACCGCGATGAAGATCCCGACAACAAGAGCGTCGAAAGGCTCGTTCAACAGAGCAACGAGTATTGGAAGCACGGACGCGATGTAGGTGCCGACTACGGGAACGAACTGCGAGAAGAGTCCCGCCCACAACGCCAGAGGAAGCGCGAATGGCACACCCATGATGCGCAGCAAACCGTAGAGCAGCCCGCCGTTGATCAGCGCCAGGAGCATCCTCGAATAGAAGTAGGCACCCGATTTATCGATCGCGATCTCCCACGTCTGCAGAACCTCCCGCTGTCGGTCCGCTGGTAGCAACGAACAAATGCTGCGCCGCACCTTGGGCCCGTCGGCAACGAAATAGAAGGTGAATAGCATGATTGTCAGGAGCTGGAACAAACCCGAGATGACTGCGGCTCCAAAGCCGAGCAGGTTGCCGGCCACGTCGGCACCGTAGGTTCGAAGGGCACCCTCGATATCCTCAGCCTGGGTCACGGCACCGGAAACAGACAGATCGAGACCAAACCAATCGGCCGCTCTCTCGGAGATCGTGTCCAGCCAGTTCGGGATTTCCGCCACCAGGTCTCTGATCTGTGTGATCAGGAGAGGAACCATCGACACCAGCAGCACGATGCCGAGAAGGACCACTCCAAAGAGGATCAATCCGGTGGCCGCGCCCCGGCGCCACCCCTGCTGGGCCAGGAAATTGACCGCGGGCTCGATCGCGAAGGACAAGAACAGAGAAACGACGACCATGAACAGAAGGCCTCTGACCTTCAAGACCGCTTGATAAAGCAGGTACGTCCCGCCGATGTAGAGGATCACCGTTAGGAGCAGCCTCGGGATCCAAGGGGGCATGTGCGCCCCGGAGCCCTGGCGCTCTCGCTCTAACTCGAGCGACTCTGGAGGAGTGCCCAATCGGTGCCTACCAGCCTTCCCGCTTCGCAGAAGCGTACTTCCGGGTGTTTGGTTGCATCGTATGCGCGGAGGTAGGTTCTCAAGGGTGAACATCGGATCGGTTGCAACCACACAGGTCTTGACCGTGGGGCCGCGTCACTCGCTATCCGAGGTGGCGCGCATGATGTTCGAGAGACGCAGCGGCTCGGCTCTGGTCCAAGGCGAGGGAGAGAATCCCGGCATCATCACGGAACGCGACCTGCTGCGGGCTGTGGCCGAAGGAGTGGACCTCGGTTCGGTTCCCGTCGAGGACTACATGACGGTGAACGCAATAACTGCTTCGTCGTCGTGGGATGTGGAGAAAGCCGCGCGACTGATGCTCGAGCATGGGTTCCGGCACCTGGTGGTCATCGACGATTCTGGTCGTGTCGAGGGCATTCTCTCGATCCGCGATCTCGTCAAAGCCCTCCTAGCGCTGGACTAGCGGAGTGTGGGGGAGGTCGGCCGGGCGGACCTCATTCGACGAAGGAGATCGCCGATCGTGGCGAGCGGGTTGTAGCCCACGCGTCGGTAAGAGATGGTCTCGACCGGAACGCCGTAGACGGACAGGGCTTCGACGGCCTCACTTTGATCCCAGTCGGCGGTGCGTTGAATCACGAACAGACGACGCGGGTACGCGTACTGGGCGCGGTAGCCCTTGGAGCCGGGGATCAGCTTTCCCCACAGAGAGACCTCGCCGACGACGTTCAGGGCAAGGCCGGTGAGTATCTGACGGCGCAGATGTATCAGATCGCGCGCCGCGTAGATTCCGCAGCGACACATCTCCCCCGGAGAGTCGTGCATCTCGACTCGCATTCCCGATATGAAGCGGTAGCGACCATCTATCCCGGTCCGTTTAATGACCGGACAGCGCGCCTCGAAGCGAGTGTGTGGCCGCCACATGAAGCCCCTCGCACCAGACAGGGAGTGCAGCAACAGTTCCTTTTTGTCGACTCGCCAGTACCGCCACCCAACCACCGGTTCGATGGAGTCGGGAATAGCAAAGGACGTCACGCCGGGGTGGGCTCCTTCGATGGGGACTTCTCGGGCTCGGGCGTGCGCACGGGCTCGGAAGTCCTGATCGGATCCTCGGCCGGCTCCACCACAATGGCGGGCTTTTCCTTGCCTGTGTTCATTCGCTCCCCCTGAATTGGGCTCGAGCTAACGGGTTGCTTTGGTGCACTGAGTCCATCGGACGCTCTGAGTCCATACTGCACCTTCTGCTCATTTTTCTTACCCAGGTTTATTCGGGTGTTCTCGCGGGCAGACCGATTTCCCTCCACCAAAATCTCAAATGACATCGAGTGACTGCTTGCAAGCGACCTCGTTGACAATTGCTGGCGCTCCGTGGAGCCCTTAGGTCTGTCGCGATTCGTTTCACGATCGCGTTCTCGATCGACTTCCTTGAACCGTGCGACAGGATCGCGAACTCCGCGATTCCGCCCGTCCGCAGGCGCACCCAACCCACGAGGGCCGAGGCGCCGTTCCAGAGGGTTCCCGTCTTCGCGTGGACCGGCACGCCTGCCAGCCTGGAAGCGAGAGTCCCTTGTCCAGGCCCGGGCAACGAGTGGCTAAGAGCGCGACCCCACCGTTGCCGCCGCGCATGTTCGAGCAGGGCCACCAGGTCGCGCGCGCTCACCCGGTTCGCATACGAGAGACCGGAGGAGTCGTTGGCTATGAGCTCCACGTCATGGCGCGCCGCGAACTGTTCTATAGCTCGAGCCCCTTTCGACATCGTGCCGGGCGGTCCGAAGACCCGTGCGCCGAGAAACTTGCCGAGCATCTCGGCGTAGAAATTCGACGATGTGACGTTCATGTGAGTGATCAGGGTTCGGAGGGGGGCCGATGGAACGCGCGCGATCACTCGCACTCGGGCCGGGACGCGACTCGATCGCGGCCCTTGACCAACTGCGATGCCTCGTTTCTCCAGGGCATCGGTCAGCGCCGTCCCGAAGGCGAGCGGCGGGTTGGGTGAAACGTTTCCGTCGACGGCAAGGGCTGTCGGGCGATTGGCGAAGTCACGGCTCCACGGTTGCCATCCCGGCGCGTGCCAGTCATTCGCGAAGAGGGACGAGTCGACGATGACGGATCCGCGAACTCGCTCGATGCCGGCGCGCTCGATGCGCTTCGCCAGGCGCTGGACGCCGGTGCGGGTCGAATCGCCGAATCCCGAGACCATCGAGGCATCTCCCCCGCCGGCGACCCAGAGATTGCCGACATCTCCAGTTGCCTTCGCGCTCAGTACACGAGTCGTGATGCGACGGCCCGGACCGAGCTCGTCGAAAAGTGCCATGCTGAGGAGGACCTTCTGCACCGATGCCGGGGTACGCTTCTCGTCACCTGCGTGCTCGTACAGAGTCTCGCCGCGCGCCGCGACAACAACCGAGGCGTCGCCACCGCGCGCAAGCCGGTCGAGCTCGCTCGAGGCAGCCGTGGGAGCCGCGCTCACCGAACTGCCAACCAACGATGCGGCTACGAGCAGCGCGGGCCAGGTGAGCCCGCGACGGATCCTCATCACCTCATTAGACGAAACCCGGAAGTCACGGGTTCGGGCTACGCTCGCAGTCCCTCGGACGCGCAAAGGTCACTCGTCTCGATCGCCAGTCCACCGTCGTCCGCCCGGATAAAGCCGAAGGTGGCGATCACTCTGTCGGCGCGCACAACGCGGACGGTCGGTACCTCCGCCTCGGGATACCCAGCCACCTCAACCAAGTCGTCGGTCTGGAGACCTCTTACGTTCTCCTTCACCACCTGGATGGGATCCGTGCTGAGCCCCCCATTTAGTTCCCCAAAGAAGTCTCTGATTGTGTGCTCCGCCAGGGAGCCAGGGCCACATTGGAGCTCGGTGGAGACCCAATGGCCCTCGGGATCCACCAGTTCGAGGTCGTACTTAACCGGCTTGGCGTTGCTCTCGTGCTGGCTGTGGGGATGGCAAGCGACCCTCATCCCTCTCGGTGGCTCGGTGATGACCTCTTTATGCCTCCCCTCCCCGACGTCAAGGTTGCCTAGGCCGAAGAAGCTCGTGGGTTCGCCCGCACGGTTCTCGACATCGACGTGAACTCCGTCGGGTTGGACCTCGACGACGGGCGTCCACAGGCGCGTGGCACCGTCCTTGGTGCAGACGATCTCGACGAACGGTGCGGCGACCGGGCGGCCCTCCCGAAGTTGTGAGCGGGGGGTTTCCGTGGCGCAGCCCGCGAGCATCAGCAACGTGATCGCTAGAGCAAGTCTCATCCCGCCACACATCATGGGCCTTGCACGAGCGTAGTGGGTCCGAGGGTTCCTCAGGACTCGATGTTGTGCATCACGTGTTTGATCCTGGTGTAGTCCTCGAGCCCATACATCGAGAGGTCCTTGCCGTAGCCCGAGTGCTTGAACCCACCGTGTGGCATCTCGGAGAGGAATGGAATGTGCGTGTTGATCCAGACGCACCCGAAGTCGAGGCCCTTCGACATACGCATCGCACGGCCGTGGTCCTTGGTCCAGACGCTCGCCGACAGTCCGTACTCGACGTCGTTCGCCCAGGTCAGCGCCTTGTCTTCGTCGTCGAAGTGCTGGACGGTGATGACCGGTCCGAATATCTCTTGCTGGATCATCTCGTCGGTCTGCCGCAGGCCCGCGACGACTGTCGGCTCGATGAAGAAGCCGTCGCGCTCCACGCGCTTGCCTCCGGTTACAACCTCGGCATTGCTGGGGGTTCGTTCGAGGAAACCTTGGACCCTCTCCATCTGGTTGACGTTGTTCACCGGGCCGAAGTAGGTGTTCTCGTCCGAGGGATCGCCGGTCGGGTGCGATTTCGCCTGGCGGCTGAGAGCGGAAACGAGATCGTCGTGGATCCGCGAGCCAGCCAGCACGCGGGTCGCGGCGGTGCAGTCCTGCCCCGCGTTGTAGTAGCCGGCGTCGGCGATCAGCTCGGCGGTCGTCTCGACATCCGCATCATCGAACACGATCACCGGGGCTTTACCGCCGAGCTCGAGGTGCACCTTCTTGAGGTCCTTAGCCGCCGCGGCGGCGACCTCTTTGCCAGCTCGAACGCTTCCGGTGATCGATGCCATTTGCGGGATGTCGTGTGTCACGAGCGCAGCGCCGGTGGTGCGGTCGCCGCATATGACATTGAAGACGCCGGGTGGGAGGAACTCGGCCATGATCTCGGCCATCTTCACGGTGCTCATCGGGGTGGTGTCAGAGGGTTTCAGGACGACGGTGTTGCCCGCCGCGAGGGCGGGGGCCCACTTCCACACGGCCATCATCAGCGGGTAGTTCCAGGGAGTCACCTGCGCGCAGACCCCTATGGGCTCTCTGCGGACGTAGGAGGTATGGCCGGTCATGTACTCGCCGGCGGAGCGGCCCTCGAGCACGCGCGCAGCTCCGGAAAAGAAACGAATCGTGTCGACCGAGGGGGGAACTTCGTCGGTGACGGCGAGGTGCGTCGGCTTGCCGGTATTGGCGACCTCGATGTCGACGAGCTCCTGCGCGCGGTCCTCGAACGCCGACGCGATCTTCAGGAGCGCGAGGCTGCGCTCGGCCGGAGTCGAGTCTCGCCACGTTTCGAACGCTCGCGCTGCCGCCTTGCAGGCAGTGTCGACATCGGCAGCGGTGGATACAGGAGCGCGGGCGTACTCCGCGCCGGTCGCCGGGTTGACTATGGGTGAGGTGTCATCACCGCTCGCCTCGACGAACTTGCCGTCGATGAAGTTCTTCAAAATCTCGGTCACGGACCGCCCTCTCTTTTCGTCGTCGGGCTCGCGCCGGCGAGCCCAACTCCTCGTTTGTAAAGCTGGTCGGCAATGATCACTCGTTGAATCTCGGACGTGCCCTCCCAGATGCGGTCGACGCGCAGCTCGCGGAAGAAACGCTCGGCGACGTTCTCGCGCATATAGCCGCGGCCCCCGAAGATCTGCACCGCTCGGTCGGCCACGCGGTTTGCCATCTCCGACGCGTAGAGCTTCACCATCGAGCAGTGCGCGTGCTGCAATTTGACGTCGGCTCCCGCGTCGACCTCGCGCGCGGTCACGTAGGTCATCAAGCGCGCGGCCCAAAGTTCGGTCAGCGAGTCGGCGAGCATGAACTGGATCGCCTGGTAATCGGAGATCGGATGGCCGAAGGCCTTCCGTTCCTGGGCGAAGACGCTTGCCTCGTCGATGAGTCGTTCGGCCGCGCCGCAGCAACGGGCCGCTATCATGATTCGCTCGTAGCGGAACCACTCGTGGGTGTAACGCATGCCGTCCCCTTCACCCCCGACGAGGTTCGCGGCCGGGACCCGCACGTCGGTGAAAGCAAGGATCGGGTGGTGGTGGGCGAACGTATGGGAGTAGGTAGGCGTCCGGACGGTAGTTATCCCCGGTGTGTCGAGGTCTACGAAGAACATGAGGTGCTCGCCACCTGGGGATTTGGCCTGGAAAAAGCAGTAATCGGCCAGATTTGCCGAGGTGACGTGCCATTTCTCGCCGTTCAGGACGTATTCGTCCCCGTCGGGCGTGGCCGTGGCCTCGATCGCGTCGACGTCCGAGCCCGCGCTCTCCTCGGTGATTGCGTAGCACTCGTGTTTCTCGCCCCTGATGGTCGGCAGCACCCAGGTGTCGAGCTGGTGCTGGGTGGCGACCTCGGCGACCCAGGCGGCTGGCGTCGCAACGACCCACGCGAGGGCGTTGGTGACCCGGCCGATCTGCTCGGAGACGAGAACTTGCTGCAGCATCGTCAGTCCCCCACCGCCGAGCTTCTTCGGCATGTTCATCGACGACAGTCCGAGGTCGATCGCTTTCTGCGCGTGCTCCTTAGTGAGCTCGTCGGGCAAGAGGCCGTCGTTCATCTCGGCGGTTACCTCCAGCGGGATCAACTCGTCAGCGAACGCGCGTGCCTTGGTCTGAACGGCGAGGTCCTCGGCACTCAATGTGAACGCGTCGGTCATTTTCTCCTCGTGAACGAGCGCACGCGCTCGACCGCGCGCGATAGCTTCGCGTCCTTGAGTACGACCTGCGCCGCGTTTCGTCCGGGGACGGCCATGACACCGCCGCCGGGATGAGTTCCCGCTCCGCATAGATAGAGGTCTTTGATCGGCGTCTGGTAGTCCGCATAACCGGGGATCGGCCGGAAGCAGAACATTTGATCGGGTGTCATCTCGCCTTGCATGATGTTGCCGCCGAGCAAACCGAAACGTCTTTCTATCTCCGGCGGTGGAAGAACCTCGATGTGTTCGACCGACTCTGCGAAACCGGGACAGTGTTCGTCGAGCACGCGCACCACATTGCGTCCATACTCCTCGGCCCCCCCGTCGTCCCACGAACCGTCATTGAGCTCGAACGGGCCGAACTGCGTGAAGCACAGAGCAACGTGTTTGTTCTCGGGCGCGACTCCGGGCTCGAAAACCGTCGGAAATACGACCTCGACGTAAGGGTCGGCGGACATTCGTCCGTACTTGGCGTCGTCCCAGGCCCTCTCGAGGTACTCGATCGAGGGAGAGATCGACATGATCCCGGTGTGGGGATCGCCCGGCAGGCCGCCCTCCCATCCCTTCGGACGGGGTAAATCCCTCAAGGCAAGGTTTACCTTTACCGACCCCGACCGGGTGCGGAAGCGCTTGATGTCCCTCGTGGCCTCATCGGGAAGGTCGGCCTCGCCGATGAGGTCCAGATAGGTCGTCGTCGGGTGGGCGCTGGAGATAATGCGGCGGGCTCCGAGAGTGACGCCGTCCGTCAACTCGACCCCGACGGCCCGGCCGTCGCGAATCACGACGCGGTGAACCGGAGCGTCGGTGCGAACCTCCGCGCCCGCGGCGCGCGCGGCAGCGGCGAGCGACTTGCTGACCGCGCCCATCCCCCCGTGCACCCATCCCCACGCGCCGGCGTGCCCGTCGATCTCGCCGATCCAGTGATGCATCAACACGTAAGCGGAGCCCGGACTCATCGGCCCGCACCACGCGCCGATGATCGTCTGCGTCGCAAGCGCGCCTTTGACGCGTTCGTCCTCGAACCACTCATCGAGGAAGTCTTGACCCGAGAGTGTGAACAGCCTTACAGCCTCCGCGACATCGCGGCCGGTCCACTTACGAAGCTTGCCCGCGACCGCGAGCCAGT
>Ga0190275_10002848_pt1 | contig 12294 bp, 9 predicted proteins | sample Popmic550T_FD_133745 | JGI IMG/M metagenome (GOLD analysis project Ga0190275, IMG submission 133745) | Populus adjacent soil microbial communities from riparian zone of Yellowstone River, Montana, USA - 550 T | ecosystem: Environmental > Terrestrial > Soil > Riparian zone > Trees stand | place... | reverse complement strand
CTCGAGGCCGGCCACCATCAGCAGCTGCTTGAACAGCTGCGGGCTCTGCGGCAGCGCGTACCAGCTGCCCGGCTTGAGGCGCGCCGGGACCAGGAAGTCGCGGGCACCCTCGGGGGTGGACCGCGTCAGGGTCGGCGTCTCGATCTCCACGAAGTCGCGCTCCAGCAGCACGTCGCGGGCGACCTGGTTGACCTTGCTGCGCAGCCGGATCGCCGCCGCCGGGGCTGGTCGGCGCAGGTCGAGGTAGCGGTACTTCAGCCGCGCCTCCTCGCCGACGGTGATCCGCTCGTCGATCTGGAACGGCAGCGGAGCGGACGCATTGAGCACCTCGATCGAGCTGGCGGCGACCTCGATCTCGCCGGTGGGGAGGTCGGGGTTGGCATTGCCCTCCGGCCGCAGCTCGACCGCGCCGGAGACGGCGATGCAGAACTCGTTGCGCAGGTCGTGCGCCCCGGAGGCCTCCAGGATCTCGTCGCGGATCACCACCTGGGCCACACCGCTGGCATCCCTGAGATCCACGAACGCCACGCCACCGTGGTCTCGGCGGCGGGCGACCCAGCCGGCAAGGACGACGGGCTGACCGGCATGTCCGGCACGCAGTGTGCCGGCGCCGTGGGTGCGGATCACGGGACGATTCCTCCTGGATGACGATGACGTGCAGCCGTAGGCGAACGGCTGGTCGATCCTACGGGCCCTGGTGGGGCGAGGTAGAACTTGTTTATGCGGCGACTCGTGCTGGCGTTGGTGGCAGCGGCTCTGGTCGCGCTGACCAGCGTCGTCAGCCCCACCTGCGCGTACGCATGCTCCTGCCTGGGTATCACCACCAAGCGCGCCGTCGAGCAGTCCGATGCGGTCTTCCTCGGCACCGTGACCGAGGTCACCGAGACCAAGGTGGGCGGCGAGCGCGCCGCAGTGCTGCGGTTCGACGTCAGCCGGGTCTACAAGGGCACGGTGTACGCCGACCAGGTGATCGTCACGCCGGCCGACTCCGCGGCCTGCGGCCTGACCCCCGAGGTGGGCTCGTCCTGGGTGATCTTCGCCAACGGCACCATCCACGGTGACGGCAAGGCAGCCAAGCTGCGGCTCACCACCACCCTGTGCCACGGGAACCTGTCCACCTCCGCACCGCCGCAGACGCTCGGGCGGCCCGTGCCACCGCTGCCGGGTGCCTCCGACCGGAACGAGCGGGCCGAGACCACCGACGCCCGGCTGACCCGGGGACTGGTGATCGCCGGCATCGGTGCGCTGGGGCTGGCTGCCCTGATCGGCGTCGGGCTGGCCTACCTGTGGCGTTCCCAGAAGGACTGACCACCCGGGACGTGCTCAGGGGCGGAAAGCCGATCCCGCGCGCTCGAGCGCACCCTCCTCGACGGGCAGCCGACCCGCCCGAACAGCGGCGACGAAGAGGGCGTGATCGGCCTCGGTCTGGTTGGCGTACGCCGAGGCGAACCGGCACATCGCCTGCTCGAGGTTGTCGCCCTGGCCGAAGTAGCCGGCGATCATCGAGGCGCCGCTGGTCCGGGCGTGGCCCTTGGCCAGCAGATGTCCGACGATGCCCGCGTAGTCGCTGAGCGCCGCCGCGTCGATCGAGTCCAGGGGGATGGTGCCCTTCATGTTGCGGAACTGGCGGACGTAGTACTGCAGCTCTCCCACCGTCGTCCAGCCCAGCAGCGGGTCGCTGACCGTCTGCAGCGCCTGCTGGTACTCCACCACCCGCTGCCCTTGGTGCGCGTGCCAGGCCGACTCGCCGTGCACGTACGGCGCCAGCACCGATCGGCGCGCCTGCTTGAGCTGCAGGAACAGCACGTCGTCGGGACTGCTACCTTCCAGCAGCACCACGTACGCCCGGAGTCCGACGCTGCCGACCCCGACGACCTTGTGGGCGACGTCGACGATGGTGTAGCCGCCGACGACCCGCTGCCAGTGGCTGGCCAGGGTGCCCAGGTAGTCGTCCAGGGCCAGCGCGATCGCATCCTCCTCCGACCGCATCAGGTGCGTGATCAACGGCGGTTCCTCCACGATCTGTCGCTTCCCGTGGAGCTCGCGGGTGAACCGCGGCAGCGCCCGGTCCGAGGTCCGGTGCCGGGCCCGTTTGGCGGCTCGCTGGATCTCGGCTCGCAGCGTCTTCTCCGTCGCGGTCTCGTGCAGCCGGTCGACGTCGAGCCGGTTGTAGGAGCGCATCAACAGCGGCTGGTCGGCCAGGAACCGGACCTCGTCCCGGTACGCGCGAACGCACGAGGCGACGGCGTCGGCGCACTGGCTCTCGCTGCGGCCGTTCTCCCGGCCGGCCACCCAGATGCTGGCCACCAGACGGCGCAGATCCCACTCCCAGCCGCCGGGATGGGCCTCGTCGAAGTCGTTGAGGTCGATCACCAGCTCGCCCTCGGGCGACGCATAGAAACCGAAGTTGCCCAGGTGCGCGTCGCCGCAGATGACCGGGGTGATACCGGTAGCCGGCAGCTTGGCGACGTCCTCGGCCATCACCACCGCGCTGCCGCGCAGGAAGCCGTACGGCGAGCCGACCATCCGCGCCACCCGGATCGGGATCAGCCACTCGAGCCGCCCATCGTGGGACTGCTGGATCAGCGCCACCGGATCGGGCCGGTCGGCGCGGACCTCCCAGCTGCCGAGCGAGGACCGTGGCACCTTCTGTCGCAGCGACTTGCCGAGCGCGTACCGGTCCTTACGCGAGGAGGAGCGCCGGCGCAGTGACCCGAAGGCTGTGCTGTCGGCCTCCGCGAGCACGGTATGGCCCGCGCGGGGCATCGTCATCGGCTCCAGTCCTCCCTGACGGGTTCCGCTTGCAGGAAGACTGCCAGCCGATCCAGTTCATGCTCGACGGCGACGCGCCGGATGGACGAGGTGTTCGGGTCGAGGGTGCTGGCCAGCCGCACCTTCGGCGATCGCCCGTCGACCATCGTCCGGCGCCACAAACCGACGTTGGTCAGCTCGGCGATCACCGAGCCCCACAGCACATCCGCATCGGGAGGATGCGGATGACCGGCGGAGATCTCGAAGTTGAGCCGCGGATAGCTGAGTGTCAGCTCGTCGTACAGCGGAACCAGCCGCACCGCCTCCCGCGCCTCTATCGGGTCAGCGGCGGGCTGGGTCGGGTCCCACCAGACCTCCTCGTCCCCCACGACGGCGGACTCGAGCCCATCCGGTCCGCGGGCGGCGGCAGCGCGGGCTGCGGTCAGGGTGAGCGAGGACCAACGGGCGAAGTCCCGCACACTGGTCGGTCCGTGGCCGACCACGAACCGCCGCCACAGCTCGGCCACGGGATCCTCGGGAATGGTGATGGCGCGGCCGGTGAGGCGCTCGGCGGCCAGCGCGTACGTGTGCTGGTTCCCCCGCAGCGGTCCGCTGACGACCAGCCCGTCCAGCTCGGCGCGCATGACGAGGTAGGTGAGCCGCATCCCGCTCGTTCCTTCGACGCCCCGGGCGGCGAGTCGCTCGCCGATCTCCGGCCGGGTGAGCGATCGCCCGCCGGCCAGCATCTCGACCAGCAGGTCGTGCGTTCGGGCCACCGTGTCGGCATCGATACCGGTCTGCCGGTACATCCCGGCGTTGCGCTGGTGGACGCGATCCGACGTGGCCGCCAAAATCCACTCCAGGTCCGCTGCGGCGACCAGGTGCCAGGTCGGCCGCAGCAGGTGTGTCCGCAGCAGATCACCGGCGTCGAACGCCGCCACGATCTCTGCGTACGTGGTGGAGGCGCAGCGCATGCCCAGCGACCAGAGCGCGTGCCCGAACTCCTGCGACTGCACGCAGGTCAGCAGCTCGACCACCTCGACCGCCGAGGCGAGCGGTGGTCCGACGACGCGCTGGGTGGCCAGCCGCCGGGCCAGCACCTGCGACGCGTCGAGGTTCACGGGTCAGACGCTACGCCGGACCGCTGACGACCGGCCGCAGATCTGAGGCGTCCGGCTCCCAGCGATCCGGGTCGGCCGGCAGCTGCTCGCCGGTGCGGATGTCCTTCACCTCACTCTGCGGTGGCGAACCGAACCACACGTACGGGATCCGGCGCCGGTCGGCGTAACGGATCTGCTTGCCGTACTTGTCCGCCATCGGCGCGACTTCGGTGGCGATCCCACGGGACCGAAGCCGTTCGGCCACCGCGACGGCGTCGGCGCGGCTGTCCTCGCTGTCCACGGCGACCAGCACCACGGTCGGCACCGGCCGGGATGCGGTCAGCAGCCCGCGGGAGAACAGCGGGGCCAGCAGCCGGGTGACGCCGATCGAGAGCCCGACGCCGGGGTACGTGGTCTTGCCGTCGGAGGCCAGCGAGTCGTACCGGCCGCCGGAGGACACCGATCCCCAGGTCTCGAAGCCGACCAGCTCGGTCTCGTAGACGGTGCCGGTGTAGTAGTCCAGCCCGCGGGCGATCTTCAGGTCCGCGACCATCCGGCCGGGTACGTGCTGGGCCGCGGTCTCCACCACGGCGGCCAGCAGCTCGAGCCCGGCATCCAGCTCGGGATCGCTCACGCCGAGAGCGCGGACCTGGTCGACGAAGGAGGCATCGGCGGAGGAGATGTCGGCCAGGCCGAGGCACGCCTTGGCCTGGACGTCGGTCAGTCCCTGCTCGACCAGCAGCTCGACGACCTTGTCCGGACCGATCTTGTCCAGCTTGTCCACCTGCCGCAGCACCGCGGCCGGGTCGGCGATGCCGAGGCCGGTGTAGAAGCCCTGCGCGAGCCGGCGGTTGTTGACCCGCATCAGCACGGGCGGCAGGCCCAGATCGGTGTGCAGCCGCTCCAGCGCCTGCAACGTGACCAGCGGCAGCTCGACGTCGTGGTGCGCGGCCAAGGTGGTGTTGTCGACGATGTCGATGTCGGCCTGGGTGAACTCCCGGTAGCGGCCCTCCTGCGGCCGCTCGCCGCGCCAAACCTTCTGGATCTGGTAGCGCCGGAACGGGAACGCGAGCTGATGCGCGTTCTCCAGCACGTAGCGGGCGAACGGGACCGTCAGGTCGAAGTGCAGGCCGAGCTCGGCCTTGGCGTCGTCGGCGGCGTGCAGCCGCGAGACGACGTAGACCTCCTTGTCGATCTCGCCCTGCTTGGCCAGCCGGTCCAGCGGCTCGACCGCCCGGGTCTCGATCGAGGCGAACCCGTGCAGCTCGAAGGTCTCCCGCAGCCGATCCAGCACATGCTGCTCGACGATGCGTTGATCGGGGGTGTACTCGGGAAAACCGGACAGCGGACGGGGGCGACTCACGGGGGTCGATCCTAGAGGGCTGCAGCGACCCGCTCACCTGGATACTCGCTCGCATGGCCAAGTGGACGCTGGCGGTCGCACTGCTCGTGGTGCCGGTCGTCGTGGTGGGTGGCAGCGTCGGCTCCAACCTCGGGCTGCTGCCGGCGCCGGACGACGAACTCTGGAACTCCCTGGTGTGGCAAGGGTGGTTCGCCTGGCTGGTGCTCTATCTGATGGCAGCTGTCTGGGCGGCCAAGGACGCGTTCGGCATGCTCCGGCAACGAGACCTCGACGGACTGCGGCGGGCGGCGATGCTGGTCAAGCTGACCAGCATCCCCTTCTTCATCTTGAACTTCGTGCTGCTGACGGTGATCGCGATGGCGCTGTCGATCACCGGCATCGGTGTGGTCCTGGCGCCGATCTTCGTAGCCAGCACGTACGTGATCATGCTGTCGACCTCGGTGTACGGCGTCTGCTGCCTCACGCTGATGCACCGGGACCGGGCGATCAGCACCACCTTCCTCACCGTCAACGTCATCCTGCATCTGATCTTCATCGTGGACATCGTCAGCACGCTGGTGGTCGCGCACCGCGCCAAGCGAGTGCTGGATCGCACCTCCTGAGCCGAGCGTGACGGCCTCCCCTTGACGGATCCGCGCGGCACGTGAGGGCGACACGCCGGTACGAACCGTCCGGTCGGTCGCGACCTGCGAGATTCCGTCACCATCACCGCCACCTCACTTGAGCTGATCCCCGCGCAGGTACGGATTCGTCGCTCGCTCGTGCGCCATCGTCGTCTGCGGTCCGTGACCGGGCAGCACAGCGACGCTGTCGGGCAGCGGCAGCACCTTCTCCTTCAGTGAGCGGAGCATCGCTGCGTGATCACCGCCGGGGAGGTCCGTCCGGCCGATCGAGCCCGCGAACAACACGTCGCCGGAGAACACCACCTGGTCGATCTGGGCCTCGGCGCCGAGCGTGGTCGGCGGGTAGTCGGACCGGTACATCACGGACCCGACCGTGTGCCCCGGCGCGTGGATCGCAGCCAGACGTACGCCGGCGATCTCCAGCACCGATCCGTCGGTCAGCTCGCGGACGTCGTCGGGCTCGGCGAAGGTCGCCGTGCCGCCCGTCAGCTGGGCCAGCAGCTGGTGAGTCTCCGGACCCATAGCAGCGAGCGGGTCCGTCAGCAGGTGCCGGTCGTCGGGATGGATCCAGCAGGTGGCGTCGTACGTGCCGCAGACCGGTGCGACGGCGAACATGTGGTCGAGGTGGCCATGGGTCAGCACCACGGCGACCGGCTTCAGGCGGTGCTCGGCCACCAGGTCTCGTACGCCCTCCGCAGCATTCATGCCGGGGTCGAGGATCAGGCACTCGGCTCCGGGCTCGGTGGCGACGACGTAGCAGTTCGTCTGCCAGGGACCGGCCGGAAAGGACGCGATGAACACACTCCGGAGCGTAACGAGCGGCGTGCGCCGCCTGAGAACCTGATATGACCGGCCCGGGTGGATCGGGCAGGATGGGTGCATGAGCGACGAGAGGGCCCCATCTCCGCGCATGCCAGGGCCCGCCTCCTTCGGCCGGGTCGACGAGGACGGGACCGTCTACGTCCGCACGCGGGCCGGCGAGCGCGCCGTCGGGCAGGTGCCGGATGTGCCAGCCGAGGAGGCGATGGCCTTCTTCACCCGCCGGTACGAGGCGCTGGAGCTGGAGGTCTCGCTGCTGGAGACCCGGATCACGTCGGGCGCGCTCTCCCCCGATGACGCGGGTGCCTCGATCAAGACGGTCCGCTCGGCGCTGAACGATGCCCATGCGGTCGGGGACCTGGACGGCCTGACCGCCCGGTTGGAGGCCCTGGCACCGAAGGTGGCCGACCAGCGAGCGGCACGCAAGGCGGAGCGGGCCAAGGCCAGCGCCGCGGCCAAGGAGGCCAAGGAGCGGTTCGTCGTCGAGGCGGAGAAGCTGGCCGCCGGCAACGACTGGCGCGGCGGGGTCAACCGCTTCCGGGAGCTGCTGGAGAAGTGGAAGACCCTCCCTCGGCTGGATCGCGCCACCGATGATGAGCTGTGGCACCGGTTCTCCAGTGCCCGCACGACCTACACGCGGCGGCGCAAGGCCCAGTTCGCCAGAGAGTCCGAACAGCGAGAGACGGCTCGCAAGATCAAGGAGCACCTGGTCGTCGAAGCCGAGGCGCTGCAGAGCTCCACCGACTGGGGTCCGACCACCGCGGCCTATCGGGACCTGATGACCCGCTGGAAGGCCGCCGGCTCGGTGCCCAAGGGTGTCGACGATGAGCTGTGGAAGAGGTTCCGCGGCGCGCAGGACGTGTTCTTCGGGGCCAAGTCGGCGGCGATGTCGCAGCAGGACTCCGAGTTCCGGGCGAACGGCGTCGCCAAACAGGCTCTGGTCGAGGAGGCCGAGGCCCTGCTGCCGGTCCGCAACCTCGGGGCAGCCCGGGTTGCGTACCGCGAGATCCTGGAGCGTTGGTCCGCCATCGGCAAGGTGCCACGGGAGATGATCCGGCCACTGGACAGTCGGCTGCGGGCGGTCGAGACCGCGCTCAAGAACGCCGAGGACGACCAGTGGCGGCGAAGCAACCCGGAGGCGCGGGCCCGCGCGGAGGACACGGCCGGCAAGCTCGAGGCCCAGATCGCCCAGCTGGAGGAGAAGGCCGCCAGAGCCGAGACCCGGGGAGACGCCAAGGCGGCCCGCGACGCGCACTCCTCGGCCGCGACCTATCGGGAGTGGCTGGCTCAGGCCCGCAAGGCGGCCGACGACTTCAGCGGTTGAGCTGCGGAACGGAGCGACAGGTGCGGTACCTGCTGGCCGTGTGGGACGGCGGCGGAGCAACCCCGCCGAACCTCGGCGTCGCACGCCTTCTCGTCCAGCGCGGCCACGAGGTGTCGTCTACGGCGACCCGACCTTGGCCGACGCGATCGCCGACACGGGGACATCCCACCGCACCTGGCCCACGGCACCGCAACGGAAGTCCGCCGCGCTCGAGGACGACCTGTTCAAGGACTGGGAGTGCCGCACGCCGATCGGCGCGTTCATCCGGGTGCGAGAGCGCCTCATCACCGGTCCTGCGGCCCGCTTCGCGGCCGACGTGGTGGCGGCCCTCGACGGCGAACGGTTCGACGCCGTACTGGTGGACGGCGTGTTGTTGGGCGTACTGATAGGTGCCGAGGCCCGGGGTGTCCCGTGCGCCGTCTTGGTCGGCTCGGTCTACGTCGTGCCCTCGCGCGTACGTCCGCCGCTCGGGCTGGGACTGCGTCCAGCTCGCGGCGCCCTCGGGCACGCCCGCGACCGCGCCGGCTTCGTCCTGGGCAACCTCCTGTGGGACCGAGGCCTGCCCGATGTGAACGCGGCACGCGCCGCTCACGGGCTGAAGCCACTGCGCCACCTCTGGTCGCAATGGGATCGCGCCGACCGCGTGCTCGTGCTCACGAGCTCCGCGTTCGACGATCCGCCCCCCGACGCCCGGAACGTCCGGTACGTCGGCCCCGTGCTCGAGAACATCCCCGCCGCGGACCCGCTCGAGCTGCCACCGGGCGATGAGCCGCTGGTGGTCGTCGGTCTCTCGAGCACCTATATGAACCAGGCGGCGCTCCTCCAGCGGATTGCGCGAGCGCTCGCCAGCCTGCCGGTACGCGGAGTCATCACGACCGGTCCCGCGATCGATCCGGCCGAGATCCCTGCTGCACCGAACGTCGTGGTCGTCCGCGCCGCCGCTCACAGCGAGCTGATCCCCAAGTCTGCCCTCGTCATCACCCACGCCGGTCACGGCACGCTGATCAAGGCGCTCGCCGCGGGTGTCCCGGCCCTGTGCATGCCGTTGGGTCGCGACCAGGGCGACAACGCGGCCCGTGCCGCCCGCCACGGTGCGGCCGCGGTGCTCTCGGCGAAGGCGGACACCTCTGCGATCGCGAGCGCCGTGACCGATGTGCTGCGCGAGCCGTCGTATCGCCGAGCCGCGGCTCGACTCGGCGTGCAGATCCGTGCCGAGATCGCGTCCGGAGCCTTGGTGGATGAGCTGGAGAGTCTGGCCGACCGCCGGTAGTGCCGCCGTAGGGCTATTGCCGGATGCGGTAGACGTCGAAGACGCCCGGCACCTGCCGGACACCGCGGAGCACGTGGTCCAGGTGGGTCGGGTCGGCGGTCTCGAAGGTGAAGCGCGCCTTGCAGATCTTGTCCTTCGACGTGTTCAGGGCCGCGGACAGGATGTTCACGTGCTGGTCCGACAGCGCCCGGGTGATGTCGGACAGCAGCCGGTTGCGATCCAGCGCCTCCACCTGGATGGCCACCAGGAACGAGCTCTGGGCGGTCGGCGCCCAGGAGACGCCGACCATGCGCTCCGGGTGCTCGGTCTGCAGGTGATCCGCGTTGACGCAGTCCAGACGGTGCACCGACACCCCGGCCCCGCGGGTGATGAACCCGACGATCTGGTCACCCGGCACCGGCGTACAGCACTTGGCCAGCTTGACCAGCAGGTCGGTGTCGCCGGCGACCTCGATCCCGGAGTCCGACGCAGACGACCGGCGCCGTCGCCGGCCGGTGACGACCTGGTCCTCGTTGATCTCGTCGGCGGTGGCGTCCTCGCCGCCCTCGGCCGTGATCAGCCGGTTGATCACCGCCTGTGGACCGACGGTCCCCTCGCCGACCGCCGCGTAGAGCGCTGAGATGTCCGACAGCTTGAAGTAGCCGGCCACGGCGGTCAGGTGCTCCAGCGTGAGCAGCCGCTGCAGCGGCAGCCCGGCCTTGCGCACCTGCCGGGCGATCGCCTCCTTGCCGCTCTCGATCGACTCCTCCCGCCGGCCCTTGGTGAAGAAGTGCCTGATCTTGTTCCGGGCCCGTGGGCTGCGGACGAACTCCAGCCAGTCCCGGTTGGGGCCCGCCCCCTCGGCCTTGGAGGTCAGGATCTCCACCACGTCGCCGTTGGACAGCTCTGACTCCAGGGGCACCAGCCGACCGTTCACCCGAGCTCCGACAGTTCGGTGCCCGACCTCCGTGTGGATCGCGTACGCGAAGTCGACCGGGGTCGCCCCCTGCGGCAGCGCGTGCACGTCGCCCTTCGGGGTGAAGGCGTACACCTCGGTGGAGTTGATCTCGAAGCGCAGCGAGTCGAGGAACTCACCCGGGTCGGCGGTCTCCCGCTGCCAGTCCAGCAGCTGGCGGACCCAGGTCAGGTCGTCGCCGTCGCCGGTGGCGGTGGCCGGGATGCCCTTGCCGCCGTCCTTGTACTTCCAGTGCGCCGCGACGCCGAACTCCGCCCGCTTGTGCATCTCCTCGGTGCGGATCTGCAGCTCGACCGGCTTGCCATGCGGTCCCAGCACGGTGGTGTGCAGCGACTGGTACATGTTGAACTTCGGCATGGCGATGTAGTCCTTGAACCGACCCGGAAGCGGGTTCCAGCGGACGTGCATCACCCCCAGCGCTGCGTAGCAGTCGCGTGGGCTCTCCACCAGCACCCGCAGACCGACCAGGTCGAAGATGTCGGCGAAGTCGCGGCCGCGGACGACCATCTTCTGGTAGATCGAGTAGTAGTGCTTCGGCCGACCGGTGACGGCCGCCTTGATCTTCGCCGAGCGCAGGTCGGCGGTCACCTGCTCGATCACCTGGGAGAGGAACTCGTCCCGGCGGGGCGCCGCCTCGGCCACCATCCGGACGATCTCGTCGTACACCTTCGGCTGCATGGCCGCGAACGACAGGTCCTCCAGCTCCCACTTGATGGCGTTCATGCCCAGCCGGTGGGCCAGCGGAGCGAAGATCTCCAGCGTCTCCGAGGCGATCCGGAACTGCTTGTCGGGCCGCAGGTAGTGCAATGTGCGCATGTTGTGCAACCGGTCGGCGAGCTTGATCACCAGCACCCGGATGTCCCGTGACATCGCCACGACCATCTTGCGGATGGTCTCCGACTTCGCCGAGTCCCCGTACTTGACCTTGTCGAGCTTGGTGCAGCCGTCGACCAGCAGCGCGATCTCCTCGCCGAAGTCGCGGGTCAGGGCGGACAGCGTGTACGACGTGTCCTCGACCGTGTCGTGCAGCAGCGACGCGCAGAGCGTGGGCTCGGTCATCCCCAGCTCGGCGAGGATGGTGGTGACGGCCAGCGGGTGGGTGATGTAGGCGTCGCCGCTCTTGCGGGTCTGTCCGCGGTGGTAGCGCTCCGCGGTCCGGTACGCCCGCTCGATGAGTGGCAGGTCCGCCTTGGGGTGGTTGGCCCGGATCACCTTGAACAGCGGGTCCAGCACCGGCGCCTGGGGCTTGCTGGTCCCGAAGCGCGCGATCCGCTGCCGCATCCGCACCCGAGGCTGCTCGGGACCCGTGCTCAGCCGGACCGGGAGACTCCCAGGACCCTGCTGCTCTCGCGTCACCGGGGTGGGCGGCGGGGCTGCGCTGGCCGGCGAACCAGGGCTCAGGGCGTCACCGACCTGGTCAGGGCGCGCGCCGACCTGGTCGGTCGTCTCGGCGGACGACCGCGCCACGGTCCCAGGCTCAGTCGCCACCCAGTGCACCCCTCCAGCCGAAGTGCAGCCAGTCTAGGCCAGCGCCCACTACCAGTCGTCACGCCGGGACGGCCGGCGGCGGCTGGGTTGGGTCTGCTGCTCCGACTCCTCGAGCTCAGCCTCGGCATGCCGGACGACGACGACATGGTCACCGGTCTGCAGATTCGCCACGGTCGGGTCGTAGAACCGGCGCAGTGTCTTGTTCCTGATCACGGCGATGACGGCCTCTCCCTTGACGTCGTCGGGCGCGAGGCCGACCTCGTCGGCGCGGACCTGCCGCTCACCCACCTCCAGTCCCTCCCTGCTGGACAGCAGATCCTCGATCACGGTGCCCAGGTTAGGACTGACCGCCGACAGTCCGAGCAACCTGCCGACGGCCTCGGAGGACGTGACGACGGCATTGGCTCCGGACTGCCGCAGCAGGGACGCGTTGTCGTCCTCCCGCACCGCCACCACGACGTGGGCGCTCGGGTTGAGCTGGCGGACGGTCAGCGTCACCAAGATCGCGGAGTCGTCCCGGTCCAAGGTGATGATCACCTCACGGGCCTTGATGATCTCGGCCCGGCGCAGCACGTCCCGGCGGGTCGCGTCGCCCTCGATG
>Ga0190275_10002847_pt1 | contig 12298 bp, 13 predicted proteins | sample Popmic550T_FD_133745 | JGI IMG/M metagenome (GOLD analysis project Ga0190275, IMG submission 133745) | Populus adjacent soil microbial communities from riparian zone of Yellowstone River, Montana, USA - 550 T | ecosystem: Environmental > Terrestrial > Soil > Riparian zone > Trees stand | place... | reverse complement strand
GACACGGCGAGCGCCACCGCGAGCGGCGCCCAGAGGGGGGTACGGGTGGTCACGCGGGTCCTGCGGGTACGGCGCTGACGGTTGCGGAGCCGGGGCGGGCGGGTGGGCCGGCCGGGGTTCCCGTGGGGTGATGGAAACAGATGCGAAAATGGTGCCGCCGCGCCCTCCGCGCAATGGTTTCTATTGCGGTGCGACATTGCCCCTCCCGCGCCCCACCGGTCGGGGCGTAACTTCCACGCACCACGCGGCTTTTGGCCGTTGCAACAGAGTTGCGCCAAGCCGTCTCCAGGTCCCCGTGATCAGCTCCGCGGGCGGTACGGTGCCGCCATCGCTTTTCCCAATTCCTTGCCCGAACCGAAGATGCAGGTCGAACTGCGCCGGCTCACGCCGAACGATGCCGCCGCCTACCGCGCGCTGCGGCTGGAGGGCTTCGCCGCGCACCCCCTCGAATTCCGCTATTCCCCCGCCGACGAGGAGGCGCTGTCGCAGGCGGAAACCGAGCGGCGACTCGCCGAGAGCTTCGTGGTGGGCGTGTTCGCGGCGGGCGAGCTGGCCGGCATCGGCGGGTGGACGCGCTTCGCGGGCGAGAAGCTGCGCCACAAGGGCCTGCTGTGGGGGATGTACGTCCGCCCGCTCGCCCCCGGCACCGGCGCGTCGAACGAGATCGTCAGCGCCATCGTGGAGGACGCGCGGCGCGAGGTGGAGATGCTGCTGCTGACCGTGGCCGCGCCGAACGCGCGCGCCCGCCGCCTGTACGAGCGCTGGGGCTTCGAGGCGTACGGCACCGAGCCCGCCGCGGTGAGGGCGGGGGAGGCGTACGTGGACGAGGTGCTGATGGTCAAGCGGCTGCGGTAGCGCCGGGCCCTCTCCCCCCGACCCCCTCCCCCGAAACAGCCCGGGGGAGGGGGAGCTCGAGCGGCCTGCGGGCGGCGTGGAGCGCGTCTGGCGCAGGAGTGGCCGGGGGAGCGCACTCGCGCACTCGCGCACCTGTCGAGAGCGCCCGCCCGCCGCGACCCAACCCGCTCCCCAGGTGTACAAGAGCCCTGGCAAGATCCCGTGTTTCCAACCCGTTGACCGATGCCGCAGAACGTCTCCATCGAGGACAAGCTCCGCACCCTCCCCACCCGCCCCGGCGTGTACCTGTTCAAGGACGCCTCGGGCGAGGTGATCTACGTGGGGAAGGCCAAGTCGCTGCGCGCGCGGGTGCGCAGCTACTTCGCCAACGCGGCGCAGCACGGCATCAAGACGCGCGAGATGGTGCGCCGCGCGGCCGACGTCGACACCATCGTGGTGGCGACCGAGGCCGAGGCGCTCATCCTCGAGAACAACCTGATCAAGGAGAACAAGCCGCGCTTCAACATCAGCCTCAAGGACGACAAGACCTATCCGTACATCAAGGTCACCGTCCACGAGCGCTTCCCCCGCGTGTGGGTCACCCGGCGGCTGGTGAAGGACGGAAGCCGCTACTTCGGGCCGTACACCGACGTGCGCCGCATGCGGCAGTCGCTGGAGCTGGTGAAGAAGCTCTACACCGTGCGCTCGTGCCAGTACAACCTCCCCGACGACCTGCCGGCGCGGCCGTGCCTGGACTACCACATCGGCCGCTGCAAGGCGCCGTGCGTGGCGCTGCAGAGCGAGGCCGAGTACCGGGGGATGGTGGACGAGATCCTGGAGGTGCTGGGCGGGCACACGCGCCTGGTGGCGAACCGCCTCAAGGCCGAGATGCAGGTGGCGGCCGGGGAGATGAACTTCGAGCGCGCCGCCGAGCTGCGCGACGCCATCGGCCAGCTCGACTCGCTGGAGCGCCGGCAACGCGTGGTGGACGTGAGCGGCAGTGACCGCGACGTCGTCGGCTTCGCGCACGACGGCGCCGAGGCGTGCGGCGTGGTGCTGCTGATCCGCGAGGGGAAGCTGCTGGGCCGCGAGGTCAGCTTCCTCTCCAATGCGGCGGACGAGAGCGACGAGAGCGCGTTCAACGCCTTCGTCACCCGCCACTACACCGACCGCGCCATCCGCGACGACGGCTCGATCCCCCCCGAGGTGTTCGTCCCCGAGGACTTCGAGGACCGCGGCATCCTGCAGGACATCCTGCGCGAGCACGCGCGCCGTGCCGTGCGGGTGCACGTGCCGCAGCGCGGCGAGAAGGTGCAGCTCGTTGAGCTGGCCGGGCAGAACGCGCGGCACCTGCTGGAGGAGCGGCGGATGGTGGCGCAGGCCGCCGCCAGCCGCGCGCCGGACGCGCTGTACGAGCTGCAGGAGGTGCTGGAGCTGGAGAGCGTGCCGCGCACCATCCTCTGCTTCGACATCTCGCACACGCAGGGGAGCGAGGTGGTCGCGTCGGGCGTCTTCTTCGAGAACGGCGAGCCGAACAAGGGCGAGTACAAGAAGTTCAAGATCCGCGGCGAGTGGGGGAACGACGACTTCGCCAGCATGCACGAGGTGGTGACGCGCTGGTTCACCCGCCGCGTGACGGAGCAGAAGCCGCTCCCCGACCTGGTGGTGATCGACGGCGGCAAGGGCCAGCTTAGCGCCGCGCTCAAGGCGATGGAGGCGGTGGGCCTGCCGCAGCAGCCGATGATCAGCCTGGCCAAGCGCGAGGAGGAGGTCTTCGTCCCCGGCCGGCCGGACTCGATCCGCCTGCCGCGCCGCAGCCCGGCGCTGCGCCTGCTGCAGCGCGTGCGCGACGAGGCGCACCGCTTCGCCATCGGCTACAACCGCAAGCTGCGGACGAAGCGCACCATCCGCTCCGAGCTCTCCACCATCCCCGGCGTGGGCCCCGCGCGGCAGCGGGCGCTCCTCGAGCGCTTCGGCTCCATGCGCGCCGTCGCCGCCGCCAGCGAGGCCGAGATCGCCGCGCTCCCCGGCTTCGGCCGCTCCGTCGCGCGCAAGGTGAAGGAGGCGCTGGACGGCGGCGGCGCGCCCCAGGCGGCGTAATCGACCGATCCGGGATCGCCAGGGTGTCACACGGAGGCACAGAGACACAGAGGAACCACTCCTTCCTCCGTGTCTCTGTGCCTCTGTGTGAAAACGTTGTTTAGCAGTTCGTGGCGGACACGCTCCTGTCGAAGACGGGATGTCCACTCGGATCCGGCGGTGGTTGTGCCACTGCGGATCGGGTAGCTTTCGGTCACCCCGCCTCACGCTTCCGATGGGTGGTGACCGATGGACGTTCTGCCGAGCAGTGAGAATGTGTTCGCCGATCTTGGGCTTCCGAATGCGCCGGAGCTCCTGGCGAAAGCCGACCTGGCCATCGAGATCGGGCGGATGCTGGACGAGCGCCGGCTTTCGCAGGCGGAGGCGGCGCGGCTGCTGCGGACGTCGCAGCCACGCATTTCCGACCTCCGCCGCGGGAAGCTGGAGGGCTTCACGCTCGACCGGCTGGTGCGCTTCCTCAACGCGCTCGACCAGGACGTGGAGATGCGCGTGCGCCCCAGGGAGCGCGCGGCCGCCCGCCTGATCTTCGCCCGCTAGCCCGCGCCGACGATTCTTCACGTGGAACGACCGGAGGGTGAGGCGGCGCGGGTGCACGTCCGCCTTCCAACGCTTTCCGCCGATCAAGTCGGTCTTCACCGCACCCAGGTGGCGCCAGAAAAAGATGTAGGAAATTCGCTCCTTTCATCCTAATTTATAATCAAGCGGCCGGGGTTCGGCCATGGCTCGGCGATCCTTCGTCTCGGGGGGAACCGGATGCACAGGTTGAGGCTGGTTCTCGACCGGCTCGCCGTCGAATCGTTCGACACGCGTGCGGCCGGCGCGACGCGCGAGGCACGGGTGGCGTTTTCCACCGACAGGATCACGTTCGCGCAAAGCTGCCGCTCGTGTGACGCAAGCTGTGTCATCTGCGCGTACAGCGGTCAGGCCACGTGCGGCAACAGTTGCGACGACCCGTCGTGCGTCACCTGGTGTGACACCTGTGCCCAGTACGCGTCGTGCGTCGGGATCTGCGCCTGAAGCCGGGCAACCGCCGCCGACACTCGATCGCCAACATGAAGACCCGTCGCCGATCGCGGTGACGGGCCTTTGCGTTGCGCGTGGTGGCTATTGACCACCGTCTGAAGGCGTATTCGTCACTATCGAAACCGCCTGGCCGTCGGGTTGCGAATCAATTTAGTCCGGTATAGTATCTGTTCCTCAAGTCTCAACCACTCCAGAGGAGCAGACGATGAAGAAGCTCAGGCTCGACCTCGACGGGCTGGCCGTGACCTCGTTCGACACGGACGCGGTGACGGAGAAGCCCGGCACCGTGCAGGGCCACCTCGTGCCGACCAACCCCTGGTGCGCCGCGAACAGCTACAGGAGCTACTGCCCGGACAGCCTCTGCACCTGTCCGCCGCCCTGGGATTGAGGCGGACTGCCCCGCTGAAATGCCGCGCCCGGTGGGATTCGATCCCGCCGGGCGCGGTTTCGTTGGGCGTGGGTCACCGGCCAACCAGAGCGCGTCGTGCTTCTCGCAATGCCGCCGCATGGCATCGGCCACGGGCACCCGCCGGATTGCGGCGACAGACGGCCGTCATCGCGTTCGCTCAGGCGGGGGGTGGCGTGCGATGGTCGTTTTGGCCGCTCCCGTTTCGGCCGCGGATCATTTGGACGCCGTCAGCCAGGAGACGAGATCCGACCAGGCAGACCCCCAGTACGATCGCGCCGATCTGCAGGGCGCCAATCCCCGGCCTGATTCCCCACCCGATCCTTTCCGCCAGCGAGCCCACCAGGACGAGCAGGGTTCCTCCGACGATGCACAGCCAGCGCGATACGGCACGATCGAGTTTGACCGTCGATGCCGTCCGCGCCGCAAGCTGCGCCAGCGGGTTCGGCTCAGGCCTCGCCTGGCCCATCCGGGCAGACAGCAGCAACGTCGAAACCAGCAGAAGCACGCAGAGGAGCGCCGTGGCGGCGAAGTCGGCCGACCAGTGTGTCGTTCTGCCGATCTGGACCAGCGCCAGGAGCGGGAAGAGAAACGCTCCCATCATGAGCAAGCTGCCGAGGACACTGGACACCACGTACGTCGGCCCCGAAATGGCCGGTGCCATGATCCCGTGGAAATGCGCCATCGAGGGGTACCGCAGGAACCACTCGTCGGATTCCGATCCGCCTGCCCTGGTCAGATGCTCCTCCAGCCTGTCGCGGAGCAATATCTCCGTGAACAGCAGCGTGTAATGCTGGTACAGCGCGGCGCACGCCAGGACCAGGAGCACCTCCCCGGCCGAGCTCCGCGGCAGGTCGACACCGAGCGCCTCGATCTTTACCTCGGGCGATACCGGCCCGAACAGGACGAGCCCGCTGACTGCATACAGCGCGACGAACAGCAGAACCGATCGGGATGCGGCCGCTCCGGCATCGTAGAGCGCCGTGGTCGTTCTTTCGATGTAGAACTTGTCGAGATCGCCCAAGGGCTTGCACATGATCGCCTCGGTCCGTGGAGTGTTTCCCTGCGAAAGAAGGTTGCATTCGTATGACAACGGGCCTGAATCCCGGATAAAACATCCAGATCCACGCATCGATCATCAAGGATTCCGAGGTGTCGCCGGCCTCGCGTCCCGCCTTGCCAATCCGCCCATCCTCCGCCAAACTACCGGCTTACGCTGAACCAACCCCGGCGCGCGCGAACCCGCGCCCGGGCACCCGTGCAAACCGAGCCGGAAGCCGACCGCTGTTCGAGTTCGAGGTCCAGGCCACCGACGGCCCCGCGCGCGCCGGCGTGCTCGACCTGCCGCACGGCCAGGTCCGCACGCCGGTGTTCATGCCCGTGGGCACGCAGGCCACGGTCAAGACGCTCACCCCCGAAGAGGTGGAGGGGCTGGGGGCCCAGATCATCCTGGGCAACACCTACCACCTCTACCTGCGCCCGGGGCACGACGTGGTGCGGCAGATGGGCGGGCTGCACGGCTTCGGGGGATGGAAGAAGCCGATGCTGACCGACTCGGGCGGCTTCCAGGTGTTCTCGCTCAGCGACATCAGCACCATCGGCGAGGACGGGGTGGAGTTCCAGAGCCACATCGACGGCTCGCGCCACCTGTTCACCCCCGAGCGGGTGATGGGGATCGAGCGGGCGCTGGGGGCCGACATCATCATGGCCTTCGACCAGTGCCCGCCGGGGCAGAGCAGCCGCGAACTCGCCACCGAGGCGTACGAGCGCACGCTGCGCTGGCTGGCCCGCTGCCGCACCGCCTTCGACCGCATCGTCGCCGAAGACGGCGACGCGCCGCGGCAGACGCTGTTCCCGATCGTGCAGGGCGGCATCCACGCCGATCTTCGCGTCGCATCCGCCCGCGGCACGCTGGCGAGCGGCGACTGGCACGGGATCGCCATCGGCGGGCTCAGCGTGGGCGAGCCCAAGCCGCTGATGCACGAGATGCTCGACGCCGTGCGCCCCGAGCTCCCCGACCGGCTTCCGCGCTACCTGATGGGCGTGGGCTACCCGGACGACCTGCTGGAGGCGATCGGGCGCGGGATCGACATGTTCGACTGCGTGGCGCCCACGCGTAACGGGCGCAACGGCGCGGTGTGGATCACCGCCGAGGGGCAGGTGAACATCAAGCAGCGCCGCTTCCTGACCGACGCGGGGCCGCTGGACCCGGAGTGCGGCTGCTACACCTGCCGCACCTACACCCGCGCCTACCTGCGGCACCTGTTCGTCGCCGGCGAGGGGCTGAGCATGCGCCTGCTGTCGATCCACAACCTGCACTTCCTGGTGAACCTGGCGAACCAGGCGCGCGAGCACATCATCACCGGCGACTACGCCGGCTGGAGCCGCGCCTGGATCGAGCGGTTCGCCGCCGGAAAAGCCGCGGCGGGGAAGTCGTAGCGTCGAGCGGAAGTCGTCGAGGGCCGAACGAACTCAGGCCGGCGGCACTGAGCCTGTCGACCGAGCGTACGAGCGAAGCGAGCAAGTCCCTCCCCCGTGCGGTTACGCGTGCGGTTACGGGGGAGGGACAGGCGAGGAACGAGCCAGGGAGAGGGCCCGCGGGGCCTGCCATCCATCAACCGAAACACCGAACACCGGAGACCGACATACATGAACACCGCACTGATGATGCTGGCCCAGGCGCAGGGCGCGAGCTCGCTGGCCACGCTGGTGATGCCGCTGGCGATCCTGGCCGTCTTCTACTTCATCCTCGTCGTGCCGCAGCGGCGCCAGCTCAAGGCGCACCAGGCGCTGGTCGCCGCGCTGCAGAAGGGCGACCAGGTGGTCACCGCCGGCGGCCTGATGGGCGAGATCACCGCGGTCAAGGACGACTCGGTGCAGGTGCGCACCGGCACCGCCACGGTGGTGGTCGACCGCAGCCGCATCGTGAAGCGCACCACGGCCGGCGGCGAAACCACGTCCAGCGAGCGGAAGTAGGGCCATGCCGCTGTTGAAGATCGAGCTGCTGGGCTCGGACGTGCTGCGCCGCCACGCCGACCCCGTGGAGGCGCCGGGCCCCGAGTTCGACACCCTGATCGCCGACATGTTCGAGACCATGTACGACGCGCGGGGGATCGGGCTGGCCGCGCCGCAGGTGGGCATCTCGCGGCGCCTGATCGTGATCGACGTGAACGACGAGGGCGGCAAGGAGCTGGGGCCGTACGTCCTCTTCAACCCGCGCGTGCTGGAGCTCGGGACCGAGACCGACAAGGCCGAGGAGGGGTGCCTGAGCATCCCCGGCGTCACCGGCGTGGTGGAGCGGCCCTGGCGCGTGGTGGTGGAGGGGCTGGACCGCCGCGGCCAGCCCGTGCGCATCGAGGCCGAGGACATGCTCGCGCGCTGCCTGCAGCACGAGATCGACCACCTCGATGGCGTGCTGTTCATCGACCGGCTGTCGCCGCTCAAGCGGAACATGGTGCTGCGCAAGTACCGGAAGCAGGCCACGTGAAAGTGATCTTCTGGGGCACGCCGGCGTTCTCGCTCCCCGCGCTCCGCGCGCTGGGCGACGAGGGGCACGACCTGATGGCCGTGGTCACCCAGCCCGACCGCCCCGCCGGCCGCGGCCGCGAGGTCACCCCGTCGCCGGTGAAGCTGGAGGCGCTCAGCGAGGGGCTCCCCGTGCTGCAGCCCGAGAAGGCGCGCGGCGACGACTTCGTGGCGGAGCTGCGCGCGTTCGACGCCGACATCTCCGTCGTCGTGGCCTACGGGCAGATCCTGAAGCCCGAGGTGCTGGCGGTGCCCCGGCTGGGCTCGGTGAACATCCACGGCTCGCTGCTCCCGGAGCTGCGCGGCGCGGCCCCGGTGCAGTGGGCGATCATCCGCGGGCTGGAGCAGACCGGCGTCACCATCATGCAGATGGACGCCGGGCTCGACTCGGGCCCCACGCTGCTGCGCGTGGAGGAGCCGATCGTCGCCGACGAGTCCGCGAGCGAGCTCGCTGGCCGCCTGGCCGAGATCGGCGCCGAGGCGCTGATCGAGGCGCTGGCGCTGCTGGAGGCCGGCCAGCTCGTGCGCGAGGACCAGGACCACGCGCGCGCCACCTACGCGCCCAAGCTCGACAGGGAAACCGCGAGGCTCGACTGGTCGCTCCCCGCGGTGGACGTGTCGCGCTGGATGCGCGGGCTGGACGACGTCCCGGGCGCGTGGAGCCCGCTGGGGGCGCGCGGCCCGGTCAAGCTCTTCCGTCCGAGGCTGGATGACCGCGGCGGCGAGCCCGGCACCGTCCTCGACGCCGGCGAGAGCGGCGTGCTGATCGCCTGCGGCCAGGGCTCCGTCCGCGTGTCGGAGGTGCAGCCGCAGGGGAAGCGGCGCATGCCGGCCGGCGAGTGGGTGCGCGGTCGTGGCGTGGCCGTCGGCGACCGGTTTGGGGTCGAAGGCTGAGAGCGGGGGATCGCCTGGCCTCCTCCCGCGACTCGTCTCCCGAACCACGTCGACGGCGGGTTGGGGATGATGACGAAGGACGAGGAATCTGCCGACGACCTGCGGTTGGGACGATCGGAGGCTCGCGATGATACCGCCGCTTCACGCGGTCACCGACGACGCCGTGGTCGCGCGGGCGGACTTCGTGGAGCGGGCGGGCGCGGTTCTGGCGGCCGGCGGGGCGAGCGTGGCGCTGCACCTGCGCGCCCCCTCCGCCTCGGGGCGGCGGCTGCACGAGTTGGCGGTTCGGTTGATGGAGATCGCGCGCGCCACCGGGTCGTGGCTCATCCTCAACGACCGCGTGGACGTGGCGCTCGCCGCCGGCGCGCACGGCGTCCAGCTCGGCCGCCGCGGCCTCACCGCCGCGGACGCGCGCGCGATCGTGGGCGAGGCGACGCGCATCGGCGCCTCCGTTCACGCGGCGGACGAGGCGCGCGAGGCGGCGGAGGGCGGCGCGGACTGGCTCGTCGCGGGGGCGATCCACGCGACCGCCTCGCACCCGGGCCAGCCGGGCGCCGGCCCCGGGCTAATCGAGGCGACGGCCGCGCTCGGACCGCCGGTGATCGCGATCGGCGGGATCACGCCGGAGCGGGTGCGCGACGTGCACGGCGCGGGTGCGGCCGGCATCGCGGCGATCCGCGGCATCTGGGACCAGCCGTCGCCGGCATCGGCGGCGCGAGCATACATCGAGGCATGGCAGAACTGCAGATCGCGGCCGAGGTGACCATCCGCGTGAACGGCGACGAGCGCGGCGTGCCGGCGGGGCTGAACGTGGCCGCGCTGCTGGAGCACCTGGGCCTGCACCCGAAGATGGTGGTGGTGGAGCGCAACGGCGTCATCCTCCGCCGCGAAGTGCTGGCGGACGCCCCCGTCGAGCCCGGCGACACCTTCGAGCTCGTCCACTTCGTCGGCGGCGGCTGAGCCGCCGCGCGGCCGGAAGGATCGACGCGAGCGCAGCCGGGCAGTTCGCTCCCCCTCCCCCGCGGAGCGCGGGGGCGGGGGCCGGGGGGAGGGGGGCAGCCGCGGGATGCGAAGAAGCCTGTCGATCGACACGGGCCCGATCTGCCGATCTACCTGATCTACAGATGTCGGGTTTGCCGAACCCGATCTACCCTGATCTACCCAGCTTTTGGAGGAACAACCGCATGGCAACCGTGATCGCCGAGCCGCTGGTGATGGACGAGCCGCTGGCGATCGCCGGCCGCACGCTCCGCTCGCGCCTGATGGTGGGGACGGGGAAGTACCGCTCCAACGAGCAGATGGTGCGGGCGATCGAGGCCTCGGGCGCCGAGGTGGTGACCGTGGCCGTGCGCCGCGTGGACCTGGACCGCACGAAGGACGAGGGCGTCCTCTTCCACCTCGACCCCGAGCATTACCTCCTCCTCCCCAACACGGCCGGGTGCTACACGGCCGAGGACGCCGTCCGCTACGCGCGCCTGGCGCGCGCCGCCGGCTTCACCGACTGGGTGAAGCTGGAGGTGATCGGCGACCAGGAGACGCTCCTCCCCGACGCCGAGGCCACCCTCCGCGCCGCCAGGGAGCTGGTCGCCGACGGCTTCACCGTGCTCGCCTACACCAACGACGACCTGATCACCGCGCTGCGCCTGGAAGACGCCGGCTGCGCCGCGGTGATGCCCCTCGCCTCGCCGATCGGCAGCGGGCTGGGGCTGGTGAACCCGTTCAACATCCGCACGATCAAGAGCCGCCTCTCCGTGCCCGTGATCGTGGACGCGGGCGTGGGCACCGCCTCGGACGCGGCGGTGACGATGGAGCAGGGGGTGGACGGCCTCCTGATGAACACCGCGCTCGCCGAGGCCCGGGACCCCGTGCGCATGTCCCGCGCGATGGCGCTGGCCACCGAGGCCGGGCGCCTCGCCTACCTGGCCGGCCGCATGCCGCGCCGCGAGCGGGCGGTGCCGTCGTCGCCGCTCGGGGGGATGCTGGGCTGAGGAGCCGGGAGATGGCGGGCGACGTCACCGCGCCGCGCCGCGTGGCGCTGGAGGTGATGCAGCGCGTGCGCGGCGGCGACCTGGCCGACCGGGCGCTCGACGCCGCCGCGGCCCGGCTGGAGCCGCGCGACCGCGCGTGGACGCAGGAGCTGGTGTACGGCACCTTCCGCCTGCGCGGCCGCATCGACCACATGCTCGGCGCGCTCCTGCGCGACGGCACCGCGTCGGTGGAGCCGGACGTGCTCGACGTGCTGCGACTGGGCGCCTACCAGCTCCTGGAGATGGGGAGCGTTCCGCCCTACGCCGCCGTCTCGCAGTCGGTGGAGCTGGCGCGGCTGGCGGGGGCGGGGCGCGTCGCCGGGCTCGTGAACGGCGTCCTCCAGAACCTGCAGCGCCGCGGCGAGGGGATCCGCTTCCCCGACTTCGACCGGTTCCCCGCCGAGCACCTGGCCGCGTGGGGCTCGCACCCGCGCTGGCTGGTGGAGCGCTGGGTGGACCGCTGGGGGCCCGACGCCGCCGCGGCGCTGGTGGAGGCGAACAACCGCCGCCCCGAGCTCTACATCCGCCCCCTCGGCCGGCCGGCCGACGAGGCGCGGGCGCGGCTGGGCGAGGCGGAGATCGCCTCGGAGCCGGTCGACTTCTCCCCCGACTCGCTGCGCATCCTGGCCCCCGCCACGGCGGTGGACGCGCTGGGCGCGGTGCCGGCGGTGGTGCAGGACCCGGCCGCCGCGCTGGTGGTGCGCTACGCCGCGGTGCCCGAAGGGGGCACGGTGATCGACCTCTGCGCGGCGCCGGGAGGGAAGGCGCTGGGGATGGCCGAGCGCGCCGCCCACGTGGCCGCGGCCGACCTGGCGTACCGGCGGCTCCGGCGCGTGGCCGAGAACGCGGGGCGCGTCGGCTGGGCGGAGCGCATCGGCGCGGTGGTGGCGGATGGGCGACTCCCTCCCTTCCGCGAGGTGGACGCGGTGCTGCTCGACGCGCCGTGCACCGGCACCGGTACCTTCCGCCGGCACCCCGACGGGCGCTGGCGCGTGGACGCGGGCGACCTGGCCGCGCTGGCGGTGCTGCAGGGCGAGCTGCTGGACGCGGCGGCGCCGCTGGTGCGCCCGGGCGGGCTGCTGGTGTACAGCACCTGCTCGCTGGAACGCGAGGAGAACGAGGAGCGAGTGGAGGCATTCCTGGCCCGTCATCCCCAGTTCACCCCCGAGCCGCCGGCCGGCGCGGTGCCCGCCGGCGTGCTCGACGCGGCGGGGTGGCTGTGCGTGCTGCCGCAGCGGCAGGGGGTGGACGGCGCCTTCGCCGCGCGGCTGCGGAGGCGCTCGTGAGGTCCGTCGTCAAGCCGAAGCCGCCGCCGCTGGTGGCCGGCGTGCGCCGGCGCGTGAAGGCGTACCTGAACGAGCGGCGCCTGCTCAAGTACATCATCTACTGCGGCTTGGGCGGCTTCTTCGCCGGGTACCTGTTCATCACGCTCCTCTTCTTCCCCGGCTTCGGGCGCTCGGCGATCGTCACCGTCCCCGACGTGCGCGGG
>Ga0190275_10002846_pt1 | contig 12300 bp, 10 predicted proteins | sample Popmic550T_FD_133745 | JGI IMG/M metagenome (GOLD analysis project Ga0190275, IMG submission 133745) | Populus adjacent soil microbial communities from riparian zone of Yellowstone River, Montana, USA - 550 T | ecosystem: Environmental > Terrestrial > Soil > Riparian zone > Trees stand | place... | reverse complement strand
CCAACCGCTTCGCGCCCGCGCTCGAAGGGGTCGACATCGACAATCCCGGCACCGCGCTCGATCGCTCCGGCCATCCAAACCCGGTGCCGCGCGTCACCGGCAAGGTGCGCCGTAAGCATGCCGTGGAAGTGCGCGACGTGCAGTTCCTGCGCGCCAACACCGACCGCATGATCAAGATGACGGTGCCAGGCCCGTTCACGATGTCGCAGCAGGCGCAGAATGACTTCTACCAGGACGACGAGGAGATGGCGCTCGATTACGCGGCCGCCGTGAACGCCGAGATCAAGGATCTGTTCGCGGCCGGCGCCGACGTGGTGCAGATCGACGAGCCCTATATGCAGGCGCGCCCCGAGAAGGCACGGCAGTTCGGCCTCAAGGCGCTCAACGCGGCGCTCGACGGCGTGAGCGGCACCACGGCGGTGCACATCTGCTTCGGCTATGCGGCGATCATCCACGTGCGGCCGGAGGGTTATTCGTTTCTGCCGGAGTTCGCGAACTCACCCGTGCAGCAAATCTCGATCGAGACCGCGCAGTCGAAGCTCGATTGCGCGGTGCTGGAGAAGCTGCCGGGAAAGACGATCCTGCTCGGCGTGCTCGATCTCTCGGACATGACGGTCGAGACGCCGGACATCGTGGCGGCACGCATCCGCCGCGCGCTGCCGCATCGCCCCGCGAAGGAGATCATCGTGGCGCCCGACTGCGGGCTGAAGTACCTGCCGCGCGATGTCGCCTTCGGCAAGATGCAGGCGATGGTCGCGGGCGCCGCAATTGTACGGAAGGAATTGGGCGGTTGACGGCGGGCCGCCGCGCGGGCGAAGTGCCGCCATGAACTCAAACCTCACCACCGAACGCCCGACCTTTGTCACCCACCTCGAATGCGCCATGCACGGCGACCGTTACGAGGCGGACACGCTGCACAATCTGTCCAAGGCCGGAAAGCCGCTGCTGGTGCGCTACGACCTCGCGGGCGTGAAAAAGGCGCTGACGAAGGAGGCGCTGAAAGAGCGCCCGGATGGAATGTGGAAGTGGCGCGAGCTGCTGCCCGTGCGAAAGGCGGAAAACATCGTCAGCCTCGGCGAGGACGCAACGCCGCTGATCGCGCTGCCCAAGCTTGCGAAGAAACTCGGCGGCGGTGAGATCATCGTGAAGGACGAGGGCCGGCTGCCGACCGGCTCATTCAAGGCACGCGGTCTCGTCATGGCGGTTTCGATGGCGAAGGCGCTCGGCGTGAAGCACATGGCGATGCCGACCAACGGCAATGCGGGCGCCGCGATGGCGGCTTACGCGAGCCGCTGCGGGATCAAGACGACGATCTTCTGTCCGGAGGACACGCCCGAGATCAATCTCTCGGAGATCGCGCTCGAAGGCGCGCATGTCTATCGCGTCAACGGACTGATCGACGACTGCGGCAAGCTGGTGGGACAGGGCAAGGAAGCGGCCGGCTGGTTCGACACCTCGACCTTGAAGGAGCCCTACCGGATCGAGGGCAAGAAGACGATGGGGCTGGAGCTCGCCGAGCAGTTCGGCTGGGAGCTGCCCGACGTGATCTTCTATCCGACCGGAGGCGGCACCGGGTTGATCGGCATGTGGAAGGCGTTTGCCGAGCTGGAGGCGATCGGCTTCATCGGATCGAAGCGGCCGCGCATGGTCGCGGTGCAGGCGGAAGGCTGCGCGCCGATGGTGCGCGCCTGGGAGAAGGGCGACGAGCACGCGCCGCGTTTCGAGAACGCGCATACGATTGCGTCCGGCATCCGCGTGCCGCAGGCGGTGGGGGATTTCCTGATTCTCCGCGCCGTGCGCGAGTCCGGCGGCTTCGCCATCGCCGTGTCGGACGACGTCATTCAGAACGGCGTGAATGAAGTGGCGCGCGAGGAAGGCTTCCTGATGTGCCCCGAGGGCGGCGCGACCTATGCGGCCTACAAGGCGGCACTCGCGGACGGGCGCGTGAAGAAGACCGATCGCTGCGTGCTGTTCAATTGCGCCACGGGCTTGAAATATCCAATGCCGAAGGTGACGGCGACGCTCGACCGCAACAAGCCGATCGATTTCGCGAAGCTGTAAGGCTTGTAGGGCGGGCAAAGCGAAGCGTGCCCGCCATCAGGTGTTGTGGCGGGCACGTCGCTGACGCTCCTTTGCCCGCCCTACCGAAGGAGACCAATCATGACCGGGCGCAAGAGCATCGAGATCGAGGGCTTCAAGCACAAGAATCCCATCCCCGCCGCCTGCCGTCTCGGCAATATGCTGATGACCGGCATCATCACCGGCACGGACCCTGCGACCGGCAAGCTTGCCGACACGCTGGAAGCGCAGTGCACCAATGTCTTCCACCATGTGCGCGCGATCATGAAAGCCGCGGGCGGCTCGACCGACGACATCATCAAGATGAATGTCTGGATGGCGGACCGCGGCAGACGTGACGTGCTCAATGCCGAGTGGGTGAAGATGTTTCCTGATCCGCATTCGCGGCCTGCGCGGCACACCTCGCAGACGGCGCTGGAGGGCGGTCAGCTCATTGTGTGCGATATCACGGCGGTGTTCGCAGAGTAGCCGTCAACCAGCCACCATCGTCATCGCCCGCGAAGACGGGGACTCAGTAAACACCGATGGTCGTGATATGGAACAGCTCGCGTTTACTGGGTGCCCCGCTTTTCGCGGGGCATGACGAAGGAGAGTTCTCGGGCTCATCGCCCCTGTAACCTGGCCACCAGCTCTGGCGTCGGATAACTGTCCGCCGGCAATCCCAGCTTGACCTGCTCGGCCTTCACGGCGGCGCGGCTCTTCTGCCCGAGGAAGCCGTCGATCTTGCCGACGTCATGGCCGCGCCGCGCGAGCAATGTCTGCAGTTCGCGGATCTGCGCGGAGGCGAACGGCACGATCTGCTTGCTGCCGCGATACATCGCCGGAGCGCCATTGATGCGTGTCGCCAGATAGGCAGCCGAGGTCGAGTAAACGATCGACTGATTCCATTCGAGGAACACATGGAAATTCGGATAGGCGAGAAACGCCGGACCCAAGCGGCCCATCGGCAGCAGCAATGATGCCGCCTGCGAGTCGGCGGCGATCGCGCTGCCATCGGCTCTGGTGACGCCCCAGCGCGCCCATTGCGAGCGCGGATGCTGGATCGCAAGGTCGGCCTGCGCCCAGTCCATCTGCGCGGGAGCGCGCACCTCTTCGAGCCAGGGCTGGCCGCGCTTCCAGCCGATCTTTGGCATGTAGTTCGCCGCCGACGCGACCGCGTCGGGTGCCGAGCGGATCAGGTCGCGCCGTCCGTCGCCGTCGTAGTCGACGCCGTAGTCCTCATAGTGCGCGGGCAGGAACTGGAATTGACCAAGCTCGCCCGCGAACGGTCCGATCATCTGATCGGCGGTCAGGTCGCCCTTGTCGATGATCTTCAGCGCCGCCATCAGGCTCTTGCGGAACAGGTCAGGCCGGCGGCAATCGTAGGCGAGCGACGTCACCGACTTGATCGTCGGCAGGTTGCCCATGAAGCCGCCGAAGTCGGTTTCCAATGCCCAGAACGCCGCGATCACCGGAGCGGGAACGCCGAACTGCTGCTCGACGCGCTGGAACAGCGGCCGGTTCTTGGCGATGCGCTGGATGCCGCCGTCGATGCGGTGCTTCGCCACCATGCGGTCGGAGAATTCCAGGAAGGTCTGCGAGAAGACCTTCTGCCCGCGGTCCTTGTTCACCACCTGCTGGTCGTAGACCATCAAGTGCGAAGCCGCCGCGATGGCGCGCTGCGACACGCCTTGCGCCACCGCCTCGCGCTTGAATGCATCGAGCCACTGCTCGAAGCTCGCGCCCTTGTGACAGGCGCCGCGCTGGGCGAGGGTGGGGGTGGTGAGAACTGCAAGAAGCGCAAAGGCAGTCGTAAGTCGGCGCATCACTCTCCCCGTCATGCCCCGCGAATGCGGGGCATCCAGTAATCACCGAATTGGCTTTGGGACGCAATGCGGCGCTACGCCCAAAGGGCGCGGTTTACTGGATCGTCCGCCTTCGCGGACGATGACGGTGCGTGTTGCCCGGCAGCGTCGATCAATACGGCTCGTGCTTGTAATCGCCGAGATGATAGGCGCTGAACACGTCCGCGGTGCGCACCGGGATCGCCGGACACACGTACGACCTGTCCAGCTTCTTCACGCTCTCGCAGCCCATCAGGCCGAGGTCGCGCTTCATCTCGTCTTCCAGCAGCTCCAGCATGCGCACGATGCCGGGGCGGCCCGCGGCGGCGAGCGCGTAGCAGTAGAGCCGCCCGATGCCGACGGCGCTCGCGCCCAGCGCAATCGCCTTCAGCACGTCGGTCGCCCGATAGAAGCCGCCGTCGATGATGACCGGCACCTTGCCCTTCACCACCTCGACGACCTCCGGGAGAATATCCATGGCGCCGCGCGCATGATCGAGCGCGCGTCCGCCGTGGTTGGTCACATAGATGCCGGCGATGCCGTGGTCGAGGCAGAGCTGCGCGTCCTCGGCGGTCTGGATGCCCTTGATGATGATCTGCGCCTTCGGGAAGCGCTTCTGGAAGCGGTCGATGGTGCCCCAGTCGAGCCCGGCCAGGTTGCGGTGCTCCTCCACGCTGCGGTTGGCGATGCGGTCGTGGCGTTTGACCGTGTCGCGCTCGCGCCGCGAATAGTGCGCGAGATCGACCGTGAAGCAGAACTGCGGTGCGAAGCCCGCATCCTGCGAGCGCTTGTAGAAATCGTCGACGTATTTGTCGTCGCCACGCGCATAGAGCTGGAAAATTTTGAATGCGCCGGGGGCTTCCTTCGCAACGCCCTCGGGCCCCGGCTCGGTTGCTGAACTCAGCATCATCGGAATGCCGAACTCGCCGGCCGCCTCCGCGACGGTCGCGGCGCCGCCCTGCCAGAAATTCTGCAAGCCGCCCACCGGCGCGATCATGACGGGGAGGCGGATCTTGCGGCCGTAGAGCTCGGTCGAGCAGTCGACGTTCTGCACGTTGCGCAGCACGCGCGGTTTGAACGCGATGCAGTCGAGCGACTGCCGGTTCCGCGCCAGCGTCGTCTCGGTCTCGGTGCCGCCGGCGATGTAGTCCCAATTGTTGCGGTTGAGCTTGAACCGCGCGACCTTGAGAAACTCGTGCAGGTTCTGAAAGCGCTCGCGAACGTCATCCATCCTTGGCTTCCTCACTCGCCCGCCGGCGATATCTTTTCGGGATTGAGCCGCGCGGACGCGCGGCGGGACCGTGCCCACGGGGTTCCCAGAAAATGCATAGCCCAGAGGCGAAACCGCGCACAATCGTATTTTCGCGACGCTGGCATTCTCAAATTGCGGCCGTAGCGCCGCTCCGGCATAGTCCGCGCCAAATCAGTGCCGGAGGAACCATGAGCCCGCGCATCAGCTATGTGCAGCCGTCGACCGTGACGGACAAGGAAATGCTCGCCGAATTCGACCGCTGCGCCCGCGAGGGCACGCCGCGGCCCGAGAGCCAGGCAATCCGCGCGCACGTACCGGCGGTGTTCTGGTCGTTCGCGAATTCGTGGCAGACCGTGTTCCGCAACGGCGTCGCGGATCATTCGATCAAGGAGCTTTGCCGCGTGTATGTGTCGCGGTCGGTGCTGTGCGAGTTCTGCGGCAACCAGCGCTCGATCAAGGCCGCCAAGGCCGGCACGGTCGAAGACGACTACATGGACCTGATCAACTTCGAGGCCTCGACTCGCTACACCGACAAGCAGAAAGCCGCGCTCGCCTATGCGGAGATGATCACCTGGGATCTGCCGCCGACCGACGCGGTCTGGGCGCGGCTGCACAAGCACTTCAGCGAGCCGGAGCTGGTCGAGATCGGATATTTCGTGGCGCTCACCATGGGCCAGCAGCGCTGGCTGCGTACGCTGAATATCGAGCACCACCAGGTTCTCGCCGGCACTGACGGTTCGATGGCGCCGGGCTTCGAGACGATGGATGCGCTGAAGACCTCCAAGGCGCAGGTCGACTACTGGGCGAAGAAAAAGGCAGCGCCGCAGAGCGAGGCCGCGGAGTAGCTCTCACAGCCCTCATCCTGAGGAGGCGGCATAGCCGCCGTCTCGAAGGATGGCGGCAGACACCGAGCATGTGGCCATGCTTCGAGACGCGCGCTTCGCGCGCTCCTCAGCATGAGGGTTGAGAGAAATATGGACCCCATCGTCAAGTCCGCGATCGCCCACTGGGGGCCGCGCTTCGTCGCGAACGGCGTGGCGCTCACCGATTTCGAGGAGGTGACGGCCTCGGTCGCCAAGTGGGACGACTGGTGCCGTGCATGGTCGGATCGCGCCGCGCAGCACGAGGCGATGGGGCGTGAGGCGCTCGCGGCGAAGAAATTCATCAGCGCGGGCGAGCATCTGCAGCGCGCGGGCGTCTACTATCACTTCGGCAAGTTCCTGTTCGTGCACGACGTGCCGCAGATGAAGGCCGCGCACATGAAGGCGGTCGCGTGCCGCAACGATGCGCTGCCGCATCTCAATCCGCCGGGCGAGCGCGTCACGATCCGGTACCAGGGCAAGGCGCTCTACGGCATCCTGCGCAAGCCCAACGGTGTGACCAAGCCGCCGGTGCTGATCATGGCCGTCGGGCTCGACTCGGCCAAGGAAGAGACCGACGCCTACGAGCGGCCCTATCTCGATCGCGGAATCGGCACGCTGGTGTTCGACGGCCCCGGCCAGGGCGAGGGCGAATACGATTTTGCGATCCGTGGCGACTACGAAGTCGCCGTGAAGGCCGTCGTCGACTACGTCACCGCGCGCAGCGATCTCGACACCGCGCGCATCGGCCTGTGGGGCGTCAGCCTCGGCGGCTACTACGCGCCACGCGCCGCGGCATTCGAGAAGCGCATCAAGGCCTGCATCGCGCTCGGTGGACCCTATGAGTGGCAGGAGCACTGGGACGGCTTGCCGGAACTGACACGTGCCGCGTTCCGCGTTCGCAGCCATTGCGCCACCGACGCAGAAGCCAAGCGCCACGCGACGACCCTGTCGCTGAAGGGCGTGGCGCAGCACATCACCTGTCCCATTTTTGTGATGACCGGTAAGCTCGACCGCCTGATCCCGTGGCAGCACGCGCAGCGCCTCGCCGACGAAGTGAAGGGGCCGTGTACCTTCCTGCTGATCGAGGACGGCAACCACGTCGCCAATAATCGCGCCTATCGCTGGCGTGCGCAGAGCGCGGACTGGCTGAAGGACGTCCTCAAGTCCTCATCCTGAGGAGGCTGCGCAGCAGCCGTCTCGAAGGATGGCCGCGCGCGCGGAGTTTGCCGCCACCCTTCGAGGGTCGCTTCGCTCGCACCTCAGGATGAGGACCGAATGCGTGCAAAGCCCCTTGGCACGTTGTGCAGCCGTTCGATCCCCGTCTGCGTAATCAGCACCATCTCGCCGGTCTGCACGCCCGCCTTGTGATCGCGCGTCACCACGTTCGGCTGGATCACCACGGTCATGCCGGCGTGGACCGGCTCGTCGGGCACCGGGCCGGCGGGGCGGCTTGCGGAGCCGAGGATCGGCGGCAGATAGCCGCCGCCATAGCCGTGCAGCAGATCGTCGACGGTGGTGAAGCCGGCGTCCTCGATCACGCGCGCAGCCTCGATCACCTGCGCGGGCATGGTGCCATCGCGGAGCACGGCGGCGATTGCGTCGAACGCCGCGTCGGCGGCCGCATGCAGATCGCGATAGAGCGAAGTGGGCTCTTCCCCCACCGCGAACGAGCGCAGCACCTGCCCGGGATAATCCCAGAACGCCGCGGCGATCTCGGCAAACACGATGTCGCCGGCCTGCACGCGGCGCGTGGAAGGAAACTGCGCCGGCACCGCGAGCTGCGGGTCGTGCATCGGCGTGACGCCGAAATAATGAATCACGTTGGTGCCGCCCTGCGCCACGTAGGCGCGCTCGACCAGATCGCCGAGTTCACGCTCGCTCAGGCCCACCCGTAGCCCGTCGCGCAGCGCCAGCATGCCGAGATCAGAAAAGTGCGCGCCAATGTGCAGCCAATCGATTTCCTCGACCGACTTGATCATGCGCAAGCGGACGTAGCCCTTGTTCAGGCTCGTTAGCTTCCCGAACGCCGCCGAGAGGGCCGCATGCTGCTCGGCGCTCAAGGGTCCGATCGTGGCGAGGCAGTCCGCCCGCGCGCCGCGCTTCTTCAGTTCATCGATCGCCGCGCCGATCGACGATTGCCCGCCCCATGCAACATCCGCATCAGGCGCAAGCCTGCGCGCCTGCGGCACATGATTGTGATACTGCACGAACAGCGCATCGCGCTCGCCCGGCGAGAGCACGCCGACGGCCTCCGCCGTCACCGGCCAGCCGGTGAGCCATTGCACCGCCGAGCCGAAGCGGTTCGCGCCGCAGAAGACGAGATGTTCACAGCCGGCGTCGGCCAGCAGCTCCTCGACGGCGCGGCGGCGGCGCGCCATTTCGGCCTCGGAGAAACGCGGGTATTCGGCGTCGAGAATCGGGCGCAGCCGGTCGGCGATCATTCGATTAGCTTATGTCATTCAGCGTCGAACGGCGGCCTTTGAACCGGTCGCGGTCTTGCGCGTTAAGGCTGCGGCAGCAGCTTTCATGAGTACATCGTCCCCTCACCCTCATGATCACAACACCGTGACACGGCGTTGTGAGGCATCACGAAATTTCGATTCTGCGCAGCGGCGCATCGCTGACACAATCCGGTATGAGAGAGGCATGGCGGGGGTCGACTCCGCGCTGCCGCGGAGATTGTGATGCCCGCCGCCCTCAAGGAAGCCCCTTCCGGACTGCTCGCTCCCGAGCGCCAGCGCCTTCTCGAAGCTTTCCGCCGCGTGCGCGGCGAGACGGAGCGCCGCGCCGCGCCGCTCTCGGCGGAGGATCAGGCGATCCAGTCCATGCCCGATGCGAGCCCGATCAAGTGGCATCGCGCGCATACGACCTGGTTCTTCGAGACGTTTCTCGTCCAGCCGAATGTGCCCGGCTACGAGGTCCACGACGAGCGCTTCGCGTTCCTGTTCAACTCGTATTACGTCGCCGCCGGCCCGCGCCACGCGCGGCCCAAACGTGGATTGATTACGCGGCCGGACGCCGCCGAGGTCGCGGAGTACCGCGCGCATGTCGATGCGGCGGCTGAAATCCTGATCGCCGAGGCGGGCAGTACGGCCTGGCCGGAGATCGCGCGCATCCTCGAGATCGGGTTGAATCACGAGGAGCAGCATCAGGAACTGATGCTCACCGACATCCTCCACGCCTTCGCGCAGAACCCGACCAACCCGGCTTACGACGCCGACTGGCAGCCGCCGAAATCTGCACCAGGTGCGGGCTACGCCGAGCTTGCCGAAGGCATCCACACCGTCGGCCATCAGGGCGAGAGTTACTGCTTCGACAACGAGGGCCCGTCGCATCGCGTGCTGGTCGGCCCGGTCAAGCTTGCGCGCACGCTGGTGACGAATGCCGAATGGCTCGCGTTCATGAATGACGGCGGCTATGCCAACCCGATGCTCTGGCTCTCGGATGGCTGGGCCGCGGTGCAGACGGAAGCCTGGCAGGCGCCCGGCTACTGGCAGGAGCGTGACGGCGCCTGGCATCAGCTCACGCTTGGCGGCTTGCGCCCCGTCGATCCGGCCGCTCCGGTGATGCACATCAGCTACTACGAGGCGGAGGCGTTCGCGCGCTGGGCCGGCAAGCATTTGCCGACCGAAGCTGAGTGGGAAGTCGCGGCGCGCGCCGGGCATCTCGCCGATGCTTTCGGCATCGTCTGGCAATGGACGCGCAGCGCGTACGCTCCGTACCCCGGGTTCGTCGCATGCGACGGCGCGCTCGGCGAGTACAACGGCAAATTCATGATCAATCAAATGGTCCTTCGCGGCTCCTCGCTCGCGACGCCCGCCGGTCATTCGCGCGTCACCTACCGCAATTTCTTCTATCCGCCGGCGCGCTGGCAGTTCACGGGCCTACGCCTTGCCGATTACGCCGAACGTTATTCGCTCAGCTAACTCTTGAAGGACAAAAACGATGGCCGCCCTCGCTCGATCCGCACTGCGCTATTCGGCGCGTCACGAGGCGGCAGCCTCCGACAGCTTTTCCGATCATGTGATCGCGGGCTTGAGCGACACTCCGAAGTGGCTCTCGGCGAAATATTTCTATGATGTCGCGGGCTCGGCGCTGTTCGAGGAGATCACGCGCCTGCCTGAGTACTATCCGACCCGCACCGAGCTCTCGATCCTGGAGCGCTGTGCGCGCGACATCGCGGGCTACATTCCGCTCTCCGCCGCGCTTGTCGAATTCGGCACCGGCTCGACCAAGAAGGCGCGCATCGTGATCGACGCTGCCCCCCAGCTTGCCGCCTATGTGCCCGTCGATATTTCGGCAACGTTCCTGGCGCAGGAAGCAACGGCCGTGCGGCGCGACATTCCGTGGATCGCAGTGCTTCCGGTCGCGGCGGACTTCACGCGCGATTTCGAGTTGCCCCCGCAGATCCGCGCGCGCCCGCGCGTGGGGTTCTTCCCGGGCTCGACCATCGGCAATTTCGAACCGGAGGATGCGGCGGAATTTCTGCGCCAGGCGGGCCGCGTTCTTGGGCAGGGCGCGACCATGATCGTGGGCGTCGATCTCATCAAGGATAGGGCGGTGCTCAACGCCGCCTACAACGATGCCGCGGGCGTTACCGCGCAGTTCAATCTCAATATCCTGACCCGCATGAACAGCGAGCTTGGCGGCAATTTCGATCTTTTGTCATTCCGCCATCGTGCGTTCTACAATGTCGAGCAGCACCGCATCGAGATGCATCTCGAAAGCCTCGCGGCGCAGACGGTGACCGTCGCCGGCCGCACGTTCTCGCTCGAAAAAGGCGAGACGATCCACACAGAGAATTCCTACAAGTACACGGTCGACTCCTTCCGCGCGCTTGCGCGCGAGGCGGGCTGGCGTTGGGCCGCGACCTGGACCGACGAGAAGAACTATTTCTCGGTGCATGCGCTGAGGCTGTGAGGTTGTCATTCCGGAATCCATAGCCAAAGGACCTTCCGTGTCACGCCGACCTGTGGTTATGGATTCCGGGCTCGCGGACGTTGTCCGCGCCCCGGAATGACAAAATGCCCATCTGCGAAGCCGATCCGTGGCGCATGCAGTATTTCGAGCACGTCGCCTGTCCGGCAGACGTGCTCATTTCCACCGAGGATGCCGACTCGTGGGTCTGGTATCCGCGCTGGCGCTGGATCTACGACAAGGTCGCGGTCGCGCTCTCGCAGGGGCTTGAGGCCGCGCCGCACGGCGTCGAGCCGAAAAGTTTTCCGGTCTTTTCCAAGCCGATCACCAATCTGAAAGGCATGGGCGTTGGCAGCCGCGTGCTGCGCTCGGCCGCCGATTACGTCACGCATTACGCGCCCGGCCACATGTGGATGACGCTGCTCACAGGCCGGCACGTCTCCTCCGACGTGGCGGTGCTCGACGGGCGGCCCGTGTGGTGGCGCCACACGACCGGCGAGCCGGGCGTCGAAGGCACTTTCGGCCACTGGACGGTTCATGCCGAGCACGACAGCGCGATCGAGCAGCACTGCGGCGCGTGGATCGAGAAGCACTTCGCCGGCTATACCGGCATGCTCAATCTCGAAACCATCGGCGAGCGCATCATCGAGGCGCATCTGCGCTTCGCCGACCAGTGGCCGGACCTCTACGGCAATGGCTGGGTCGCGGCGCTGGTGCGGCTCTATGAGCACCGGCGCTGGGGCTATCCCGACACCGACCGGCGCGATGGCTACAGCGTGGTGCTGTTCTGCCCACACGGCCCACGCTACCGCCATCCGCCGCAAGCGCTGGTCGATGAAGTGCGTGGGATGCCGTCGGTTTCCAGCGTGCAGATCACGTTTCACGAGGACAAGCCGCCCACTCAGCACGCGATGCCGCCGGGCGGGTTTCGGCTCGCCATTGTGAACTGCTTCGATCTTGCGGTAGGCAAGGCGGCGCGCGACAAGCTGCGCGCGTTCTTCGTGGGGAATTCATAAAATGCTCACCAGCCGCGACCGCATCCTGACCACGCATGTCGGCAGCCTGCCGCGCAACGAGACGATCACCGAGCTGCTGATCAAGCGCGAGGCGGACGGGCAGGTCGATCCGGAGAAAATGGCGGACGAACTCGACCGCGCGGTCGCCGAGGTGGTGAAGCGGCAGAAGGACGCCGGCATCGACATCCGCAACGACGGCGAGCAGCAACGCGTCGGCTTCCAGACCTACATGGCGCAGCGCATGTCGGGTTACGGCGGCGAGAGCAAGCGCCGCGTCGGCAAGGATTTCGTCGAGCATCCCGATCTGGTCACAAGCTTCGGGCGGCGCTTTGTGCACCGGGCCAAGATTT
>Ga0190275_10002845_pt1 | contig 12301 bp, 13 predicted proteins | sample Popmic550T_FD_133745 | JGI IMG/M metagenome (GOLD analysis project Ga0190275, IMG submission 133745) | Populus adjacent soil microbial communities from riparian zone of Yellowstone River, Montana, USA - 550 T | ecosystem: Environmental > Terrestrial > Soil > Riparian zone > Trees stand | place... | reverse complement strand
CACCGCAGTCGCACGCCCGTCGTGATCGTCACTGGGGGCAGATTGGAGCGGGAGGCGGGGGGGCCGGGGCGGACGCCTTCCTGCGACGGCACGAGGATGTGCGCGAGGTGGTGAGGGCGGTCAAGCGACTCCTCGGGTGCAAGGGTCGTCGGTGAGGCAATGACCGTCGAAGATAGTGTGAGCTATCACCATCGGCACGGCTCCCGCTGGCGGGCGGGGCCATGCCGGGGCCGCCACACCTCGGGCAGGGAGTGTGGCGGCTTCTCTTTCGGCGAGTACAGCGCGACCTTTTAACGCTCTCCGGCAGCTCTTTTGGGCTTTCCGGCTGGGAGGTTTCCGGGCAATGGTGGAGAGAATCGGCGCTTACGTCCCAGCCTCACTCAAAGCGTCAGTCGCGCGGCGGGCGCGGGTCGCCGGCCGGACGTTGTCCGAGGAGTTGATGGCGATCCTCGAGGAGGCCGTCTGGGGGCGGAGACCGCCGCCGGGCGTGGAGGAGCGTCGCGCCCCCGACTCGGCGTGGCGGCGGCGGCGGAGCGACCCCGTGCCGCGCCGCCGCGCCGGAGACCTCCCGGCGTCGGGTCCGGCGGGTGATTGACCCGCCTACGGTGCGGGCGGCGGGGTCGCGGAAGGCGCGCGTGGGCGCTATGTCACCCCGATGAGCGCACGCGGCGAGCACGGCCGTTTTGTCACTTGCGGACAAACTATTTACCAGCGGATACAGAGAATGATGATTGCGCGATCAAAGTGGCGGCCCCGAAACAGGGGCACTGCGTAAGAAGGAGGAGGCTGATTCATGCTACTGATTATCAGCCCAACCCAGCGTTCGCACCAGAACCAGCAAGCGTATGGAAGGAGCCACTCGCAATCCTCTTTCCCTTTTCTCAGCTTGTTAACATACCCCCCGCTTGTTGCCTTCCTCAGTGTGGTCGGCGAGGTTTGGCACGCCTAGTCTCCATAACCTCCTCGGCCAAAGCCTCGAAGACAGGCTGCAACGCGGCGTCCAGTTCGAAACATTTCTTCAAGTCGCGAGATGCCTCGGCGTCTCGACCCAGCGCCAGCCGGGATAAGGCTCGGTATCCGTAAGCCTCGGCATAGTCGGGCCTGATAGCAATAGCCTTCCCTAAATCAACTATCGCCTGCGTGAAGTTTCCCTGTTGGTATTGAGCAACGCCGCGACCGTTATAAGCCTCGGCTAAGTCGGGGTTAATTGCTATCGCCCTGTTGAAATCGGCCACCGCTTCGCTAAGAGACCCCTTATCGATTCGGGCTACACCGCGATTGGCGTAAACGACCGCGTCGTCAGGGCTGAGGGTTATGGCCTTGTCGTAATCGGCGAGCGCCCCGTCCAAGTCCTCTTTATAGTATCGCGCGAGGCCGCGACCGTTGTAAGCGTCAGCAGATTTCGGGTTAATGGCAACGGCCTTGCCAAAGTCGTCGATGGCCCCGTCATAGTCACCTTGATCCGTGCGGGCGTAGCCGCGACCGCTGTAAGCATCGGCTGAGCCGGGATCAAGTGCGATGGTCTTGTTGAAGTCGGCGATGGCGCGGTCAAGGTCTCTTTGCTGGTGTCGCGCGAAGCCCCGGTTTGTGTAAGCCAAAGCATTTTTCGAATCGAGCGCAATCGACTTGTCGTAATCGTCCAACGCTTCGGCGAGCTTCCCTTTCTTAAACAGGGCAAGACCGCGATTGTTGTAGGCGTAAGCGTGGCCGGGATCGAGCGCGATAGATTTATTGAGGTCAACGATGGCCCCGTCTAAATCTCCTTTGTCGAGTCGAGTGAGTCCGCGGTTGTTGTAGGCCGTGGCGTTATCGGGGTCGAGCGCGATGGCATTGTCATAATCGGCCAACGCCGCATCGAAGTCCCCTTTGTTCGACTTGGCTCTCCCGCGGTTGATGTAGGCCGCCGCACTATCGGGGGCGAGCGCGATGGCCCTGTCGTAGTCGGCTATGGCCGCGTCGAGTTCGCCTTTATTCTTGTGAGCGACGCCGCTGGCGTTGTAGTCATCAGCAGCTATCCGCTTGACCAACGCGATGACCATCTCCTGCTTGAGTTCAATTCTGACTTGCACCTCGGCGCCGGTCGTCGAGATCGCCGACCCCTTGAGTATCTCTAGGCCCATCTTGTCTCGCGTGTTCTTGCCCGGGGTGATGGCAGCCAACGTCTTAAACGCGGTCAGTACGTCTCCTAAGGTCTTGGCTTGCTCGGCGCTGCCGATGCTGCTGCTCATCGTGACGGCGAGTCCTTCCGGCGCGAACTCGACCGCGGCGGAGAACTGTTTGAGGGAGGAGAGTGCTTTGCTTAGTTCGCTCCCCTCCAGCTTACTGCCGGAAAGAATGTCTGACATTAGCCGGGGCGGCTGGAGGCCAGCCATGCTGATTAGTGCGTTGGGGTTGCGCGTCACGGCAGCGACCAGATCAGCGCTAACCCTCGCCCCACCCTCTGCACCAGCGTCAATAGCCAAGCGCACGTCCGCCGGCGCGCCGAAGGCGAGCGTGTCCGCGTTGAGCGCCGCGACTGCCAGTTCATTGCCATCAAGCGCGCGCATTGCAATTAACTCAAACTTCTCCTTCTCACTCTCATTTAACTTCATGACGTGGAGAGTTTTTCCACCGTGCTGCGACTCCCGTAATACACCCGGCCTCTGTTGCCGCATGAAGGCCAGCCAGTTTCCGTAATCGAAGCCCTGCGTGATGCTAACCCATGAATCACCCGATTGATTTGTAGCGCCCGCCGGAGGGTGGAAACGTACTCCCGTCGCTATGCGATTCATATCCCGCGGGTCAAGGCCGGTGAGCGCCCGAGCATCATTGAAGGCCGTGTCGAACTTCTCGCGCAGGTCTTGCTGGCTTGCTAAGATGCGCGGGATAGCTTCGCCATATAAGCGCTTGCCGTCTACGAACATCACCATGTCTGACATCGGCAGCGCCGCGAGCGGTTCGACATGTGTCTGGGCAACATCAGGTCTGGACTTTGATAGTAGTGCGGGCCTCCTATGGCTAATCGAGTCGGGGACGGAAGTGTAAATATTCGCTGAAGAGATGAGAACTGGTGTGCCTCGGGCGAGGGAGACAGGTGGCGCAAGAGTAAGAAGCGCTGAGAGGATGATCCCAGTAAGGCGATATGCCCAAGACTGTGTCATGACGAATCTTTCCTCCTGAGGTGCAGCGACTGTGCTGCTCAAGAATGAGGCCGGGTGGAGCTGCTATGGCCTGTCTCCGGCGGGAATGAACAGGGTGGCCGCGTGCGGCGGCCATACCCGGCAGGCGGAGTCAACGCCTGGCGTAATGAGTGGCGGAGTGTTTATATAACCGGGCCAAGCTTGAGTCAACAATTAGCACGCACACAGGTGAAGTTAATTACCGGGCGCTTTGCGGATTCATGAAGTCGGCAATATTTATGCGGTGCAGCATTGAACTTGCATCCTAAGGGAAGGGTTCACTTCCCGGCTCCGTTGTGAACCCTTAAAAAGGTAGGCGAAGGCGTGATGACTTCTTTGCCCGTGGTGGCTCAAGTAGGTTGTTGCCGTCAGGGCGGCGAATATTTTATTTCGGGGCGGCGGTCGGACGGCTTTCGGCGTGTCGCATCTCCTTCGTTCCCGGTCGCGCGTGTGAACACAAGCTGTCGGCAAGAGGAGGATGCGTTGTAACGGCAAGTCCTGGTGTCGCAAGTTGGATTCTTAAAGAACAGTCGAGGCTTCAATACTCCCTGGCCTTATCACGTAGGCCCGACCATGTAGCGCTTTTGTGCATAACCGTGTGCGCCATGTGCCTGGGTTCGGGAATAAACTGACCGCTTGTATGTTTGTCATGGGCCGGGAGGACGCAGTACTCTTCCGGCCCATGACAAACATACAAGCGGTCAGGAAACGGGAGTGTCTAAATCAGAGTCGCCAGTGTTACGCTGTGCGCATGAGCAAATGCCCTCATTGCGTATCATCAGAGCCACAGACCAAAGCCGGTCACACGCGCACTGGCAGCCAACGCTACAAGTGTCGAGAGTGCCAACGCGTCTACACGCCGGAGCCGAAGCCACTCGGCTATCCGAAAGAGACTAAGCGCGAAGCGGTGAGGCTCTACCTCGAAGGCACGAACTTCCGCCGCATCGGGCGTGTCCTCTCAGTTAATCACCAGACAGTCGTCAACTGGGTCAACTCTTATCATGCGGCATTGCCTGCCGCGGAGCAGTCCGTCACCAAGCCGGAGACGCTGGAGATGGACGAGTTGTTCACCTTCGTCGGCTCAAAAAAACGCAAGCCTACATCGTCACGATAGTTGACCGTCAGACGCGCTGCATCGTCGCATGGGCAGTTTGTCGGGAGCGCACGCCGGAGTTGATGCAGTCGGTCGTTGATGCCGCGCCCCACGCCGCGAACTACTTCTCCGACGCCTTCAACACTTACCGGGAGCTGTGCTGGTGGGGCGCGCACACCTCGATGTACGACAAGTCACAGACTTACTCCGTGGAGGGCACGAACGCTGACCTCCGTCACTACCTCGCGCGCTTGGCGCGTCGCTCACGCTGCTTCTCGCGTTGCATCCACGCCCTGCGGCGAGCGGTTGATCTGTTCGTCCGATGTTACAACGCGCGGCAACTTCGCAAACAGAAGTATCCGCATTACCCAGCACTCATCACCGACGCGCTGGCTACTCATGTTTAGCCACTCCCCAGGAAACGGGATTGCCTAAATCAGACCTGATGATGATATAAGTTTCGACATGCATCAATGTCCTTATTGCCGCAGCACAGAGCGCCAAGTTAAATCAGGCTTCAACCGCACTGGCACGCAACGCCTTCAGTGTCAGTCTTGCCGCCGCCAGTACACGCCCGCGCCCAACCCGCTCGGCTACGACCAAAAGACCCGCGAGCAAGCGCTCAAGCTCTACCTCGAAGGTAACGGCCTTCGACGGATCGGACGGCTTCTTTCGGTAAACCACCAATCGGTCGCCAACTGGGTCAACTCAGCCCACGCGCGGCTTCGGGCCAAGCGAGCCGACGCGCCCACGCCCGAGGCGGTAGGCACGCTGGAGATGGACGAGTTGTTCACCTTCGTCGGGGCTAAAAAAAGCCCGCGTATATCGTCACGCTGGTCGAAAGGGAGACGCGCAGAGTCGTCGCGCACGCGGTCTGCGAGGAGCGCACGCCGGAGCTGATGCAGTCGGTCGTAGATGCTGCGCCACCCGCCAAGAACTACTACTCTGACGCCTTCAACACCTACCGCGAGTTGTGCTGGTGGGGCGCGCACACGGCGATGTATGACAAGTCACAAACTTACTCGGTTGAGGGCGACAACGCAGAGTTGCGGCACTACCTGGCGCGGCTCACGCGCCGCTCGCGATGCTTCTCAAAGTGCATTAACGCGCTGCGCCGTGCCGTCGAGTTATTCGTCTGGTGCTGGAACCAGCGGCAGACCTACAACCAACGACACCCGCGCTACCCTAGCAACATCATTGACTTCGCCTCATGTCTGATTTAGTCAGTCCCAGGAAACACAACCATTGACAGCCCCACGGTTTAGTCATAGAGTACGTGCCCTCTGAAAGGGGCACACTCAGTCACCATTCATGAGCCCAAGGGTTATTCCCGACCTCCCGACGGTAGCCCAACGGGGTTAGAAGCAGTCTCATAAACACCTGCGCCCGACCCGCCGCGACGAACGGCGTCCGGACTGACCAATGTTTTCAAGCTTCAAAGGGAGTTGAAACGTTTCAACGGACAGCCCCATAATGTTTATGAGACCATCTCTAGTTACAGTAGCCTTCTAGGTTGTGTTGACATAACTACCTGAGCCAGATGAGCGTGCTGGCGAAGTAGATAAAGCTCAAATAGTTCTTTGCCAACTTATCGAACCGCGAAAACACGCGGCGGAACTGCTTCAACTTCCCGATCTGATGCTCAACCAGATGCCGCTCCTTGTAGAGATGCGTGTCGATCTCGCGTTGCACCTTGTTAGTGGCGCGCGATGGGATGACGGCTTCAGCGTCCCGTCCTTTCAGGTGCGCGACGAAAGCCTCCGCGTCATATCCTTTGTCGGCGATCACATACTCGGCACAGAGGTCTTTGACGAGCGCTTCGGCCTGCGTGATGTCGTTTCTTTCGCCGCCCGTCAGGAGGAAGCGCACGGCGTTGCCTAAAGCGTCTGTTGCTAAGTGAATCTTGGTGGAGAAGCCGCCGCGACTGCGCCCTAAACTTTGTGCGCCGTTTTTTTTGCGCGCCGGCGGCGCACGCATGAGCGCGGACGATAGTCGAATCACGCAGCAGATGTTCCAGGTCGCGGTCTTGTGAGCAATGCTCGAACAGCTTCTCAAAGACCTTGAGTTCGCTCCACCGCGCGAAGCGTTTATAGACGGAGTTCCAGTGGCCGTACTTGCGCGGCAGGAGTCGCCATTGCGCGCCGGAGCGTGTGACCCAGAGGACGGCTTCGAGGAAACGGCGCACATCGCGTCCGGCTCCGAGCCTGATCTGGGGGCAAGTTTTCAAGACGGGCAGCATCTTCTGCCATTGCTCGTCGGTTAGCTTAACCGGCATCGTGTGGGGCAGTTTAGCTTCTTTACGTCAACACAACCTAGTAGTCCGTCAGTCTGAAGTTGAAGGGTAGAGGCGATGCAACTTCCGCCGCGCATCCTCGGTCGTAAAGCGCCACTCGATCTTGGCGCAGGCGGCGTTGCGTGCCTCTTCCAACTTCCTAACCTCGCGCCCGAGCGTCTCCTCATCGCCGATGCGTCTGTCCAAGCACTGGCGGCTGAAGACGCTCAACTCGATCTCGGCGATGTTGAGCCAACTGCCATGCTTCGGCGTGTAATGGAACTCCAGCTTCCGCAGTATGCGCCGCGCCTCCGCGGGCGCGAACGTCTCATACAGCGAGGCCGCGCGGTGCGTGTTCAGGTTGTCGAGCACCACCCGGACGCGCTCGGCTTGCGGGTAGGCTTCGTCCACCAGCCACTTCATCTGGCGCGCGAAGTCCTGCATCGTCCGTTGCTCAGTGACCTCGACGTGCCGCTGGCCGCGCCGCGGCTCGCAAAACATGAGGAGATTACGCACCCCGTTGCGGCGGTACTCGTAGTCGTAGCACTCTGCTCGCCCGGCCTGAGCCGGCAGCGGCTGGCGCGTCTCGGCGATGAGTTGCTTACTCGTCTCGTCGAAGCCGACCACGGGGCGAGCCTCGTCGTAAGGCTCGGCGTAGAGGTCAAGCACGTCTTCCATGCAAGCGACGAACTCCGCGTTGACTTCGCCGATGCACCACTGCTTTTTCAGCCACGGCTTGAGTTCGTTTTTTTCAGCACCTGGCGGACGGTCTCACGGGCAATGGCGGAAGCGAAGCCCAACTCCACTACCCTGTCCGCTAACAACCGCAGCGTCCAGCGGGCGCGCCCTTGGGGTGGCGTGCTACAGGCGACGGCGATGAGATGAGCCTCTTGCTTTCCCGTGAGCTTTCGCTCGGGGCCGCGGCGGGGTCGCTCGTTGTGGCACCCGAGACCTTCTTCGACGAAGCGGCGGCGGGTGCGCTCGACCGTGTTGATGCCACAGGAGAGCGCGGCGGCGATCTGCTCGTCAGTCGAGCCGTCCGCTGCCAGCAGCAGGATGCGGGCGCGCGTCACCTTGCGCGATGAATGCTTGCCGCGGCGCACGAGTTGGCGCAACGGCTCGCGCTCTTCGGCCGAGAGATCAACGAGGTACTTTTTCGTGGGCACAGTCGGTCAGTCTCCGGTAGGAAGTTTTGACCAGACTATACCCGTTCAAAGAGCTAACCACCAAAATCAGATGGACTGACTACTAGGCGTCCGTAGATTTAATTTCTCACCTCGCTCCATCCCGAGGCCCTGACCGGCGTCGAAGGCATTCCAACCATCTCCATCGAGATGAGAATCCCTATGCGCGCAGCGACATACACTTCTCCCACGGCCGGTGTCTCCGCACCCTCCGCGACGCCGGCCGCGCACCACGGGGTCGGGAGAGGCGGTCGCCTCCGGCCCGGCGTTCGGGGCCGGGCCGCGCGCGTTAGCCTCCGCCACAAGGGGCGTTCGCGGGAGTGCGAGACGCACGGCGTCGAGCCGCCACACGCCACGGCCTCAGCATCGCAAGAAAGGAGATCGCCGACCTACCCGGCGGCACCCCCCTATGACACTCACGAAGATTTTGCTGCTCGACGCCGGGCTCGCCACGGCGAACGAAGACCTGTTGCAAAACATCCTGCGTGCCTCGTGCCCCAGGGTGGAACTGAGGCGCACGACCACCGCGATCCTCCTGGCCTCCTGCGGAGCGGGCACTCCGCAGGAGGCCAGGTTGCTGCCGCAGCCCGACGTGCTCGTCGCCGTTGTGAGGGGCGATTCGCTTGCGCACGCGCGCGAGTTGCCCGCTGCCGCGCGCGCCTTCGCGCCGGACGCCGCGCTGATTGCCGTCGCCGAAGGCTGCGGGACGGACGAGTTGCTTGAGCTGCTCGGGCTCGGCTTCGACGACTTCATCACGCCGCCGCTGCGCGCCGTCGACATCGTCCCGCGCGTCTGCCGGCTGCTCAAGGTGCAGGGCGAAGACCACGCGCTCACGCGCTCGCTCAAGGAGAAGCTCGGTCTGCGTCAGCTCGTCGGCGAGACGCGCGTCTTCCTCGAAGAGGTCAGGAAGATTCCGCTCGTCGCGCGCTGCGACGCCAACGTCATCATCTCGGGCGAGACGGGCACGGGGAAGGAGCTTTGCGCGCGCGCCGTCCACTACCTGAGCCGCCGCGCGGGCGGCCCGTTCGTCCCCGTCAACTGCGGCGCGATCCCGGTCGAACTGGTCGAGAACGAGCTGTTCGGCCACGAGCGCGGCGCTTACACGGGCGCTTCGAGCGTCGAGGCCGGGCTCATCCGCGAGGCCGACGGCGGGACGCTCTTCCTCGACGAGGTTGACTGCCTGCCGCTCTCGGCGCAGGTCAAGCTCCTCCGGTTCCTACAGGAGAAGGAGTACCGCCCGCTCGGCTCGTCGCGCACGCGCAAGGCCGACGAGCGGATCGTCGTCGCGACGAACCTCGACCTCGCGGCGGCGGTCAAGGCGGGGCGGCTGCGCCAAGACCTCTACTACCGCCTCAACGTGATGCCGCTGCACATGCCGCCGTTGAGGGAGCGGCGCGAAGACATCCCGCTGCTCGCGCGCCACTTCCTCTCGAAGTACGCCGCCGAGTTCGAGCGCCCCGCGCGCGACTTCTCGCCCGGGGCGTTGCACGACCTGGTCATGTACGACTGGCCGGGCAACGTCCGGGAGTTGCAGCACGTGATCGAGCGCGCGCTCGTGTTGTGTGAGCGGCGGGTCGTCGGCTCGCGCGACCTCGCGCTGCCGAGCGACGGCGACGCGGCCGAAGACATGGCCGGCTCTTTCAAGGAGATGAAGGCGCGGCTCGTCGAGCGTTTCGAGAAGAACTACATCCTCCGGGCGCTGCTGGCCTGCGACGGCAACATCACGCAGGCGGCGCGGCTCGCGCACAAGAACCGGCGCGCCTTCTGGCAACTGCTCCGCAAGTACGCCATTGACGCGCAGTCCTTCAAACCCAACTCCTAACGCCCTGCCCCGCCACGCGTCCTGACGGCTCGCCTCACGCCGGCAGGACAATCCGAAACCCCGCCCTGACAAATTTGTCCAGCGGCGATTTCGCGTCACGCGAAGGAGTTAACGCGCCCGCGACCTGCGAGCGTGCAGGACAAAAAAGTCCGGCCGCGCGTCCGCGAAGCCCGAAACACGCTCCCGCCCACTCGGTACGCCGCTTGCACCCGCCCCCACCTGTCCGCAGCTAAGGATGTACGTGAGGCAGCCTCCTAGCACAATGGAGACGTCGCGTATCGCGCACGAGGTACTGGCTTACTTGGCTGATAACCCTGACAGTGAAGACACGCTGGAAGGCATCGTCGAATGGTGGATGCTTGAGCGTGAGATCAAGCGCCACACCGGGTTGGTCAGGCTGGCGCTGGCCGGGCTCGTCGCCGAGGAGCTCGTCGTCGAGCGGTGCGGCGCCGACTCGCAGGTACGCTACCAGGTGAACTGGGCTCGGTTGCGCGACGTGAGAAAGCTTATCCGAGAGTCGCCCGAATGAGTGGCGCGCCAAGCCCACGCCGCGGAGGTGAGTGATGGCCATTACCCCTGTACCCGACGAAGAAGGAGCCTCGCAGACCGCCCCGCCGGCCTCGGGAGGCGAGACGCCAGAGCAGTTGCTCGAAAGGCTCAAGAAAGAGCTTGAGCAGAAAGATTCCAGCGTCGGCAGCCTGACGAAGCAGCGGGACAACCTCAAGGCACAGGTCGAGACGCTCTCCAGGACGGTCGAGGATATCAGGAAGGCGGCGTCGGGCTACGGCCAGGCCAGGCCCGGCCTCGACGAAGCGAGGGCCAAACTATTCGCCCACTACGAGGCCGAGGTCGTAGGCGTCGAGGCCAATCTCGGCACGAAGGCGGAGAAGGTACGGGAAGCGGTCGGCAAGGTCGACGCCGACATCAAGAAGCAGAAGGAGACGGTCGTACCCGAGGCGGAGAAGCGCGCAGCGACGGCGGCGGGCGAGGCCGATGCGGCCAAGGCCAAGGCCGAGCAGGAGCAGAAGGAGTACGACGCGCTGAAGAATCTTCACAAGACGCTCGGCGATAACATCAAGAAGCTCAAAGACCTCGAAGACAAGGCTGAGGCGTTCGACCGTCAGACCAAGCCGGCCAGCGAATACGTCATCCTCCTTGAGCAGAAGACAGTGTTCGGCCAGACGCGCGTCCCGACGCCGGAGGAGTACGCCAAGCAGCTCAACGAGGCGGGGCAGGAGTTGGACGCCGCCCGCGTCGCCGAGCGCGACAAGAAGCAGGCCGCCGAAGCGGCCGCCGCCGACCTCAAGAAGGAGCAGGCGGCCCTCAAGGCGCTTGAGGACAAGCGCGTCGCCGACATCCTGACGGCGGTGGAGAATCTCAACTAGCGCGCGGCGCAAGCTTACGGGCGACGATGAGCAACTACGAGGTCGTTTCCGCGGTCAGCGAGGCGCTACGGCGCATCCTCTGGGATGAGTTCAGTGCCGATTCCAACATCGTCCCTCAGTTCATCAACAGCATGCAGCGCATCGTCTTCAGCAATCCGACCGAGACGGCGCGCAACTCGGACAACAAGCTCTCTCTCTGGCTCTATCAGATCACAGAGAACGAGCACATGAAGAACCAGCCGCCGGCACGCGCGCGCCAGCAGCCGCCGCAGCCGCCCGGCTCGAACAGCCGCGAGGCGCTTCAGGAGACGCCGATGGCGCTGAACCTTTACTTCCTCGTCACGCCGTTCGTCACCGCGGGTCAGGCCGAACACATGCTACTGGGCAAGACGATGCAGGTGCTCTACGACAACGCCACCATCTTCCTGCGCGACCCGAACCCGAACCGGACGCTCGCCGAAGAGCTGCGCGTCGTCTTCTGCCGCATGTCGCTCGAAGAGCTGACACGCATCTGGGAAGCGTTGCGCGAGCCGTACCGCCTCTCGGTCTGCTACCTGATTCGCATCACGCACATAGATTCACGACGCATCACGGACGCCGGCCGCGTCATCGAGCGGGACGCGTCTTTCAACTCAGACCCGGAGTCCATCGCGGGCTGACGGGGCCGCCGCGGGCGTCGCGCGGGACGCCGACTTTTAGAATCGAACCAAGTGCCGACCTTTAACGACATCAGGCGCCTGAGCGCGATGCTCGTCTTCGACCTCGAAGACAGTTTCTCTCGCGCGCGCGGCACGCGCGGGGCACACCCGCGGCCGTTCGAGCCGGTCAAGTTCCTCGTCACGGCGCGCTACGCAGGCAACGTGCGCCAGAACATAGACCCGCCGCTCGAACTCGTCGTCACGCGCAACGGCGGCGGCTACCACCTCTTCTTCGGGACGGCACGCCGGCCCGACGGCACGCGCCGCGAGCGAGCGCTGGCCGACGGCCGCTACGCCGTGCGCGTCGAGGGGAGGTTCTACCAACCGCTCGAACGTTCGGACGTCGTCGTGCCGACGCCTGACCGCGCCCTCCTCTACGACCTGAGCCCCAATTTCGCCTACCCGTTCCCGCCTAACAGCACGCTGCCGGGCGGGCTCGGGCCGACGCTGCTGCGCGGGACGCTGCACACGACGGACGGGCGCAGCGTGGCCGGTGCGACCGTGCAGGTCATCGGCGTCACGCAGCCCTGCGTGACCGACGCGACGGGCCAGTGGGTGCTCGTCTTCCCCGACGCGCAGCCTTCCGGCCCGGTCACGGTGCGCGTGACGCCGCCGGGCGGGCCGGCGCAGAACGTCGCGGGCGTCAACGTCGTGCGCGGGCGCGAGGCGGGGCTGGGCGAGACGGCGTT
>Ga0190275_10002843_pt1 | contig 12310 bp, 13 predicted proteins | sample Popmic550T_FD_133745 | JGI IMG/M metagenome (GOLD analysis project Ga0190275, IMG submission 133745) | Populus adjacent soil microbial communities from riparian zone of Yellowstone River, Montana, USA - 550 T | ecosystem: Environmental > Terrestrial > Soil > Riparian zone > Trees stand | place... | reverse complement strand
TGCGCGCCGAACTGGAAGGCGTCGGCTACTGCCTGATGGCCGCGACCATGCTGCACTCGGTTGCCACCGGCAACATCCTTCCGGCCGCTGTCCCGCTGACCTGCGTGGACATCAACCCGGCCACCGTCACCAAGCTCGCCGACCGCGGCTCGGCCCAGGCCCGCGGCATCGTCACCGACGTCGGCCTGTTCATCGAGCACCTGGCCCGCGAGCTCTCCCCGACGTACGCCGACACGAAATAACCCAGCTTCTGTCGGAGCTCAGTGCCATGGTGGATCCATGGCACTGAGAACAAAGGCAAACTGGTTCGGAGTCGCCCTCAACTCGCCCGACCCACAGGCGCTGGCTCGCTTCTACCAACGCCTGCTCGGCTGGAAGCTGTACGCCGACGAGCCGGGCTGGGCCACTGTGGCGCCCTCCGAGGACGCCGGCTACAACCTCGGCTTCCACCGCGAGGACCTGTACGAGCGACCGGTCTGGCCCGCCGAGAAAGGCAAGCCACAGATGCAGCTGCATCTCGACCTCGAGGTGGACGATCTCGACGAGGCGGTCGAGCACGCGATCGAGGCCGGCGCCGAGCTCGCGGCGTATCAGCCGCAGGAGCGGGTTCGTGTGATGCTCGACCCAGATGGTCATCCCTTCTGCCTGTATCTCGGCTGACCAGGCAAGATGGGCGCCATGACGGAACTGGTGCGCCTGGATGCTGCCGCTGGCGTTGCGACGATCACGCTGGACTCGCCCCACAACAAGAACGCGCTCTCTCAGCAGTTGACCAGTGAACTGCTGGCTCACCTGGAGACAGCCGACAAGGACGACGCCGTCCGCGTGATCGTGATCCGGTCAGCACTCGACGTCTTCTGCTCGGGCGCGGACCTGTCGGAAGCGACCACTGTCGGGATGGGCGTCGGGGCACAGCGGATGGTCGACGTCCAGCGAGCGATCGTGGCGAACTCCAAGCCCGTCGTGGCCCGCGTTGCCGGTCCGGTGCGAGCCGGTGGAATCGGGATGGTCGCTGCTGCGGACATCGCGGTGGCTGGTGAGAGTTCGACCTTCGCGCTGACCGAGGTGCGGTTGGGCCTGGCGGCGGCGACGATCTCGCTCACCGTCATCCCGCGACTGACCGACCGCTCCGCCTCTCTGACCTTCCTCACCGGCGACGGGTTCGGTGGCGCCGAAGCGGCCCGCCTCGGACTCGTGACCCAGGCGGTGGCCGACGAAGAACTGGACGCGGCCCTCGACGCAGTACTGAAGTCGCTGCTCAAGGGTGCGCCTCAAGGCCTGCGCGAAAGCAAGAAGCTGCTCAACCGCCAGCTACTCGCCGACATAGATGCCCGCGGCACCGAATTGGCCGAGCTCTCAGCCTCCCTCTTCGGCTCCCCCGCCGCTCAGGAGGCGATGCTCGCCTTCCTCAACCGCAAGAAGGGTTAACGCCAGCCGCCGTTGCTGTGCAGGAGTTGCGCGTTCACCCAGCCACCCTCGGGTGAGCAGAGGAAGGCGACCAGGTTGGCCGTGTCGACCGGCCGGCCGGAGCGTTTCAGCGGGCTCTCCGCAGCGAACTGCTGAACCAGCTCCGGCCCCATCCACCCGGTGTCGACCGGACCGGGGTTGATCACGTTCGCGGTGATCCCCAGGTCGCTCAGCTCCGCCGCAGCGGCAATAGTGATCCGGTCAAGAGCACCCTTGCTCGCGCCGTACGGGAGGTTGCCGGCGGTGTGATCGCTGGTCAACGCGACGATTCGGCCATCGCCGAACGGCGCCTGGTACTGCTCCGCGAACGCCTTGATCAACAGCCAGGTCGCCCGCGCGTTGACCGCGAAGTGCCGATCGAAGCTCTCGACCGTCGTGGTGAGAATTCCGCTGTCCACCGACTCGCAATGCGACATCACCAAAGCCTGCACCGGTCCGAGCGCCTCATTGGTTGCCCGCAGCACCTCGGCCGGTACGGCGAGGTCCTCAAAGTCACCTTCCACCGAGAAAACCCGCGCTCCGTGCCCGGCCAGTACCGCGGTGATCTCGTCGCGCGCGGCAGTGTCCTGGCCCCACGGCATCCGGTCGTCGTACCCGCTGAAGTAGGTGAACGCCACATCCCACCCGGTCGCTGCCAGCCGCTCGGCCAGGCCAGCGCCGATACCGGCCCGTCGGCCGACTCCTGTCACCAGTGCCACCGGCCGCTTCGAGTTCGTCATAGCTGCCATCCTTGCGATGAACTCCTTGGGAGACAAAGGTTTATTCAGTTGCGGTCGGCGCCGGGCCGTTGCTGAACTGCTGAGTATGACGATCACCGCGACGATGCGTACGACGTTTCGCGAGCAGGGCTTTGTGGTGGTTCCCGGAGTACTCACCGACGAGCAACTCGAGACCGGGCGCAAGCTGGTCGCGGTGGAGCTGGAGAAGGAGCCGCCAGCGCCAGGTCACGTAGGGATTCACTTCGTCTGGCCGCGGTTCGAGGCTGGGTCGCATCCGCTGCTCGACTTCTACCGCGAGACGGTTGCGCCGCTGGCGGCTGAGCTGGTGCGGCCGGAGCTCGGGGTGGACGAGCCCGACTTCACGCAGATCGCGACGACGATTCCGCCGTGGTCACACCGGCCGGGCGGGCCGCATGTGGACGGGGTAAGCCCGCTCGCGGCGGACGGTACGCCGTACACGTTCTCGATGCTCGCCGGCGTCTGGCTGAGTGATCAGCAAGAGGAGTACCACGGCAACCTGCACGTCTGGCCGGGCACGCATCGGCGGTTCGGCGAGTATCTCGCCGAGCGTGGAGTCGATGCCCTGGCCGAGCTGGCGAAGGACACCACGGGTGCGCCGTACCCGAAAATCGAGCTCGGTGAGCAGATCCAGACGTTCGGTACCGCTGGGAGCGTGCTGTTCGCGCATTATCTGCTCGGTCACAACATCGGCGGCAACACCGGTCCGGACCGGCGCGAGACGATCTACTACCGATTGCAGGCCCACGGACACCGCGATCGCTGGCGCGACGTGGTGATCGACCCGCTGAGCGAATTCAGGGCAGAGTGAGCTCGATCAGCATCGGTAGATGATCTGAGCCCGCGGCAAGGTCGGCGCGGGTGACTCCCTCGATCGAGTCGAGCGGGATCACCCGTCCGGCCAGGCCCGGTGACAGGTGCGCGCCGTCGATGCGCTTGACCGGGTTGTCGGAGTGGAAGGTCGGGCCCGCGTCGACGCCGAGGTCGGTCAACCCCTCCGAGGCAAGGCGCTGCCAGACCGGGCCGCCAGGTTCTTCGTTGAGGTCGCCGACCAGCAGGTAGGGCAGGTTGAAGGACTTGCAGCCGCGCAGTACCTGCTCGAGCTCATGCTCCCGGCCGCGGATGTGCAGCCCGAGATGGCAGACGATCAGCGCGAGCTCCACCCCGCCGAGCGACGTCCGCCCGCCGACCGATCCGCCGGGCAACTGGGTCGCGATGAAGCGCAGCCGGCGTCGCACGAACGGCCGCCAGACCCGCCAGTGCAAGGGATCCAGCATGTCGATGCCATCAGCAACCAAGATCGCGTTGCGCGCCGACGCTGCGATGTACCGGAGGTTGAACGTCGCCGCCATTGCCCGGCGCTTGCGTCGCGTCCCCCACCAGGTCGGTGCTTCCTGGATCAACGCGACGTCAGGCGCGCAGGCACGAACGACCCGGGCCAGTGCCTCCCGATCGTCGCCCCAGCGGTGCACGTTGTACGACAGCACCCGCAGCGACTGGCCATCACTCATGACTCAGTGCTCATACCTCGGAGTCACCGTTCAGCTCGGCGGAGGCCGGCTCTTTCAGTACGGCCTCGGGCGCGGCTGTCCGCATCCCCGTACGTCGTCCGACCGACTTGCGCGCGGCGCGCTCCAGCCGGGTCGACCGTCCACCCCGCGCAGCGGCCGTCTTCGCCGTCACCGCGGTCGTCTTGACCCGCACGCGCCGCAGCCAGGTCGCCTCTTCCCGCGCCAGATCGGCGGCACCGACCATGCCGGCCTCCGGGCCCAGTACTGCGCGCACGATCCGCGCCTCGGGCCGGAACCCACGGCCGGTCAGGGTCCGCTTGAACGCCTCACGCGCCGGAGCGAGCAACAACTCCCCCGCATCCGAGACGCCACCACCGATCACGAACGTGCCGGGGTCCAGCGCAGCAGCCAGGTTGGCCAGGCCGATACCGAGCCAGCGGCCGACATCCTCCAGCAACTCGACCGCGACCGGGTCGCCGTCCTTGGCCAGCGCAGTGACCATCGGCCCGTTGATCTTGCGCGGATCGCCATCCGCCGCCCGCAACAGATTGTGGGCTACCGGCGAACCGGACAACGCCAACTCACGCGCCTCGCGGGTCAGCGCGTTGCCCGACGCATACTGCTCCCAGCAGCCACGGTTGCCGCACTCACAGCGGTGTCCGCCCGGTACGACCTGCATGTGCCCGAACTCGCCCGCGATGCCGAACTTGCCACGCTGCAAGGCGCCGTCGTTGAGGATCGCGCCGCCGATGCCGGTACCAAGCGTCACGCAGACCAGATGACTTTCACCCTGCCCGCCACCGAACCGCCACTCCGACCAGGCAGCCGCGTTGGCGTCGTTCTCGACCACGACAGGCAGCCCGAGACGACGCTCGACGGCATCCCGCAGCGGCTCGTGCCGCCAGGCCAGGTGGGGTGCGAACAGTACGGACGACCGGGTGCCGTCGACGAAACCAGCCGCGCCGATCCCGACCGCGATCACGTCGTGCCGCGACTCCAGGTCATGCACGATCTCGGCGATCGCGTCCTCGGTCTCCCGCGGATCCTTGGTAGGCGTGTCCCGGCGCAACCGATCCAGGATGTTGCCCTCCGGATCAACCACACCGGCAGCCACCTTGGTGCCACCGATATCGATCCCGATCGTCAACGCCTGTGTCAGAGCCATCGCATGACCTTCCTAGCGGATCCCCCAGAACCCTTTGAAAGCCTACTCAACGCAACTTCTCCGGTACGGGAGCTGGGCGGCGGGCGAGGTCGGCGGCGCCGATCAGGCCGGCGTCGTTGCCCAGCTCGGCCAGGCCGAACGCGGGGTGCGGGCGGTTCGCCTTGGCCGGCAGGTGCCGCTCGAAGGCGACCTGGGCCGACTTCACCAGCAGCTCCTTGGCCGCGCTCACGCCACCGCCGATCACGATCGTGGATGGGTCGAACAGCGTCGCGATGCTCGCCAGTCCCTCGCCCAGCCAGCGACCGAGGTCGTCCAGGAGCTCAGTGGCGCACGGGTCGCCCGCCGCCGCGGCCTCGGTGATCATCGGCCCGGTCAGCTCAGCCGGATCGGTGATGCCACAGACGCTCAGCATCTGCGCCGCCGCCAGCGAGCCGGACTCAGCCTGCGCCCGACCCTCGCGGACCAGCGCCCGGCCGGACGCGTACTGCTCCCAGCATCCACGCGCTCCACACCCACACCGGTGCCCACCTGGTACGACGCGCATGTGCCCGAGCTCGGCCGCGACGCCGTGAGCGCCACGCAGCAGCTCGCCACCGATCACCACACCGCCACCGATTCCGGTACCGACGGTCACGCAGACCATGTGCTCGACATCCTTCGCGGCACCGAAGGCGAACTCGCCCCAGGCGGCTGCGTTGGCGTCGTTCTCGACGACGACCGGGACCTTGAGCGCTTCGGCCACGCGGGCTCCGAGCGGTTCGTCCCGCCAGGCCAGGTTCGGCGCGAAGAGCACGGTCGAACGGTCCGAGGAGACGAAGCCGGCGGCGCCGATCCCGACTGCCTCGACCTCGTGGTCCTTGATCAGCTCAGCGGCCGCGTCGATGATCGCCTTCGCCGTCTCGTCCACCGAGTCGGCCGGGGTGTCGCGATGGGTCCGTGCGCCGATCGCGCCGGCCGCGTCGACGATGCCCGCGGCGATCTTGGTCCCGCCGACGTCGATACCGATGCTCAATCCCATGGTTCGGGGTCCTCACTCACGTCGATCCGGTCCACGCGGGACCGGGCGGGCCGTTCGGGTTCCTGCGCCTTGGCGGTCCGCGACTCTGCGTCCTCCCGGGCCTGCCGCGCGGCCTCCGCGGCAGCTTCCAGCAGCGACCGTACCGACCCCAGCACCCCGGCCGCCGCCATCGACAGCTGCTCGATCGTCTCAGGACTGGTGTGCCGCACCTTCGCAATCAACTGACAAACCGGACACCACTGACACTCCGCCCCACCACTCGCAGCAGCGTGCTCATGCTCATCCCGCACCGCCCCGCCGTCCCCCGGCTCAGCGCCAGCAGGCCCGCTGCCACCCGGCACTGCGTGTGCCGGGTCGCTGCCCTCTGGTGCTGCGTGCGCCCGCTCAGTGTCTGGCTCGGTTGCACGCTGACCTTCGGCACTCCCGTGGGGCGGCTCCTGGCGGGCGGCGTGCTGGAGGACGGCGAATAGCTTGGCCGCCTCCTCAGCGACCGAGCCCACGGGCTCCTTGCTCATCTGGTGCCCTCCGAGATCGCCGTCGGCTCCGGATCGAACTGCTGGCTCATCTGCTCCCGGATCTCCTGCGCCAGCCCCTCAACCGACTCCAGCGACCCATTAGCGCTCGGCAGCTCAGTCGGCCGCGGCAACGGCTCCCGCGGAGCGAAGCGCACCTGCAACCGCCCGTCATCCAGCCGCGCCCCCGCCACCACACCACGCGCGAGCGCAGCCGGCAGCGGCAGCACCCGCCGGTACGAGCCGACAGTGATGATCAGCTCATCACCATGCCTAGCCAGCTCAAGATCATTGGCCGAGGCGAGCGGCAGCGGCATGGTGAGGGTGTACGTCCGCCCGTCAGTGTCGATATGCCGGTCCACCCACAGCGACGTCTCGTCCGTGGCCCGGGTGAACGGGTCATCCTTGCCATACATCTCCACCGCGAACGCCGCGAGCTCCTCGACTCCCACCGGCTCGCAGGCACGGTACGGCGACTCCCAGATCGGCAGGGGCCGGAACGAGTCAGCGACGTCGTCGAGGATCCCCCGCTGAGCCGCGACCCACTGCTGCCGCCAGTTGTCGGCACCGGCAGCCGGGAAGACCCGGTTGGCGATGACGCCGTCCACTCGGTAGCCGTACAGGGACAGCGTCGTCAGCGACCGCCGGGCTTCGGCGACAACCACAGCCTCTGGCGTCAGTACCAGCCTCACTGACGCGTCCGGCCCGGTCAGCAGCGATCGGATGTCGGCAAGGTCGCGCTGCAGCCGTCGCAACGCGTCGAAGACGGTGTCGTCGGGCATCGGCAGCCCGGACGCCTTGCTGAGCAGCGGCCGGAAGGTGCGGACGACCTTGCGCTCGGCGTTGAAGATGCGATCCATGTACCAGCTGAGCGCCTCCGGCAGCGCGAGCAGCCGCAGCGTCTCGGCGGTCGGCGCACAGTCGACCACGATCACGTCCCAGCGGCCGGAGCGGACGTGGTCGCGCACCTCGAGCAGCGCGAGCACCTCCTCGGCGCCGGGCAGGACGGTCAGCTCCTCGGCCTCGATCGGGTCGACGCCGATCACGTTCAGCACCGAGCGCAGGTACGCCTGGATGTCGCCCCAGGAGCGCTCGAACCGGCGCTGCGCGTCGATCTGCTGAACGAACAGCAGATCGTCGATCTCGGTCGGCTCCCCGCCGACCTCACTGTCGAAAGCGTCCGACAACGAGTGCGCGGCATCAGTCGACAACACCAGCGTGCGCAGCCCCCGCAACGCAGCCAGCGTCGCAGTACCAGCCGCGGACGTGGTCTTCCCCACGCCACCTTTACCTGTGTACAGCAGAACCCGGGTCACTGGTATCAGGACTCGACGCGCTTCTTGAGCCCCTTCAGGGCCGTGTCGATGATGACCTTCTCGGCCTTGCGCTTGAGCATGCCGATCATCGGGATCGCCACGTCCACCGCCAGCCGGTACGTCACCTCGGTGCCCTGGTCGCCCAGGTCACGCAGGACGTAGGCGCCGTCCATGCCCTTGACCATCTTGGCCTGCACGAGCGTCCAGTGGACCTCGTTGCGGGACCAGACGTAGTCCAGCGTGTACTCGTCGGAGATCGCCCCGGCATCCACCTTGAACCGGACCTGTTTGGGCCGGCCGGCCTCGTCGGTGGACAGCACCTCGGTCTCCCGCATCGAGTCGGCCCATTCCGGATACGCCTCGAAATCCGCGATCACCGCCATGATCGCCTTCGGGGTCGCGTTCACGACGATGGTCGAGGTGGTCTGCTCTGCCATCGATTCACCTCTTCGCTGCCGGGACGGGTTCTGCCGGGGTGGTTCCGGGGTCGCTCGCGCTGCCTCGGGGCCCACGCGAGAGACTATCGCGGGTTCGGAGTCCGCCCTGCCCTCGCCCGCGGCGCGGCCCTTCTCGAGTTCGTCCTTGAACCGCCAGATGTTGGCCCGGTACTGCGCCACGTACCGCTCCCGGAGCTTGCGCAAGCGCCGGGGGCTGAGCGGCCGGACGGGGTCCACTCGGAGGTACCAGTGGACTACGACTCCGTCGGCGACCTGCTCCAGCCACCACTCCGCAGTACCGATTGCTGCACCCGTGACGACCCATCTGACGCCCTCCAGGCCGCGGAGCTCCGACGGCGTGAGGGTCAGGTCCGGCCACCACTCGCGCCACAGGGTGTCCACAGTGAGTCGCTGGGCAACGTAGGCTGGATCAGCAACGACCAAGTCGTCGCAACTGAGGTCGAGCGCCGGCATGCCTGAGTCCTAGGTGTTCTGTGTCCCGTGGGTCACATAAATCTGGCTACTTGTGGGTAGGTGACTGTAGCGTGCGCCGGAGTCGACCCTGCTTGACCGACACCGTCGTGACCGACTGAGGAGACGCGGATGCGTGAGTACACCACCCTTGCTGTGACCGAGCCGCCGATCACCGGCAGCCTGACCGATCCCGTCTGGGCGAACGCGTCCTCTCATCCTGACACTGCCGTGTTCAGCCGTCGCGTCGAGGGCGGCTGGCTGGACATCAGCGCGGCCGAGTTCGCCCGCCAGGTGACCGCGGTGGCCAAGGGCCTGATCGCGGCCGGGGTCCAGCACGGAGACCGGGTCGCGCTGTTCAGCGCCACGCGGTACGAGTGGACCCTGATCGACTACGCGATCTGGAGCATCGGCGCGGCGACCGTACCGATCTACGAGACCTCGTCGGCCTCCCAGGTGCAGTGGATCCTGACCGACTCCGAGGCCGTCGCCGCGATCGTCGAGAACGCCGCCCACGGCGCCGTCGTCGAGTCCGCCCGGGCCGAGGCACCGGCTCTGCAGGAGGTCTGGCAGATTGAGTCCGGCGCGGTCGAGGAGCTGACCGTGCTCGGCCAGGACATCACCGACGCCGAGCACGACAAGCGGCGTACCGCCGTCGCCCCCGGCGATCTGGCCACCCTGATCTACACCTCCGGCACCACCGGTCGCCCCAAGGGCTGCGAGCTCACCCACCGCAACTTCATGAACGAGCTCGAGCCGGCCGTGAAGGTGCTGCCTGACCTGTTCCGGCTCGACGGAGCGACCACGCTGCTGTTCCTGCCGCTGGCGCACGTGTTCGCCCGGATCATCCAGGTCGGCTGCGTGATGATGCGGGTCAAGGTCGCCCACACAGCAGACGTGAAGAACCTGGTGGCGGACCTGAGCGAGGTCAAGCCGACCTTCATCCTCAGCGTGCCGCGGGTGTTCGAGAAGGTGTTCAACTCCGCGAGCCAGAACGCGCACTCAGCCGGCAAGGGCAAGATCTTCGATGCCGCTGCTGAAACGGCGATCGCCTACTCGCGGGCACTCGACAAGGGTGGCGCGGGCTTCGGGCTGAAGGCCAAGCACGCGCTCTTCGACAAGCTGGTCTACTCGAAGCTGCGGGCAGTACTGGGTGGCAACGTCGACTATGCCGTCTCTGGTGGAGCGCCGCTGGGTGAACGGCTCGGACACTTCTACCGCGGCATCGGCGTACCGGTGCTGGAGGGCTACGGGCTCACGGAGACGACCGCTGCTCTGAGCGTCAATCTGCCGGACGACATCCGGATCGGTACGGTCGGCAAGCCGCTGCCTGGCGTGACAGTGGGCGTGGCGGACGATGGCGAACTGTGCTTCAAGGGCGGCCAGGTCATGGTCGGCTACTGGAAGAACGAAGAGGCGACCGCTGCGGCGATCGACTCCGACGGGTGGTTCCACACGGGTGACCTCGGTGACTTCGATGCCGACGGGTTCATCAAGATCACCGGGCGCAAGAAGGAGATCCTGGTGACGGCGGGCGGCAAGAATGTGGCTCCCGCGGTGCTGGAGGACCGGATCCGGCAGCACCCGCTGGTCAGCCAGTGCATGGTGGTCGGCGACGGCAAGCCCTTCATCGCGGCGTTGGTCACGATCGATCCGGAGACGATCGGTGATTGGGCGGAGAAGCACGGCAAGGCGAACGACATGTCGGCCCTGGTGGACGACAAGGAGCTGATCGCCGAGATCCAGAACGCCATTGATGACGGCAACGAGGCGGTCTCGAAGGCGGAGGAGATCAAGAAGTTCACCATTCTTCCGACCGACTGGACGCAGGAGAACGGCGAGCTGTCCCTCAAACTCTCCCTCCGCCGGCACATCGTCATGCAGAAGCATGAGTCGGATGTGGAAGCTCTTTATCAGAAGTAGCTCCCCCCATCGCGCCTCCTGCGTCGGCGCTCGACCCTCCCACCCCCGTGCGCGGCTCCTCCGTCGCCGCTTAGTAAGACGAGGCACTCGCGATGCCCGGCCGGTTAGTGCTGGCCGGGCACACCACCCTGTCGCACCTCCTCCGTCGGCACTCCCCACGCGGCTCCTCCGTCGCCACTGAAAGACGAGGCGGGTCACCATGCCCCGGGACAATCCTGGTGCCCTGGCCTGAGCCGTACCCGGGCAAAGCGGGCGCCATGCCCGAGACCGACCCGGCGCCATGCCCTGTGCTCTACCCAGGCAAGGCGAGTCACCATCCCCGAGACCAACTCGGCGCCCTGCCCAGTGCCGTACCAGGCAAAGCGAGTCACCATCCCCGAGACCGATCCCGGTCCCACGTCCCGTCGCGCGGCAAGGCGAAGTGGCTCATCTGACCCTCAAGCTCGCTCGTAGTCACCCGGGCAATGCGAACTCGCTGTCAGTTAGATGCCGTCCGCTGTGTCCTCGTACGTGTTTTCCACGGCCTCCTTCAGCTCCTTCAACGCCTCTCCAACTCCCGTCGCCGCGATGATGCTGCCCAGGATCGTGTTGGCCCAGCGGAAGATACTGCGGTAACTCCGGATGGTCGGCGGTGATTCGCCTTCGATCAACCGGCGCAGGGCTTGCGTCCAGCCGGTTAGTTTGGCTTGGAGGTTGGGGCCGGTTAGGCCGGAGCGGTAGAGGCGTTCGTCGTAGCCTGCGTCGGCCAGCACATCGCGGACCTCGTCGAAGGCGCCTCTTTCGACCAAGTCGCGGTAGGCCGCCCGGAGGAGCGCCGCACGATCCGGAGGTAACAGAGCGGACGGCTCGACGGCGCGTGCGATGAAGCCTTCGAGTTCGTCGATGAACAGTTGCAGAGCGGCGCGGTCTTCGGCGGACACGATTCCTCCTGGGCTGCATGAGGTACCAGTGGAGGTCCTACCCGGTACATCGGCAGAGCTCAGGTCCCGTTACAAGTCCCGGAAAGTTGCTCTAAGCAACTGAACCGTACCTCGGTTGCCTCTTCCACCAAGTCCAGCTCGTCGCCCAGTGCCCACTCCGCCACCCGGGCGACGGTCTCGGGGGTGATGGCCGCGCTCGTCGCGGTTGCGGGGATGCCGGTGGTCGTATGAGCGTCGTGTGGCAGGACGACGCGAAAGCCGCGCGCGAGGGCAGTACGGGCCGTCGCGCTGACGCACATCTCCGACATCAGTCCGCAGATCGCCAGCGACCGTACACCGTGCTCGGCAAGGAGATCAGCGAGCGGAGTACCGGCGAAGGAGTCGTCCCTCAGCTTGCGGATCACCACCTCGCGATCACTCGGCTCGACAGGCAAATGGAGTTCCCAGCCAGGAGTGCCCGGCTCGTCCGGCGTACCAGGCCGGCCATCGTTCTGCACATGGACGATCAGCGCGCCGGCCGCTCGCGCCTCATCCAGCAGGTGGCCCGCTCGGTCGATCAGCCGCTTCGCCTCCGGTACTGCGCTGTCCCCCGACACCCCGCCTTCCTGAAGATCGATGATCAGCAGGGCCTGTACCGGTTCCACCATCCCGCGATCATCGAGACCCGCGTCTACCGCGGTCAACCGAAATTCACCCGGCGCGTCATTCAGAGATGAGGAAGCGGGTGATGGTCTGGATGCGGTCGCCGCTGATGGTGAGGACGATACGGCCGGTGTCTCTGCGGCCGGACTGGTTGACGAAGTAGCAGGTGAAGGCGGGGTGGAGGTTGGCTC
>Ga0190275_10002842_pt1 | contig 12311 bp, 7 predicted proteins | sample Popmic550T_FD_133745 | JGI IMG/M metagenome (GOLD analysis project Ga0190275, IMG submission 133745) | Populus adjacent soil microbial communities from riparian zone of Yellowstone River, Montana, USA - 550 T | ecosystem: Environmental > Terrestrial > Soil > Riparian zone > Trees stand | place... | reverse complement strand
GCGCGAGCTCCAGCCGGCTGGGCACCAGGATCGCGAGGTGGAACAGGCCGGTCGTCCCGGCGGGCCGCGGCGGCGCGCCCGGGGTCGGAAGCAGCTCCACGAGTGGCTGACCGTCATCGGCCCCCAGTGCCGCGACGCCGTTGCGGCTCTCGGCGACAGGCTGCAGGCGCCGCAGCCCGACGGTCCGCTCGTAGAAGTCGGCCAGCGGCTCCTGGGCGCCCGCGTTCAGCCGGATGGAGCCGAGGGTCGTGTCAGGAGGAAGGGCGATCCACCGATGATACGTAGGCCTGTGAGGGTTCCCGTGGGAGGATCCGCCGGTGCCGGCGGTGGCCACCATCGGGGTCTACGGGTTCACCCTCGACAGGTTCCTCGACACCCTCCGCGGGGCGGACGTTCGCCTGCTGCTCGACGTGCGCCGGCGCCGCGGGGTCCGCGGCAGCGAATACGCGTGGGCCAACTCTGCCCGCCTGCAGTCCGCCCTGGAGGAGTCGGGCATCGAGTACCGCCACCACAAGGAGCTTGCGCCGACCACCGAGCTGCGCCGGCTGCAGTATCGCGAAGATGACCGGCTCGGTGTCGGCAAGCGGTCACGGGTGGCGCTCGCGCCGGCCTACCGCGAGCGCTACGTCGAGGAGATCCTCGACTGGGTGGATCTGGCCCCGATCGTCAGGGAGCTGCCCACCCGGGGTTCATCCGCGCTTTTCTGCGTGGAGCGCGACCCCGAGGCCTGTCACCGATCGCTGATCGCCGCGCGACTGGCGCACGACTACGGCGTGCCGGTGGTGCACCTGCGCCCGGATCAGGGCACGAACACGCCCTGAACCGCGAACAGCGAATTGCCGGCCGTCGCGGCCACACCGTCCGGGCCGCCGTCGAACAGCTGAACCTGCCCGAGCGCCCAGATCGAGCGTTTGCCCTCGGGAACCGCCCCCGGTACGAGCGCGTCCATGGTGGTCGAGATCGAGCAGGTCGAGCCCCTCGTGGTCTCGGGCGTGGCGGTGCACGGGACAGTCGCGGCGAGCGGCGTGTCCTGGACCGTGGCGCTCTCGTTGCCGGTGCCGTTGGCGCGGTCCGTGATCCGCAGATTCGTGATCTGCTCCAGCTCGCCGGTGTAGTCGCCGAGGCCCGCTGTCTCGCGCACGTCGCTGATCGACACCTCGACCCTCACGTCAGCCTCGTCCTCCGGGGTGGACGGAGTCCCGACGATGGTGGCCAGCCTGACCACCCCGATCGAGTTCGCCCCCCGGCCGTTCGCGTCCGGTGTGCCGACGGTCAGGTTGGGCGACGCCTGGTCCGGTGACGAGCACGACGGGAACCCAAGCGGCGGACCGTGCGTCGAGTCGGGCGCCGTGCACTGCTGGAACGCGGGCACGAGCGCGACCCGGAGAGGGCTTGCGCCCGCGGGGCGCGGATAGCCCCCGGAGTAGTCGCCCGAGAGCTGATAGCCGCTCGGCACGACCTTCGGAGCAGGCTCCTGCACTCCGCCGGGGGAGCCCGGCTCCTCGAGCACCGGTAGGCGCAGCTCGAGGTTGGAGATCGTGATCGCCGCCTGACCGTTGGAGAGGCGCCCGTAGGGCTGGTCCGCCGGGAGGAGCTCGAGCTTCGCGAAGTGTCCGTCCTCGAACTTCCACCCGTTGGCATGGAGCTGGAAGACCTGGCGAGTGCTCTCGGTGCCGGAGTTGACCTCCGGCCTGTAGAGCCCGCGCGCGACGAGCGTCTCGTCGGTGCCGCCCGGCTCCACGTCGAGCAGCCGGACGGCGATCTGCGACGTGGGGCTGGGCGAGTTGATGTCGGCGATGATCGTGGGGGAACCCATCAGGGTGTAGCCCGGGTCCGGCGGGTCGAGGCGGTAGCTGGCCGTGCCGGCCTGGTCGCCGGCCGGCGCGGTGGCGCAGGCGCCGCCGCCGCCGATCGGGTCGAACGCCGTGCCGGCCTGGTCGCTGACAGAGGACGCGATCAGCTTCGAGTCCGCTCCCACGAAGCGGACCTCGCCCGGCGCGAGTTGGGCCCAGGTCGGCGAGCGGAAGGGCTCGTCGGTGTTGGGGTCGTCGAACTGTCCCGTGGCTCCGAAGGAGGGTCCGTTGCACGCCTGCGTGAGCGTCTGCACTCCCTGGAACGGCGCGGAGCCTTCGCCCTTGACGTAGTGGTGGAACCAGGCCCGCGTCTCACCGTTGCGGAACGTCGCGTCTGGGCCCTTGTTCTGCCCGCGCTGGTGGCCGTGGTCCGTGAAGATCATGGACACCGGCGTGCCGGGGTGCGTGTTTCGGGTCCGGTTGTAGAAGCGGATCGCCTCGTCGACCGGGAAGAGGTCGTCGGTCCAGCCGTTCGAGATCAGCAGCGGCGCCGGTGAGGTGGAGTCGTCGATGTAGTAGGACGAGTGGTGCGTGGTGATCTCGTCCACGATGTCCTGGACAAGCGGATTGTCGTCGTAGGGCTCGCCGGCGTTGATGGCCGAGAACCAGGTGACCAGGTCGGCGTCTGGATCCGTGCCCGGCGGGGCGTAGTTGCTGGTCGCCTGGCCGGTGGCGTACAGGCCCGACACGAACGACTGCTTCATCACGCCGATCCGGCCGCGCTGCATGTAGGGAGAGTCGACGACGTAGTCCAGCGTGTGGCCGTTCGGCTGCAGCGAGTAGGCGAGGTCGGTCCAGGGGATGTCAGGCTGCGCAGCCGCGATCCGCATCTGCTTGCCGCCGTCGCTGACCCAGGGGACGAGCGTGCCGTCTCCGGCCTGAACCATCTTGCGGTCCTTGAGAGCGGCGAGCGCCATCGAGAGGCCGCCGCCGTAGGAGCCGCCGGTGACGCCGATCGCCTGGGGGTCGATCAGGCCCTCTCCACCAGTTGCCCCGGTGGCGGCGCGGTCGGCGAGCGCCTCGAAGATCTCCTGCGCGTCTCTGACCTCGAAGCGGGTGTCCATCAGGTGGTTGTAGCCGTTCGCGCACACCGGCTGCGTGCGCTTGGGGTCGGTGCCGCCGCAGGACATTCCCCAGCCGCGGTCGCTCATCGAGAAGAAGGCGTAGCCGTCGTCGATCCAGCCGCCGCTGCTGTGCCCCAGCTTCGAGCCGCCCCAGCCGTGGAATAGGCCGATGACCGGGAAGTTGCCGTCGGGACCGCTCGCGGGAGCGGGTGGGAAGCCGACGTTGATGTCGATCGGGGCGCCGTCGAACGTCGTGAAGATGCCCGAGCACCAACGCTCGCCGGCGTTGGCACCGGTCTGGACGGTGCAGGTGAGGTTGCCGCCGGCGCCGTTCGGGATGTTCGGTATCGCCGCCTGCGCGGATGAGGACAGTGTCAACACACCCAGCAGCCCGGCAAGGGCGGCCAGGCCGCGCAGCGATCGAACCGACGCCATCTTGTCTCCCCCCAACGTTTGCTTTTCCCCGCCTCGCCCTTGGCGTGAGGTCGAGGTGGCGTATACCCGGATTCGGCGCTGATGAACCGTCGTACAGCTAGCCGACCGGGGTCGTCTCGGCCCGTGAGCGCCGCGCGAGCTTCGCGCGCGCCGTCTTGTCGAGCTCGACCTTGCGCAGGCGCACCGCGGCGGGAGTCACCTCCAGGCACTCGTCCTCACGCAGGAACTCGAGCGCCTGGTCGAGTGACAGGCGCCGTGCCGGGACGAGCCTCACGAGGACGTCCGCGGTCGACGACCGCATGTTCGTGAGGTGCTTTTCCTTGACCGCGTTCACGTCGAGGTCGTCGGAGCGGGAGTTCTCGCCCACGATCATGCCCTCGTAGACGACCTCGCCCGGCTCCACGAACATCGTGCCGCGCTCCTGCAGGCCGAACAGGGCGAAGCTGGCGGACTGGCCGGAGCGATCTGCCACCAGCGCGCCGGTCGGGCGGGTGCGCAGCTCGCCCACCCACGGCTCCCAGCGGTCGAAGACGTGGTGCAGCAGGCCTGTGCCGCGCGTCTCGGTCAGAAACTCCGTGCGAAACCCGATCAGCGCGCGGGCGGGAACGAGGTAGTCCATCCTCACCCAGCCGGTGCCGTGGTTCACCATCTGCTCCAGCCGGCCCTTGCGGAGCGCGAGCAGCTGGGTCAGGACCCCGACGTAGTCGTCGGGCGCGTCGATCGTGAGCCGCTCGATCGGCTCGTTGACCTTGCCGTCGATCTCGCGCGTCACGACGTGAGGCTGGCCCACCGTCAGCTCGAAGCCCTCGCGCCGCATCAGCTCGACCAGCACCGCGAGCTGAAGCTCGCCGCGGCCCTGGACCTCCCATGCGTCGGGCCGGTCTGTGTCCCGCACCCTGATCGACACGTTGCCGATCAGCTCCTGGTCGAGCCGCGCGCGCACCTGCCGCGCCGTCAGCTTCGAACCGTCCCGGCCCGAAAGAGGTGACGTGTTGATCCCCACGACGATGGACAGCGATGGCTCGTCAACGGTGATCACGGGCAACGGCCGGGGATCATCGGGATCGGCAAGCGTCTCACCGATCGTGACGTCGGCGAGCCCGGCGACCGCGATCACCTCTCCCGGCCCCGCCTCCTCCGCCTCCACCCGGTCGAGTGCCTCGGTGACGTACAGCTCGCTGACCGTGGCCGGCTGCACGCGGCCATCGGCCCGGCACCAGGCGATCGGCTGGCCGGCGCGGATCGTGCCCTGCCGGACCCGGCACAGCGCGAGGCGCCCGACGTACGGCGACGCGTCGAGGTTCGTCACGTGGGCCTGGAGCGGATGGCCCTCCTCGTAGGCGGGTGCGGGGATGTGAGACAAGAGCAGCTCGAACAGCGGCTCCAGGTCCTGGCCCTCCACCCCCTCCTCGAGACTGGCCCAGCCGGCCCGCGCGTTGGTGTAGACGATCGGGAACTCGATCTGCTGCTCCTCGGCGTCGAGGTCCAGGAACAGCTCGTAGACCTCGTCCACCACCTCTGCGATCCGGGCGTCGGGCCGGTCGACCTTGTTCACGACGAGGATCACGGGCAGCCGGGCCTCGAGCGCCTTGCGCAGCACGAACCGGGTCTGCGGCAGCGGCCCCTCGGAGGCGTCGACCAGCAGCAGCACCCCATCGACCATCGTCAATCCCCGTTCCACCTCGCCCCCGAAGTCGGCGTGGCCGGGCGTGTCGACGATGTTCAGCTTCACGCCCCCATGCCGGACGGCCGTGTTCTTGGCGAGGATCGTGATGCCCTTCTCGCGCTCGAGGTCCATCGAGTCCATCACGCGCTCGGCGACGTCCTGGTTCTCGCGGAAGGCGCCTGACTGCCACAGCATCGCGTCCACGAGCGTGGTCTTGCCGTGGTCGACGTGGGCCACGATCGCGACGTTGCGGATGTCTTCTCGCCGGGGCACGGCGAGGGATGCTAGGGATCGCTCCTACCATCCCTTTCCATGGCGGTCGCGATCGCATCCGGATTGGTCAAGAACGTGGCGGGGAATCCCCTGCTGCGTGGCGTCTCGTTCAAGGTCGAGCGCCGCCAGCGGCTTGCGCTGTCGGGCCGCAACGGCTCGGGCAAGACCACCCTGCTTAGGATGCTCGCCGGGGAGACGCCGATCGACGGGGGCGAGCTGTCCCTGGAGAAGGGCGCCCGGGTCGCCCTGCACGACCAGCGCCCGCCGCTGGACCGGGATCTCACCCTCCGCGACTATGTGCTCTCCGGGTGCGCCGACCTCGTCGAGCTGGAGGACCAGCTCACGCGGCTCGAGCAGGCGATGGCATCCGGAGGCTCCGATCAGGCGACGCTGGACGGCTATGCGACCGCCCAGGCACGGCTGGAGCACGCCGGCGGATATGACTGGCGCCGGCGCGCGATGACCGTCGTGCGCGGGCTCGGGTTCGCCGAGGACGACCTCGACCGGTCGCTGCGGACCTTCTCCGGCGGCGAGCTCACGCGTGGCTCGCTTGCCCGCACCCTGGCCGGCGACCCCGATCTGCTGCTCCTGGACGAGCCGACGAACCACCTCGACGTCGCGTCCCTGGAGTGGCTCGAGGAGCAGCTCACGGGCACCGATGCCGCGATCGTGCTCGTGGCGCACGATCGCTGGTTCCTGGAGGCCGTCGGCACGGCGGTGCTCGAGCTCGACGGCGGGCGGTCGCGATTCTTCGCCGGCCCGTGGCATGCCTGGCGCAAGGAGCGCGCCGCGCGCGAGCTTGCGCTTGGTCGTGCAATCGAGCGCCAGCAGGCCGAGATCGAGCGCATGGAGCGGTTCGTGACGCGCTTCCGCGCGGGGACGCGCTCGCGCCAGGCCCAGGCACGGGTGAAGAAGCTCGCCAAGATGGAGCGCCTGGAGCAGGACCCGCGCGCCGGCCGGGCGCTGGGGTTCAAGTTCGAGTCCGGGACGCGCAGCGGGCGCGTCGCCCTGGAGCTTGAGGGAGCGACTATCGCGGCAGGTGAGCGGAAGCTCCTCGAGGACGCCGAGCTGTGGCTCGAGCGCGGCGAGCACGTATCCCTGGTCGGCCCCAACGGGGCCGGCAAGACGACGCTGATCGAGACGCTGGCAGGCCGCCGCCCGCTGACCCACGGCAAGCTACGGCGGGGCCACAACGCCGAGCTCGGGTTCCTGTCACAGCACGCGGAGGAGATCGCCGCCGAGGGTACGGCGCTCGAGGCGCTGCAGCGCGCGACTGGCCTGACCCCCAACAAGGCGCGTGCCCTGCTCGGCCGATTCCTGTTCTCGGGAGCGGACGCGGAGAAGGAGGTGGCGGTGCTGTCGGGAGGAGAGCTGCGGCGGCTCTCGCTTGCGGTCCTGGTCGCGTCCGGGGCAAACATCCTGATCCTCGACGAGCCGACCAACCATCTCGACCTCGAGAGCCGCGAAGCGCTGGAGGACGCGCTGCGCGCTCACGACGGCGCACTGCTGCTGGTGTCCCACGACCGGGCGCTGCTCGATGCCGTCGGGACCCGTACGCTCGCGCTGGAGGATGGGCGCCTGCGCTCGTACGAGGGAGGCTGGGCCGACTACATGCGGGTACGCGAGGAGCGACGTGACGCGGCGGAGTCCGCCAAGCGAGCGGTGCCCGGCCGTGGCAACGGTCGCCGGCGCGAGGGCCAGTCGGCGCGGCCGGCTGTCTCCAAGAACACGAAGCGTCGGATTGCCGCCCTCGAGCGGGCTGTCGTCGAGAAGGAATCTGCCCTGGCGGGAGTCGAGGACGAGCTCGCGGCTGCCGAGTGCTGGTCCTCGCCCGAGCGCTCGGCGGAGTCGACCGAGCGCCATGCGGCGGCCAAGCGGGCGGTCGAGCAACTCTACGAGGAGCTTTCGGGCCTCGACGCCTAGCCGATGAAGCGCTTCCTCGTCACCGGATGTCCGCGCTCGGGCACCATGTACACCTCCAAAGTGTTCAAGGGTCTCGGCGTCAACTTCGGCCACGAGAGTGTCTACGGTCTTCGCCAGGGTTTGCGCGGGAGACCCGTGAACTGGGGCGAATGGGATGGCGAAGCGTCGTGGCTGTCCGTCCCTTTCTTGCCGCTCGAAGACACCGTCGTCCTGCACCAGGTCCGGCACCCGCTCGGTTTCGTGCGATCGGTGTGCGGATGGGGATTCCTCTCCGACGCGTCGCACGCTCATCTGCCCTATTCCAAAGTGGTGGGCATCCACGCGCCCGAGGTCTACGCGCCCGACACGGAGCCTGAGCGCGGCGCGACGATGTGGCGGACCTGGAACGAGAAGGCGGAGGCTCACGCGGTGATGACCTACCGAATCGAGGACCTCGACGCCGCACTGCTGCTTCGCCTCTGCCGCCTGATAGAGCTGGACGTCTCCGAAGAGCAGGCCACGCAGGTGCTCGAGGACCTGCCTGAGAACGTCAACCGCCGGCGCCGCGACGAGTCTGTCCAGTGGGAGACGATCGAGCCCATCGTCGGGGAGGCCGCCGCCCGCTACGGCTATTGAGCCGACGTAGCTTCCCCGGGCGTCAGCGGGTCAGCCCCGGATCCGCAGGCGGCGCTGATAAACGCCGTACCGCGCCGAACTAGGGCACGCTGCCTTGATCCTGTGGGGACACGATCAGTGTGTCGACAACGGGGTCCACTTGATCGGCGACTCCGCTCATGCTTCCCACGGTCACCTGGTAGGCCCCGGGAGGAAGCGGGCCGAGCGAGAACTCGTACTTCCCGCCACCCAGATTCCTCACCGGCAACGATTTCGAGGTGCGTCGATCGTTTTCTTCAGCCGGAAGCCTTTCGACGGTCGTACCGTGGTGGCAGAGGACCCATCTCACACAGCGGAGGTTGACTTGGCCTAAGCCCCTGGTTACGTTCGCAACTGAACACTCAGTTGCCGAGGAGAGGCATCTCCAGTCAGCCGATCGCTTGGGAGGTTGGTGAACGTGGACCCGGACCCGGACCTCACCCGACAGGAACGTCTGCTCCGGTATGCGCTGATCTTCATGGCGCTCGTCTTCGCCGGTTTCATCGTCGCGTATCTCGTCGACGGCGCCTTCTTCGACATCGACGGCAAGAAGGGTGACGAGAAGTTCCCGTTCGTCGCCAATGCCGTCACCAAGGACGGCCTGTTCCTCGCGGTCACGCTGATCGCGATCGGGAACCTGCGCCGGTTCGGGTGGCTCACCATCCTGGTGATCCTCGGCCACGTGATGCTGATCGCGTCACTGGGCCTGATGCTGGTGACGGGCAACACCGCCGGGGCCGAGCTGCTCCCGTTAGGGGACGAAGCGAATGGAGTCAGCACGGCACTCATCTGGGGCGGCCTGGACGTCGTGATAGCTGCCGTCCTGACCGTTCTCTACCGGCGCGCACAGCTGCCGCGCAGTGACCTCTTCGCGAGCACGAGCGAGCAGCTCACCAAGCGTGAAGGCTATTTGCGCTTCGGCCTGGGCTTGATGGCGGTCGTGTTCGCCGGGTCCATCGTGGCGTACGTGGTCGACGGGCTCAACGGCGGTGGGAAGTTCCCGTTCGTTGCGAACTCCGTCACGAAGGACGGTCTGTTCCTGGCCATCACGCTGCTTGCCATAAGCAACCTGCGGCGTTTTGGCTGGATGACCCTGCTCGTCATCATGGGCCACCTGATGCTGATCGCCTCCCTGGGTCTCATGTGGGCGACTGGCAATACCGCCGGAGGCGATCTGGTCCCTGGAGGCTCGGAGCAGGACTGGGAGGTGACAATGGCGATCTGGGTCGGTGCGGACGTCCTGGTCGTCCTCGCCCTGAGCATTCTCTTTTGGCGCGCCGAGCGAGCCCGCCACGGCCTGAAATATCTGTGGCCGCACGAGTTCGCAACGATCGAGGCCCTCAGCGACGTGCTGATCGACGACGACCAGAGAGCACTCCGGCCAGATGAGATCGCGTGCAACGTGGACGGCTACCTGAGCAAGTTCAAGGCGACCGGCAAGTGGAAGGTCAGGCTCGCGATGGGGTTCTTGACCATCTCTCCGCTCCCGCTGCATCTTCCTCTCCCGATGATGGAACGGACCGCTCGGCTCAACTTCGTGCGGCGCTACTTCGTACCGGAGAGCGAAAGCGGTTCCACGAACGGAGGTCCGGATGTCCCGTCAGAGGACGGCTGGTGGCGAGCCTTCGTTCAACGCATGATCGGCGTGGGTGCACAACTGTCGTACTTCGGCTACTACGGCGACGCGCACACATTCCCGTTGATCGACTACAAGCGCTACGAGGATCGGGATGGCGTGGTGATGCCTCCGCCCGACCCGACGCGGCCGCGTCTCAAGACCGAGCCGGCCAACGGCCGGGTGTTGAGAGGCGACGTCGTGATCGTCGGCAGCGGCGCGGCCGGCGCGATCCTGGCATACGAGTTGGCCGATCGCGGCAGAGACGTGATCCTGCTCGAGCGCGGGGCGCTCGTGGACCGGTCGGAGTTCACCGACGACGAGTCCGCCATGTTGTCGAAGCTGTACCGGGACGGGGCGCTGCAGGTCTCACGCGACTTTCGGTTCGCGGTCCTCCAGGGAATGTGCGTCGGCGGCAGCACGGTGGTGAACAACGCCGTGTCCATCAAGGCGCCAACCGAGGTCCTCGACGATTGGAACGATCCCTCGGGATTGAATGCCGGCCTTCACCGCCCGAGCTTGGACGCCTCGTTCGAGTACATTCGCCAGTGGCTTCAGATAAAAGAGCAACCCGCCACCACCTTCAGTCGGGGAGCGAAAAAGCTCCTCGAGGGCGCGGACGCTCTCGGCATCAACCATAAGGTCGTCGAGGCCAACATCGCCGGGTGCCGTGGTTGCGGCTATTGCAACATCGGCTGCCAGTTCGGGGCGAAGCTCTCGATGCTCGACAAGGTCCTGCCCGACGCGCAGAAGAACTTCGATGGGCACGCCCCCAAAGGCCAGGTGCGCATCGTCCCCAATTGCCGCGCGAAGCGAATCGTGATGAACGGCGTCGAAGCTGAGGGAGTGCGCTGCAAGGTCGATGGTTATGGCGCGCTGCTCGTGCGAGCGAACCAAGTCATCGTGGCGGCGGGGGCCATCAACTCCAGCCTGCTGCTGCAGCGAAGCGGCGTCGGGCGGGACCTGCCGGTGGGCGAGAACCTGAGCTTCAACATGGCAACGCCGCTCACGGCACACTTCAATGAGCGGCTCTGCTCCTACGAGGGACTGCAGATCTCGCACTATCTCTCGTCACCCGCGATATCCGCGTGCGTGATGGAAACGTGGTTCAACCCGCCCGCGTTCCAGTCGTTGTTCATGCCCGGCTGGTTCGACCAGCACACCGAGAACATGCGCGACTACAGCCACATGGCCGTCGCCGGCGTCGTCGTGGGCACGTCCTCGGGTGGCAGTGTGCGCCGCGGCATCACGGGCGAATTCAGCTTCAAGCCCTCTGCAACGGACATGCACCGGTTGATCGAAGGGCTGAAGCTCGCCGGCCGGATGTTCCTGAACGCGCCGCACCCCGCGACCAGGGTGATGCCGGCCACGCTCCGCTATCACGCGATCGACGACGAGGACCGACTCGATGAGCTGGACATCTACAAGACGAGGCCGGGCATGTCCCTCAACTCCGCTCACCCTCAAGGGGGGAACGCCATCAGCGTGAACGCGGATCGCGGCGTCGTGGACCCGTCCTTCCGCGTCCATGGGATCCCGAACCTCTATGTCTGCGACGCAAGCGTGTTCCCCTCGAGCATCACCGTCAATCCGCAGTTCACGGTCATGGCGCTTGCTCACTACGCGGCGTCGAAGATCGGCGGACCTCCTCCGCCTCCCACCGCGGTGCTCGCTGCCGAGCCCGCCGAGCCGTCCGAGCCGCTGTTCCCGCCGCGGGACGACGAGACTCCCGAGGTGCCGACTCGGGACGAGCCCGACAAGCCTCCGGACAAGCCCGACAAGCCTCCGGACGACCGCGGCAAGCCTCCGGATTAGTCAGGCGCGCCGTAGATGGCGCCCAGCCACACGGAGACCAGCACGTCGAGCACGTGCTCTTCGTCAACCGCAGGGGTTTGGCCGGCGAAGGTCATCTGCAGCATGCGCTCGTTCATCCAGTTCAGCGAGATCGCCAGGTCGCGCGCGGCCACACCCTCGGGAGCGGAGCCGCGGGCGCGCTCGGCTTCGATCACGGCTGTGGTCAGCTGCACCCAGCCCTCCATCACGCGGGACCACAAGTCACGAACCTCTGCGCTGGTCGCAAGCGCATCGGCACCCGCCAGCGTGACGGCGCGATGCGAGCGGAATGTCTCGTAGATCGCCGTGATGCCCTCCCGCAGCCAGCGCGCCGGGTCCTCGGAGAACCGCTCGAGCGCTTCGCCCATCCGCTCGCGGGCCTCCTCGACCATGCGGTCCAGCAGCGTCAGCAAGACCGCTTCCTTTGAGGAGAAGTAGAAGTAGAACGTCGGGCGCGAGATGCCGGCTCCCCGCGCGAGGTCGTCGACCGAGATCTCGTGCAGTGCCCGTTCCTCCAGCAGGCGCTCGGCCGTCACGAGGATGGCGCGTTCGCGGTCGTCCCCAGTGGTCCTGCGCATGCGACGGCCCCGGGCGGTGCCGGTCGGGATAGGCGCGGGCGAAGAGGCCATGGCCCCACTATACATCCCGTCGACTGTGATCAACGTCACGTTCAGGCTCTCAACACACTGTTGATAATGTCCCCGTAAACGTTTCCCACCGGCGGAGGAGCCCACGTGTCGACATCCATCGTTGCCCGACCCCCGTCAACCACGGCCAACGGGCGAGTTCCCGAGCGGCCCGTCGAGCATCTCGACGTGCTGATCGTCGGCGCCGGCCTGTCGGGCATCGGGGCGGCCTGCCACCTCCGCGCCAGGCAGCCGGACAAGACCTTCGCGATCCTCGAGGCGCGGGACGGCATCGGCGGCACCTGGGACCTGTTCCGCTACCCCGGCATCCGGTCGGACTCCGACATGTTCACGCTGGGCTACTCCTTCCGGCCGTGGGAGGACGCGAAG
>Ga0190275_10002841_pt1 | contig 12312 bp, 14 predicted proteins | sample Popmic550T_FD_133745 | JGI IMG/M metagenome (GOLD analysis project Ga0190275, IMG submission 133745) | Populus adjacent soil microbial communities from riparian zone of Yellowstone River, Montana, USA - 550 T | ecosystem: Environmental > Terrestrial > Soil > Riparian zone > Trees stand | place... | reverse complement strand
TCGCGCGGTCCGAGCGCGCCGAACAATGCCCTCGCGCATTTCGGGCCGAAAGACCTGCGTGGCGCGGCCGGCCTGTTCGGCCGCGGTCACCGCTATCCGCGCGTGCTGGATGAGGTCGTCGGCGGTGGTAGATGCGGTGCCCACCGCGATCCCGGCCACCACAGACAGCCCGGACGGCAGGGCAGCTGACTGGTGCAGTACCCGAATCGTTCCTTCGACCTCCGTCTCCAGTTGAGCGTGCGGGACGCGCCGCCTGCGCGGTGTGCAGACCAAGAATGTCGACTCGGCGAGTCGGCCGATTTCCACTCCGGCGGCCAGCAACGAATTGAGGTGCTCGGAAACCGCTTGGACCAGCCCGTGCACCGCACTGATCCCGCTGAGCGTTCGGGTTTCATCAAGGCCGTTGACCTGGAAAACAGCGGCCATGACGGGCTCGGTTGGCGCGGCGCTGTCGATCATCGTCTGCAGTGCCTCAGTGGCCGCCATCTCGTTGGGCAGTCCGGTGAGTTGGTCATGCCTGGACTGGTAGGTGACCGCGGTCTCGGCCAGCTGCCGACCGGCCACCGCCGATTGAAGCGAGCCCTGCAGGTTGAGTACTCGCGCGCTGCACCAGATCGCCATCAGGATGGCGATGGCCGCCGTCCAGAGCGTCGTGATCGCCTCGGACAGCACGCTGGGAGCGGTGTGGATACCAATCAGCATGCAAGCGACGGCGGTAAACACGGTAACGCCCAGCTGCCAGCTGCGGGCGTTGTTCAGGCGTTTGACCGCTATTATTGAATAAGCGACGAAAATCGTTAAGCTGAGACCGACCAAGATGTTGCCCAGTGGATGAAAGACCGGCCCGGGCGCCTGATCGGAGAAATGGTAGGTCTGATTTCCAGTCAGACCCAAAATGGTAAAGACGACTGGCAATCCGAGCGAAGCGATCACCGCCAGTCGAATTCCTGGCAGGCCGACCATCGCAGACAGCGTCTTGATGAACATCAAAATGACGACGCCGAGCAGAACTGCCCGCGCCGGCACGACCACCTGCCACACGGCCGGTTCCGGAAAAGCGAAGCTGATTGCCCCGAGAACGAGCACGGCGGTGACACTCCAGCAGAGCGCGCCCGTGTAGAGCAGGACTCGTTCGGTGCGGTCCTGCCACCACCACTGGATGTTCAGCGAGCCGATGGTGCCCATCGAGCCGGCGACGCCAAGGTGGAGCGCCAGCAATAACCACACGGTTGGGCTCACCCTGGCTCCAATTCAGTACCGCCCAAATAATCGCTCCACAGGTAAGGCTGAAGACGATCAACAAAAAGTCCCGGCCACACCGGTCGAGCCACGAACACAGATGCTACTAGGCGGTATTCCCCGTTGGGCCGTTACTCCCCGTAGATTTGGCACGGTCAGCCATTGGGGGACCGTTTCGCCACCCAGCGTTCTTTTAGTGCAACCCAAAGCGTGAGTGGAGCACTTCTGATTTCCGCCGCCCCGCTCGGCTGAATTTCAGCTCACTGAAATAGATCATGACGACGGCATCGGTGACCAGCGGATACGTCAGGCGGCAGAGCGGCAATCCTGGCTCCGACCACACCCCGGCCGTTCGTTCGGCGATGTAGACGGTGCTCGCGGTCACCGCGCGCCGGTTCGTTCCAATTCCAACAGCAGACTCTTCGCTGCCGGGCCGCCGCGGTAACCGCCGAACGATCCGTCGGATCGAACCACGCGATGGCAGGGCACAACGACAGGAATCGGGTTGGTGGCGCATGCGGTGCCGACCGCGCGTACGGCCCGCGGACTGCCGGCCGCGAGCGCGACCTGCGAATAGCTCTCGGTGTGCCCGTAGGCGATGGCCGGCAAATGCGCGAGCACCGCCCGACGAAACCCGGTGGTCAGCCGAAAGTCCAGCGGCAGCGAGAAAGTCGTCCTGCCTCCTTCGAAGTATTCCGAAAGTTGGCGGGTCGCATCTTCGAGCCGCTTGGGGGCCAGCAGGACCCGTGGGCTGATCTTGTCGGCCAGCCCGACGAGCACCAGGTCGTGGTCCTCCAGGTCGAACGCAACCCGAACAAGGCCTTGTTCCGTTGCGGCCAGCAGCAAGGTGCCGACCGGGCTGTCGATTGTCCGGTAGGCAACATCGATGAGGTCGGCCGCGGCCGCAGCGCCGACGAGGGAATCCCGCAGCCGGGACAGGGCAAGTGGATCGGGGTCGTAGAGACCCGCGAGGAATGCGGTGGGATCGGCTTGCGGCGTGCTCATCTGCTGTCAGCCTTCTGTTCGGATTGAGGGTGGTTGCGGCGCAACGAGTTGATTCCGTCCGCGGCGGCGCGTCTGGCCGCTTCGACGGATCCGCCGATGATGTCGGCTACCTGCTGATAGGGCAGCCCGGCCAGGTAGTGGTAGGCGACGGCCTGACGTTGTCTGCTCGGCAACGCCGCCACCTCGGTCCAGATCGGGTCCGGAACGGTGGGCAGTCCAACGGTTGACCGGGTCTCCGGCGCCTCGTCCACCGGCACTGGGGCGCGCGCCCGGGCCCGGGTGATGTCGATGGCCTTTCGATGCGCGATGGTCACCAACCAGGCCTCGACGTTGGCGCCGTCCGGTAATTCCGGGTAGGCCCGCAAGGCGGCCAGAAAGGTCTCCGACCAGGCATCCTGCGCCTCGTGGAAGCCGACTACGGCGCGGCATACCCGCAACACGGTCGCGCCGTGCTGATCAACAAGTGTCTCGAACGGCGCTTTGCTCACATCAGGCAGACGCAGCACGCGGCAGCGGCGTGAGGTGCAACGGGAACTCTGTTTCCGTTTTCACTCCCCGCGGTGGTGGGCGCCCTTGTTCGTGCCCCGACCGGGCATGCTGTAGATCTCGTCGTGCGGAGTGGACCGGTCGGCGTACCGGAGCAGCGCGCCAACGCCGTCCTCCAGGTCGCGCTGATCCGGATCGAGCAGCGTGATGCCCGAGTCGCCGTAGACCAGTGCCCAGACCAGCGCAATATCCGCTCGCACTTTCTTGGGATCGGTCGCGCCGAGCGAGCGCACATCGGACTCCCGCATGCCGAGTTGCCCGGGTTCGTCGCCAACCCAGAGCTTGAGCGTTGACATGGGATCGTCATGCAGCAGCAGTTCCTCGATCTGCATTCGGCGGGCGGCGTCGACCACGTCCTCCAGGCTCTGCACTGCCGCTTCCTGCCGTCCCTCTGCGGTGTTGAAGCGGTCCATCAGGGCGGCGGTGGCGGCGCGCTGGTGGTCGGCCAGTGCGGTCTTGACCTCCGCGGCCAGCGCCTCAGCGGAAGCTCCACTCGCCCGACCACCCGAGGACAGACGCACGGCAAGCTCTCTTACCTGTCCACTCGCGGCATCCAGAACGTCTCCGACGGCAGTGATATCGCCTGCCAGCAGGACGGCAGCGGGCCGGTGGTGGGCGACCAGCGCGTCAAGCTCCTTGGCCACCTCGGCGGCGTTTCGCGCCCAGGAATCCTCGGCCCTGCCCTGCATTCGCCGCTGCGATGTCTGCCCGCCCGGCACCTTGTGTACTACATCGTGGGTGCCCTGCACATGGACATGGTCGGCGTCGGTGCCCAGCAGATCCACCACGGTGACATCGGCGCCGGTACGGTCCACCTCGGCGAGCAGGTAAGGGATGGTGCCCTGCAATGCGCGGAAGGCCGGCAGCAGATGCGGCGCCGGACCGTACCGGATTTCATTCCTGACCGGTCGCTCGGGTAGGACCAGGTCAAGCGCGATGCCATCCGGATCGGCCACCACCAACCGGCCGCGGGGCCCCGATAGGCCGGTGGGCACTAGCAGCGTCTCGCCCATGGCAACCAGCAGTTTCTCCGGCACACCTTTGTTCGTGGCCGACCGGCGAAGCTCCTGCCAACGCAACTCGATCTCTCTGGCAGCGATTTCGTCGGTCCGGGTGACATCGACACTGACCGTGACGAAAGGGCCATGCCGGTTCGACAAATGCTGCAGCAGAGGAATTCGCATGGCTCTCCAGTTCGTCGACACGAGCTGCCGGGTCCGCGCTCACGGCGTCGTCAACGCTAGGCCACGATCGGTCCGGCCGCAGGGTCAGCCGGGCGGCTCGACCGGATCGGGCTCGGCGCGGACGACGTCATCGGCAACGGGCGTCGCCTGCCATCGGGCCTTCGCATCTCCGGTCGCGCCCCGCAGCTCGCCGGCTGACTCCTGGTCGACCTGCGCGTTCTGTTGCTCGGTCGATCCCGAACAGTTGAGCAGGACGCCATTGCTATCTCTTGTCTATCCATAGCGGACAGAATCCGTCCGCTACTGCTTCTACCGTGTGAAGTGGCGGCACGAGCAAAGCCCACTTCGACGGAAAAGGCAGTCAACATGTCCGGTAGCAATGTCCAGACTCATTCAGCGGGTCAGCTCATCGAAGAGGGCAGCGCGCAGCAGCCTGAACTGAGCGCCGAACGGTCGGACCTACTGGAATCGTTGGCTAAGCACCGGTACTTCCTGCGCTACACCGTGCAAGATCTCACTGACGAACAGGCCGGTATCCGCAGCACGGCCAGCGAATTGTGCCTGGGTGGGTTGATCAAGCACGTCACCGCCATCGAAAAGCAATGGTCGGACTTTGCCGTTCGCGGAACGGTCGCAATGGAGCAGGGGGAGGGCTGGAGCTACGAGGATTGGGCCAACCAATTCGCGATGACGCCCGCCGACACCCTGGCCGGTTTGCTGAGCTCGTACGAGCAGGTGGCGGCGAATACCGATGCGTTGGTGAGCACGCTTGATCTGGACGCCGCGTACCCGCTGCCGCCGGCGCCGTGGTTCCAGCCGGACGCAACGTGGTCGGTGCGCCGGGTGATCCTGCACGTGATAGCCGAGACCGCCCAGCATGCCGGCCATGCCGACATCATCCGCGAGACGCTCGATGGGCAGAAGAGTATGGGCTGACGGGCCGGTTGCCTGGGCCGGGCTCAGTCGACGTAATCCCAGAACTGCAGCCAGTTGACCGAGGCGAACAAGGCCAGCGTGGCCAGATAGACCACCACCACGATGCCGGCCCCGATCAGGCTGGTTCGCGGCCCTGCGCCATCGACAGGGTCGAGCCAGCGCCGGAACCAGCCGGTCACCGTCGGCATGAAGAACCAGGTCATCAACCCGACGCTGACGATCTGGCTCAGCCACATCGACAACCACGGCTCAGCACCGAGGTTGTCCAGCACCGGCCCGAGAAACCGGGACAGCGTCATCACGGTGGGGTAGAGGACCAGCAGGACGAGCATGGCCGTCTTCCAGTTCGGCGTCACCCTGGTGGTGCCGTCCTGGATCCGCAGGATCGAACCGAATGGTGTGCTGTGGGTGATCACCGAGAAATCCTCGGTGAGCTGCGATCGAAGCTGGGGCAGGGCGTCCTGCCGCTCTGCGGAGGTGAGCCAGGCCTGAAGTTGGTGATCGGTACGAAACCGCAGTATGGACAGCCATTCGGTGGAGTGCTGCAGCGTGGATTCGGGGGTCGGGAGATTTGCGGCGGCCGCATCCGGCGCGGCCGAACCGGATGTCGCAGGATCGATCTCGCTCGTATCTGACGGACCTGCACGTGGCGGCGTCAGCAGCGTTCCACCCTCGAAGCCGGAGAAGCCAGAGCTCAACTCAACCAGCTTTGCCTGTAGCGCGACGAAATCAGCGGCTTTGCCCGGAGCGACAGTGTGCCGGAAGACGCCCAGACCTGTTGGTGGCAACGCCCCATCACTGAGCACCAGGTCGGTGCTGATCCGGTTGAAGCCACCGGACACCCCCGCTGCCAGCAGGATGGCACGGGCCGGGCTGTCCAACCAGTCGTGCAATTCGGGCTCGGACCGGAAGGAAACCGCCACTGCCCAGTCGAAAATCGCGGCATCGGTTACCGCGCGTTGGCTCTGGACGAAGCCGGGGAACGATCGAGCGGCCGTGTCGAGCTTCCGAGCCCAATCGGTGAACCCAGGCTGATCTCCGGCGCGGTGGAAACAGGACACTGCGGTAGCGGTGTCGGTCAGCGACGTTCTGGAACCGGGCGCCAGGACAGCAACGTCATCGGCCATATTGCGGCCGGTCAATCGCTGACCCGTGCGCTCGGAGCGGGTACCGCCAAATTGGTGGCCGCGTCGCGCATGGTCATCAGCACATTCATTCGCTGAGCCAAGCACGGGCGGCGGTGCGGCGTCGAGAAAAAGGGCGGTTCAGCGAACAGTTCTGACCGATCGATTATCTGCTGGGCCAGGTGATTGCGATTGGTAGTGGGTGGATCCCTCGGGCGGGCCGTAATTCCGGACCCGGCACCACTTTGGTGGTGACCCGAGCCTTGGCGAATGCACCGCTCGGCCGGTGCACCATCGGGTACCGATATCAGCGCTGTGGCACTGTCAACAATCATCCGGATAGGCGGAAGAGGAGTCCCCTGTGCACGACAACCCGATGAACCAAGCACAGCTCGATGCTGAGTTGGCAGGCCACCGAACCGGCTGCACTACCGTCAGCTGATGGCTATCGCACTTGTCACCGGCGCGACGTCGGGAATCGGTTACGCCTTCTGCCGCCACCTCGCTGCCGCCGGTTATGAGCTGGTCATCGTTGCCCGGAACGCCGATCGGCTGGCCGAACGCCGGACCACCCTGCTGGGTCTTGGCGCACCGACCGTTGAGCTGATCGCCGCGGACCTCACCGAACCCACCGAACGGATGGTCGTCGTCGATCGCTTGCGGTCAACGGACGCGCCGATCGAGCTTCTGGTCAACAATGCCGGGAGCACGCTGGGGGTTGAGTTCTTGCAGGCCAGCGAGGCGGACCTGGTCCGCCAGGTCGAGCTCAATGCCATCTCGGTGATGGTGCTGACACACGCGGTGCTGCCCGTGATGATCAGCCGTGGCCACGGCGGGGTGATCAATGTCGCTTCGACGGCCGGCCTGGTTCCAGGGCGGGGGTCAACGTACGGGGCCGCGAAATCGTTTGTGGTGTCGCTGAGCGAGGCGCTGGCCATGTCGGTGAAGGGAACGGGAGTCCGGGTGCAGGCGCTCTGCCCGGGGTTTGTCCGCACCGAGTTTCATCAGCGAGCGAACATCGACATGTCAACGACACCGAGCTGGGCTTACGTAGACGACGACTACCTGGTGGCGACCTCAATGGCGAACCTGCGGGCCAACCGGGTGCTCTGCATCCCGGGCGCGCTGTACAAGGCCATTTACCTGACAACCAAACTTGCCCCGCGGGCGTTGGTCCGGCGAGCAGCATCGAAGGTCAAGTCAAAGGGCCGGACCTGATTCGCGGTCCGAAATGACGGAAGCCGCCACCCGCTGGCGGCCGTTCGAGCGGCGGCGCGTTGCGGGTGACGGCTTAGGATCAGAAAATCAGCGCCCGAAAACGTCCTTGGCGGCGTCCCCGGCCTTGTCGCCGGCCTGCTTGACGTCGGCCTTGGCCTGGTCGGCCTGACCCTCTGCCTCGAGGCTCTCGTTGCCGGTCACCTTGCCGGTGGCCTCCTTGACCTTTCCAACGGCTTCCTCGCCGGCGTGCTTGATCTTGTCGCCGAAGCTCATGGTGGGCCCCTTTCGGTCTGCTCTGCGGACCCTGGTCCGCAGCCCGTCGCCAAGGGTTTGGCAACGTCCACTGGATCGGTACCCGGGGACCGCGGTGCCAAACAGCACAATCGGGAGTTTCCACTACGCCGAACGGGGTACCGGAGATTTGAGCGGGCAGCCACAAGCGGCCCCATGGAGAGGAGTACTGGTGGCAACCATTCTGTGGATCATCGCGGTCATCCTGGTCGTGGCGGGGATCTTTGCGATCTTCCGGAAGCAACTGCTATGGGGAATCGTGCTGATCGTCGTTGGACTCGCTGTCGGGCCCGGGGGCGTCAGCATCTTCACCTGATCGCAGTACGGGTCGGCTCGGCCGGGGCGTCAGCGCACCGGCCGGGCAGATCCAATGCGTCGAACGCCCCGCCGCAGGCAGCGCCGGGGCACCCGGATCGGTCCCGATGGCGATGTGCCACGCTGGTTGGGTGAGGGACCTGAATACAGCCTTGTCCGCCTGGGGCGGTTCGCCGCCCGATGGCCCGCCCGTGCCCGATGCGGCCGCCAAGGCCAGGCTGGCGGAGTTGGTGAATCAACTTGCCGTCGTATACGGCAAGGTCACTTTGTCGTCCGGTCGGGAAGCCGACTATTACGTTGATTTACGCCGAGCCACCCTGCATCACGAGGCAGGACCGCTCATCGGCATCCTCTTGCGCCAACTCACCGCGGATTGGGAGTTCGAGGCGGCCGGCGGCCTGACTCTGGGCGCGGACCCGGTCGCCACCGCCATGATGCACACCCCTGGACCAGCACTGAACGCCTTTGTGGTCCGCAAGGAGGCAAAGGCGCATGGCATGCAGCGCAAGATCGAAGGCCCCGAAGTCGCAGGAGTTCGGGTTCTGGTCGTGGAGGACACCACAACCACCGGCGCGTCACCCCTAAAGGCCGTTGAGGTGTTGCGGGAGGCCGGTGCCGAGATCGTCGGGGTGGCAACGATCGTCGATCGTGGGACAGGAGCCGACCGGGTGCTTGCTGAGGCCGGATTGACCTACCGATACCTGCTCGGGTTGGCCGACCTGGGTCTGCCGCCAATGTGACCGAGTACGCGCCTGGCGAGCAGCAGCCGCCGCCACCGTGCGGCGGACCGCCGCCGGAGCAGGATGACGTGGCCGCTGGTAGCGAGCCCGGACTACTGCAAGCCGAGCAGGATCACACCGGCGGGCCTGGTCCAACCGAGTGGCCGTCCGCTGGTCAGCCGGCCGCCCTAATGGGAGTCGGCCCGCACCCGCCTCCGTGGCCGACAGACAGCCGGTACGACCCAGAACTGCTGGCGACCGGTGACAGCCGCAATGTTATCGACCGGTACCGGTATTGGCGGCGGGATGCCATCGTGGCCGATCTGGACACCCGCCGGCATCCGTTGCATGTTGCCATCGAGAACTTCGGTCACGACATGAACATCGGCACGGTGGTCCGGACCGCCAACGCCTTCGCGGTCGCCGCAGTCCACATCGTGGGCCGTCGCCGGTGGAACCGCCGCGGGGCCATGGTCACCGACCGCTACCAGCACTTGCAACATCACCCTGATGTCGAGTCGGTTCTGGCGTTTGCACAGGTGGCCGGCCTGGTGGTGGTAGCCGTGGACAACCTGCCGGGTTCGGTGCCCATCGAGACCACTGAACTGCCGCGAAACTGCCTGCTGCTGTTCGGCCAGGAATCGTCCGGGCTCACACCGGCAGCACGGCATCACGCCGCCCTGACGGTGTCCATTGCACAATTCGGCTCCACCAGGTCCATCAACGCCGGGGTGGCCGCCGGAATCGCGATGCACACCTGGATCAGGCAACACGCCGACCTTCGCGCCGCGTGGCCGACCGGCTGAATGACGGCCCGCCCTGCCCGAACCATCGAATCCGATGTGCATATGCTGTGCTGCTCGGAGTCAACTGAACCGATTCAGAGCCGCGGCGTCTTCCTAGGTGAAGCACCCGCTGGGCGTACTGCTGGCCCGGCGGCCATGCGACACCGAAGGAGTCACCCGATATGAACACCATTGAAATCCACAGCCATGGCAATGCACACCACCCGACCGCAACCGGCCTCGGGGCGATCAGGCGAATTGCCATGGTCGCGCACGACAACAAGAAGATCGATCTGCTCGCCTGGGCGGAGTTCAACGCCAGCACACTCCGACATCATCAGCTCTATGCGACCGGCACCACCGGCACCCTGCTCGAATACGAGTTGGGCCTCAAGGTGCACCGTTTCCTGTCCGGCCCCTTGGGCGGCGATCAGCAGATCGGCGCCAAGATCGCCGAAGGGGAGATCGACATGCTGATCTTCTTCTGGGACCCGCTGGAGCCGCAGCCGCATGATCCGGACGTCAAGGCGCTGCTTCGGCTGGCCGCACTGTGGAACATCCCGGTCGCCAATAATGTCGCGACCGCGGACATGATCATTTCCTCACCGCTGCTGGCCAGCGACTACATCGCGATCCGGCCGGACGTGGAACGACCGGCAACCGGTGCGACCCTGCCACTCGCGGTGGCTCGGACAGATGATCAGGACGCAGCGGCGGAGCATCCCGGGGACCGCGAGAAAGTCGCCGCGATCGTGGCGTAACACTTTGCCCACCGGCGGCGACATGTCAGGCGGGGGGAACAGCACAGGGCCCGGTCAGCTTCGGCGGACCGGGCCCTGTGCTCTTGTGCAGCATGTCCCCGGGTCTTCTGATGGCGGCCTCTCCATCGCCGAGTGCGACTAGATTCAGCTAGTGGACGTCGACCTCAGTACTGTGCAGAGCACCGCGCCCTGGATACTCGTCGGCATCGGCGTGGTCGGCGTCGTCGCCGCCATCGTCATCAAGAAGATCGTCGGAAAGATCATCGCCTTGGTGCTCGCCGCAGTGCTGATCTTCATCGGCTGGCAGCAGCGGCAGCACGTCATCGATTTCGCCAACGGCGTCAAGGACCAGACCTGCGCCACCTCGACGACATTCGTCGGCGTCGAGGTCGCCCTGCCGGAATCCTGGTGCACCCCCGCCTGACCCCTCCCCCCTGGCCGCGCGGATCAACTGGCCCAGCGCGGCAGAAGTCGTTCACCTGAGTCCCACCAGTACCAACCGGGGAAAGTTGATCCGCGCAGGCGACGAAGATCCGCGCGGACAGCAGCCGGGATCTACTCCGCGGCGGGCTTGCTGATGGGGTTGGCGGCAGCGTTCCGAGTAGCAGCGTTCTTCTTCCGCCTGCTGATGTAGTGCGCTAACGCCGGGACCGCGCTGAACAGCACAACGATGACGACAGCACCGACCACGATGAGGTCGACGTTGTCGGCAACGAACTGGATCTGGCCCAGGTAATAGCCGGCGATCGTCACGCTGCCCACCCACAGCACGCCGCCGAGTGCTGAGTACAGCGTGTAGATCTTCGGGTTCATCCGCGATGCGCCGGCCATCACGGTGGCGACCGTACGGACGATCGGTACAAACCGGGCAAGCACGATGGTGATCTTGCCGTACTTGGCAAAAAAGGCTTCTGACTTTTCGATGTACTCGTGTTTGAGGAACCTGGCGTTGGGGCGGCTGAACACCGGCGGTCCGATCTTCCAGCCGATCCAAAAACCCACCATGTTGCCGACGAACGCGGCGAGCGACACCAATGCGATGAACAACCAGAGGTTGGTCTGAATTGTGCCGGTGGCGATGAACAGCCCGGACACGAACAGTAGGGTGTCGCCGGGAAGGAAGAAGCCGAGCAGAATGCCGCATTCGGCAAAGATGATCAGCATGACGCCGAGCACCGCCCACGACCCCATGTTGTTGATCAGGGTCTCAGGGCTCAGCCAACCGGGCAGGAGCGCGAGGTCAGAAGTGGTCACGATTACCAAGGGTATCGGGTGGTAGTTCTGATCCCGGTGTGATTGTCCCGCCCTGAGATCGTTCGCACGCAAACGCAACCTGTACCCGGGTTGATTCCGTTGCCGGCGACTACCGTTACTTCAATGCAGGCAACGACGGCGTTTCCGCATCCGGGCGAGCCAGAAATTCATCGCATTCCAGCGGTGAACTCCGAATTGATCGACTCGCTGAGAGCCGCGGTTGGCCCAGCCGGCGTGGTGACCGACCCGGATATCGCAGCAGCGTACAGCCGGGACATGATGCCGCTGGCGGGGTCGGGTAAGCCGCTTGCTGTGGTGTTCCCCACCGACACGGCGCAGGTGTCGGCGGTGATCAAAGCCTGTGCCGCCGCGGGTGTGCCGATGGTGCCGCGCGGCGCCGGATCAGGCCTGACCGGAGCGGCCAACGCCGTCGATGGGGCGGTCAGTGTGGTGCTCACCAAGATGGACCGGATCCTGGAGATCGATGAGGGCAATCGGCTCGCCGTCGTCCAGCCCGGCGTGGTCAATCTGACCTTTCGATCCGCGGTGGAGGAGCGCGGATTGTTCTACGCCCCGGATCCGTCGTCCTATGACTGGTGCACGCTCGGCGGCAACCTTTCGACGAATGCCGGCGGCCTGTGCTGCGTCAAGTACGGCGTGACCACCGATGCCGTGCTGGGTCTGGAAGTGGTGTTGGCCTCGGGAGAGGTGCTGCGAACGGGTCGGCGCACGGTCAAGGGGGTGGCCGGCTACGACCTGACCAAGTTGATCGTCGGCTCGGAAGGCACCCTGGGCATCATCACCGAAGCGACATTGGCCTTGCGGCCCAAACCGGCCGCGCCGTGCACCCTCGTTGCCGCTTTCGCCAGTACCGAAGACGCCGGAGTCGCAGTGTCCGGCGGGATCCGGGCCGGTCTGGTGCCGTCCCTGCTGGA
>Ga0190275_10002840_pt1 | contig 12312 bp, 10 predicted proteins | sample Popmic550T_FD_133745 | JGI IMG/M metagenome (GOLD analysis project Ga0190275, IMG submission 133745) | Populus adjacent soil microbial communities from riparian zone of Yellowstone River, Montana, USA - 550 T | ecosystem: Environmental > Terrestrial > Soil > Riparian zone > Trees stand | place... | reverse complement strand
CGCTCGCGACCCCTCGGCCCGTGCGCGGTACGATATCGACAGTCCCAGTGTCAGAACGAGGTCCCGCCGCCGCATGAGCATCACCGAAGGCGCCGTCCTGGATGCCCTCCGTCACGTCCAGGAGCCCGAGCTCGGCCGCGACATCGTCACCCTCGAGATGGTCAAGTCGATCGCCATCGACGGCGGCAACGTCGCGTTCACGATCGAGCTGACCACGCCGGCCTGTCCCCTGAAGGACGAGATCGAGACGAACGCCAAAGCCGCGCTGACCGGGATCGGCGCCACCGACATCCAGATCACCTGGGGCGCGATGGTTCGCCGCGCCCAGCCCCGTCAGGCCGAGCAGCTCGTGCCGGGGGTGAAGAACATCATCGCCGTCGCGTCCGGCAAGGGCGGGGTCGGCAAGAGCACGGTCGCCGTGAACCTCGCGGTCGCCCTGGCGCAGGCCGGTGCCAGCGTCGGTCTGCTCGATGGCGACATCACCGGCCCGAACATCCCGATGATGATGGGCGCCGAGGGCCAGCCCAAGGCCAGCCCCAACAACAAGATCATGCCGATGGAGCGCCACGGCGTGAAGATGATCTCCATCCAGTTCTTCGTCCCGGAGGGCCAGCCCATCGTGTGGCGCGGTCCGCTCATCGGTGGCGCGATCCAACAGTTCCTGCGCGACGTCGATTGGGGCGATCTCGACTACCTCGTCATCGACCTGCCGCCCGGCACCTCGGATGCGCAGCTGACCCTCGCCCAGGCCGTGCCGATCAGCGGGGCGGTCCTCGTGACGACGCCGCAGGAAGTCAGCCTGAGCGACGTCACCAAGGCCCTGGCGATGTTCCAGCGGATGAGCGTGCCGGTCATCGGCCTCGTCGAGAACATGACGGCCTTCGCATGCCCCCACTGCGGCGAGCTGACCGAGATCTTCGGGCGAGGCGGCGGTGAGCGCTTTGCGGCGGCGAACAGCCTCGAGTATCTCGGCGGCATCCCGCTCGACATCACGGTCCGCCAGGGCGGCGACGTCGGGGTCCCGGCCGTGGCCCAGCGCGAGCCCGGTCCTGCCGCCAGGGCCCTCACCGCGGTGGCGCGGACGGTCGCGGCCCGGATGAGCGTGCGTGCCGCGACGGGCGATGCACGGCCGCTCCTCACGATCAGCTGACCGTCGGCCCCGAGCATGCGTTGCCCGTCCTGTGGGGCTCGCGGTTCGGATGGGGCTCGCTTCTGCGACCAGTGCGGCACGGAGCTCCCGGACGCCACGGCCGAGAGACCCGGCGACCCGGCCAGGCACGAACGAGACCGACCGGCCGGGGACGGTGACCGGCGGGTCGTCACGGCGTTGTTCGCCGACCTCGTGGACTACGTTCGCATGCTGGCCGAGCACGACCCGGAGGAGGTCCGCGCGCGGGTGACGGCGGCGCTCGCCACCATGGGCGACGCCATCGAGCACCTCGAGGGCACCCGCGAGAAGTTCATCGGTGACGCCGTGTTCGCGGTCTTCGGCTGGCCACGCGCCCATGACGACGACGCGGTCCGAGCCTCCCTGGCCGCCCTCGCCATCCGTGCCGGACTGCACGAGCTGCACGATGGCAGCGAGCCCATGGACGTGCGCATCGGCCTCGCGACCGGTGAGGTGGTCTCGGCCGCGCGGCGACGATCGGAGGACGGCGATCTCGGGCTGACGGGCGAAGCGATCACGACGGCCGCGCGGATCCAGACCCTGGCTCGGCCCGGCGAGATCCTCCTCGACGGTGCGACCCGTCGTGCCGCCCGGGGCCGGCTCGCGACCGAGTCGCGCGGTTCCGTCGTCTTGCGCGGCCAGTCCACGAGGGTCGAGCTCTTCGCGCTGCGCGGCGAGGCGGGGATGGGCGCCTGGATGCCCCATCGCCGTGCCGCGCCGGGGCCGCTCGTGGGCCGTGCGTCAGAGTTGGCGGTCCTGGAGGCCGCGCTCGAGCGCTGCGCCACGACCGGACAGGGCGCGACGGTCGTCGTCGTCGGCGATGCCGGGATCGGCAAATCTCGGCTGCTCGCGGCAGCCGAGCCGATGGCGCGCCGCCTCGGGCTCGCCTGGACCTGGACCGAGAACGTGTCCTACGGCCGCGGCGAGCCGTACCGCTACGCGCGGCTCTTCGCGCAGACGATCGCGGACGAGCAGGGTGTCGACTCCGGCGCGCTGGCCCGGACCCTGCTCTTCGAGGATGAGATGGACCCGCTCGAGGCGCGGCGATTCGGCGGCGCGATCGCGGCGATGGCTCGAGACGCCGGGTTCTCTGGTTGGGAGGTCGAGTCCCAGGACATCCTCTCGGATCCGGGCGAGCTCTCGGCCACCTTGTTCGAGGTGGGCGTCCGCTACATCGACAGCCTGATGCGCACGGCCGGGCCGCGCGTCGTCGTCGTCGACGACCTGCACTGGCTCGATCCTTCGAGCGTGGGGATGATCGACCTCCTCGTCCAGAAGTCGACCGAGCACCCACTCGTCGTCCTGGCCGGGAGCCGCCCGACCGGGTTGCCGGCGTGGGTCGACCAGGGCAGGCGACTCGACCTGCATGGCCTCGCCGAACCCGAGACCGCGCAACTGGCCACGCTGGTGGCGCGCGCCGCGCTCGACGTCGATGGCGCACGGAGCATCCACGAGCGGACCGATGGCAACCCGCTCTTCGTCGGCGAGACCGTCCGGGCATATCTCGAGGACGGCACGCTCGAGTGGCGGAACGGCCGGGTCGCACTCTCCGACGCCCATGCCGCGCGGATGCCGATCACACTGCGGGCATTGCTCGGGGCGCGCATCGACGCGCTCGACCTCGATGCTCGCGAGGTGCTTGGCGTCGCATCGGTCATCGGGATCGGGTTCGATGATGGACTCGTCGCCGAGCTCCTGGGGCGCGACGTCCCCGACGTGGTGCACGAACGGCTCGTCGCCGCCGCGCTCGTCATCCCGACTGAGCCCGGCGCGTGGCGATTCGCCCATCCGCTGATCCATGACGCGGCCTACGCCGGCCTGCTCGCCAGCCGGCGACGATCGCTCCACGACCGCCTCGCCGATCATCTCGAGGGCCGGACGACCGGCGCCACCCTGGGCCAGATCGCCATCCACCGCGCCGCCGCCGGCGACGGGCAGCGCGCGCTGCCGCTCCTGCGCGAAGCGGCCGAATCGGCCCTGGCCCTCGGCGCGGTGTCGGAGGCGGCGGCCTTCTGGCGGCAGGCCGCTGAGCTCGCTGCGTCGAGCGATCCGGCCGCAGCCGCGGCCGATCGAGCCCGGGCAGCTGAGGCGATCGAGGCGGCGCGCGTCGTTCGCGACGCGGGCGTCTGAGCTAGCCGGCCGCCTGCCCGATCCCTGTCGCCCCGACGCTCGTCGGGGCCATCGAGTGCTCGGCCGGTGAGATGGTCACGGTCAGCCCATCGAGCGCGGTGCGCATCGGGAGCGGCGCCGCGGCGCACAGGGCATCGAGCGACGCGCGCCGAGACGGCCCGTAGTGGACGAGCATCCCGGCCCGCGCCTCGGCCGCGACGGCCATCGCGATCGCCTCGTCACCGGTCAGGTGCCCACGCTCTTCGTCGTCGAACCGGGCGTCGTCGAGCGCGGCCTCGATGAGCAACAGGTCCACGCCATGCATCGCGGCCGCGACCGCCTCGGACGGACCGGTGTCGCCGGTGTAGCCGAGTCGCGCCCCGTCGGGCGCCTCGACGATGACGCCCCAGGCCGGAACGTAGTGCCGGCCGCGGACGAAAGTCACGCGCAGATCACCGATCTGCAGCGATCCCTCTGGCTCGTACTCCACGGCATCGAACGCGGCATCGAAGAATGCGGCGCGTTCGGAGACGGCCACCGCGAGGGCATCGAACCTGGCACGGCCGCCGGGCGGGAGGTGGACCGGCAGCGGGACGGGTGACGGCGCTCCCCACGGGTAGAGGTACCGAAGGCCGACGATGTCGAGGTAGTGGTCGGCGTGCATGTGTCCGATGACGATGCCGGTCAGATCGTGCGGATCGATGACGCGCTGGAGGTTCCGGATGACGCCCTGGCCGACGTCGAGGAGCAGGGCGGTGTCCTCCCACTCGACGAGATAGCCGGCGGTGGGGGAGTCCGGATGCGGCGCTGCGGTGGTGCAGCCGAGCACGGTGAGACGCAAACGCGCGCCGATCGAGACCATGAGTGAATGCTATGGGCTGCGCGGACCGCCCGTCGGCGTGGATTCGACCGCGTCCATGTCGGCTGGCTGACACCCGCTAGGATGCCCCCATGCTCGTCGGACGCCCGATCCTCGAGTCGCTCTCCTCGATCCCGTTCTTCGGTGGCCTCGACCCCGCCGCGCTCGAGCGCCTGGCCGCCGGGATGCGCCAGCGCCGCTTCCGCCGCGGCGAGGTCATCTTCCACCTCGGTGACCCGGGCGACGCCCTGTTCATCATCGTCGTGGGCGAGGTGAAGATCTCCCTCCCATCGGAAACCGGCGATGAGGCCATCCTCGCGACCCTCCGGCCGGGTGACGTGTTCGGCGAGCTCGCCCTGCTTGATGGCGCTCCCCGCTCGGCGAGCGCGACGGCCCTCACGCCGACCGAGACCGTCGTCCTGCCGCGCGACCGGTTCCGAGAGCTGATCGCCACCGAGGCCGGCGTCCGGGACGCCCTCCTCGCCTCGATCGCCGGCGAGCTCCGGCGCCTCACCACGCACGTGGAGGAGCTCCACTTCCTGGACATCACCGGACGGCTGGCCGCCCGGCTCGTCCGGCTCGCGCAGGAGGGCGGGACACCCGCCGGGGACGGCGCCATCCGACTCCGCACCAACCTGACCCAGGCCGACCTGGCCGCGATGGTCGGCTGCACCCGTCAGAGCGTGAACAAGCTCCTCGGGCAGTTCACCGACGATGGGCTCCTCCGGCTCGAGCGCGACGGCATCGTCGTGACAGACCTCGACGGCCTGGTCGCCGCCGCGCGTCGCTAGCGGTCGGACGCAGGCGGCTCCGCGATCTCGCCGACCCGGCGGAGTTCGCCGAACAACGCCGCTGCGGCCACGAGCGCCGCCCGCGACCGGCCGTTCCGACCGCCGAGGAAGGCCATCCGCCGCTCGCGGTGCTCACGGTGCGGGGTGACGACGGCGACGCTGACGGCCGTGTCGCCGTCTCGCTCGCGCGTGCGGACCGCGAGCCCGACCTCTGCGCCGCCCAGCTCCCGGGCCCGGTGCGCGAAGGCGAGCAGGGCGTCCGTGCGGTCATCCGCGGGACCGTCCTCGTCTCCCGATCCGGGGCGGTCATGCGCGAGGGCGGCCGGGCTCCCCGGAGCGAGCTGTTCATCGAAGGCCAGCCAGTCGACGTCGCCGAGGAGCGCGGCGACCTGTCCACCCGTGCCGATCTCCACGACGGCCAGCCGCCAATCGAGCTCAGCCAGTCGCGCACCGATCGCCCCCGCCCAGGTCGTATCGCCGGTCGCCCAGACATGCGTCCCGAGCCGGGCCTCGACGACCGCGGCCACCGGCTCGAGCAGCTCCATGGCGCTCTTCGTGGAGCCATCCGCTGCGGGTCCACCGATCGCCGACACCCGTACGTCGACCGCCTCGACCCGCGCGTAGGTGGCGACCTCGGGGTTGGGCGTCCGCAGGAGCGCATCACCGAGCAGCTCGGCTACTTGCGATTCGCCGACCCCGGTCAGGCGATACGTCCTGGACGCGACGTCGGCGCCGAGCCCGCGTGCCCGCAGCCGCGGCAGCGCCTCGTCATGCCACATCGGGCGCATCTCGCGTGGCGGCCCGGGCAGGGCCACGATCACGCGCCCATCGGGACGCACCACGAGCCAGCCGGGTGCCGTCCCGTTGGGGTTCGGCAGCGCTTCGGCGGACGGCACGAGCCATGCCTGCTTGCGGTTCGATTCCGGGAATGGCATGTCGCGCCGAGCCCACAGGTCCCGCAGCCAGCCCTCGAGCCCCGGATCCACGACCGGCGTCTCGCCTAACACCAGGGCGATGGCCTCGCGGGTCAGGTCGTCCGGGGTCGGTCCGAGACCGCCGGTCGAGACCACGAGGTCGGCCCTCTCGACGCCGCTGGCGAAGGCCTCGGCCACGGTCTCCAGCCGGTCCGGCAGGCCGGTCAGTCGACCGACGGCGACCCCCTCGCCCGTGAGCGAGCGGGCCAGCTCCCCGGCGTTCGTGTCGCGGGTGTCGCCGACGGTCAGCTCGGAGCCGATGCTCAGCAGTTCGGCGGTCAGCAGGCGGCGGTGGGTCACGGCGTCAGCGTAACGGCGCTGCGATGGCCTCGTGGGCCGGGCGAGGGCTCGCCGTCATCCGGCGCTGCTATCATCCGAGGCCGACGTCGCGACCAGCCCATGTCCGATCCGTCGGGCCCCAGCCGGAGCCTTCACCCTGGACGATCCCCGCTCGACCGCCCCCGACGCACCGCCGCTCGGCATGCGCGCGCAGATCTCGGCGACCCGGGATGCTGCGTTCCGCCTCGCACGGGCCCACATCGATCTCGCCAAGGCCGAAGCCACCACGATCGGTGGCCAGATCGCGCGGGTGGCTGCGCTGGCCGGCATCGCGATCGCCGTCGTCATCGTCGCGGTCCTGCTCCTCATCATCGGCACGTCGCTGTTCCTGGGGGAGTGGCTGCTCGGATCGATGGGCTGGGGGGTCCTCCATGGGCTGCTCCTCTTCGTCGGGATCGCGCTCGCGTGCGGTCTGGCCGCGGTCGGCGTCTCCGGGACGAGGTTGGCGCGCGCCTTGGCGGCTGGGGTCGCGGTCGGGATCCTCTTCGCGCTGATCTTCGGCCTGGCGCTCCCGAACCAGGTCTACGCGCGCATCGGGGACGCGCTCGTGCCGGGCGTCGAGCCGGGGGTCCGCCCGCTCGTCGTCGGCGCGGCGATCTGGGGCCTGCTCGGTCTGGCCGGCGGCATCTTCGCCGCGCTCCGCCTGGACGCTGCCGGGCCACGGGTGGCCGCACTGCTCGGGCTGACCGTGTTCGGCCTGATCTTCGGCGCCTTCACCGCCAATACGTTCGGCTGGCAGGTCTCCATCGGGCTCGGGATCACGGCCGGCTACCTCACCTGGATCGCGCTCATGGCCATCGATATCGCGCGGACCGGCGTGGACGTCGAGGCCCTCAAGGCACGCTTCTATCCAACGCAGACGATCGAGACCAGCAAGGAGACGCTCGAGTGGTTGCAGAAACGGATGCCGCCCGGGATCGGGTCCTAGCGGCCCGCGCGGAGCTCGGCTCCGAGCTGCAGCGGCTCGAAGCCTCCGCTCGGGCGGCCGTGGATATCCCGGCCAAGATCAAGCGCAGTCCCGCCAAAGCGGCCGCGGTGGTCGGGACGGTCGGCTTCCTCGCGCTCAAGGGACCGCAGCGGATCTTCGGCGCCGCGCGCCGAGCCGCCGGTGGCAAGCCCACGCCGCTGCCCGAGCGGATGCTCCCCGACGAGATCGAGAAGACCCTGCGCAAGCTGGGAGACGATGGCGAGAAGGTGCGCGGCGCCCTGGAACGCGACTTCGCCGCCTACGCCAAGCAGCGCTCGAAGGATCGCGGCAACGTGGCCACGCTGCTGATCCTCGCGGCGGCGCGTCCGCTGCTCGGGCAGGCGGCCAAGGGCTTCGGCCGGTTCCTGTTCACCCCGGAGCCCACGCGCTTCTCGGAACGCCTGGCCGAGATCCGGGCCCGGGCCGGGGAGATCACCCAGGCCGCGCCGGACGAGGCGTCCGAGCGGATCGCCGCGGTGCGTCAGGACGAAGCGGCGGCATCCGCCCCGGATCCGCTCGACAAGGACACCACGCCGCCCGTCGCCTGAGGGACGCGCCGCCCGCTAGACTGCGGACCGCGGGCGAGTGGCGGAATGGCAGACGCGCCGGCCTTAGGAGCCGGTGCTGCGTGAGCAGCGTGTCGGTTCGACCCCGACCTCGCCTACCAGCATCGCGTCGGCACGCTCGGCGGCGACCCGCCCGATCCCGGGGTCAGCCCTATACTTCCCCGGCGATGCAGATCACCCGAACACCCGCTCCGAAGTCGGCCATCCAGCTCGAGATCGAGCTGCCACCCGAACGCCTCGACCGAGCGCTCGATGCCGCAGTGCGAGCGCTCGCCCGGCGGACGCGGGTCCCGGGCTTCCGGCCGGGCAAGGCCCCGCGCCCCGTCCTCGAGCGCCACCTCGGCCCAGGCGTCGTCCTCGACGAGGCGGTCGAGCACCTGGTCCAGGACGCCTACAAGGAGGCCCTCATCCAGGAGGACATCCTGCCGCTGTCGAATGCTGACGTGGAGGTGGTGCAGGCCGAGGAGGGCAAGCCGCTCGTCTTCAAGGCCACCGTCCCGGTCCGTCCGGACGTCCAGCTCGGCGACTACAAGAACTTCAACTTCGCGCCGGAGATCGACGTCATCGATGACGCTCGCATCGACCAGGTGGTCGGCGAGTTGCGCGACCAGAACGCGACCCTCGCTGCCGTCGAGGACCGGGGCGCCGAGGATGGCGACTACGCGGTCATCGGGTTCGTCGGCACGAAGGACGGCGAGCCGTTCGACGGTGGCACCTCCGAGCGGATGCCGATCATCCTCGGCCAGGAGCGTCTGATCCCGGGCTTCGAGGCCAACCTGCTCGGCCATCGCGTCGGCGAGACGGTCGAGTTCGACATCACCTTCCCCGACGACTACGGCGAGCCGGCCCTGGCCGGTCAGGTGGCCCACTTCCAGGTCGAGCTCAAGGAGCTTCGCGAGAAGATCCAGCCCGAGCTCGATGACGACTTCCTGGCCACCCTGGGTGACTTCGCGTCGATCGATGCGCTTCGGGCGGACATCCGCACCCGACTCGAGGCGAACGGCCTCGATCGCGCTCGTCACGGCTTCGCCGATCAGATCATCGACTACGCGGTCGCCAACGCGACCCTCGAGCTGCCCGACGTGCTCATCGACCAGGAGGTCGAGGTGATGCACGACGAGTTCCGCGGCTCGCTCGCCCGCCAGGGCATCACCGAGGAGGCCTACCTCAAGGCCACGGAGAAGACCGGCGACGACCTGCATGCCGACTTCCGACCGAACGCCGAGAAGCGCGTCAAGACGCTGCTCGTGCTGACCAAGGTCGCCGACGCGGAGGGCATCGAGGTGCCCGAGGCGGCCGTCGACGCGGAGATCGAGGCGGGTCGCCAGCGCTACGCCGGCGATCAGCGTCTCCTGTCGTACTTCGAGTCGGAGCGGGGTCGCGCGTTCATCCGCAGCACCCTGCGCCGGAGCCGGGTCGTCGAGGTCCTGATCGACCAGTGGCTGGCTGCCCACCCGGAGCACCAGCCGCTGCCGCACCTCGAGGACGGCGCGCCGTCCGCGCTGGACAATGAGCAGGCTCAGGCCAACGCCTCGATCGGCGCGACCGATCCCGGCTCCATCCTCGACGACCAGCCCATCGCGGTGGCCGCTGACGCTCCGGCGGACGCGGAGACACGCGCCGACGAGCCAGCCCCCGCCGGTTGACTCGCCCACTCCAGATCGACCCGATCCCGGATCCAGCAGGGAGACCCCGAATGCTCGTCCCCATGGTCATCGAATCCTCCAGCCGGGGGGAGCGCGCCTACGACATCTACTCCCGCCTGCTGCGTGAGCGGATCATCTTCCTGGGCGACGCGATCGAGGACCACCTCGCCAACCTCGTGATCGCCCAGCTCCTCTTCCTCGACTCGGAGGATCCGGAGAAGGACATCAGCCTGTACATCAACTCGCCCGGCGGCGTCGTCAACTCGGGCCTGGCGATCTACGACACGATGCAGTACCTGCGTGCCCCGGTCAGCACGATCTGCATCGGCATGGCCGCGTCCATGGCTGCGGTCCTGCTGGCGGCCGGCACGAAGGGCAAGCGCTACGCCCTGCCGAACAGCCGGATCATGATCCACCAGGGCTCGGGCGGGTTCCGCGGCAATGCGCCGGACGCGAAGCTCCAGATGAAGGAATGGGAGTTCCTCGTCCAGCGCAACATCGAGATCCTCGCTCGGCATACCGGTCAGCCGGTCGAGAAGGTGGCGACCGATACGGACCGCGACCTGTTCATGGCGCCCGAGGCCGCGAAGGACTATGGCATCATCGACGCGGTCTACTCCGAGCAGTGGGACTCACTGACGGCGCAGCACCATGACGAGAAGGTGGCGGAGGCGGCCGAAGAGCCGGCCCCCGACACGACCATCGAACCGAAACGCCAGAAGACGACCGACTAGGCCCAGGGGAGCAGGACCGGCACGTGACCTCGACGAGTAGCAGCAAGGGACCCAAGGTCCCGTATCGCTGTTCCTTCTGCGGCAAGAGCCAGGAACAGGTCCGCAAGCTCATCGCGGGTCAGGGCGTCTACATCTGCGACGAGTGCATCAACCTCTGCCAGGAGATCATCGAAGAGGAGATGCTCGAGACGCCGCGTCCCAAGCAGGCGGCGTCGAAGCTCCCCAACCCGCACCAGATCAAGGACGCGCTCGACCAGTACGTCATCAGCCAGGAACGCGCCAAGAAGGTCCTCTCGGTCGCGGTCTACAACCACTACAAGCGGGTCAACGCCGGCCACCAGATCGATGACGTCGAGCTCCAGAAGTCGAACGTGCTCCTCGTCGGGCCGACCGGCTCCGGCAAGACCCTCCTCGCCCAGACGCTGGCCCGCGTCCTGGACGTGCCGTTCTGCATCGCGGACGCGACCTCGCTGACCGAGGCCGGCTATGTCGGCGAGGACGTCGAGAACATCCTGCTGCGGCTCATCCAGGCGGCCGACTTCGATGTGGCCCGCGCCCAGCGAGGGATCATCTACATCGACGAGATCGACAAGATCGCGCGCAAGGCGGACAACCCCTCGATCACCCGGGACGTGTCGGGCGAGGGTGTCCAGCAGGCCCTCCTGAAGATCCTGGAAGGGACCGTCGCCAATGTGCCGCCCCAGGGCGGTCGCAAGCATCCCCACCAGGACTTCATCCAGATCGACACGACGAACGTGCTGTTCATCTGCGGTGGGGCATTCGACGGCCTCGAGAAGCTCGTCGAAGAGCGGGTCGGCAAGCGGGCCATCGGGTTCGGGTCCGAGGCGCCGATGAGCGCCGTCGAGCGGGGCATGGTCCTCGAGAAGCTGATGCCCGAGGACCTGCTCAAGTTCGGGCTCATCCCCGAGTTCATCGGCCGCCTGCCGGTGATGGTCACCCTCAACGCCCTGACTGCCGACGACCTGGTCCGCGTCCTGACCGAGCCGAAGAACGCGGTCACCCGCCAGTTCCAGAAGTTCCTCTCCCTCGACAAGGTGGAGCTGGCGTTCACGCCGGGCGCGCTGCGAGCTGCGGCGGAGGTCGCGCTGGACCGCAAGACCGGAGCGCGGGCCTTGCGCTCCATCGTCGAAGAGTCGCTCCTCGAGGTGATGTACGACATCCCGGAGCGGACCGAGATCCGCAAATGCATCATCACCGAGGAGACCATCCGGTCCGGCCGGATGCCGCTCCTGCTGACGAAGACCGACGTCGAGGGCGGCGTCGACGAGACGAACTACGAGGAGTGGCTGGCCGAGCGGGGCGAGACCGCCTGACCGACACGGCCGAGCGGCGCGGGCCGAGGTCGCGGCCTGGCCGCCGGACGGCCCGTGCTACACTCCCGCCTTCACGGCGATGACCGTTGAGGAGTAGCGTCGGGACGGCCCGAAGCGAGCGCGGGATGGTGCGAGCCGCGCGGGATCCGCCGACGTGAACGTCGCTCGCGAGTCGTGACGGCCGACGCCCGATAGCGCGTCACGAGGGCCTCGGAGCCCGCCAGCCGCGATGACCGGCCGGCGCCGATGCCGAACCAGCAGGTGGTACCACGACCCGTTCGTCCGCTGGACGAGCGGGCTGTTCGTTTTCTCGAGGACGAGACGATGACCGAGCTGCCGAAGGCCTATACGCCGCGCGACGTCGAAGGCGCGATCTACGAGCGCTGGCTGGCGGCGGACGTCTTCGCGCCGGATGGCGCCGGCTCGACCGCCGATCCCGCGCTGCCGCCGTTCACGATCATCCAGCCGCCGCCCAACGTGACGGGCTCGCTCCATCTCGGCCACGCCCAGCGCACCACCGTCGAAGACCTCATGGTCCGCCACGCGCGGATGCGCGGGCACGCGGCCCTCTTCCTGCGGGGCCTCGATCACGCCAGCATCGCGGCCCAGTTCGTGCTCGACGGCATCCTGGCCAAGGAGGGCGAGGACCGGCAGTCCCTCGGTCGCGAGCGATACCTCGAGCGGATGGTCGCGTTCTCGGATTCGACGAGGCCGGTCATCCTCGGCCAGCAACGGCGCGTCGGTGCCTCCGCCGACTGGGGCCGCCTCCGCTACACGATGGATGAGGGCTCGGCCACGGCCGTCCGCCACGCGTTCGACCGGCTG
>Ga0190275_10002839_pt1 | contig 12314 bp, 13 predicted proteins | sample Popmic550T_FD_133745 | JGI IMG/M metagenome (GOLD analysis project Ga0190275, IMG submission 133745) | Populus adjacent soil microbial communities from riparian zone of Yellowstone River, Montana, USA - 550 T | ecosystem: Environmental > Terrestrial > Soil > Riparian zone > Trees stand | place... | reverse complement strand
TACGAGCTGTGCTGGCGGTGAGCGGTGACCTTCATGGTTCAACCTCCCACGGTCGCGTTCGCGCCGATCGCGTGCCCGGCTTCAGCCAGCGCGGCCCGGAGCTCGCGTCGCGCGACGTGCAGCGTCTTGTAGAGCGCTCCGCGCGTCGTGTTTCGCCGCTCGGCGAGCACGTCGATCGGGACGCCGTTGAGGGCGAGCGCCGAGAAGACCTCGCGCTGATGCGGCGTGAGCGACGATCGCACGGCGTCCCGCAGCGCACGCAGCAGCTCGCCGTCCTCGACCATGTCCTGCGCGGACGGGCCGGTGGCCCGCATCGCCGCCCATGCCTCGTACTCGAGGGCGATCTCGTGGCCCTGCCATGCACGCCGGCGCGCCTTCACGCCCGCCTCCAGGAGCGCAAACTTGTAAGCCCACGTCGTGAAGCGGCTCGTGCCGCGGAACTCGTCGAGCTTGCCCAGGAGCGCCATCAGCGCATCGTCGGCCGCCTGCACCGCCAAATGGTCCCGCTCCGCGACGCCGACGTCGCGAAGTTGCTCACGTCTGCGCGACAGCTCGAAACGCGCTGCTCGCAGCAACAGTCCATGAAGCTGCTTGAGCGCAGCCTCACGGCCACGGGTCGGCCCGCTTTGTAGGACCTCGATCCACGCGCGCGAGTCGTCGATCGTCTCGGCTCCCGAAGGCGCAGGCACCGCGTCAGTCGTCATCGAAGGTCCTCGCGGGCGATGCGTGCGCGACGCGCGCCTCGGAAGGGCGGCGGGTACGAGCTGAGATTGCTGCGACACGCTCCCCATACTGGGTCGCGATGGCGCAGTCTCACATCGGGGCTTGTCGCCATTCTCGGCCCGGCACCCATGTACGTGCTGGCAAGGCGACAGGTGGGACGTCTATCGGCGCGCTCTGGCGTGCCGACCGCTCGCTGCGGCCGGCACGGGCACACCCAGCCCGGCAGGCAATCGGCCCACGCGGACGGTCGAGGTCGTAGCGGCCAACCCGAGCGTGCCGGGGATCTCCCGCGGCAGCGTCCGCTCGATGAGCATGCCGAAGATGGGCAGGTCGTGCACGTCCACAGCCGCACCCGCGGCCTGCACCGGCCCGGTGATCAGCGACGGCCACACCGTCCGGCTTCCGGCAGGACCCCGTGGAAACTCCTCGTCGTGGATGTACCCCGCGCACCGGACGACGCGCTCGCACAGCCGACGGGCGCGCGGATCTTCACGCTTCTCGGCGAGCTGCGCCGCTCGACCGGTACCGACGAGCTGGCACGGCGCCTGGAGCTGAATCCCAAGGGTCTGGCATCCATCTCGGGCGCCCTCGAGGCGGGGCTCGTGCTGCGTGACCAGCAGCGCGCCAAGCGCGTGGCCGCCGCACGACACGTGGTCGACCAGCCCGGATGCACAGCCCGGCGGTAACCCGCGACCGCACACGCCGACCCTCGGGCGCTGGCTGGTATGGGCGAGCTCTGGCCGGCGGTACGCGGATCCGCACGTCGAGGCGACCGACCACCGATCGTCCGAGAACTAACGAGGCCGGCACGCGCGCTCGACAAGAAGGACCTCGCCCGTCTTGACGATGTGCCTGACGGGAGTCGCTCGACGCGATCGCCGGACGCTCCGCGTAGACGGAGTTGGAGTTGCTTCGCGAGCAGAGCCGATCAGCGGGCCTCTACGGCCGCGAATCAGAAACACGGGCAAAGCGCACCGAACTGGGTACCGCCCACGTCCACGGCAACGCTCGGATCGCCGCGTGACGACGTCTGCCTCCTTGTACCGTCAACCAGCGCGATATTCCTCATGGGTGCCGCAGGCAGGGGTGGCGGCCGCCTCGAGATAGGAGAAGGCCGCCCCCGTCGACCGGCGTGATATCCGCGTCTCAGATCATGTGGAGCAATTCGGGGGTCGATGGCGACGTACGGTCGTGGGTGCGCGCCTACCCGGACATGGTCGCGACACCCCATTACCGTCACCCGCTCGTCCGTGATGCTTGTGGCATGCAGCGAACGGGACGGCAGGCCAGCCTCATCAAGCAGGTTCAGGCGGTGAAGAGCCGTCTCGACGAGAGCCGATTGCGGGAGGCACAGGCGATGCCGGACCATCCGGGTCGCCGCGGCGATCGCGACCCCGCGGCTGACGGGCGGCGGGTCGTCGCCGGAGGCCTAGACGACGGGGCGATCGAGGCGGCACCTGATGCTCGTGGCGCCACGGCCCCCCTGGGCCCGTCGCGAGCTGACGACGCACAGGAGGTGCGGTGAGATGCCAACCGTAGCCATCAACGGTCTCGGAAGGATCGGGCGGGCGGCGCTGAAGATTCTGCTCGATGATGCGGGGCTGGATCTCGTCGCTGTCAACGACATCGCCGACGTGGACAACCTGGCGTACCTGGTCAAGTACGACAGCGTCTACGGGCGCTACCACCGCGAAGTAAGCGCCACGGACAGCGCGCTGGTAGTGGACGGCAACCGAATCGCGGCGTTCGCCGAACGTGACCCGGCGAACCTGCCGTGGGCCGACCTGGGCGTCGACCTCGTGCTGGAGTGCACCGGGGTCTTCACCACCGCCGACGATCTGGCGAGGCATGTTCAGGCCGGCGCCTCATACGTGATCCTGTCCGCGCCGACGAAATCTGAGATCGTCCCCACCGTGGTGCACGGCGTGAACCGCCCGCACGGCCAGCCGCAGATCATCTCCTGTGCCAGCTGCACCACGAACTGCATCACTCCCGTCATCGAGGTCGCCCACCGGCGGCTCGGGGTGGAGCGCGCGGTGATGACGACCGTCCACGCCTACACCGCAGGCCAGCAGTTGGTGGACGGTCCGAGCAGAAGCTTCCGGCGTGGCCGGGCAGGGGCAGCCAACCTGGTGCCCACCTCGACGGGGGCGGCGCAGGCCACCACCCGCGCCGTGCCCGAGCTGGCCGGGCGATTCGACGGGATCGCGGTCCGCGCCCCCATCCCAGTGGGCTCGGTCGCTGACATCGTGTTCGTCTCCAGCCGGCCGACCACGGCCGCGGAGGTCAACGACGCGTTCCGTCAAGAGGCTGGAACCGCCCGCTACGAAGGCATCCTGGGCGTCTCCGAAGACCCGCTGGTGTCCGCAGACATCGTCGGCGACCCACGCGCCGCCATCATCGACCTCGAGTTGACACGAGTCGTTGACGGCACACTGGTCAAGGTGATGGCCTGGTACGACAACGAATGGGGCTTCACCCACCAGATGATCCGCGAGGCCCGCAGCATCCTCGACGTCACGGACCCCTGACCATGGGCGCTCTTCACGACGAGGCGGAGCGGTTCGATTCCGCCAGCGCGGGTGGTGGCTGCGGCAGAACGGGGGTCGGCGCTTGTGAGCGCTCACCGCGGGGGGCGCGGCTGATCGTCCCGGAGCTCTCGCATCGCCAGCCGCTCCGCGACCGTCCACGGCTCGGAGGCCATCATCTGCTCCGCCTAGGCGATTCCTGCGCTCGCTCTGGCAGCGCAGGCCGACGGAACGGCGGACGAAGCCGAGCCTGTGTCGGCGCCGCCCGTCGGGCAGCGTGAGGCGTGATCCCGGTACCGAGCGATGCGCGCGAGGACGCTGTCGGTCAGCTGGACAACGAGGACCTGCCGGCGCTGGCGATGCTCGGCTACGTCTCAGCCGACGATCGCACCTCCGCCAGCTGCGGGCGGATACGGCCGTGCAGGGCGCCGCACGCCTGCCGGCTTCGATGCAGGCTCCCGGCCAGGCGCGAGAACTCGCCGGCAGCGGCCGCAACGGCGTCCGCCTGTCCGGACCGCAGGGCCTCGGCTTCGCGCAGCCGCCAGAGGCTCTCCCGACGCAGCTCGTCGGTCGTGGTCGCCATCGCCTCGAGCGCCGACTCCATGTCCTCGAGCGCGGACGCGACGGCGACGACGTAGCCGCGTTCCTCGGCGGCAGACCGCAGCGCCTCGGCGGCGCGGGCCAGAGCGCGACTGCGCGCACTCAGCGTCCGGGCGGGCTCGCCCCCCGGATTGGTTTCCGGCCGATCGGCCATTGAGTCACCCGCGTCCGCGGCAGCAACGGTGCCAGTCGTATCCATGGCCACCATCCTCTCGTAGCGGGGACCGGCCCGTGATCGGTCCGAGACCTCAACCCACGCCTATCGCCACCTCACCGGAACTCGCGAACGACCTGCGACGCGCATACTCTCGGAACGCGCCCGAAATCTCTCGCCGAGCTCGCAGGCGTCCGTGACCGTGGCGAGCAACCCGTCCCGCTCGTGGCGCTTGGAGCGACCAAGCCCGCCACATGGGTCCACGAGCGCGCACGAAATGGATACCTCAGCCCCTGGTCATTTCCCGCAAACGCGTGAGCCTCGGGGGCATGCAGTCTGCAAACACAGACATGGGTCGACGGAGGACGCACCAGTCTTCCACCACCGCGCTGTTCGTCGCTGCGACGCTGCTCTGCGGCGGCGGCCTGCTCCTCGCGGCCGGTCAGCCGGTCGGGATCGGATGGGGACTGCTGGTCATCGGCGCCGCGTTCCTGGCCGCCGCGCCAGGGTTGACCCGCGACGGCCGTGGCGCGCAGTCAAACCCGTATTGCGCCGGCAGTTCCGCGTCGAGTGGTCGACTGCGGCGCCAACGAACGCCCGACCACGCAAAGAGTCGTGCCCGTCGCGGCCGACGCCGCACATGACCAGCGTTCTCGCCGCCATGATCTCGAGGGATGGACGCCGCCTCCTCACGGCGGAGACCCCGGTTCGAACCCCGGTGGCGGTATGCATGGGTCTAACGCGGCTTTGAAACTGGCCGCTGCCGCGTCTCGTTAGGCGCCCGCGGCCGCCACGTCGTCTGCGCAGCAGGCGCCCCTGCAGACCCTCGACCAGGAACGAGGTCTCGCTGAGTGTCGCTCGATCGTTGATCTGCTTCTCTCGCAGCTCGCAAGTTCCAACCCTCGATGTGTGCGGGACACGGCGTGAAAGGCCCGTCTGAGGTCCTACGCCCGGACCGGGCCGCAGCATCGCCCGGTGTGATCGCAGCAGACGGAGGCGCTCGTGTGTGCGCCGCGTCGTACCGCTCACGTGCTACACCCTTCTTCCTGCCCCATCGAACCGCGCACGACGCCGGAGCGCGATGAGCGCCAAGCGCCGAGGGCTTCAGGGCATGACGTCGCCGCTGCTCGGGACGAGCACCTGGCCGACGTAGAGGTTGCCGCCCGGGTCGCTGGCCAGCAGCACCGCGGTCGGCGCGACCTCGGAGGCGTGTTCGAACCGCCGCAAGGGCGGCTCGGCGTGCTTGGCCTGCTTCCAGTGGTCGCTGAGCCCCCGACGAGCGATGTCTCGATCTGCCCGGAGCGAACGCGTCGACCAGCACCCGGTGCGGTGCCACTCGCGCGACAGTCGCGCGAACCCCGCGCCCGCGGCGACGATGGTCGGATATCTACACCCCCTGCACACCCGACATGGGGCCCCCTATCCATGTCGCGAGTCGGGATCCTCGACGACCCTTACGTCATGAGGCAAAGTACGTCACAACGGCGCGGTCTTCTCCGATTCGTTATGGACCCGATGCGCGGTCTCGTGCGGTTCCTCGTCACGGATCCGACGCACGCCCGACTCGTTGTATGCGAGCGCTGCAACGCGGACTTCGTAGTCCCGGTGGCGTGGCAGGACCGCGGCGAGGCGGGCTGGTGGGTCCAGCTCCGCTGTGGCGAGTGTGGCTCTATGCGCCACACCGCGGTGAGCGACGAGCAGGCGAAGCGTTTCGAACGCGAGGTCGACAGGGGCGTTGACGAGATTGCTGCCGCCGTGGCCCGCCTCGAGCGCGAGGCCATGATCGCCGACGTCGACGCGCTGACGGTTGCGCTGCGGCGCGACCTCATCCATCCAGACAGCTTTTCCAGCTGACAAGCGGCTGAGCCCAGGCGTCGCAGACCCACCCCTGAACGTCCGCCTGGTGACGGACCCACCTCGTGGCGCCGGCCACGGCTCGCCGTTCGTCTGCCCGATCGGGGACTTCGCACGTCTCCCTCGACGACGCGCTCACGATCTGCGTGCGCATGTTCGAACAGGATCCTGAGCTCTTCCGGCTTGCTGCAACGAGCTGGCGCGTGGGCTGATGCATCGCTCTTCCGAGGCTCAGCTTCATCGAGGCAGCGCACTGCACGCGATCATCGGTCCCAGCGGCCCCGGCTCTTGCGCGCATACCTCGAACCTCCGCATGCTCCTCGGTCAGACCGGCATCGACCGACATCCCCGAGGCTTGATTGCCAGCGAGGGGTGCGCGCGGGTGATGCACGCCGTTGCGCGTCTACCTGCGAGCGGTCGTCCAGCAGCGCGGCGCATGGAGCGAACGGCGGTCGTCGACGATGAGCCCGCCGCTATTTCAGAGCGGCCAGAGTCGTCCGAAGCTCCGGAGGCGGTAGAGCCCCGGGCTCGCGAGTCGGTTCGGACGGCCTAACCACCGCCGAGTCGCTCGTAGGTCGTTTGAGGGCGCGGATCCCGGCGGCCTCGCATGCCGGCGTCGGCCCCGTTGCCCTCGTTCAGTGCCGGACCGTCGGATGACCGTGCCGGTAGCGCTGGGGGGCACCGGTCTGGTGCTCGATCTGGCTTCGGATGTCCTTCATCGGCTCGAGCGAGCGCACGCGCGGAATCACGTCGAAGTTGTTCTCCGGCGGCGGCGAGGGCGGGAACCACTCCAGCGTATTGGCCTTCCACGGATCGGGTCCGGCCACGGTGCCCTTCTTGAGCGAGCGCACGAGGTTCATGACGGTCAGCAGCACGCCAATCGCCAGGATCCACGAGCCGATCGAGGAGATCAGGTTGTACGTCGCCCAGCCCGAGGAGGCCGAGTACTCGTAGACGCGGCGCGGCATGCCCGACAGCCCCGCCGAGTGCTGAATCAGGAAGGTCACATGGAAGCCGATGAAGAACAGCCAGAACGACCACTTGCCCAGCGACTCGGACATCATCCGGCCGCTCATCTTCGGAAACCAGAAGTAGAGCGCGGAGGCCATGCCGAAGGCGGCGGCGCCAAACGCCGTGTAATGGAAGTGGGCGACGACGTAGTAGGTATCGGTGACCTGCCAGTCGACGGGGAACACGGCGAGGAAGATGCCGGTGATCCCGCCCATCAGGAACGTGCCGACCATGCCGGCCGCGAAGAGCAGAGCGACGCGGTACTCGATCGTCCCACGCCACAGGGTGGCGACCCAGTTGAAGATCTTCACGCCGGTGGGGACCGCGATAAGGAAGCTCGAGAGCATGAAGAACGCCAGCACGACGGTTGCCGTCGGCGTGGAGAACATGTGATGCGCCCACACCAGCAGCGAGAGGAACGCGATGCCAGCCGTCGAGGCCGCGATCGCCTTGTAGCCGAAGATCGGCTTGCGTGCGAACACCGGCAGGACCTCCGAGATCACGCCGAAGGCGGGCAGTACCAGGATGTAGACCTCGGGGTGCCCGAAGAACCAGAACAGGTGCTGCCATAGCAGCGCATCGCCGCCTTCGGTCGGGTCAAAGAAGTTCGTCCCGAAGTTGCGGTCCAGCAGCAGCATCGTGACCGAGGCGGCCAGCGAGGAGAGCGCAATGATGAGCAGGTAGGCGTAGACCAGGATCGTCCAGATGAAGAGCGGCATGCGGCCCCAGCCCATGCCCGGCGCGCGCATGTTGTGGATCGTCGCCACGAAGTTGACCGCGCCGATCACCGACCCGAGACCGGTGAGGTGGACCATGTAGATCCACGCCTCCTGGCCGTTGGAGGGGGTGTAGTCCTTGAGCGACAGCGGCACGTAGGAGAACCAGCCGGCCTCCGGCGGCGTGAAGAACATCGACGCGTACAGGGCGAGGCCACCGAACAGGAACATCCAATACGACCACGCGTTCAGGCGCGGGAAGGCGACGTCGCGCGCGCCGATCATCAGCGGCACCAGGTAGTTCCCGAACCCCGCCCACACCGGCACGATGACGAGGAAGATCATCGTCGTGCCGTGCATGGTGAAGAGCTGGTTGTAGCGCTCCGGCTCGAGGAAGGTGTTGTCCGGCGCGCCGAGCTGGATCCGCAGCAGCAGGGCCTCGACGCCGCCCAGGATGAAGAAGACGAGCGTCGTGTAGAGATAGAGGATCCCGATCCGCTTGTGATCGGTGGTGGTGATCCACGAGGTCCAACCGCGCTGCGGGCGCTCGACCTCGTGGACGATGATCTCGGGCCGGGGGCGGGTCGACAGCGACGGTCGGGCGGTGGTCTCGCGTCCCATGGTCATCGTGCTATGGGGATTTCAGTCGATCGTCAGAGTTCGTCGCTCCAAGTTCGGGGAGCGTACGCCGATCGCGGGGCGAGCGTTTCTTCGTGGTTGCCGATCGGGAGCGCGAAGGGCGGAGCGGACTTCGAGCTAGCGCAGCGCTCCGAGGCGCACATCGTGTGCTTCTGCCAGTCGTTCATGATCGAGGTGTACCGCTCTCTGCGCGAGCGGACCGATTTGCCGGCGGGGGCCATCGTGGCGATGGGGCGGGCCGCCGTCGAATCGTCGCCGTGGGTCCGATGTTGAGCTGCCCCGGGCGCCCGAGCCGATAGGTCCTCGCGTTCTCGGATCGGTCAAGCGGCAGAGCCCGACTCGGCGCTGGCCGCCCCTGCGCGCTCAAGCGCCGGCTCGGTCTGGTGTGCGTCCGGTCGGCGATCTCGGCCAGCGCGGGCGGGCTGCCCAGCTCACGCCAGAGCGCCTCGTTGACACGATTCGCTCCTGCGGCCGGAGGTACGCGGCCGGCCGGCTGCTCGGCGTCTGAAGCATGGGTGCCCGGCCACAAGCGAATGGACTGCGCACCCGATGGGTCGGACAGCGAGCTCCCGTCACGCTGTGGCCTCACCGTTGTCATACAGGGAGCGAACCATGCGAATCTTCGCGCTGCACGATGCGACCGTCCGCCATCCGGGCCCCGATGGTGGCGCCGCGGTCGGGGTGGTCGGACGCGAGGCCGGCTACCACGCATTTCTGATGCTGCGACTCGCGTTCGCGGTCGCCCCGATCGCCTTCGGTCTGGACAAGTTCTTCAACGTGATGGTCGACTGGCCGACGTACCTGGCGCCGTGGATCAACGACCTCGCGCCCGGCAGCCCGCAGACCCTGATGTACGTCGTCGGGGGCGTGGAGATCCTCGCCGGCGTGCTGGTGGCGCTCAAGCCGCGCTACGGCGCGCCAATGGTCGCCGCCTGGCTGGCCGGGATCATCGTCAACCTGCTGACCGTCCCAGGGTTCTATGACGTCGCCCTGCGCGACTTCGGGCTGCTGCTCGGCGCGCTGACACTGGCGCGACTCGCGATCTCTTACGACCCGCCGCTGCGACGCAAGCAATCCTGACCGCCGCGATGAGCCCGCCGACTCGGGCACAGGCTCACGCTGTCGATCCGCCGGCTCCCGCCCGCGCCCGCCCACGAGCAGGCGCCATGACCGCGACGAATGCGCTGCGTGGCGCGATCGGCGACGACCCCATACCCGCCAGGAGTCCCTGGCCTGACCAGGAGAACATCCGATGACCAGTGAGCAGACGTTCGTGATTGTGGGCGCCGGCCTGGCCGGCGCCAAGGCTGCAGAGACGCTGCGGGCCGAAGGCTTCGCCGGCCGCCTGGTGCTGATCGGCGCTGAGGCCGAGCGCCCGTACGAGCGCCCGCCCCTGTCGAAGGAGTATCTGCGCGGCGAGGTCGGGCGGGAGCAGGTCTACGTCCACGACGAGGGCTTCTACGCCGAGCACGACATCGAACTGCAACTCGGCCGCACGGCGGTGAGCCTGAACACGTCGATCGGCTATGTCGGCCTCGATGACGGCAAGGGCCTGCGCTACGACCGGCTTCTGGTGACGACCGGCGCCGAGCCGCGACGACTCGAGGTTCCCGGCGTCGAGCTGGACGGGATCCTGTACCTGCGCAACGTCGAGGACTCCGACGTTCTCCGCGAACGGCTGGACCGCGGCGGATCCGTCGTGGTGATCGGCGCCGGCTGGATCGGCGCCGAGGTCGCCGCGTCCGCGAGGCAGCGTGGCCTCGAGGTCACTGTTGTCGATCCCGCCTCCGTCCCGCTGGAGCGTGCCCTCGGCAGCGAAGTCGGCGCCATCTACCGTGACATCCACACGGACCATGGTGTGCAGATGCTGATGGGTACGGGCGTCGCGGCGTTCGAGGGAACCACGGCGGTAGGGCGCGTCCGAACAGGCGACGGCCGTGTTCTGGGGTGCGACTTCGTCGTCATAGGCGTCGGCGTCCAGCCGCGCACGCAGCTCGCCCTCCAGGGCGGCCTCTACGTTGACGACGGGATCCTCGTCGACGAGCACCTGCAGACCAGCAAGCCAGGCGTCTACGCCGCGGGCGACGTCGCCACGACCCACTACCCCTTCTACGGGCAGCGGGTCCGTGTCGAACATTGGTACAACGCGCTGCATCAGGGGCCCGTCGCCGCCCGCAACATGCTCGGGCGGTCGGATGTCTACGACCGCGTGCCGTACTTCTTCTCCGACCAGTACGACGTCGGCATGGAATACGCGGGCCTCGCCCGCAGGTGGGACCGGGTCGTCGTCCGCGGTGATCCCGCGACGCGGGAATTCATCGCGTTCTGGCTCGCGGGAGATCGCGTGCTCGCGGGCATGAACGTCAACGTGTCGGACGTCACAAACCCCATCCAGGAGCTCATCAGCACGCGAGTGGCCGTCGACGACCGGCGCCTGGCTGACCTCGACGTCCGGCTCGAAGACCTCGCCCCAGTCGCGGAAGCGAGCGCGGCGTGAACCGCCTCGATCAGCTCCACGACGCCGGCGTCTCGATCTGGCTCGACGCGCCTGTTCTTCGAGCTCGCGCTCGACGACGTCCGCCGGGCTGCCGACCTGCTGCGTCCCACTTACGAGGTCAGCGCCGGGCGCGGCGGCCGCCGGCGCGCAGCCGCAACAGCCGCTGTGAGCCAGCACCGGCACCAAGGATCCGGCGTCTTCCGACGTACTCTACGTCGAGCATCTGATCGCACCCGGGGTCATCAACACCATGCCCCTGGGCCACACCGCACGCGTTCGCCGACCACGGCGACGCCACCCACAGTTTCGAGAGTAACGGCGGTGCGGTGCGGCCCTGGCGACCCCCGCCGCACCGAACACACCGGCGTCGACCTCGCCGGCATCACCGCGGACCTCGAGCGCGAGCGCGAGCGCAGGTTCCGACTCCTACCACGCGCTGCTCGGCAGCTTCGCAACCAAGCGCCCCGCGAACCGCTCAGGCCGTGTCCCCGAGATGACAAGCGGCCGGAACGCACACGCGCGCACGACCGGCTCGCCGCCGAGCACTGGGTCGATGACGGCGGGCTCGTCTCCGCAGAGCCGGCAGCGCAAGCCGGCTTCCCTGGATGATCGCTCTTGGCATCGACGCGTGTGAGCTGTCAGCTCCTCGATCGCGCCGACGCCAGCGTGTGTCGCCGACACCTAACGAGGACGTTTGGAGCAGACCGAGGCGCTCCCAGAGGTCGAGCGCTTGGGCGATCGTCGCCTCGGCGTCGTCAGCAACGTCCGGAGTGCACTCGAACGAGACGAGCCGTCGCCGCCGTGTGAGCGCTGGTGAACCGCCCGCAGGATGGTGCCGCGCGGCGGGCATCGTCGAGTGCGACGGCAAGAAGAGCTCCCGGGCATCGCCGATCCCGGCCGCGGCTACTAGCCCGCGTAGCTGGTCGTCGTAGCGATCTGAGCCGGTGATCGCCTGGCGAAGATCGTCGGGTTGGAGGTCGCGCCGGTGACGACGAACTCGTCGACCGGCGCGGCGAACGCGCCGGTCTCGAGAAGGTCTCGCGACAGCGTGTCCAGCCAGATCGAGACTCCCGCGGCGCGCAGACGCGGCAATATCTTCACGACCCCACCTCTCGACCGGACTGCTTGGAGAACGGCGGACCCTCGTGAGGAGGGGCTCGCGCTCCGCCCCGACCAGCACGACAGACCGCCGAAGCCCTCCTCACGCGGCGTCCGCGCTGCCTTGGCCCCGGCGAGGCCGGCGCAGACGATCGTGAATGTGCGCCTGTCAGTGGTCATGGTTGGTCTTTGTCGTCAGCGCCAGGAACTCCTGGCGCGTGCGGGGGTCGTCACGGACGACGCCGTGTAGGGCGGATGTCACAGTGCGGGCGCCGAATTTCTGCACGCCGCGCAGTGACATACACAGGTGCTCCGCCTCCAGAACCACCCCGACGCCCTTTGGGGAGAGATGCTGCTGGAGCCAATCGGCGATCTGCATCGTGAGCCGCTCCTGGATCTGGAGGTCGCGGGCGAAGAGCTCCACGACGCGAGCGAACTTCGACAGTCCCAGGATCCGCTCACCCGGCAGGTAGCCGATGTGCGCCACGCCGTGG
>Ga0190275_10002838_pt1 | contig 12320 bp, 14 predicted proteins | sample Popmic550T_FD_133745 | JGI IMG/M metagenome (GOLD analysis project Ga0190275, IMG submission 133745) | Populus adjacent soil microbial communities from riparian zone of Yellowstone River, Montana, USA - 550 T | ecosystem: Environmental > Terrestrial > Soil > Riparian zone > Trees stand | place... | reverse complement strand
GCCGTAGGAAGCATTTGCTCGGCGCTCGGCCGGTGAACTTACAGCTCCCGAGAGTCTGAGTCATGGCACCGTCAGCGGACCCTTCACGTAGCAAGCGGAGGGTCCGCTCTGTGGTTCAGGTCGGTTCCTATCTTCTCCCGAGATGGATAGGTCCCTACCGAGTCTGGCGAGATCCGCTGGGCGCACCCGGTGCCACTGGTGGTCAAGGGCACCGCAGGCACCGCGAGCACCGGAGGATCCACGGGTTGGGGGAAGGGCTCGCTGCCAACGAAGACCCCAACGAAACGGCCTAGCAACCGGAGCAGAGAGGAAGCCCGTCAACGAGGACGGCGGGCTTCTTTTTGTTTTCATTCGCTGCGATGGGCTACGGCTGGGATGGTCCCAAAGTGGACGGTGGCGTCTGTATGTCGGGGTCGCCCTTCAGTTCCACGAATATGGCGTGCGAAGGCGTGCTGCCAATGTTCGCACCTGAGTGCGTCTGAGCGTCCAGCCACCTGACCTCATTCGGGCTCAGAGTGACGTCCCTGGATTGATCACCGAGGGTGAGGCGCCGATCGAACCCGCTGAGCGTGATCATTACGCTATCCGGATGGTCGTGCGGGCTCGTCTTTGCCCCCGGCTCGTCTTGGTACTCGAGCACGCGCACTCGCTGGTTTTCGAAGACGACCTTGTATTTGTCCGGGTCGGTCCCTGTGGGATCCGCCATGCAGGTCTCCTTTCGGTTCGGATTGCCGATCATCATCCCAAAGGCGTGAAGAGAGCCGGTCCAGGGGGAAAGTACCCATCCTGGGCGTGTGTAGCTCCCTGCAGGCGAGAGGGGGGCACATGCCCTGCTCAATACTCGTATAAAGCGCTGGCCGATGCCGGCCGATGGAACCATCAGCAGCAGGCGAAACGGCAAACCCGTCGTGAGGCGGGGACGCAAAGCCACGGGGCCCACCAGGGTCAGCCGGGCTACCGAACCAGGAGAGACACGTGGATAATCATATGGACGGGAGACACACCTCATCCGGCGACTCAACCCCGGAGGAGGCCCCGGTCGTGGCGCGCCAGGGGTGGCTGACCATCGCGGGAACCCTCAAGATCGCATTTGTCTTCGTTCTCCTTGCTTTCGTGGGTTTCATGTTTGCCTCGTACTTGAGCATCCATTCCATCGATGAGTCGTTCAGCCAGGTCGCCGAGGTCGACCGCCCGAGTCTCGACGCGGCGACAGATATGGCCGATGCTGCGGATGAGGCCATGATTGCCTTTCTCGAGTCTCTGGTGACGGACAAGAGTGTTTCGTTTGTGACAGCCGAAGTTGCGTTCGACAAGTCCATGGAGAATTATCAAGCGCTCATCCGCGACCTGTCTCGAGATGAGCTCAGCGAATCGGCGACGCAATTGTTTGGACGGTTGAACAATTTGGGCCGTGGCCTTGTCTCTGCGGACCAGAGACGCCAGATGACGTTCGTCGAGGTTACGTCAGGGTTCGAAGAGATGGACGACAGAGTCGAAGGGATACCTTTCCTGAGCGGCCAGGAGAGCGATGTCGAAGAGAACGCACGGATGGTCAGCAACTACAGCGCCAATCCGACATCGGAGAACAAGGCCGAGGCCTTGGAGGAATTCGCCGAGTGGTTCGACGAACTCGACGAGCTCCGGAAGGCGGCCGACGGGCCGTCTGAGCTTGCGGCGGTTAGCGCCATGCAGGCCGAAGTAAAGGAGTTCGAGCAGGGTCTACTTCTGATCATTTCGCTGAACGAGGAATCGGCCGATATCCTGCCGAGGTTCCTGAGCATCAGCACCGAACTAGATGAGGTGCTCGAGAAGGGGATCTACGGGCGAGCCCGCGAGAGCCTTGTTCAACGAAGCGACCAGGTCGCCCGAACGGTGGAGTCATCCAAGATCGTCTTGATAGCGAGCCTGGTAATTGGTCTCCTCCTCGGACTGGGGGGGCTTCTGTGGGTACGCCGTCGAATCACGCATCCGGTCCGCCGGCTGATGACCCAGATCCGCCGGCAGGGTGAGCCCGACGCGACAAACGATGCGGATCTTGGCCAAAGCGGCGAATTCGGGGTTCTATCGCGGGCGCTGGCGGACGCCGAGTCGCAACGAGCAGCACTCGAGGAGGAGCTGCGAAGGCAGGCCTTGGAGGACCCCCTTACGGGACTTGCTAATAGGACTCTTTTCAAGGATCGAGTGGAGCACGCTCTCAACCGCCGCCGTGACGATGGCAAGGGGATCGGAGTTGCGTTCCTTGATCTGGACGACTTCAAGACGGTCAACGACAGTCTCGGTCATGCGGCCGGGGACGAGCTCCTGATTACCGTTGCTCAACGCATCAAGGATAGTGTCAGGACCTCCGACACCGTTGCTCGACTCGGAGGCGACGAGTTCGCCGTGTTGCTGGACGATGTCGAGGATGTCGCCGTGCCCGCTTATCGCATCTTGCAGACGCTCGCCAGGCCGATTGCTCTCGAGGGTAAGTCGGTGCCGGTGCATGGAAGTGTGGGTATCGCTCTGCACGAATCTGGACAGACGGCGGCCGACCTATTGCGCAACGCCGATGTCGCGATGTACAAGGCCAAGGGTGAGGGTAAGGGTGGCTACAAGGTCTACGACGAAACCATGCACGGGGCGGCGACCGAAAGGTTCGACCTGAAAAGCGAATTGCTGACAGCTGTGGAAAATGACGAGTTCAGGATTCACTACCAACCCATAATGGATCTGGCCACAGGACGTCGGAAGGCCGTCGAGGCGCTAGTTCGCTGGGAGCATCCACTACGGGGGATGGTGGGCCCGGGCAGCTTCATTCCGCTCGCCGAAGAGACCGGCGCGATCATGCCGATCGGCAGTTGGGTTCTGTACACCGCCTGCGCGCAGGTGGCCGAATGGCGCTGCAGCCCTGACGCGAGCGACCTGCGCTTGTGCGTGAACGTGTCCCCGAGTCAGCTGAGTGATTCGGCCCTGGTTTCGGACGTCTCTCGAGCTCTTGATGAATCGGGACTTCCGGCAGAAGCGCTGGTCTTGGAGATCACCGAAAGTGCGTTCTTGCTCAGCGACGAACAACTCGCGGTGACGATCGGCGAGCTTGCCGCTCTCGGCGTTGTCATCGCACTGGACGACTTTGGCTCGGGCTACTCATCGCTCGGTTATCTCAGCAAGCTGCCGATTGGGATCTTGAAGATCGACCTCTCGTTCGTCAGTAGAATCGACCAGGGTCCGGAAGAGGCCGCCGTGGCGCAGGCAATCATCATGCTGGGTCACACACTCGGTCTGGAGATCGTCGCAGAGGGCATCGAGACCGCTGAGCAGCTGGCGGAACTGCGCCGACGTGATTGCGCTCTGGGCCAGGGTTACTTTCTGGGACGTCCGGCAGCTCCCCAGCTGTCCTCGCCCCTGCTTCCTGTAGTCGCTTAGTGCAAGAGAGATGACCGCAACGGCTGACATGCACTGACGAAAAGCCTGGTCGAATCGTCCCAGCTGTGAGCGATGACTTTCGAGTCGCCGGCTCGTCTATAGAACGTGTGCCCGATTCGGGAAGGCAATCTAGGAGAGGAGCCATCATGTTGGCGAACACCAAGGCATACAGTGGCTTCGCCGTGGACGATATGGCGAAGGCCCGGGAGTTCTACGACGAGAGGCTGGGCCTCAAGGTGTCCGTGCTGGACGAGGGGAACCTACTGTCGCTGCACCTCGCGGGGGGTCGAGACACACTGGTCTACCTGAAGCCGGACTTCGTTCCTGCCACCTACACCATCCTGAATTTTGCGGTGGACGATGTCGACGAGATCGTCGACGGACTGACTGCTCGTGGAGTCCAATTCGAGAGGTACGAAGGCTTCGAGCAGGACGAGAAGGGCATCGCTCGAGGTGACGGGACGGATATCGCTTGGTTCAAGGACCCCGCCGGCAATATCCTGTCGATAGTCACAGACGCCTAGAAAGATTTCCTGCTAAGCAAACGCAACACCGCGGTCACTTCGCGCGCCTCGCTTGACAGCGTTCCCTACCCGGCGCACCATCACTTCACATCGGCGTGCAACTGAAGGCAGGTAGGTAGTGGCCATCAATTACTTCCTCAAGATTGACGGGATCCCCGGCGAGAGCAAGGACGCCAAGCACAAAGGAGATATCGACGTTGGAGTCTGGTCTTGGGGGGAGACGGCCAGCGCTCCGAGTGCACCAGGGGGCGGAGGTGGCACTGGGAAGGTCACCATCCAGCCTTTCACCTTCACCTCGAGAATCTCGAAGGCGAGCCCCCTGCTCATGCTGGCGTGCGCCTCCGGCAAACACATCAAGAACGCCGTGCTCACCGCTCGCCGTGGCGGTCAGGCGCAAGCGGAGTTCCTCATCATGACCTTCGAGGAAGTTCTCGTGTCGTCCTATCAAACCGCAGCAGGCGGTGAGGATGGAAGTGCATCCCTCGACTCGGTCTCACTCACCTTCTCCAAGATCCGGGTGGAATACAGGGAGACGAAGCCCGACGGAACCATGGGTACGCCTGTCATCTTCGCTTGGGACGTCGTGAGGAACGCGGCCATCTAGAGGACGTCTTTAGAGGCATACGCATCGGTCGACAGAGCCGCCTCGTTCTCGCGTTGCTTGGACAACCAGTCGGATCGCTTCACTCTGTTCTCCTCAATCGGAGGGGGCCGAGGCGCTCACGAGCAGCCGCTGAAGCAAACCTTCCCTTACCCCAGCGATCATCTCCTGCCTTCCCTTCTGCCGGTCGTCGAACTCGGCGCGGAGTACAGGCCTCAGCTCGCGCGCGCGGGCAGCAAACGCATCGAACCAAGCCTGCGCGGTCACGGCGAAATCCTCGGTTACATCGCTGATCTCGATTTTTTCGAAGCCGGCGGCGGCCATCAGGGCTCCGATTGGTCGCGTGCTGCTCACCGCGCGCGGCCCCATTCGCGCCGCTCGTCGATGCTGTGACTTCGAGAGGTCCTCTGCAACAACGATGGTCGCATAGGCGATGCGCCCTACCGGTTTCAAGAGTCGCCTGCAGGCTCTCAACACGGAGAGCTTTGGGCGCAGTCAGCAAATGAGATCCACGTGGACGATGGCATCGAACGAGCCCTCGGCGAAGGGAAAGTACCGCGCCGAAGCGGCAACTGCACCCAAAGACCTCAGTCCCTCCTCCTTTGCTCGGCGCGATGCAACCTCGAGTGCTTCGATGGGAAGGTCGGTGACCACTACCTCACATCCAGTTCGTTGTGAGAGATAGAGGCCCGGCCAACCGCAGCCCGAGCCGACGTCGAGCAGCCTGCTGTTTGCGCCAAGCTCGAGCCGGTGGCGAAGGTCCTCTGCTTGGTCCACGGTGGTGAACCCATTCGCTCCCCACACGTCGCCTATCACCTCTCGCTCCGCTCCGTCGACGACCGTTGCGGAGGCGCGCACTCGGTAGCGTTCGGCGTAATCTGAGCGAGTTTTTCGCTCGTCCTTGCTGGCAGTCATTCGTGCAGAACCCTCCCCCAATCATGACCTAGCCAGATCGTGCCTCATCAAGCTAGTTCTGGACAGCCCAACGATGCCAGCTGCCCCCAGGGCTATCTTCTACGCTTGAAAGAGCCAGTCCATCGAGGCGATGCTCAATCCGTCTGTTCTTTCTGTCAGTGTCGATCAGGCCCGACGAGACCGGGCTTCTAGTCACCATCGAACGGTCGGCGTGCGTTTGCTTCCTCGTACCGTGATGTGATTCTCACCGCACCGAGCATGTCCTTGCAATCCAATGCGTTAACGATTGGATTGGGGATGCTCAACTCACCGAGCGCGAGACGAATTGATGGTGGGTAGCTAATCTGCCGGGGGGCCCGACATTGCATCGCCAGAGGAGGGTGATCTTGTGAACGGTGAGGATCGTGACTGACACGTCGCAGCGTGCGGTCGCACTTGTTCGCCATGGCGAGACCGACTGGAGCAAGACCCATCGCCATACGGGTCGGACCGACGTACTCCTTACGGAGACCGGCCGAGCCCAGGCGCGTTCTCTCGGCGAGCTGCTGGCGGAGTGGCACGACACGCGCGTGTTCACCAGTCCTCTGCGCCGCGCCGTGGAGACCTGTCGCCTCGCCGGTTTCGACGGTTCATACGAGATAGTCGATGACCTGAGGGAATGGGACTACGGTGTGTACGAGGGCCGGACCACCATCGACATTCGGTCGGAGATTCCTGACTGGAGTGTCTGGACCCATCCAGTAGCCGGAGGGGAGTCGGCCGATGATGTGGCGGAGCGAGCGGACCGGGTGATCGAGCAGATCAGAGACGAGGATCGGGACGTGGTCGTGTTCGCGCATGGGCATCTTTTACGGATCCTGGCGGCGCGCTGGTGCGGGCTCACACCGCACCACGGACGCTACCTCGCGCTGGACACAGCGACCCTCTCCGTGCTGGGCTACGAACGCGAGACCCCCGTGGTGCGGGTGTGGAACGCACCCTGCATGCCGCGACCAACGTAGTAAGGGTGCCGAGGTGCGGGCGTTGGGTCTACTCCCCACTCCGAACTCGGTCATAGATCAGGCACATCGCGCCCGTCTCAGTCGTCGTCATGTCCGTGAGCGACCAGGAGGAGACGGGCACACCATCCTCGAAAATCGTGAGTACGGGAAGGATTTGAGCGCAGGATGCCCGTTCCCGGCTCCCTCCCTATCCCTCGCGAACCGGTCAAGAGTCCCCCCTGAGCAGTCGATATTGAGGGGATGAGGCGGGACAAACACCCTATTCAAGATCTGAAGACCATGGCCTTCGCGGGCGCCATGATGTTCGTTTCAGCTGCGATCCTCACGATCGTCGGGCTCATCCTTCCTCACCGGCCGGGCCCGGATCCTGTTGCCGACCTGATCTCTTCTGCCATCGCGTTGGTGTGCGCGGCGGTGCTGATCGCAGCCCGGGACCATCTACGGGTGTGGTTCTTCCACGTCCTCGTTCAGACCGGCAACGTCCTCATAGCTGCCGGAATGTACGCGGGCGGACCCACTGATACGACCGAGCACTACGCTCTCCTGTACCTCTGGGGTGCCTTATACGCGTCCTACTTCTTCTCTCGACGTGCGGCAGTTATCCATACGCTCTTCGGAAGCCTCACTTACGGCGCCGTCTTGCTGCTGAAGGAGCCGAACCTGTTCTGGGTCAGCCGGTGGTTTGTGATGATGGGTTCGTTCTTGATCGCGGCTCTTATCGTCAACTGGCTTACGCAGCAGATTCGGACACTGGCGAGAAACGACTCACTCACGGGTCTGTGCAACCGCCGTACTTTCGAGGAGGAGCTCGGCCGGGCGCTGTGGCGCGCCGAGCGCGACGGCCGCCCTGTGTGCGTGGTCATGCTCGATCTCGACAACTTCAAGAAAATCAACGACTCCCTCGGTCATAGCGCGGGCGACCGACTCCTCAAGGAGGCCGCGGCGGCGTGGAGTGGGCAGATTCGTCAGAACGACGTGCTGGCACGTTACGGAGGAGACGAGTTCGCTGCGTTGCTGCCTGACTGCTCTCTGCACGACGCGGAGATTGTTGCGGGAAGGCTGCGTCTGGCCATGCCTCCCCGGGCAACGTGCAGCGTTGGGGTCGCCTTGTGGGACGGAAAAGGGAGCAAGGACGCGCTCTTGACTCGCGCGGACGAGGCTCTTTATGAAGCCAAGCGCCTGGGTCGCAACAGCGTATCAATGGCCGTTGCGGCCACAGCGAGCAAGCCCTAGAACCTGACTGAGGGCCATCGCTCCGAGAGTCGATCAGTCGCCTTCGTCCACCTTGCGCTTGAGCGCGAGTCCGTACCACAAGCCGAAGAGAGTCAGGCTGATAGAAGTCGTCCACGCAAGCGCGGCAACTCCGCCGAAGATGACGTCGGTGATGACGAAGAACGCGGCAGTCATTGCGAGGGCCAGAAACACGCCACCCACGATGGTGAGGCGGTTCATGGTCCCCAACATCTGTTCCTTGTCGCCGTGGCGCCAGCGCAAGCGATGGAAGGTAGTGGGCGCGGTCAGCAGGCCAGCCGAGATGGTGGTGAACAGCAGCGACAGGAAGAACGCGTTCTTCTGCACGTCGGTAACGCTGCCGAAACGCTGGCTGAAGGGTGCTGCCAACAAGAAAGCAAACAGAACCTGGACGCCGGGCAGTACAACCCGAAGCTCGTTGAGAAGCTCTATCCACTCCTTGTCGAGCTCTTCTTTGCCCCTTGCTGGCACAATCCCTCCATTCTGGTTCCACCGCGGTGCAAGTCGATCTCGCCGATGCCCTTGCGTCAATAGGAAACGGCGTCCTCTTTATATCTAGATGACGCGGCGTGCGCGTTCGGGGTCAGCGTCGTTGCCTGGGTCAGAACCCCGTGCAGACCAAAGACCGCACCAACCGGTGTTTTCTCTGCACACACTTACCCCGTGGGCACCTGGGTGTTATGTAATACGGGGACGAGCAAATGGAGGTACCGGACGATGGATGAGAGTGTCTAGGCGGTGGCAGATGGTTGTCGTGGGCGTATTGGTCTTTCTCCTGCTCTCTCTGCTATACGTCCTGCGGAGTGGAGAAGAAGAAGGTGTCGTGAACGATGGTCCGGTCACCGAAGTAACGGACGAGCGCGTGTGCCTCCAGCATCCAGGACCTCCCCCGTCCACGAAAATGGGGACCCGTTGCTACAACCTGCCGGAAGAAGCAGGCGTCGAGGACTCAATCCAGGAGGGTGACATCGTGCGTGTGCGCTCTATCGACGGGAAGGTCGTTAGCGTTCAGGCTTTTCCCCTGCCCCAAGAGAACCCCTAGGAGAAATAGGTCGGAATCTTTGTCAAGGGCGTCCGTGCTCGCAGCTCTTCCGGTAACGACAGCGTCAGGACCGCCTACCTCGGAATCTGAAGGGCGCCTCCACATATCATTCATCTGTGAAGGACGCACTTTTTCCGGCGCTACTCGATCCTCCCGAGCAAGAAGCGCTCCGGTTCGAAAACGATTGGCTTAGCTACGAGCAACTTCGGAGCGGAGCCGCACAGGTCACCGGGCGCGTCGCGGGAGCCAAGCGGGTTGCGCTCTGGGCAACGCCCCAGACGCAGACTTGCATGGGATTGATGGGCATTCTCGCGGCGGGTGTCGCCGCGATCCCGTTGAATCCCAAGGCCGGGGAATCGGAGTTGCACCACATCGTGAAGGACAGCGAACCGAGCCTGGTCGTCGCCGCCAGGGAGGCCGAGCTTCCACCTTCGTTGGCCGGGCTCGAGCGACTGCCCGTGGAACGGGTCGCCGCCCAGGCGGATCTGCCTTCCGAGCCCGAGGCAGAATCCCCCGCCCTGGTCGTCTACACCTCCGGTACTACCGGGCCGCCGAAGGGTGTGGTGCTATCGCGCCGCGCCGTGCGCTCGAATCTCGATGTCCTTGCCGAGGTCTGGAACTGGTCGAGTGACGACGTGCTAGTGCACGGGCTCCCGCTGTTTCATGTGCACGGCCTCGTACTCGGAGTTCTGGGCCCCCTTCGGCTGGGTGGGCGCCTTCACCATGTGGGGCGCTTCTCACCCGAGTCGGTCTGCGGCGCGCTCGCGCAGGGCGGGACCATGCTCTTCGGTGTGCCGACGATGTACCATCGCCTCGCCGGCGCGCTCGAAAGTGATGCTTCGCTGACAGCCCCCGTTCGAGGCGCGCGGCTTCTCGTGTCGGGATCGGCTCCGCTGGCGACCCGCGAGCATGATCGAATCGAGCGCGCAACCGGGCAGCGGATAATCGAGCGCTACGGGCTAACAGAGACCCTAATGAACTGCTCCGTGCGCGCCTCCGGAGATCGCCGCCCCGGTTATGTGGGGCTTCCTCTGCCGGGCATTGAGCTGAGGTTGGTCGGTGACGACGGTTCAACACTCGATGTCCACGATGACGAGACGATAGGAGAAGTCGCGATTCGAGGACCGAACCTGTTTACCGAGTACCTCAATCATCCCGATGAGACTGCGGCCGTGCTGCTTAATGGTTGGTTCTTTACAGGAGATGTGGCTACGCGTGCACCCGATGGCTACATTCGAATCGTCGGCCGGAGGGCTACCGACCTAATCAAGACCGCCGGGTACAAAGTTGGAGCGGGCGAAGTCGAGAACTCCCTTCTGGAGCACGATGCCGTAGCGGAGGCGGCAGTAATAGGGGAGCCCGACGAGGATCTCGGCGAACGTGTCGTCGCGTTCGTGGTCCTTCGCGGGAACGTGCAGTGCTCGCCTCAGGAACTGATCGATCACGTTGCTCACCTAGTCGCTCCCCACAAACGGCCCCGCACGGTGTATTTCGTAGACGGGTTGCCGCGTAACGAGATGGGAAAGTTGCTCAAGACCGAGCTCGTATCTCCAAGCCGAGAAGATTCTCGCTGACATGCTGGTTACAGATCGCGTAAGTGGTATCCGTCGTGGGTGATAAGGGGACCGTACGAGTTGTCATCGTGGACGACCACGATCTTTTCAGAAGGGGCCTGGTCGTAATGCTTGAGGCCGAGGCGGACATTGAGGTTGTCGGTGAGGCTCACAACGGAGCGGGCGCTCTCTCGGAGGTGCGACGGACCCTGCCCGACGTCGTGCTGCTGGAGGTGCCCATGTCCCCTATCGGCGCCCCCTTTTCCGCCGACCACTACGTTAGTGCTGAGTCTCCTCGGGATGGGTGCATCGATCTATTCACCGACAGGGCCCGCAGGGTTGTAGTCCTCGCCCAAGAAGAGGCGAGACTGCTCAACCACAACTACATCGGCACCGAGCACATCCTCTTGGGACTGATACACGAGGGCGAGGGGGTCGCAGCAAAGGCACTCGAGTCGCTCGGCATCTCGCTCGAAAAAGTCCGCCAGCAGGTCGAGGAAATCATCGGCGCCGGGCAGTCACCCCCTTCGGGCCACATTCCGTTCACTCCACGCGCAAAGAAGGTGCTCGAGCTGAGTCTTCGCGAGGCTCTCCAGCTCGGCCACAACTACATCGGCACCGAGCACATCCTGCTCGGCCTCATACGTGAGGGCGAGGGCGTTGCCGCTCAGGTGCTCGTCAAGCTCGGAGCCGACCTTGGTCGGGTACGTCAGCAGGTCATCCAGCTGCTGTCCGGTGTGTCGGAGGCAACCGAAAATGACCATTGGATCTCGGTCCTCGGGAAGCTCAGGGATGACTTCCCGCGACTCGGCATCGTCGCCTTGATTTCAGAAGACCTCACTCCGAACCTTGTCTCGGCCTCGCTCAAAGCTGGTGTCACGACCTACGTGTCGAAAATCGATCCGTTGGAGAGGGTCACCTTCGCCGTGAGGGTGGCAGCCAATGTGAATAAGCCTGAAACCTGAACACTGCCGGGGCCGGAGACTAGTCCCATGCCGCTCCGCAATTGACGTTCACCACGCTCCCGGTTACGGCGCTCGCTTGATCCGAGGCTACGAAGGCGGCCACGTTCGCAATCTCGTTCAACGAAGTCAGCCGCTTCAGCATGGTCTTGCTCTGCGCCCAGTCGATGAATTCGGCGCGCGTCATTCCGCCCGAACCGGTGCCGTAGTCGGGGAACGGGCCTGTGCTTTGGATGGCCTCGGGGATGCCGGAGGTTCGCAGCGCCATCACACGGATACCGCGAGGCCCCAGCTCGCAAGCCAGCTGCCGACAGAGGCTCTCTATTGTGTCGAACCTCACTCCGGTGGGTCCGACCTCGGGAAGAGCCTGACGTGCGGTGGTGGCGGTGATCGCCAGGATCACGCCCGACCCCCGGGGGACCATGTGCCGGGAGGCCACCCTGGCGATCAGGAACTGGGCCCGAATAGTGTTGCTGATGGGCGAAGCGAAATCCTCGAAGGGCATCTGAAGCAGGGGGGTCCCGTGGATGTCTCCGGATCCGATCGCATTGAAGGACACGTCGATGCTCCCTGCCCTCCGAGCCAGTGCGTCGGCATGGTCGTCGACCGACCTCTCGTCGAGGGCATCGACCTGCGCCGTTTCGGCCTCGCCGCCGGTCGCTCGAATCTCCTCGGCCACTTTCTTTAACGTTCCCTGAGTTCGGCCCGCCAGGCAGACCCTCGCTCCCTCGCGAGCAAACGCCTTGGCCACCGCTCCGCCGATTCTGCCGCCCCCTCCGTAGATGACCGCGATCTTGTTGTCGAGGAGCACCTTCCCGCCTTTCTTCTACGGTCTCGTGTAGTGAGCAGCGTAAGCTCGCCGGAAGGAGCCAGCCAAGCCATCCACCTGATTTGAGTCGGACGCGTTAGTTTCAAACAGCCATGTCAGAGCTGCCCACCGGGACCGTCACCTTCCTGTTCACCGATATCGAGGGCTCCACCCGGCTTATCCAAGAGCTCGGGGAGCGCTTCCTCGCCGTCCTTGGCGAACACGCACGGATCGTTCGACGGGCACTCTCCGAGTTCAGCG
>Ga0190275_10002837_pt1 | contig 12322 bp, 7 predicted proteins | sample Popmic550T_FD_133745 | JGI IMG/M metagenome (GOLD analysis project Ga0190275, IMG submission 133745) | Populus adjacent soil microbial communities from riparian zone of Yellowstone River, Montana, USA - 550 T | ecosystem: Environmental > Terrestrial > Soil > Riparian zone > Trees stand | place... | reverse complement strand
GCGGCGGCACTCGCCGAGCGGCTCGGTCTGCGCGGGCCCGACCCACGGGCCGTACGTGATTGCAGAGACAAAGCCATTCAGAGAGAGAGGCTGCGCGCGGCCGCTGTGGAAGTGCCACTTTTCATCGCCGCCGATAGCGCGCCGGCGGCGGTCGAGGCGGCGCAGGCAATAGGGCTCCCGGTGGTCGTCAAGCCCGTCAGCGGCACCGGCAGTAGCGGCGTGCTTCTCTGTCGCAGCTTCGGCGAAGTAAAGGAGCATGCCCGAAAACTTCTCAGACGTGTGGAGAACGAGCGCGGCATCTGGGTGCCGCGCCGCGTCCTCGTTGAACAGTTCGTACGCGGGTCGGAGTTCTCGGTGGAAACTTTGGGCCCTGAGGTTATCGGGATCACCGGGAAGCACGTCGGAGTCCCGCCACACTTTGTCGAGACCGGGCACGACTTTCCGTGCCCTCTTCCACCTGCTGAAGCGGCGGTCGTCAGGCGCGCGGCGAGAGCCGCACTGGCGACTCTCGGCATGGACTGGGGCCCCGCGCACACAGAATTAAGGCTGACGGACGAAGGGCCGAAAATCATTGAAGTCAACCCCCGCCTGGCGGGGGGGATGATTCCTGAACTGGTCAGGCTTGCCTCCGGTGTTGACATGGTTAGAGAGACGTTGCGCGCGGTTGCGGGCCTTCCACGCTGCTCACTTGAGGCAGGTCATCACTACGCGTCTCTCCGTTTTGTTATTCCGGAGAGAGAGGGACGCATGGTTGCTGTCGAAGGGCTAAATGTTGCCGCTGGGATGCCGGGTGTGAAGTCTGTTCGGATTTATCCCGGCACTGGAGATTGGGTGGGTCTCCGGGGCGACTTCCGCGATAGGGTCGGGCACGTCATCGCACGAGGGGAGAACTCCCAAGAGGCGAAGGACAGAGCTGAGGGAGCACGCGGCGTCATCAAATTGATCGTAGACGAAGGCTCGGAAGGAGGCCGGGGTTGATGGAAGACACGGGACGCATTCGTAAAAGTTTGACACCCGGCGCACGCCGTATTGTTTTCGGGGACGCGGCCGAGACTGACAACGCAGAGATGTTCCACCTCACCCAAGTTGATAAAGCGCACGTGATCATGCTCGCCGAATGCGCCATTTTGCAGAAGGAAAAAGCCTGCGCGCTGCTACATGGTATTGACGAGTTACGCGGCAGCGACTTCTCGCCACTGCGCGTCACTCAGGCGGTGCGGGGACTCTACCTGCTTTATGAAAATTACCTGATCGAGAAACTGGGGATGGACATTGGCGGCAGCCTCCAGACGGCGCGCTCACGCAACGACTTGAATGCCACAACTCTGCTCCTGCGTTTGCGTGCGCCTTATTTGTTGCTCCTGAAAGAAGCGCTGCGGCTGCAAGCGGTGCTACTGCGCCGGGCGCGCATCTATTCCGGGCTGACCATGCCTGCCTACACGCACTACCAAGCGGCCCTCCCTGTTACATACGGCCACTATTTAGCTGGTGTCGCAACGGCGCTCGCCCGCGACATTGAGTCGCTGCTGCGCCTGCGCGATGAAATCAACTGCTGCCCCCTCGGCGCAGGGGCCGTCGGCGGCACGTCATTCCCCATCGCCACGTCGCGCACGGCGTCACTGCTCGGTTTCACGGAGACTTCCTGGAATTCGTTCGACGCCGTGGCCTCGCGCGACCTCGTGCTGCGCATCCTGTCATCCGCCGCCATCATGGGCGTCACGCTCAGCCGACTCTCAGCGGATCTTTTGCTCTGGACGACGGTTGAGTACGGCCTCATCTTGCTGCCCGATCACCTCGTCGGGTCGAGCAGCATGATGCCGCAGAAGCGCAATCCGTTCCTGATCGAACAGGCACAAGGGAGAAGCTCACACGCGCTCGGCGCCCTAGTTGGCGCGACGTCGGCTATGCACGGCACTCCCTTCACCAACTCGGTCGCGGTTGGGACGGAAGCAGTCTCTCACCTGTGGCCCGCACTCCAGCGACTGACAGAAGCGACCACGCTCCTGCGTTTGGTCGTGGACGGCGCAAGACCCAACGCCGGGCGCATGCTGGAGCAGGCTACGCGAGGTCACACGACGGCGACCGAACTGGCGAACCGCTTAGTCGTCGAAGGGAGCAGATCGTTCCGTGCAGCCCACCGCGATGTCGGAGAGATCGTCACGCACGCGGTCGAGCAGGAAGTGACGTTGGAGGAGGCGGCCAGAGACTTATCGGATGATGAGGACTTTCAAGTCCGATTTCGGAAGCTGGACCCTGCGTCGGTTGCGCGGTCGGCTCTTTGTGGAGGCGGCCCCGGCCCCGCCGCCATCGATGCGTGTCTGGCGCGCTTGCGGGCAAGCTGGGCTGGGCAGATGGTCCTCAGTCGCGCCATCGCCGCGGCGTGGAAAGATGCCGAGAGGCGGCTCGCCGAGGCGCAGGAAAAGCTTTGCTCCCCGTTGCCCGCTTGGCCCGCCTGAGGGCAGCGAGAATCCGTGCATCCGCGGCCCCACCCGGCCGCACCTTTGATAGTCAGGAGGTGTTGTAATGAATTTGTCGCCCAAGAGAGTTGTTTATTACTTCTGCATGAATCCGGAGATTGACCCGGTGGCGCATCGCGTCTTCGAGGCGTCCGCGCGTCACATGGACCTGCGACCGCTGCCCGTCTCGGTGGACGGATACCCGGCTCTCTCGCATGAGCGAGGAGACGGGCACCTCTTCACTTATATTCGTACGAGCGATGTCATTAGCCACAACTACGAAGCTTACTTGCCGATCATGAATGAGCACTTCGCTGATTTCGACTTCGGCGCGGTAGTCAACTGGCATGAAGGACAGAACGCACCCGACCGCGTCCTCACCGTCCACACCACGGGCGATGTAGTATCAGGAAATTTTGGGCCAGCCAATCCTCTCTACATGCGCCAACTCATGCTCTCGATTGAGCGCAACCGGCGCGCCCTCCGACTCGACGACTTCAGCACCGTCACGGAGGCTACGCATTGGTCGGGAATCGTTTACGACGGGGCTCCCGAGTTGATACCACGCTACCCAGTGCCGCTCGTAGATGTCGAAATCGGCAGCACCCCGGAGAGTTGGTCAAATGAGGTTGCCGTCGAGGTCGTGGCGCGCTCCCTGACGGAAGTCTTCGACGCCGCGTGTGATGGCGTCAAATCATTGCTCTGCGTTGGAGGCGTCCATCTGGAGAGGTCTTTCGCTGCCGCCGTCCTAGAGACGGAAAGGGCGTACCCACTTGCGGTCTCACACATTCTCGCCAACCACTGGCTCATCTCCGGTGGCTATGAGCAGGAGTCCGGTATAGAGAAGTTGGAAGCCGGGGCGAGGGCTGTGGTGGGCGTGCCGGTGGACGCGATTGTTTTCCACGACAGCATCAAGTCGGCCTACAAACAACAGTGTCGGGCTTTGGGGGAGCGGCTGGGCGTGCCCGTTTTCAAGCACAGAGCCCTCGCGTGCCCACAATCTCTGCCGCTCTGGTAGCTGGTGAGCATGGCCCGGCGTCGGAGGCGTTACGTGAAGCGTTAAGGAGTGAAAGAAATGAGCGAGAACATTCTAAGCGACCGGGAGTTTGCGCATGGCCCGGAGACTTTCCCGTCAGACCACGAATACCGCTTGCACTGCTTGAGACACTCAGCGGCACATATTATGGCGGCAGCCGTCCAGCAGCTCTTCCCCGAAGCGAAGTTCGCAATCGGGCCACCCGTCAAAGATCGTTTTTATTACGACATGCTGCTCCCGCACCCGCTCTCTACAGAAGATTTGGAGAGGGTTCAGAGCCGCATGCGAGATATTATCGCTGCCGGCCAGGAGTTCCGGCATGAGACGTGGAGCAAACACCAAGCCCTTGATTTCTTCCGTGAGCGGGGCCAGCGCTTCAAGCTGGAGTTGATTAACGGCATCCCCGAAGAGACGGTATCGATTTACCGCGTGGGGAATTTCACAGACCTCTGTGTCGGGCCTCACGTGAGCCAGACGAGTGAGTGCAGGCACTTTAAGCTGACGGCGGTCTCTGGCGCTTACTGGCGCGGGGACGAGAAACAGCCCATGCTCCAACGCATCTACGGAACCGTGTGGCCGACGCGTGAGGAGTTGGAGGGTTATCTCCACAACGTGGAGGAGGCTAGGCGGCGCGACCATCGCAAGCTCGGACGCGAGCTTGAACTCTTCATGATTCACGAGTGGGCGCCGGGCGCCGTCTTCTGGCTCCCCAAAGGCGCGGTCGTCTATCAAACGCTTCAGGAAAAGATGCGCCGTTTATTGGCCCGCAACGGTTACCTCGAAGTAAAGGCCCCGATACTCTCCAACGCTGAGCTTTTCAAGAAATCTGGGCACTGGGATCACTACAAGGAAAATATGTTCGTCCTGACCGAAGGGGATGAAGAGTACGGTGTCAAACCCATGAACTGTCCCGGACACATGCTCATCTACGGCTCCAAACGACGCAGTTACCGCGAACTGCCACTTCGGCTTGCCGAACAAACCGCCCTTCACCGCAACGAGAGGAAAGGCGCGCTTTCCGGCCTCACGAGAGTCAGGCAGTTCCAGCAAGACGACGCGCATATTTTCATCACCGAGGAGCATATAGGCGAAGAGGTCGGCAGAATACTGGGTCTCATGAGCCGCACATATTCGGCCTTCAATATGCCCTACCGCTTCGTGCTCAGTACGCGCGACGAGAACAACTACATGGGCGAGGTGGCGCTATGGAATAAGGCCGAAGGGGCGTTGCGGCAGGCATTGGAGGCGAACAATCTGGATTACGAGTTCAGGAAGGGCGAGGCCGCCTTCTACGGGCCTAAAATAGATCAACTGGCGCAGGACTCGCTCGGGCGCGAGCACCAACTGGGGACGATACAAGCAGACTTCCAACTACCGCGGAAGTTTAATCTGACCTACGTCAACCGCCAAAACACGGAGGCCACTCCGGTCGTTATACACCGCGCCATCTACGGCTCACTCGAGCGCTTCATCGGCATCTTGATCGAGCACTACGCGGGAGTGTTTCCAACGTGGCTATCGCCTGTTCAGGTGAAGGTCTTATCCATCTCCGAAAAGAGCATTACCTATGCCTATGAAGTGGGTGACCGTCTACAAGAGGCAGGCCTTCGGGTGGAGGTTGACGTGCGGGCCGATAAGATCGGAGCCAAGATTCGCGACGCCCAAGCGGAAAAGGTTCCTTATATGTTCATCATCGGCTCCAAGGAGGCTGACTCAGACATGGTGTCCGTGCGCTCTCGCGAGCGCGGGGACGAGGGCGCTGTTTCCTCCACGGAGGCCGTCGCACGCATCGCTAAAGAAGCCGCGTTCTACTTCTGATGTCGCGCTTGCTCCAGCGGCTGGCTACGGCAACGGCATTATCCGTGGGAGAGAGGGCGCGCCCCCGATGAGTCACTCGTCAGCCGTGTCACTGCCGACGCGCATCCACATGGGCCATTTCTCTGGCGGCCATTCACGATATTTTTCGGCGTAATCGCGGCAGATTTCCAGAAGGAAGAAAGGTAGGTCCGGCTCTTCGAAGTTGTTCAGAATGGCCCGCCCGGCCTTGACCCGCTCGCTGTCCGCGCCCTTCTTTATCCCCAAGCCCCCAAAAGCGTCGGCGAGCACTCGCTCCACCGAATTATAATCGTCCTTCTCGTATGACAAACTCATCCTCAACTGCTGGACGCGGTCGGGCTCTCTCTGAATACGTTTTCCGTTATTGGGTTCATTCACAATTCGCGGGAAAAGGCGCGGCGCAGGCGGGGCAACTTCTAGAGTCTCACCATTACACCATTCGCGGCAGAGAGTGTAGTAGTCTTCGCCGTCCTCCACTTTACATTCCAATATCTGAGCGTCAACCAACCTTTGAAAGTGCCACTTGACCCACTCGGTATCTTGTTCGCCACGATCCACGTCAATCCTTCTAACCCAACCTTCCGGAAACTCGTCGAACAGGGCAAACCTCGTAAAGTCGTTATCATCCACGCGCAATCTAAATTTGCGAATCAGGTCGATTAATTTCTGTAGAGTCCGTTTCAAACTATCTTTTGGCTTATCGCTACTGGGGATGAAGTGAAGGTTTTTAGGGCCCCAACTGTAGTATTCAAACCTATATTCCCATTCCTCGACTCTCTTCTGCTCGATACGGACGAACTGAAACACTACTATTAAACCGACGGTAAAGTCTGAATATCCGTAGTCGGCTTTCATTGCCGCCAAACTTTTCACCCGGTACTTTTCAGGCAAAGGATAAGAGGGCTCATAAATATCAACGGCTTTCGCCGCCGCCTCAAACGCTCTCTTCGGCGAGCTTAGTTGTTGTAGGTAAGCGCCAATTCTCGGCCTCGCGTCATCGTCCAGAGTCCATGGTCTTGTAACCGCGCGCCCGTCACTGGCGAAAGACGACGAATCTAACGCCTTGCTTGTGATCTTTTCATAATCGGCGAAGACAGATGCGAGCGAGATAAGGTCACGCTTTCCGTTATGGTAAGTCAGTTCAAGCCCGATATCATTCTGAGAATCCAGTGGGTGCGGGTTCTTCCGCATCCGCTCGCACCAACCCATCAGTTCCGCGTAATGACCCGGGCGCACGAAGATGCTCGGCGTTTCCGGCGCAGTCAGCAGCCTGAATAAGGAGCGACGGTAATCCCTCACAGCTTTCCCCAAGCCCTCCTCAAATCCGGTCGCCGAGTTGTTTTGTAACCACTTATAGCAATTCCTGATGTGCTGCTCCTTCTTATCCTCCGCATCGTCTAAGATTTCTTTCCCATCACCTAAGATTGCGGCCAGTTCTCCGATTTCGTGCATGGCGAGATAGCCCATCGCCTTATTCTCAGGTCTGGAAGACAGGATTTGCTCTTGCCATAATTCCGTGTCTATCGTGCGGGCGCAAACGCCGAGAGGTTTCCCCAATGCGCGCGAAAGAGCCGCGAACGTCTTCAAATGTGAAAGGCCCGTCGGGATATAATTTTCATGCGGCTTGAAGAGCATTGAGAGCGGCGAGGTTCTATCCGCAATAAATCTGACGTCCGCCAAAACCAGATCGGGCACCTCGCTGTAATGAAAGGAAGTCCAGAATTGTAAGGCCGTCCGCCAAGAATCAATGCCCGGCAGGTTTTCGTCTACCCACACGACTTCGATTGACTCCGGCACCATGTAACCACGATAAGAACGACGCAGCTCGTCGTCGATGATTAGCAGCCTTAGTTTTCTTGGGAGGGGCTTCATAACATTTCACCGTAATGGCTCGGCGAATCTAAATCGGCCCTCGACCGAACAATGATGATTCCAGACCGCCAGCGATTGCACGCCGTTTTCGGCTTCAGAAGCAGAGCCAGCCGGCATCATTGGTCTCGTTTTGGTCAATTTTTTCGGCCAGCCGCTGCGGGTGCAAGCGCACCGGCACAAAATAATAAGGCACGCCCTCTATGTCCTTCTTTTCTCCTTGGCCGATGGTGGCAAGTTCGGTGATCTTCAGTAATTCCTGAGCCCTCGAAAGGCCATGTGTCTCCGGCACTTCATCGTCCTCGAATAAGGGATTCCCGATGTTGACCAAGATGCACGGCAACTCGCTTTGACGGAGGTCTGCCATTTCAAGCCTGATCGGAGTGTCCGTCCCGAGCTTGCCTATTTTATCAAGGTAATTGAAGGCATTTTCTAGCGGCTCCGTGAGCGCCGGCAAGAGAGCTAAGATCGGCTCATTTACTTTCTCCCCTTTTGCCAGTGGCGGGAAGCGCAGTTCGTCAAGGTCTAACTCACAACTGTCTGTATATTCGATCGTCTTCCCGTCCGCCACTAAGATGATTTTCTTGTGGCCGCGGGCGCCCCCAATGGCGCGCGCGAGATGACTGATCGACTGTTGATACTTTTGGAACGCAGGTGCCTCTTTCCATTCGGCTTTTGAAGTATTGGTGAACCACTTACGCAGATGCCCGTAATCACCTTCATCAATCGTTCCGTACAGGCGGAACAGGCTCGCGCCGCTTTCGGCCAGCACCATGAGTTGAAGAGATTTGCCAACCTCCCTCAGCAGCTCTAACGAGAGGTCTTGATCGGTCAGACTGTTCATGGCGGCTGTCAGATTCTTAGCGGCCCCAGCCCGCCCGACCGAGCGCATGAGGCCGTTGAGCCAGTGGGCGAGTCGTTCGACGATTTTAGCCCTGCTTCTGACAATTTTAGTGCGCTGAACCGTCTGCTCTATAAAGATGCCGATGACAGAATCGGCGAGTTGCTCAACCCACTCGGCCAAATCCTCCTTGAGCGGCTGAAAGAAATAACAGGCAAACAACACCTCGTCGAACGGCAACCCGCCGATCGTTTTTTCCAGGTCTCTATAATCGAGGGCAGAGTTCGCCAGCAGTTGATTGATTTTGCCGTCAGTATTATTGCCCCTCGTAACGAAAGAAGAGAGGTTGAGCTTGATGTAGGTCAGCTCCGGATGTCCCTCGCCGGCTATCGCCATGAACTCCTTGTACGAGCTGTTATAGTCTTTCCAGTCCACATCCCACCGAGATGGCTGATCTTTCGGAGTCATCCATGTAAGGTCATCCTCCTCCTCGGCCCGGCTCAAACGATTTTGAAGCTGCCCGGCTTTATAGAATCGGACTTCATTGGCCCACCACAGATCAGCGAAAGCCTGAGACAGGGCGTCCGACGATTTATTCTCCTCTTCCTGCATTTCACTGAATGCCTGCCGCAATGAGGTGCTAAAGGAGCGTATAAGGGATTGGGTGAACATAGATTCCAACCCGAGCCGCTGTAACTTCGAAGCCTGCTCCGAAAGGTAGCTCTGGATTGTCATACTATTCAGTTTGTAACCATCGATTCCCACCCAATCAATTGCCGCACGGTATTGCCCAAGCCCCTTAATCGGCAGAAAAAAGAAAGTTAATCCCGGTTCCCCGTCAGGATCACCTGTATCGGCTGTTCCAATCCGCCGGACGTATTGGTCATACGCGAGCAAATGCTCTGCGATGAACACTTTCAAATTCAACAGGGTGACAATATTAGGGCGGCTCGCGGACATCGGTATTTTAAGAATTGTCTTGCTGCGTCCGGAACCATACTCGTCGTAGCCGTCATATCTGTCGCCGTCCGCATGCCTCGCCTCCGAGAGCGAACAGTTATATTCGGCATACCAATCAAGGGCATCCTGGAATCGTAAATGAGACTGGTTGTTGTGTGTGACTCGCCACCGGGCCGCGGCGCCCGCAAGTGAATCCGGCACATCTCCGAGAGACAGTGATTCCTGTTCAAGCCACCGTACAGCTACCGCCCGAACTTGCTGTTCACTAAACTCAAGGTGAGGTGCAAGGCTCCGAGCGCTAGTGACGACCTCATGGCAGAGCTTGAAAAGTGACGATGTATTGCTCAAGTCTTGTAGGCTTTGCGCCCCCTCTCGTTTTATCTTCTCCAACGTGCCCTCAAACGCTTGATCCATGATCCGCTGATATTCTTCCAGAGAGCTTACCTCGGAGTGGTTCTTATCGGCGACGGCAATGAAGTCGAGTTTCGTGACGCCAGGCCGCAGAATCAAGAGGAAGTGTGCAGGGGCATCTATCTCACGCATGTGCCTCTGCATGGACGGCGAGATGATATTGGTGATCGTAGGCGTTTTACGCACGACAATATCTCCGAAGCCCTGAACTTACTGAACACAAGAGTAACTCGGACGGGTGTGCGAAATGTGACACCAACTGACAGGAGCACGTGTGGTGGGATGATGGGCTGGAAACGACGCTCGGCGGCAGCGTGTTTGAGGGCCAGCTCAACGGCCAGCGTCGAGGGTTAAAATCCGTGCCCGAATGTAAAGGTGCCAGTATTGATGACCATGACCTTTTCATGCTGCTCTAACCCGCCCCTAATCTTATGTAACAGGGTGAAGGCGGCGGCGCTGGATGGTTCGCATTGAATCCCCCCTGACGATCTGAGCCACCTAAAAGTATCCAGCAACAGCCCTTCGTCATCTAAACTACGTAAGCAATGAGGCGATTCGGAATCAGTTAACTTTTTAATGTATTCGGCGTACGGGTTCCACTTCGTGTACAGCTTATCAGCGGCCGAATCCTTGCGAACGGTAACGCCGATCAGCCGTGTTCGCAGGCCGTGTTTTTTCAGTCCTCGCGCCAATCCTAGAAAAAGTTCACCGCCGCCCACGGGCAGCACGATTACATCCGGCAACTGCTCCTCGCCGAGTTGGCAGATTTCATCCACAATGCCCTCGAACGGCTCGATCACACCATTAGTCACATCGCGCACGCGCCGCCCCTGGTTGGCCCCGGCAAGACTGCATAACTCGTCCGACGGCCAGAGCCTTTCCTCTAGGTCTAACGGAATTATCGTCTCGCAGGCAGACTCCAGCTGCGCGCGGAGGACTTGGGAGATGGAGTTACCTCCGACGAATGCCGTAATCGGCACCCCGTAGGAGGCAGCAATTTTCGCCAGAGAAAGACCCGCGTTGCCTGCTGTGAGGATACATAACGCTTCGTCGCGCGAACCAGAAGTAGTATTGACGGTTTCCAGAACCACATGCAGGGACTTACGATCTTTATGGGTTCCGAACTGATTTGCGCTCTCATCTTTGATCGCCAGATGCTTTATTCCGAAGTATTCCGAGATTTCCGGGAGCGAGAATATTGGGGTGTGTCCTATCTTTAGAGTTTGCATGTCCTTCTGGCGACTAGGCCTTCCGTCTGCCCCCTCACTGCCGGCAGAAGAATCTCCAGTAGGCGCTAATGGATGCGGCAAACCGTCAGGTTCCGCCGAGGCAATTCGAGTATGATTTCCGCCGACGCCGCCCTCTCTCACTAGCTCTCTTTTCATTTTCTTACCCTTCCTCACGTCCTTGCCGGGAAGACATTCCGCTAGGGAGAGCATGCCCAGGCCATTTTTACACGGCTTAAGAGTCCTGGCCGCCCCTTAAATCCACACAGTAATTCAAACACAACTTACCCGGCGAAGTCTGACAACGTCTGACGGAAAGGTTATTCGCCGAAATTCTGACAGGTGTGGGAGAAGGAGGGCCGGGAAATGGATGTACGGATTTGAACAGTGCTGTCTAAAGACTGTCAGTCACGGTCAGAAGGTCGTCACACCGTATTGATATCTTTTTCCATGCTTGCCGCCGCGCCCGTAAGCACGGGTAGGCGACGCGGGTAAGAACACCAACTCTTTTGGAGTCTGCCCTGCAAACTCTATGAACTCAAAATAAAGGAGTAAGTTTATGTGGAAGAAGAGTGCCGTCCTTTTCGTCTCCTTCTCAGCACTGATCTGGATGAGCTCATCCTGCAAGCAGTCAAGCGATCAAGGTTCTCAGCCAATCCGCATAGCTGCTGTAGGGCCAATCACCGGCCCACAGGCGGAGACAGGTCAAGATTTAATCAATGGCATCAAGCTCGCCGTTGACGAGAAGAACTCGAACGGCGGCGTCTTAGGCCGGAAAATTGACCTTGTGATCTTCGATGATGCTGCCGACCCGAAGGAAGCTGTAAGTGTGGCCCGCAAGATAGAATCCGACCCGACTATCATAGGAGTTGTTGGGCATATGAATAGCGGGACCACGAAGCCCGCGTCACCAATCTATTTTGGAGCCGGCCTGCCGGTAGTGATGCCTGTGCCCACTAACACTGAAATCACCAAACAGGGCTTCACAAACCTCTTTCGTGTTCCACCAACCGACCTTGATCAGGGCGTAGAAGTCGCGCGCTTCGCCCTCAACCATATGGGGAAGCGACGTTTCGCCATCATTCACGATTCGACAGCTTACGGCCAACCGCTGGCGGAGATCGTTCGACAGACCGTACGAGAGGCGAAAGCCGAAGTAATAGCTTTTGATGGCATTAGCGAGGGCGACAAAGATTTTCGTGCGCTGTTGACCAAGCTCCGAGAGCTACACCCGGATGTCATATTCTTCGGCGGTATATACAACGAATGCGGGCTGCTGGTTAAGCAGGCGCGAGAGTTGGGTCTGAATGCCCCCTTTCTGTCCGCCGATGGAGCATTCAGTGACAAGCTCATACAGATTGCCGGCCCGGCCGCCGAGGGCGTTGTGTTCAGCTTCATTGCTCCGGGTGAGAAGAGCAGTGACGTGACGCGCTCTTTCGCCGAGAGGTTCCGACAAAAGTATGGCCCAATGAAGGCATTCGCTCCCCTCGGCTACGACGCCGCCAACGTCCTGCTGTCAGCGCTGGAAAAAGCTGGGAAGCTCGACAAAAACGCGGTGGTTGCGACGCTGCGTGCCCCTGAGTTCAAGTATGAAGGCGTGACGGGCACATCGTCTTTTGATGCCAATGGTAATAACTCCCGGCGCAGCATATTTTTCTTCGAGGTCAGGAACGGAAGATTCGAGCCT
>Ga0190275_10002836_pt1 | contig 12322 bp, 9 predicted proteins | sample Popmic550T_FD_133745 | JGI IMG/M metagenome (GOLD analysis project Ga0190275, IMG submission 133745) | Populus adjacent soil microbial communities from riparian zone of Yellowstone River, Montana, USA - 550 T | ecosystem: Environmental > Terrestrial > Soil > Riparian zone > Trees stand | place... | reverse complement strand
TCACCTTCACGCTGTCGAACGACATGCGGACGGTGCCGGTCGCGATCGCCCTGATAACGGGAACCAGCCAGTTCGAGCTGCCTTGGGGCAACATCATGGCGGCCTCGGTCATCGTGACCGTGCCGCTGCTGGTGCTGGTCATGATCTTCCAGCGGAAGATCGTCTCGGGACTGACCGCCGGCGCCGTGAAGGGCTGAAGGGCCCTCGGGCATAAAAAATATCGGGAGGAAACACGATCATGGCGACTGTCACCCTGCGCGGCGTGCGCAAGAGCTTCGGCGGGATGGAGATCATTCACGGCGTCGATCTGGACATCGACGACAACGAGCTGACCGTCTTCGTCGGCCCCTCCGGCTGCGGCAAGTCGACGCTGCTGCGCCTGATCGCCGGCCTGGAGGACATAACCAGCGGCGAGATGACGATAGACGGCGTGCGGGTCAACGACCTGCCGCCGAAGGAACGCGGCATCTCCATGGTGTTCCAGAGCTACGCGCTCTACCCGCATATGAGCGTCTACGACAACATGGCGTTCGGGCTGAAGCTGGCGAACGGATCGAAGGACGCGATCGACGCCAAGGTCCGGGAGGCAGCCCGCATACTCCAGATCGAGAACCTGCTGACGCGGAAGCCGCGCGAGCTTTCCGGCGGGCAGCGGCAGCGGGTCGCCATCGGGCGAGCCATCGTGCGGGAGCCGAAGGTGTTCCTGTTCGACGAACCGCTGTCCAACCTGGACGCAGCCTTGCGGGTGCAGATGCGGATCGAACTTGCGAAGCTGAAGGAGGACCTGTCCGCCACGATGGTCTATGTGACCCACGATCAGGTCGAGGCGATGACCTTGGCCAACAAGATCGTCGTGCTGCGCGCCGGCCATGTCGAGCAGGTAGGATCTCCGCTCGAACTCTACCATCATCCCCGCAACCTGTTCGTCGCCGGGTTCATCGGCAGCCCCAAGATGAACTTCCTGGAAACCGTCGCGTCGGATATCGGCCGCGACACCGCCACCGTGAAGATCCCCGGCGGCGGTACGATGGCTGTTCCTGCCCGCACCGCCGGAATGGCGCCGGGAGCCAAGGTGACGCTGGGTGTCCGGCCGGAGCATCTGGTCCCCGGTGAAGAAGGCGACTCCGTGATGGAAGGCCGCGTCTTCGTGGTCGAGCGGCTGGGCGGGGAGACCTACTGCCACGTCAGGGTCGATGGCGGCCAGAGCGTCGTTATCCGGACCGGCGGCGACAGTCCGGTCAATCCAGGTGAGCAGGTGCGGATCGGGGTTCCCGCCGCCACCTGCCACCTGTTCGACCGGGACGGCATAGCGCTCGACCGGGTCGAGCGGCACCCGCTGGCCGACCTCGATATGCCCCGGAGTGCTACGGGCTGAACCGGCTTCGGCTTAGCGAGGTTGATCGGCGGAGACGGCTGGGCTATGCGAGGTTTCCGCCTGAGCAGGAGCCAGAACATCGTGTCCGACCCTCTACCGCCGACCAATACGGGCGAACCGCTGGGGATGACCGGCTATCTGGCGCCGGATGGCTTCCTGGACGATCTGGTGGCAGAACTCGGCGAAGTTGCCATGGTCCACGACCGTCTGGTCTTTGCCCCCGGTCCGCCGCGTCCGGTATCCTGGGTCGAGAACATCTGGTACGACCCCGTCCGCCTGCCGGTCGCGTCGATCAAGTCGGCGGCGCGGAGCCTGCGCGGCATCCAGCGCAACTGGGCGCTCTACCCCGTGCGCCACCATGGCCGCGCCAAGCTGATCCAGGAGCAGCTTCCCCATGTCTCGGCCAAGCCGCTGGTGTTCCCGGCTACGGCGCCGACGGCACCGCTCGGGTCGTGGATGATGGAGGACGAGCATACGCTGATCGCGTCGGCCCGCTGCTCCAGCCCGTTCCGCAATGGCGAGGTCGAGTTTATCGAGAACCGGACTGTTCCGCCGAACCGGGCCTATCTGAAGCTGTGGGAAGCGCTGGCGATTGCCGGCAGCATGCCGGGACCCGGTTCCGTCACGGTCGATCTGGGGTCGAGTCCCGGCGGCTGGACCTGGGTGCTTCATGAGCTTGGCGCCCATGTCATCAGCATCGACAAGGCGCCGCTGGCGCCCGAGATCGCCGCCCTGCCGCGCGTCGATTTCCGGAAGCAGAGCGCTTTCGCGCTCACCCCGGCCGATCTGGGGCCGATCGACTGGCTGTGTTCCGACGTGATCTGCTATCCGGAGCGGCTGCTGCGCCTAGTACGGACCTGGATCGACAGCGGGCTATGCAGCAACTTCATCTGCACGATCAAGTTCCAGGGGGCGACCGATCACGCGATCACCCGCGAATTCGCGGCGATCCCCGGCAGCCGGGTCGTCCATCTGCATCACAACAAGCACGAGCTGACCTGGATGCTGATCGGCGGCAAGGCTTTCGCGGAAACGTAGCTTCGTTCAGTGCCTGACGCCGTCGAAGACCCATTCAGCGACCACAAGTTCCGCCTGTCGCGGCACGGCGGCCGGATGGTGATAGCGGAACACGGCCATTGCCGCCTCGAACGCATAGCGTTCCGGCTGGCCGCACTGGCGCAGCTCGGTATAGGCGCGGCGGACGGCGGGACGGCAGCAGGAGAGATCGTCGCCGCAGATCGAGGCTGAAGCAGTCGCTTTCTTCAGGGACTCTTTGCTCATGGCTCGCTCCGTTGAGGTGCGCCCTTGAGCGGGACACCGTAAAGTTCGAGTCGGTGACCGAGCAGTTCGAACCCGAGTTCGCGGGCGATCTTCTGCTTGACGGCCTCCAGCTCATCGCTGTGGAACTCGATGACTTCCCCGGTATGGACGTTGATGAGGTGGTGATGGTGCTCGTCGCGGGATTCTTCGAACCGGGCGCGGCCATCCCCGAAATCCAGCCGCTCGATCACCCCGGCATCTTCCAGCAGGCGGACAGTGCGGTAGACGGTGGCGATACTGATTTTGGCATCGATATCGGCGGCACGGCGATAGACCTGTTCGACGTCCGGATGGTCGGTCGCGGCTGACAGCACGCGCGAGATCACCCGCCGCTGGTCGGTCATCTTCAAGCCCCTGTCCAGGCAGAGCTGTTCCAGGCGAGACAACATATAAGCTTCGTTTCGAGGCGATCGGGTCATGGTTCATCCAGGCTGTCACGAGACTTCATAACCACTTGTGCGTCCGCCTTCGCAGTAATGATGCCATGCCGCAAATCATAGGCTGAGAAAGCGTTGCCGCGCCAGTCCATGAAAGCCCATGGGCCGGTGCGGCGGATTCCCGCATGGGCGAAGCACTTTACATCATGGATGAAAGAAAGCGCGCCGCCGGACAAGCCGACAGCGGGGCAGCCATTGCTACCCCGCTGATCGCAGTTCAAGCTTCGATGACCAAAGACCCCTTACCCGAACAGGGCGTCGATGGCGGATTGGTTCAACGGGTGCGGCGCTTCCGCCTCCTCCTCCACCGGAATCGGCTTTACTTCCGGCTTGGGTTTGGGCGGCGGCGGAGGAGCACTTGGGGTCGGAACGGCGAAGCCGGACATGAGCTGGTCCACTTCGCTCTGGTCGATACCCGTCAGGGACGGACCATGCAGGAGGTGAGCGTCGGGACGTTCGTCCACCGGATCGGACGGCAGGTCGCCGCGAGGCATCTTGTCCTCGCCCCAGATGGCGATCATCGATCCGATGCGCTGCTCTATGTAGCGCAGGACGTTGATGACTTTGGTGGTGCGCTGGCCGGTCAGGTCCTGGAACGAGCAGGCGGTGAAGATCTCCATGACCTCCGACTCGATCTTGGAGAGGTAGCCGGCCGTGTCGCCGCCACCCTCGCGGAGATTGCCGATAAGCTCCAGGATGCGCTCCGACGATGTCAGGATTTCCGACGACGCGCGTTCTGTCGAGACGATGATGGCGTCGAGTTCGTTCGACGCGGTGGAGAACCGGTCGTTGCCGTCCTCGCTCGGGCGCAGTGCCGCGATCTCGCGTCGCGCCTGCGAGATCGACGCGCTCATGTCCTGAAGCTCGTGCCGCAGAACCTGAACGCGATTCACCAGATTGTTGGCGTCTGCCTGCTGCCGCCACAGGTCGCGGAGGTCCGAGACCAGCACGCGCACTTCCTCGGCGACGCCGGTCTGTGCCCGGCGCGTATGTTCACGCAGAAACTCCCGCCCGCGGGGGGTGCGGGAAATGAATTCTTCAATCTGCTGGAACTCCGTCTCCGGCAGATGTCCGGGCTCAGTCATCCTCATCCTCCAGCCGGCCGATCCCGCCCCATGGGAACGAACAGGTCAGTACACGCGATTCTACTCGAAAGCAGTAATCAATATTCTCCATCGACCGGCAAGTGGAATGTTTTTTGCGCTCATCGTGAAGACGGCTTTTCCGCATAGAGCTACCGGAGGATTCAAGCGGTTCCGCCATCAGCGCCTCTTAGTCGCGCCTGATTTAAGTCACAGTTTTAATCTTTTTTAATGGACCATCGATAGGTTGTACCCTGCCAATTGCAAGACTTGGAGTCGATCGACGTGCGGGAGCTGGATCTGAGGGTCGAGCAGCAGGGTTCAGCATTGGGCGCGCTGGCGCGCCACTCCTGTTTCGCTCGTGCGGACCTGGAAGAATGCCTGCGCAGGATCAACGAAGTGGCCGTCGCGACGCTGGACGTAGCGCGGTCGAGCATCTGGTTTCTGGACGAGGATGGCCAGTCGCTGACCTGCGCCGACATTATCGACGGGTCCGGACGGGAACGGAGCGACCGGCTGGTGCTCAAGGCATCCGATTTCCCCCAGTACTTCAAAGCCATCCTGGAAGATCGGGTAATCGCCGCCGCCGATGCCCAGGCGGATCACCGTACGTCGGAGTTTACGACCGGATACCTTATCCCGCTTGGAATTTCGTCGATGCTCGACGCGCCGATCCTGTTCGGCGGCCGGACGGTAGGCGTGCTGTGCATCGAACATGTCGGGCTGCCGCGCGGCTGGCCGCGCGACGAGCAGGTGTTCACGGCATCGCTCGGCGATTTCGTCGCCCTGGCGCTGGCGGCGGAGGAGCGGAACCGGACCGAGGCGGCGCTGCGCCGGGCCGAGGAGCGCTATCGCGGGATCTTCGAGAACGCGATCGAAGGGCTGTTCCAGATGTCGCCGGACGGCAGGTTCATCGACGTCAATCCGGCGCTGGCAAGGATGCTGGGCTTCGATGACGCAACGGGTTTCATGGAAGCCCGCGCGCCGGTCGGTGCACCCCTGTTCGTCGATCCGGCAAGACGCGCCGAACTGATGCAACTGGTCGCTGCCCAGGACAGGGTCGTCGGGTACGAGGCGGCGCTGTTCCGCCGGGAAGGCCCGCCGATCTGGGGCAGCTTCAGCATGCGCACCATACGCGGACCGGACAACCATGTGTTGCGGCTGGAGGGCTCTGTCGAGGACGTGACGCTACGCCGCAGGGCCGAAGACAGGCTGGCACACGTGTCGCTCCACGACGGTCTGACCAACCTGCCCAACCGCGCGCTGTTCATCGACCGGCTCGCCCAGTCGCTGGCCCGCATCCGGCTGTCCGGCAGCGGTTCGACCACCGTGATCCTGATCGATTACGACGGGATGAAGCTGATCAACGACAGCCTGGGCCATTCCATCGGCGATCGCCTGCTGGTCGAAATGGCGCGCCGGCTTACCGCGTGCCTGCGGCCGGGAGACACTTTGGCGCGACTGGCCAGCGACGAGTTCGTCGTGCTGGCCGAGGGGCTTGCCGACCGCGACGCGGCACAGGCTTTCGCCGAGCGATTGGGCGCCGCCTTCTCGGCTCCCTATGATCCTGTGCCCGACCAGGACGAGATCTTCCCGACCGCCAGCATCGGCCTCGCCTTCCATCAGGGAACCGACGAATCACCGGACGACCTGCTGCGCCATGCCGGTACGGCGCTTCATCAGGCCAAGGCCCAGGGCCGCAGCCGCTGCCTTGCGTTCACGCCCGAGATGCGGTCCGAACCGTTGCTGATGCTGCGGCTCCAGAGCGACATGCGCCGCGCGATCGAGCGGGACGAGTTCGTACTGTTCTACCAGCCTATCGTATCGCTGCCGGACCGGCGGTTGACCGGGTTCGAGGCGCTGATCCGCTGGAACCATGCGCAGCGCGGGCTGATCCCGCCGGCGACATTCATCCCTATTGCGGAAGAAAGCGGCCTGATCACCGATCTGGGCGACTGGGTCACCCACGCCGGCTGCCGCCAGATGCGGATCTGGCAGGACCGGCTTGGCCCGGCAATGCCTTTGACCTTGAGCATCAACATCGCACCGGCCCAACTGGCCCACCCCGACGCCTGGGCGCTGGTCGACCATGCGGTGTCGCATAGCGGGGTCGATGTGCGGCGCATGAAGCTCGAGGTGACGGAAACCGCGCTTGCCGGCGACGACGATCTGATGTCGCACCGCCTGCGCGGCCTGCGCGAACGCGGTTTTCAGATCCTGATCGACGATTTCGGTACCGGCTACTCGTCCATGAGCCGTCTTCACCGTTTCCCGATCGACGGGTTGAAGATCGACCAGTCCTTCATCAGGCCTATGCTGTTCGACAGCGACAGCGCCGCGATCGTCAGGACGATCGTGGCGCTTGGCAAGGCGCTGGACCTCGATTTGTACGCCGAGGGAGTGGAGGACGACGGGGCGGCGGTGGCGCTGAGCCGGCTGAACTGCGAGTTCGCCCAGGGCTACCTGTTCGCCAAGCCGCTGCCGCTGGAAAAGGCCGATGCCCTGATCGAGGAGATGCTGATCAGCCCAGCCGCACCGCCGTGCCATTGATGCTGACCATCAGCATGCCGTTCTCCTTGCCGAGAACCTCGTAATCGAGGTCGATGCCGACGACGGCATCCGCGCCAAGGCGCTTGGCTGCATCCTGCATGTCGGCCATCGCGTGTTCGCGGGCGTCCTTGAGGGCGTTCTGATAGCCGCCCGACCGGCCGCCGACGATGTCCCGGATGCCGGCGAAGAAGTCGCGGAAGACGTTGACGCCGATGATCGCCTCTCCGGTCACGACACCGAGGTAATCGATAACGCGGCGGCCTTCCACCTGATCGGTCGTCGTGATGATCATGAATATTCTCCCTGAGGTAAATCGTGGGTGCGGCTTTGAGATGGCGGCTAAGCCTGCGGGATCAAGAGTATCGAAGTATGAGAGCCGGCCATGAGAGCCAGCCGGGCAGCGAAAAGGACGGGACATATTGCCGCTGCGGCACTCCACAGGACTGCTTTGACGGGGAAATACTGGTATTAGGAGAAATAACCCTGGTATTTTTGTGGTTTAGCGCTGCGACAATGACCGGGGAGGACAATCTCACGTCGTCCAGGCACATGTCGTCCAGGCGCGTCCAGCGGCTGTCGCATTGGCACCGGCGCCCAACTAGGGGGAAGCAGTCTGATGGAAAAAAAGCAGCTCACGCCCAAACCCGGAGATCGGCTTCTCAATACCGCCACGCGCCTGTTCTGCCGTCATGGGATCAACGCCACGGGGATCGACAAGATCCTGGCCGAGGCAGGGGTCGCCAAGATGACGCTCTACAATCAGTTCGGTTCGAAGGAGGGCCTTGTCTTCGCCGTTCTGGAACGGGAAGGCGAAGCCTGGCGGTCCTGGTTCCAGACGGCTGTGGACCAGCTCGGAGGGACGCCGGCGGACAAGCTGGTCGGTATCTTCGACGTGCTGGAGAACTGGTTCCAGCAGGACGGCTTCTATGGCTGCGCCTTCATCAATGCGGTGGCTGAGCACAACAAGGAAGATCCCCGCATCCGCTCGCTGGCCATGGCCCATAAGAAGAAGGTGCTCGCGGTCATCCGTTCGCTGGCCGATCAATCCGGCGTCACCGACCCGGAAGCGGTGACCGAGGCGATCGGCATCCTGGTAGACGGCGCGATCATCGCGGCGGTCATTACCGGCACGTCCGAACATGCCCGCCACGGCGCCGTGGCAGTGCGGATGATCCTGGGATCGCAGATTCCGGTCCGGCAGACTTCTCCCAGTCACGCCCATGCGGCATAGCTTCGGGACGCACGCCTGAAAAAGCGCCGGCCGCTCACTCCGGCGGCGCTTCGAAGCCCCTGACACCGGCGAGATCCGCGCCCTCCAGATTGGCATGGTCCATCTTGGCGCCGGTCAGGATGGCCTGCCGAAGGTCGGCGTCCTGAAGATCCGCGTGGGTCAAGTCGGCACGGCAAAGCTCTGCCCCGATCATGCGGGCACGGCGCAGAGACGCCCCGACCAAGGAGGTCCCCCAGAAGCGGGTGCGCTCCAGGTTTGCCGAGAGCAGGCGGTTCCCGGCGGTTTCGTTCAGGCGTACCGAATCCAGGATGGCGCCGGACATATCGGCATCCGCAAGGAATGCCCGGCGTAGCGTGGCGGCACGAAGGTCACAGTTCCGCAGGTCGGCGTTGCGGAGATCCGACATGGTCAGATCGACCACGGTGAGGATCGCACCCGCCAGCTTGGCGCCTGCCAGCACGCAATTGGTCATGACGGCGCCGCCAAGATCGACACCGGGCAGATCCAGTCCGCTGAGGTCGAGCCCGGCGACCTCGAAACGCTTGCCCTCTCCCCCTTTGGTCCCGATCCAGCGTTCGTGGGCCTGGACCATGTCCGCGATGACGATACTGGCAGCGGGTTGCGGCAGGTTCCGCGCACCGTCGGCGGCCGACAGGATGTCGCCATCGACCACGGCGCCCATCAGGTCAGCGCCCGTCAACTGAGCGTTCTTCCAGCTCGCTCCCCGCAGCACGGCACCATGAAGCGTGGCGCCCGACATGTTTACGTCGATCAGATCAGCTCCTTCGAAGACGACGCCGGTCATGTTCGCATTGCGGAAATCGACCCGCGACAGCTTGGCGCCGGTCAGCACCGCGTCGGTCATGTCCACCTGCATGGCGAGCGTGCCGGCGATGCGCGCCCGCGTCAGGTCAGCGCCTTTCAGACTGGCCCCGACCAACTCGGCGGGAGCCAGCTCGAACGATATCCGGTTTTCGTCGCAGACGCGGGCAAGCGACCCTTCGCGGATATTCGCCAGTTCCAGCACCGCGCCGGTCAGGTCGGCGCCGCGAAGGCAGCAGCCGCGCATGTCGGCGCGGCTGAGGTTGATCTGCTGCAATTGAGCCAGCCGCAGGTCGGCGCCATAGAGTACGGCGTCGCTGAAATCGGCGCCGCGCGCGTCGATCCCCTTCATCAACGCGCCGGTCATATCGGCGCCGGACAGGTCGCCGCCGGCAAAGCTGAGGCCGGACAGGTCATGAAACGCCAGATTGGCGCAGGCCCCTTGCTTGGACCCGCGCTTGAACCAGGCATGGCGAGCGATTACCGCACTGAGCTGGGTCTGGTCCAGCTTCACCCAGTTATCCGGCACCTTACCGGTCATCGATGATATCCCAGGGTTGAAGTTGGCGCTGAGTGCCGAGCACGCGTTCGATCGGAAGCCGCACGGTGACGGTGGTGCCGATGCCGACCGCACTGTCGATATCCAGGGTGGCCCCATGCAAGCGGAGGAACGACCCGACGATCACGAGCCCGAGTCCAGCCCCCTCCTCCCCCGTCTGATGGACATTGCTGGCGCGGCCGAAAGCTTCGAGCACGCGGGGGATCTCGCCATCGGGAATGCCGATGCCGGTATCCTTGACGACGACGCAGACACCGCCCGAGGCATCGGTCATGGTACCGATTTCGACCAGCCCGCCGGGCTGCGTGAACTTCACGGCGTTGGTCAGCAGGTTGACGATCACTTGCTTGAGCGTCCGGGGATCGCCCATCACGACGGGCACCGGATTGGCCCGCACCGCCATGACCACGCCCTTCCCGGCCGCACGATCGCGCAGCAGGCGGGCGGATGAGGCCACGGTGACGTTGAGATCGACCTGCTCTTCCTCCATGACGTGGCGGCCCGCCTCGATCCGCGAGATATCGAGGATATCATTGATCAACGAAAGGAGGTGACGGCCGCACTGGTCGATATCCCCGGCATATTCGAGGTATTTTTCCGAACCGAGAGGACCATAGTATTGACCGCGCATGATCTCGGCGAAACCGATCACCGCGTTGAGCGGCGTGCGCAGTTCATGACTCATGCGGGCCAGGAATTCCGACTTGGCCTTGTTCGACTGTTCGGCGGTAAGTAGCGCCAGATCGGCTTCGCGCCTGATCCGGTCCAGCCGGTTGGACAGCTTGACGAACTCGCCGAACTGCCGGTCGACGCTGCGCAACGCCGCCCTCAGCTGCGCCTCCACGGCCCGCCTCGACGAGATGTCGGAAGCGATCCCGACGTAGCGCCGGCCCGCTGCGGTCGCGAAGGACGCCATGGCAACCCGCAACGGGAAGGCGGAGCCGTTTCGCCGGCGCCCCACGATCTCGGCGGTCCTGGACGGGTTTACGGGATCGGGCTGAAGCAGGCTGAGCACGGCAGCACCGGTAAGTACCTCGTCTGCCAGCAGAAGACCGGCATCGAGCCCCCGGATCTCTTCGGCCCGCCAGCCGAACATGCGTTCGGCGCAGGGATTGAACTGCTCGATCCTGGCGCGCTCGTCCAGGGTTATGATGGCGGTGGGAGCCACTGCCAGGATGGTGCGCAGTTGGGCTTCGCGCTCCGCCAGGGCATCGCGCGCCTCGACCTCCTCCGAGATGTCCGTCAGCGTGCCGACGAAGCGGCGCGGCTTGCCATCGGACCCGAACGACGCGGCACCGCGCGCGGCGATCCAAAGCCAGCGGCCGGACTTATGGCGCATCCGGTACGTCGCTTCGAACAAGGGCGTGCGGTTGGCCAGATGCTCCGCCATCGCGGCGTCGGCCGCCGGCTGGTCGTCGGGGTGAATACGCTCGCGCCATGCCGCGTCGCTCGCCGCCAGTGCATCCTCGTCATGTCCCAGGATATGGAAGTAAGACGCCGACAGCCAATGATCGCCGTTGGAGAGATCGGCATCCCAGATGCCGCAGCGAGCAGCGGTGGCGGCGAGCCGGAACCGCTCCTCGCTTTCGAGCAAGGCCCGCGCCGCGCGGCGGCGATCGCTGATGTCGCTGACCAGCAGCAGAGCGTAGGTATGGCCGTCGAGGCCGTTGAAGGGCTCCCGGATGACGTCGACGGTGCGGAACCGGCCGAACCTCGTAATGAGCTGGCTCTCGCGCCGGCGCTTCTTGCCGCCCGACTTCGACTTCCCCGGCGGTAGGGGCTGGGAGGCCGGCGTGGGCTGCGCGTCGGCAGGACTCTCCTCCTCCAGCAAGGTGTGGATCGGCCTGCCGAGAAGCTCCACCATATCGTAGCCGGAAAGGCGGCACAGCGTATGGTTTACCCGCACGCAAATCCCATCGTCACGGACGACGGCCACCGCCATGGGCACCGCCTGAAGCAGCGTGTCCAGCAGTTCGAACCGGCCATAGACGGCACCGCCATATGCGACCAGGGACACGGGCTCGGCGGCCGGCTTGCGGCGAGGATGAATGTCGCTGTGGCCGGCGTTGCGGTTGGGCGGGAAGGTAACGGTGATGACGGTTCCTTCGTTGGGCGCCGTTTCGATCACCATCTCCCCGTCATGGAGTTCGACCAGCCGCTTGACGATCGCCAGCCCCAGCCCCGTCCCCTCGTGCCTGCGGTTGAGCGCGCCGTCGAGCTGACTGAACGGCTCCAGCGCCCTTGGCACATCTTCCGGGTTCATGCCGATGCCGGTATCGGTGACGGAGAACGCGATCGAGCCGTCGGCCTCCTCCCGGATGTCGAGCCGGACGACACCGCCGGCCTGGGTGAACTTGACCGAGTTCGACAGCAGGTTCAGCACGATCTGACGGATGCGGGTTTCGTCGCCGGATATCATGGGACCGGGCACCGGCGCCGCGCATTCCAGCTTGACGCCGCCGGCAGCGGCGGCCGCTTCCACCAGGGCAAGCTGGCTGCGCGCGACCGACGTCAGGTCGAGCATCGCTTCCCGCAGCGTCAACTGCCCGGCATCGGCGCGTGACAAGTCCAGGATATCACTGATGAGCGTCAGCAGATGCCGACCGCTGCCGACGATATCCTGGACGTATCCCTGGTACCGGGCACTGCCCAGCGGACCGAAAAGCTCGTCCCGCAGGATCTCGGCGAAGCCGATGATGGCATTCAGCGGCGTGCGCAGTTCATGGCTCATCATCGCCAGGAATTCGGACTTCGCGCGGCTCGCCAGTTCCGCCTGCTCCTTGGCGACCCGCAGGAGATTGCCCGTTTCGACCAAAGCCGTCACATCGGTGTGGGCGCCGACCATGCGGAGCGGCTGATGCTCGTCGTCGTAAACCGTAGCCCCTCGCGCCAGGATGTGGCGAATCGATCCGTCACGGTGCCTGTAGCGCACCGTCAGCTCATAGG
>Ga0190275_10002835_pt1 | contig 12324 bp, 11 predicted proteins | sample Popmic550T_FD_133745 | JGI IMG/M metagenome (GOLD analysis project Ga0190275, IMG submission 133745) | Populus adjacent soil microbial communities from riparian zone of Yellowstone River, Montana, USA - 550 T | ecosystem: Environmental > Terrestrial > Soil > Riparian zone > Trees stand | place... | reverse complement strand
TCAGCTCCGGGCGGGAGGCGCCGTAGTCGGCGAAGAGGGTCGCGATCCGGCGGGCGAGGGCGTACCGGCGTCCGGTCGGGGTGTCCTGCTTGGTGGTGAGGTGGTGGCGGAGCAGGGCGAACCGGTCGTCGGTGCCGGTCGCGATGTCGGCCAGGAGGTCGACCAGCGGCCAGACCGTACGAGCGGGGTGCCAGTCCTGGACGGACAGGGCGTGCTCGGGGCTGGTCGCGGCGACGGCCTGGTCGAGGATGTCGTTGGTGTGCGGGAAGGTGACGTTGGCGCAGACCCCGTCGGCGGCTGCCGGAGATGCGGCGCCGAGGTGATGGGACAGCTGCTGGGCCAGCCAGCGTTCGATGCCCTGGGTGGGGACGGCGATCAGGTCGGGGGTCAACGGGTCGTCGGGCGCCTGCGCCAGGACGGCGGCGAGTCCGGCGACGAGGGCATGGCCGGACTCCGCGCGGTGCACGTACATCCGCGCCATCGTCCCGCTCGTCACAACCCGCTCTCGTTGCCGTTGCGCCGGAAGTCCGGCCCGGACGGAGTCTCCCAGCCGGGTCGGACGGTCTCAACGGAGCCGTGATCGAGGCCGCGAGCGGTCGACGGCTACTAGCAGCTCCATCGCAAAATGGCGGCTGGGCGAGGATGTCCATACTGGTACGGTTTGTTGTACTGATTGGAGGCGGTCATGGCCATCACGGCATCCGAAGCGCGTAAGCGGCTATTCCCGCTTATCGAGCAGGTCAACGACGACCGGGCTCCGATCGAGATCACCTCGAAGCGCGGTAACGCAGTCCTGATGTCGGTGGACGACTACGAGGCGTGGCAAGAAACGGCTTATCTGTTCCGTTCGCCGGCCAACGCGCGCCGGTTGCTCGACGCAGTGGAGGCACTGGAGCGCGGCGATGGCCGGGAGTACGAACTCGACCGCGAATGAGGCTGGTCTTCGCGCCGCAGGCATGGGAGGACTACCAGCATTGGCAAGTCACCGACCGGGCGATCGTCAAGCGGGTCAACCGCCTCGTCGACGACATGCTGCGCGACCCGTTCAGTGGGATCGGCAAGCCGGAGGCGTTGAAGTACGGAATCGCTGGCGCGTGGTCGAGGCGGATCACAGACGAGCATCGTCTCGTTTACCGCGTGCAAGGTGACGACCTCCTGCTGATCCAGGCGCGTTACCACTACACGAAGTGACCAGCCGTACGGCTTCTCCCGCGGCGGACGTCTGCGCCCGGCCGGTTCCTGGAGTGCGGGATCAGCCGGTCATCCAGCTCCGGAGACGGGCCCGCATGGATCGATGCGGAGTCGGGTTCACTGACTCCTCCCTCGGTCGCTCTGCCGCCCGCCGGTAAACGCTCTGAGCCATGTCATACCGAGGCGCACTGCTTACCAAGAGATAAATCCCCGCAAGAATCAGGAAGATCGGGAGCGCATTGGCCCAGTAGTCGCTCGTCAGCAGGGGGATGGCCCCGCTCCCGGACATGGCGGAAGCGGATGGCCCCAGCTCCGGCAGCCGGACCCCAAGCCATGCCCCGCCAACTGTGATCGCGACCTGGCCAACTCCCCGCCGGATCATTGATCGCTCACGGCATAGTCGGGCGTAGATGGCAGATATCTTCGGAGCCATCGGCTCGGCTTCCTCGGCATACGGACGTGGCCACCGTCTGTCACGAAAGGGCCATTCCGGGACGTCAGGTAACTCATCAGCCGTTGCGAGGATCAGTGGCAGCTGTCGATGACTCCACCAGTGCCGGATGTTGCGCTGGCATGCCCACAACGACGCGAGCGCTGCGCATGCGATGACGAAGGTCACGAGATTGTCGGTCATAGAAGGTTCACGTCCGGATCACGGCTCGGAATGGGCCGGCGGAATAGACTTCCAGTTACGACGTTGAGCATGACCACGAGTGCCCAGAGACTCCAGAACAACGTGAACAACAGCCGTGGCCAACCACCTGCGAGACCGAATCGACCCAGGACAGCGCAGATGCAGGATGCACTGAGCAGTGCCCACATCGCGGCTCTGGCAAGAGCCTTGCCCGGCTCGTTCAACGCTGGTGAGTCGCGGCGCGGATGGCCGAGCTTCGCAGCTATGGCTGCTGTCGAGGCGGCCACCGGGCGCGTCCAGGTCACGTATCTGTCCTCCTCCCGGCTCGCTCCGATTAGCCAAGCCCTGCCCGGACGGTAGGACTGACCTCCGACATCGCGATCTGAACTGAAGGGAGCGGCCCTCGCCCGCGGCGAGACTCGTGAGTGATTCCATGTCGAGAAGGGTTCAGCGGCTCCGCTTCATAGGGGAAGGGCACGACAGGCGCGTAGACCAGGCCGCGATTAGGCTCGGCCGGTGGACGGAGACGAGGCCCTCTCGATCCTGGTGGGCGGTCACCTGGACACGGTCAGCTTCGTGATGAACTACGTCGAGTTCCGAATTGGCTACAACATCCTCCGCGCCCACACGGCCCCGCGTGTGGAGCTTCATGACGGCACGACGGCGGTGTTCCCCGCGCCTGGTTCACGTGATGCCCTCTGCCGCCTGATCGACTCCGACGTGGTCAGTGCGCATGAAGCCGCCGAAGGCACGCGCCTCGAGATTCGAACGAGCAAGAACGATCTCGTCCTCATCGATGGCAGCGGCTATCGGTATCCCGAATTCGCGCAACTGGTGCCCGCGGATGAGCGCGGGAAGCTGCTCGTCTCGAAGATGTACATCTGGTGATTCGCGCGCTGGACGAGGTGCAGATCATCAGCTGTGTCGTAACGGCCGTCAGGCAGATGTGGTTGGCGGGATAACTGAGCGCTCAACCGCAAATTCCGAGAAAGGTTGAGACGTTTCTGTAATGGGACGGCGACCCTGCGTAGCGTTCGAAGCTTCATTAGCCGTGCACCAAGAAGGGATCTATGCGCTCCGTCCTGTCCCGATTCCTCGCAACATCCATCGTGGCTGCGGCCACCGGGGCAGGTTTGGTGGCTATCGCCGCGCCAGCCCACGCCGACAGCGTGCCGGCCTCCGAGATGCTGAACAGCCTCGATGTGGCCACCGAAAAGAACAGCCCCGCCTACGGCCGAGACCTGTTCAAGCTCTGGGTCGACGCTGACGGCGACGGGTGTGACGCCCGCGCCGAGGTCTTGATCGCCGAATCGGCAACCGACGTGACCTACTCCAGCGGATGCACCGTGGCCGGCGGATCGTGGACGTCCTACTACGACAATGTGGTCTGGACCGTGGCCGGCGACGTGGACATCGATCACCTCGTCCCGCTGCAAGAGGTCTGGCAATCCGGCGCGACCACGTGGACCGCGGAACGGCGCGAGGCCTACGCCAACGATCTGGGATTCGAAGGGACCCTGGTGGCGGTCACCGACAACTTGAACTCGTCCAAGGGCTCGAAGGATTACGCCGAGTGGGTGCCGCCGGAAGCCGATGCCCAGTGCCGGTACGCGTATGAGTGGATCCAGGTGAAGACCCGGTGGGATCTGGCCGTGGATTCAGCTGAGAAGGGTGCGCTGGCGACTCAGGTGGAGGCTTGCGGGGATGATGGGATTGGGGTGCCGCCGGGGGGTGGTGGAAGTACGGCTGCGGCTAGCGCTGGTCTGACTGGCAGCGGTCTGATCGGTCGCCATTCAGTTGCTGATGGGGAGTGGCTCAACTCGGTCTAGCGGAGGTCTCGCTAGCCAGCGGCCCCCAGGCGAGCTAGCCGTTTTCGAGCCGCTCAGAGGCGCCCTGCACGTACGCCAAGTACCCGCTGGCTTGCCTATGCCCGTGGGCAGGGCCCTGGAGAGGCGCCGGTTGCCGGGCGCTCTCCGAGGCCGAGTAGAGCGCGGTACGGAGCGCATCGACACTCGGGCAGGCGGTGATGCGGTCTCGGGCCGCACAGGCTGAACGGTTCGGGGAGAGCGACCCGTGGGATGTCCTGATTCGTCGTGAGGTCATGACGCAGCAGCGCGAGCCGCTCGTCGTTGGTAGGGGTGAACGTCGTGTCGATGGCGACGAGCTGCCAGATGGTCTTGGACGGCTGCCGCCTCATCGAGGATGCGGTTGGGGATGCGGAAACACCACGTTTGCGTAGCCACTATTTTTCCCGTTGGCTCCGCTCCGAACCTGTGGCCAGTCGGTGCGCCAGGCACCGCTCGATGCCTCGGGTGGAAACGGCGCTGATCTCCGCGGTAAACGGGTCGGCGAGCGGTGGCGAGGAGATCCGCCGGAGCGGCGACGAGCATGCCGGCGTCCAGGGAGCGATGGATGTGAGAAGTGCCTCTCAACGGCTCACCGCTCCTCAGGTCGTGAATCACTAGAGGACGGGTTGTTCGATGGCTGCCGCTATCTGACCTTCCGCGGCAACCTGATGGTCACTCACTCAATCCAGGCACTCTGAGAGCGCAACTGTGGGCTCAGGCCGGTGCGGAGAAGGAACATGCAAAGCCCTTCTGACCGCGTCGCGTGCGGCACACTGCCCTAATGGATAGTGCAAGGGACAGGCACAACCCCGTCTCGGGGGAGGGCGACTGGCCAGTCGCGCCAAGCGCATCGGCTTCCCGAGCCCCTAGGCGGCCGACGTCTTTGACGTGCTCGAACTGTGATGCCGTCTACACACGTGGCGTTCAGTTGTCACCGTACTGCGGGACGCGGTGCCGCTCCGCGGCTGATGCTGTTCGATACGGCCGCCGGCTCCGGCTCAAGTACGGCGACAGTCCACCCGAGGACCGGTCCGACGCACTGAGGATCCGGATTGCGCACGCACTAGGAGCTGGTTACCGCGCTGGAGCTCGCACGCTGAGTCGCGAACGGCGAGCCGAGGTGATCGCGCGAGACAACGGGCTATGCGTGGTCTGTGATGTGGCTGGCCAGGAGATCGACCACATAGACGGCGACAGCGACGCATTAAGCAACCTTCGATACCTCTGCAAGCGGTGTCATCGCGACGTCACTGACCGGCATCTACGGCCAATCGTCGACAACGCCATGATGTTGGACGCCGCGAACCTCCGCTCGCGGATTGCATCAGCCGCCGCCCTCCGTGCCTGCGATCACGAGGACTGGTCAGAGACTTGGCGTGCCTGGGCTCTTGACCATGCGACGACGACAGGCCTTGGCTCCCGATAGGCGCCGCCGACCGAAAACCGGGCCACCCTGGTTGGTCATGTCAGTCCTGCTCGTTGGCGGCGGTGCGGCCGAGTAGCCGGCACGCGTTTCAGCATTTCGTCGGCGCGTCCCCGTACACCTCCGAGATCGGGAACCGCCCTCTTGAGTCGCCAAGTTTTGCCGACGCCGCAACGGCCAGGTCGACGCCAGCGACGTCGGCCAGTCGGAGCAAGTAGATCAAGACGTCCGACATCTCCTCAGCCATCCGCTGCCGAAGTGGTTCCCGCGCGATCCGCTCGGCGGCCTCGTTGGCGGGAAGCCACTGCAACAGTTCGGCCAGTTCGCCCACCTCGCCGACAAGAGCCAGCGCCAGCGACTTGGGGTCGTGGAACTGCGTCCAGTCGCGTTCCTCGCTGAATGCGCGGATATGTGCCGTGAGGTCAGCGAGGTCCGACATGTAACAAGTATCGCTGCGATGGAGCTAGCAACCGTATTAGTGTCCACCTCACGCGGCCCGACGGACTTCCGAACCCAGGACATGCCCCCACCCGCACGATTGCTGTCGTGCGTCCGGGGGACATCCAGTGCCGCTACTTCGAGTGTCGGGTCGAGGTCTGGCCGACCTCTCAGCGGCTGGCGGCCTCTCCACGGCACTCTCCAAGCAGATGCTCTTTCAGATGAGCCAAAACGCCTCCCCAGCGGAAGCGCGTTCCTGGGATGCCAGCCTGGGTGTCTTGGCCGCGGATCTGATGGACGCGGGATTGCAGGACGTCGAGGTGCTCGTCGAGCACCCTCTGCCGTTGACCAGCAAGCGGGTGGACGCGATCCTCGCTGGCAAGCATCCGAGGACCGGCCAGGGCTCGTACGTCCTCATTGAGCTGAAGCAGTGGAGCTCGGTTCAGCCCTACGACGGGGACGGCGAACTCGTGGCGGTGGACGGCTACCACGGTCATCCGAGCCTGCATCCTGTCGCGCAGGTCCGCGGCTACGGTGAGTACCTCTCGGACTTCACTCGGGTCTTCCACGACCGACCGGACTCGCTCGCGGGTGCTGCGTACCTGCACAACGCCGTCGACAACCAGGTTGCGTCCCTCTTCGACTATCCGCGGGACCAGCTAGGTCAGCTGTTCACCGGCCAGCAGCGCGGACAGTTCCTTGAGTTCTTGCAGAGTCGGTTGGCACCTGAGCCCGGTGCACCGTACGCGGACCAGTTCCTCAACTCCGGCATTGCACCGAGCAAGGAGCTCCTTGCCGTCGCGGCCGACGAGATCAGGGTGCGCGAGCAGTTCGTGCTGCTCGATGAGCAGAGGATCGCCTTCGACATCGTGCTGCACGAGGTGGAGAAGGCGCGCGGCGGTGATCACAAGGCCGTCGTGATCGTGTCGGGCGGACCCGGCAGCGGGAAGAGCGTCATCGCCCTGTCCTTGCTCGGCGAGTTGAGCCGGCGCGGGCGAACGGCCGTACACGCCACTGGCTCCCGTTCGTTCACCCACACGCTTCGCAAAGTCGCCGGTGACCGGGCTCCGAGGGTGCGGTCGCTGTTCAAGTACTTCAACTCGTTCATCGACGCCGAACGAAATGGCTTGGACGTCCTCATCGCCGATGAAGCCCACCGGGTACGTGAGACCTCGGCTGATCGCTGGACGAAGGCGTCGCTGCGCACAGGGAAAGCGCAGATCGACGAACTCATCGACGCCGCACGGGTGCCGGTGTTCCTGCTGGACGAGCACCAGGTCGTACGACCGGGTGAGCTGGGCAACGTCAACGACATCGAGAAGGCTGCCCGGGCGCGTGGGCTTGACGTGCATACCGTCAACCTCAACGCGCAGTTCCGGTGCGGGGGCAGCGACAGCTATCTCGAATGGGTGGAGCGCCTCCTCGGGCTTCGCATAGGTGGACCGACACGCTGGCACGGCGATCCGCGCTTTACCGTCGCGGTGGCCGAGACGCCCTCCGCACTCGAGGCGACTCTGGCGGCCAAGCTCGCCGAGCATCGTGGCGCGCGGATGGCCGCGGGCTACTGCTGGCCGTGGAGCGATCCACGAACGGACGGATCGCTCGTACCCGACGTTTCGATTGGCGACTGGTCGCGCCCCTGGAACCTCAAAGGCGATCGGGCATCGGGCGGCGCTCCGCCGGCGGCGTTGTGGGCCAGCGATCCGACGGGTTTCGGTCAGGTCGGCTGCGTCTATACCGCCCAGGGATTCGAGTACGACTGGAACGGCGTGATCATCGGCCCTGACCTCGTGTGGCGAGGGGATGGCTGGGTGACGGTCCGCGCCGCCAACAAGGATCCAGACTTCCGCAACCGTACGAAGGTCGACGATTTGGAGTTCGGGCGGCTGGTACGGAATGTCTACAAGGTGCTGCTGACCCGGGGTTTGAGCGGCACGATCATCTACGCCACGGATGAGGAGACTCGGGACAAGCTGCGGGAGTTGGTGGGGTAGCGCGCGGAAGAGAAGCCCATTAGAAGGCGAAGGCCAGCGACGCGCTAAGTCAGCCTGCAATGGTGGCGGCCATGCCCCACTTGCAGCCGGAGCGGCACACGCTCTAAGCCGAGCGCGTTTGGGAATGGGTCCTCGGCTCGTAAGGTCATCTGCGCCGTTGGCTCGCCTGTGTGGCAAGTGAAAGAGCTGACTTGTTTCCTGAGCGGGTCACGCAACCGCGGCCGCGAATGCCGTGTAGAGGTCGGCGGGCAGGCGATGGTGAAGTCGCCAGGTAAAGGCAATCGGCCGTTCGCCTGTGTGGCTCACGTAGGTCGCGGGCCCGAGGCACCACAGCCCGCGGTCTGCAGTGCTCAGCCGCGCGAAGAGAACAACCCTGGTGCCGAGCGCCTCATGATTGATGTAGCGCTGACCCGTGGCGCTAGCGACCGAGGTGGACGACTGGCTCTCCCAGTGGATGAGCTCCGGGGTGATCGCATAGTCGCGATAGCGGGTCGTGGGCGAGAAGCCCTTCGAGCTCTTGTCCAGCGTGAAGGCGAACAGGTCGGTGCGCGCAGACTCCTCGTACCGAACGCCTTCACGCCAGTCCGGCGGCCTGGCTCCAGAACCGGCCCCGTAGGCGGCCAGAATCTCGATGCGCGTGTACCGAGCGTGCAAGTGCAGCGGCACGTCGGGCTCATCGAGCCGAACATCGAGGTGCGTGATGCTGCCCCGAAGGAGCCCCACGACTTCGAGAGCTTCGGCGCGGACCTGTGGATGCGCCCACAAGTCGTCCAGCGCGGTCGCGTACGGAACCTTCGCCGATTTGGTGGTGAGCGAGGCGACAAGCATCCTCAAGAGCCGCGCTTCCCGCTCAGGGATCTCGCGCACGTCGCGTGGTGCGGGCGCGGCTAGGAAACGCTCGTACGTGGAAAGCCGTTCGATGTCGTCAACGTGCAGCAGCCGTCCGATGGCGCGCAGCATCCCGTCCTCATCAGGACCAGCCTCGAGGGTGGGTAGTCCGACCGCACGCCGCATCACCGTCCACGAGCGGTTGTTCTCGTAGACGTCCTCAAGTTCGAGCCCAGTTTCGTGCAGGAACGTGCCGAGATCCACGTCTCCCAGCTGACCCAACTCACGACATTTCTCCGCCCATCTGGTGGGCAGGGCATGCTGGATGCTTCTCAGCACCTCCTCCTGGGCAACCCGATCCAGCTCCATATGACATCCGGAGGGCAGGAACGGAAAGCCACTCGCCACGGCGTCTTCTACGTTCCTCCGCGATCCGCCGAGCAGGGCCCGGAACTTTCGGTCGTAGCGGAACTCCGTGCGGTGTCTGCCCACGAAGTCCAAGACCGTGCAGGCAGCCTTGCCCGCAGTACGACGAAGGCCTCGCCCCAGCTGCTGCAGGAACAAGGTTCCGCTCTCGGTCGGACGCAACAGCAGCAACGTGTCCACCGATGGAACGTCGACTCCCTCGTTGAAGAGATCCACCGTGAAGACCACCGCGATAATCCCGCGCTGAAGGTCACGCAAAGCGTTTGCCCGAAGGTCCGCGGGGGTCTCTCCCCAGATAGCGACCGACGGCAGGCCGGCAGCCGAGAAGCGTTCGGCCATGAAGCGAGCATGTTTGACGCTGACACAGAAGCCCAGCGCCCGCATGGTGAGCGGGTCAGAGACCGTACGACGTACCTGCTCGATCACTCGATTGGCCACAAGCTTGTCAGCCGTCAGGACTGTGGTCAGTTCGTCGATGTCATACCCACGGCCGCGGCGCCAGCCGACCTCGCGCAGATCTGTGCCGTCGTGAATGCCGTAGTAGGAGAACGGTGCGAGGTAGTTCTGGTCAATCGCATCCCAGAGGCGAAGCTCGGCTGCGATTCGGCCCCCGAAGTAGCCAAGAACGTCGACGCCGTCAGAGCGCTCTGGTGTAGCGGTCAACCCCAGGAGCTCTCGCGGCTGGAGATGCTGCAGGAGGGCGTCGTACGACGGTGCCGCGGTGTGATGGAACTCGTCGATGATGACGACGTCGAAGTGGTGCGGGTCTATCTCCGCGATCCCGCGCGCGTTGAGCGATTGGATCGAGGCAAAGACGTGATCAAACCGAGTCGGACGCTGCCCACGTACCCACATCTCACCGAAGCTGGCGTCACGCAACGCGTGAGCGAAGGTACGTCGGCTCTGGTCGAGGATCTCGTGCCGATGGGCGACGAAGAGCAGGCGGTCGCGCGGCAGCTCGCTACGAAGGTTCGCGTAGTCCACGGCGGCCATGACGGTCTTTCCCGTTCCGGTCGCCGCGACGAGCAGATTGTGGTGGTGTCCGAGTTGACGCGACACCTGGATCTCCTCGAGCAACCGTTCCTGGAAAGGCTTCAGCTGAATCTCAAGGGGGCTGAGCAGGAGACCAGCGTTTTCGGTTGTCGCTGTGCGCGTGCGTTCGACGAACTGCGCACTCTCGTACGGGATGAAGTCCGCACTTGCCCAATAGCTCTCGAAGACCGCCGAGATCTTGGAGATGACATCGGGGTTACGCGCCTCAGCGACACGGACGTTCCACTCCATCCCGGTCACTTGGGCCATCTGGGTCAGGTTCGACGAGCCCACGAACCCAGTGGAGTAGCCACCATGGCGATGGAAGATCCAGGCCTTCGCGTGGAGACGAGTCGAGCCCGTGTCGTACGACACCTTGATCTGCGCGCCGATGCTTTGCAGCTTCTCCAACGCACGATGCTCGGTGGTCCCGGTGTAGATCGTCGTCAGGATGCGTAGCCGCTTCCCTTGTCGGACATGCTGTTCCAGAGCGTCGAAGAGCGGCCGAACACCCGACCATCGAACGAAAGCCATGACGACGTCGATGCTGTGCGCCGAGTCGATCTCAGCGCGAAGCTCACGGCCGACGTTGGGCTCGCCGGGGGCATTCGTGAGGATCGTGGTGTCGAGCAGCGGGGTGAGCGGGCGTTCGAACCGTCGAGGCGTTCCATCTGGAAGCCGGGCGAGAATCGCGTGAAGGAGGCGAGCCGGGTCTTCCGGGACATCGTCGTCGAGACCGAGACGTGTGCTGCTAAGTCCTCTCAGATGGCCCAGGACGGACTCGGCTAGTGCCACCGCCCGAGCTGCCCGGTCCGCTTCGGGTGCTGCCTCGATCTCCTTGGCTAGGAGCCGCGCGATGTGTTGCGAGACTCGGTCGGCCGCCTCGGCGTTACGGAGGTCCGCAACCTCAGTGAACAGTGCCTGCGATTCCAGACCGGCGATAGTCCTGGCGAGCCGGCGCGTGACGAGGTCTTCCCGCAGCCCCGCTTCAAGCTCCCCGTTCACACCGGCAGTCTGGCCCAAGATCGCGACGGTGTCGTCTGACGACAACACAGCAGTCCTATGTCGGATCGTCCTGCCCTATGGCGTAGGTCCACAGCGCGACGTCTAGGAGACGCAACGGAATGGAATCCAGAACGACGTTGCTTTCGTCTAGATCGGTGGCATTCACCGCTGCCTGAATGGCCGACGTCACTTCTGGCTGGCGGAGAAGATGCCTGAAGGCCTGCCAGTCGACCTCGTAGTTGGAACCAAGGCCCAAGTACTTACAAATTACCCTGTCACGAACAGGAAACAGTTGCGGCCTTTTCCGCGCGCAAAGTTTGCTGGCCGTCACCCACGCGTTGGAACGGGCGGCCTTTACCGGGGCTAGAACCTTCTTCACGTCGAGGTGCAAGCCAGCCATCGCGAGCAAGGTTTGCTCGTTCGCTGTCTGCAGGGTTGCGTTCGATGGCAAGTGATATTCCGCCAGGCGCCTGCGAAGGGTGGCTGCGGGTTCCGTCTCGCCAAGAATCCTTCTGGCAGCCTGCGGGCCTACCTCTACGCTCAAGAGACTGACGGCGAATAGGTCGGCCGCGGTGAACGCCGACGCTTCGTTTGGCGCGACGTCGAGGAAGCTTGCGCCCGCATAGTTTCCTAAGACCGCGTAGTACGCCGCGAATCGTTCCTGTACGGGTGTGGGTCCAGACGTCTGCAGCGCACGCAGAGCGAGCTCGACCGTCCGCTCCAATACATCCGTGGAGGCTGGTTCCCAGCCAGGGGGAAGTTTGTCTAGGTTGACCATCGGTTCCCCATTTCGACTTGACGTGCGCACAGCTGGCAGCGCGATCCGCTCCTGAGTAGCGCCCAGGTCACTCCGTCAGGCTAAGCCTTACGTGAGTCCCCATTCCAATGGAATCGAGTCGGAAGGCCCGCTCTGCGGAGCCACGACGGTAAACGTTTAGACGTCGGTCCTCGTGAGGAGCTTGACGGATCTCGAGCTGTACGTCACCAACATCGCCGAAGACGGCGCAGGGCCCAATGCGATTGCCAGGCAGAGGCGAAGTCAGGACCAGATTCGACACGGGCGACGAGGACGGTGGTTCGGTGCTTCCATCGCGCGGATTCGCGGAGAGATCGGGCACTCGTCAGCCGAGCTTCCGCCGTCGCCGGCCAGTCGTGCGGTAGCCACATCTCGTCGACAGTGTCAAAGATGTCCACGGTATGCGGCGGCTGCCCGTCGCTCCCGGCACCCCACGGACTTTCAGGGCACCAGCGCGGAAGTGGTTCCCACGATGCAATCCTCAGTCGAGCGCGCACGGCTTCCTCCGAGCCCGTCGCCACCGCCAGACCCAGGACACGGTCACGGAGCAGTCGGGTACTCACGTGCCCGTTAGCCAGCAGTACTTCGCTGGTGCGGCTCGCGGCCACCGCGAGTTGTGTGGCGAGCAGCGTCGCCCCCGAACGCGATTGTCCGGCGATCGTCCAGACCTCACCAGGGCGTAAGCCGCCACCGCAGACTTCATTGAGCTG
>Ga0190275_10002834_pt1 | contig 12324 bp, 10 predicted proteins | sample Popmic550T_FD_133745 | JGI IMG/M metagenome (GOLD analysis project Ga0190275, IMG submission 133745) | Populus adjacent soil microbial communities from riparian zone of Yellowstone River, Montana, USA - 550 T | ecosystem: Environmental > Terrestrial > Soil > Riparian zone > Trees stand | place... | reverse complement strand
GATGGGCACGGCTCCGGGCTGGTTCGTGCGGCACGGTGAGAAGCGCATCGTCATCATGCCGGGTGTCCCGCGCGAGATGTTCCGGATGTGGCGCGAACAGGCGGTCCCGCGCATTCTGGCCGGATCGGCCGGTCGCGCGATCGTATCGCAAACGCTGAAGACGATCGGCATTGGCGAATCGGCGGTCGAAAAGGAGATCCATGACATTATTCGCCGCGGCCATCCGGCGGTAGCAACCTATGCGAAGGATGACGGAGTCCACATCCGGATCACGGCCATCACCGACGATCCCGAAAGCGCCAGCCAGGCTGTCGAGCAGGCCGAGCAGGCGATTCGGGCCATCGTCGGCAGCCACGTCTACGGCTACCTCGAAGATCCGATCGCAACCGTGATTCTGCGCGCCGTGGCCGTGTCAGGAGGTACGATCGCGGTATGGGAGGCCGGCAACGCCGGACACCTCGGCGTGCTGTTAGAAGAGAGCGACCTGGGCGACAGCGTCGTCGTCGACGCGCGAACGACATCGTTTGGAGTGGCAATCAACGAAACAGGCTCCGCCGACGATCCCGAAGCAGTCGCGATCGCCTGCGCGACGCTGGCGGCCCAACGCACCGGCGCGACCCACGGAGTGTCTGTGGTGGTCCGGCTCTCGCCGGGAGAGGTTCCCGACCGTGCGACCGGCGAGGTCGTCGTCGCACTGACGATCGACGGTCAACCGAAGGTCAGGCGCAATACGATCAGCGCAATTCCGCAGGAGATCCGGCGGCGGGCGACACTTCTGGCGGTTGACTTCCTGTGGACGTCGCTGCGGGACGAAACAACACCCCGTCCGGGCTGACCCGCCGCCAGGTCGTTCGCCATCCCAGCCGGCCGAACTGCCTCCAACGCCAGAAGAGCCCCACCGGGTACCCCGCCATCTTGGCAATATCTCCGACCGCCCGCAACCCGACCGCGAGCGGGATGGTCGCCAGCGTATCGCATCTCGACGTGCCAGAACGCCTGTCTCGAATCCAGAGCCGGTTGATTGGCCCCGCAACGTAGGCGCTGCCGCAGACCGCTGTCAACAGCATCTCGGGCGTACGCCGTCGCCAAAGGACTCCAACAAGTGCCGCGTACGTCGCGTAGCGCAGGGCGTGTCGCCGCGCGAATAGCCCGGCCTTACTGTCACCGCGAGCGTACCGGGCGTACTGCACCGCGAACAAGCGGAGCGAACCACGAACGGCAAACGTTACCGTGGCCTCTGGCACGAACCGAAAGCGCGCTCCGGCTCGCGCCATCGACAGATCCCAGACTAGATCTTCGCAGTAGTCCAGCCATTCCGGGTACCGCACCCCGGATTCAAACCACTCGCGGCGGAACGCCATGGAGCGACTCGACGGCAGGAACGTATCTCCGTCGATGTCAGAAGCGTCGGGCAGCGTCGTCGCTGCCAGCGCCCGCTCCCAGCGAGACGAGAGGCGCGGGACGAAGAAGCCAGATGCCACATCGGCGTCTCCGGCCATCAATGGAGCAGTCAGCCGTTCCAACCACTGGCGGTCGGCGCGCGTGCCTGCGTCGGTGACCGCAACGATCTGTCCTATTGCGCTTTCGATCGCGAGATTGCGCCCCTGTGAGATGTTTGCGCCCGGTCGCACGATGACGACGATCGGTACATCCGATGAGCCAGCCCAATGTTCGATCTCTTGAACGGTGCCGTCGGTCGAACCGCCATCAACGATCACTATCTCGACCGCCGATAGCGTCTGGCCCAACAGCGAGTCGAGCCATCCGGCGACGTTCGTCGCTTCGTCGAACACGGTCGCGATGACCGAAATTGAGGGCTGAGCTACCACAGTCGGCCCCGCTCGCGTTCCCATGCAATCAGAAGCGCGTTCTGGCGCTCATGCATGGCAGCGCGCAGTTCCTCGCTAGTGTCATCGTACCCACACAGATGCAGTAAGCCGTGGAGGGCCAGAAACGCAACCTCTCGCTGCGGCGAGTGACCGGCTTCGACAGATTGCCTGGTAGCCGTTTCAACCGAGACCACGACATCACCAAGATAGACATCGCCAGCGCCAGGAGCCTCGCCTGACGGAAAGGTGATGACATCAGTCGGCGTAGGGTCGGCGAAAAAACGTCCGTGGAGTTCGGCGATTGTGTCGTCGGCGCAGATTCGCAGCGTCATCTGCCACCGACTGTCGCTCAGAGTTGGCTCCGAATCTGCCGCAAATTCCAACAGGGTGGCAAGCGTTCCCGGATCGTCGGCCTTGACGCCAGCATCAACGACCACGTCACAGTGCAGCGGCATGGCTCAGTTGGCTGCTGACGCGGCCGGCGTCGCTGGTGCGGCCGGAGCCGACTTGACCGGCATCGACGGATACTCGACGCGTGGATGATAGATCCCTTCGAGGATCTGGACGAACGTCCGTCGAATTAACTCGATCTCGCGCAGTGTCAGGTCGCATTCGTTGAGTTGGCCGTCTTCCAGCCGCTCGGAAATGATCCGATCGACGATGCTTGTCAGCGTCTCGGTTCCTTCGCGGTCGGTGTCCTTTGCACTGGCCAGCCGTCCACCAACGGCTGCGGCCCGGACCGTTGCCTCGATCGAATCAGCCAACATGACGACGCCGGCCTCTTTCGACTGTGGCTTCGGGCCTGGATAGCGGAACTCATCCTCGGTGACGTCTTCCCCGGCCTCAACCGACTTGACGTAGAAGTAGCGGATCAACGACGTTCCGTGGTGCTGCAGGATGATGTCGATCATCGGCTGCGGCAAGCGCGCCTTCTTCGCTAGCCGCGCCCCATCAACGACGTGATCGATGATCACCCTGGCGCTCACCCGCGCGTCAAGCAGGTCATGCGGGTTCTCCAGGTTAGCCTGGTTCTCGATGAAGAACGTCGGCCGGACGATCTTTCCGATGTCGTGATAAAGCACCGCCACACGCGCAAAGAGCGGATCACCACCGACGATCTCGACGCCGCTCTCGGCGAGATTACTGACCACGATCGAATGGTGATACGTTCCCGGCGCCTCACGCGCCAGCCGATACAGTAGCGGTTGATTTGGATGCGCAAGCTCCAGAAGTTGCAAATGGGTCGTGATCCCAAAGATCGAACCGAGCAAGCTGAATGAAAGGAACGTCAATGACGCCGACAGCGCGCCATTGACGATGGCCTCGACCAGCAACTCGGCGCCCGCCCCGGACTCCAGGCTGTCGCTGGCAGCCGCGAAGCAGATCGATGTGGCGAAGGTTGTCACTCCAACTGCCAGCCCGGCCCAGACGAACGTGATCGTCCGGTCCGCACGCCAGATCACGAATGATCCTGCCGTGGCTGCCAGGAAGTACACGATCACCATCTCGAACGACAGGTCGGAGATCACTCCGAGGTAGAGCGCCAGGAGCGCCGAAACAGCAACCGCAATCTGAAAGTCAATCAACACCGCGAGGAGCATCGCAGACGCGGCCACCGGAAACATGTACTGAATCTGGTCGTGTGGAAGAATGATCCGCCCCATCAGGATCGGGCCGAGGACGACGATCGTGATCAGCAACAGCTGTCGCCCTTGCCAGATCGGACGGTGGAAACGGTAGAGGTAGATGACCAGCACCAGACTCAAGATCACCATCAGTCCGGCCTTGCCAAGCCGGGTCGACATCTCCTGCCCCTGCGTCAGCAGTCCAAGCTGCTCCAGCTTCTCGATGTCGTAAACCGTCACGATGTCACCATCGCGGATAATCGCCTGCCCAGACAGTAACTGGACGGTTACCGGTTCGACTGCGTCGGCCGCGGCCTCCCGGTTGCGCAGCGTCTGCTGCTCGTCGACAAACACGTTTGCGCGGATGAATGGCCTGGCGATCGAAGCCGACAGCGATTGCTCATCGGACGAGAGCAGCGCCGACACGCGCTGCGAGAGTTCTTCCTTGGTCCGGGCGACATCTTCGGGCTTGAGGCGGTTGGCAAGCGTCACGTCGACCAGCCGGCGCGATTCCGCCCGGACCCGTTCCCAGGCCGTGTCCGAGAGTCCGAGCAGTTCCCTCGCGTCGTCGTCAGAAAGTCCGTCGAGGAGATCACCGATTGCGACGACCTTGGCCTGGTCCGACATCCGCTGGTCGGCGCGCAACTCCTCGATCCGGCCAAGGAACGAATCGATCGCGGACACCTGCTCGGGCCGGACGCCTTCGTCATCTACCAAAGCGACGTTCGCCGGATCGTCGTAGGCAGCCTTGCGCTTCTCCTGTGTCCGGAGTTCACTCTCGAACGTGACCGTCTCAGGAGACTTGATCGTCTCGTCGGCGGCGTCGCCTTCCTGTACGACGATCTCGCCAGTCCCCCAGTCCACCGCGACGCTGGCCACGCTCAAGACGATCAAGGCAACGGTAAACAGCACCAGTCGAGCGACCGCATTCAGTGGCAGGTCGCCGGACAAAAAGCCGCGACCGGTCAACCGGTCGAAGTGGCTCGGCTGGGGCGTAAGCCCAGAGCCTGGTGCGCTCTGTCGATCGTCGCTCATGTTCGGCATACCCGTCATGTGCCGCCGGTCGTCCGCAGCCGATCGTTCAGGATGCTGCGGAGGTCGATGATCGGCGGGCCAGTTCCTCTTTCGCCAACTCGCTCAACGTCCGTCCCTCGGCTCGTCCTGCTACAGCTTCAACCAGCGCCGGCATCAAACGTGACATGTCCTTCGCGGTCGAGACATTGAGTTCGTCGGCGGTCTTACGGACCAGTTCCACCAACTCATCGTGACTGAGTTGAGCAGGTAGGTACTCGAGGAGTATCGCGACCTGAGCTTCCTCTTCGGCGGCCAACTCTTCGCGCCCGCCCTTTCGGAACAGGTCGATCGAGTCGCGACGTTGCTTCACCTGGGTTCGGATGATGCTCTCGACTTCGGCATCGTCGAGATCGCCGCGCTTCTCGATTGCGGCGTTGGTGACCGCCGCCTTGAGATAGCGAATGACATCGCGCCGGCGGTTGTCGCCAGAGCGCATCGCCGACTTCATTTCTTCATTGAGACGTTCACTCAGAGACAATAGTTCCGACCCCTCGTTAGCGGGCACTTCGACAATGGCCCCCAACCATTGTACGCGTGCGAAAGGCTGTCGGTTCCGGCTATCTAAGCACACGCACCGTCGTAGTTCAACGCCGGAACGGTCGGTCTGCTGCGTACGTGCGCGGAAATCCAACTACCCCATGGCACCGAGTTGGCGACCACCTAGCACATGCAAGTGCAGATGGTCGACGGTTTGGCCCGCCCAGTCTCCCGTGTTGGTGGTGACACGGTAGCCGTCTGAGCCCAGGCCTTCCTGCGTCGCGATCGACCGCGCGGCCAGTAGCAACGCGCCGGCAATCTCGGTATCGTCGTCGTTCAAATCGCTCACTGACGTAATGTGCTCACGCGGAACGATCAGCACATGCGTTGGGGCGACCGGCTGGATATCGCGGAACGCGACAATTAGTTCGTTCTCGTAGACACGCTCTCCGGGTATTTCTCCCCGAATGATTCGACAGAAGATACACTCTTGGTCGCTACGTCCCACCCGACACTCCCTTCGCGATGCGCGGAACAAGACTCAGGATCGATCATGCCAGAATTACCCGAAGTAGAAACAGTCAGGCGAACTCTGGATCCGCTCCTGCGTGGGCGAACGATTGCCGGCTTCACGCTCAACTGGCACCGTACACTGGAACACCCGACTCTCGAAGCGTTCGAGTACTCGGTCGTTGGTGGCCAGGTTTCCGGCGTTTCGAGGCGCGGGAAGCTCATCCTGATCCGGCTGTCGACCGGTGGCGCAATCACCGTCCATCTCCGAATGACCGGCGAGTTGCTGTTCCGGCCGGACGCGCGAACCATCCGCAATTCCACCCGCGAAGCCTACCTTCGCGCTGAGTTCTCGTTCACCGACGGCAGCGAACTCCTCTTCTACGACACCCGAAAGTTCGGAAAGATCGCCTATCGAAGCCCCGACGAGCTGCTCGGCCTCGAAGCTCGACTCGGCGTTGAACCGCTCGAACCGGACTTCACGGCAGACATTCTGGCCGCGCTCCTGCTCGCCCGCCGACGGCAGATAAAGCCTTTGCTCCTCGACCAGGCCGTCATCGCAGGACTCGGCAACATTTATGTCGACGAATCGCTGTTCCGATCGCGTATCCATCCACTTCAGCTATCATCGGAACTCGGCGCCATCAGCATCGACGCGCTGCATACTGCGATCGTCGACGTCCTTTCGACAGCGGTCGCGCTCCACGGAACGACCCTTCGTGACTATCGCAGTGGACTTGGTGAGCCCGGCGAGAACCAGTCGCGATTGCGAATTTACGGCCTCAAGCCCGGCACACCATGCCCCGATTGCGGCAGCCCATTGGAACGACTCGTCATCGGTCAACGCGGGTCGATCTTCTGCCCGAACTGTCAGTTGCTGCCGGTCATCGATACGCCTCGTCAATGACCGTCCCGACGTTCGGATCATTCGGATCGAGGACAGGGTAACCGTCGGCGACGAGATCGGTGTGCAACAACCCCGACCCAGTACCAAACACAACAACGCGCTCCGACTCGCTCAGGAAGCCGGTTTCGCGCAACTGGCCGGCCGCCATGAACGCCGCGCCCACTTCTGGCGATATGTGCAGTCCCTCCATTGCGGATACTCGATTCGTCATCTGCAACAGATCGTCGTCACTGACGGCGACCGCCGTGCCCTCGCTCTCGCGCAGAGCGTCGATGATGAGGTAGTCGCCGATTGCGACCGGAACGCGCATCCCCGGCGCGATCGTCTCAGCCCCCTGCCAGAGTTCGGCATGCCGCTCGCCGCGCTCGAATGCTCGTACGATTGGCGCACAACCGGCCGCCTGGACGACGACCATCTTCGGTCGTCGCGAGCCGATCAGCCCCATCTGCTCGAGTTCGTCGAACGCCTTCCACATGCCAACAATGCCCGTTCCGCCGCCCGTCGGGTAGATGATCGCGTCGGGCACCTCCCAGCCGAGTTGCTCGGCAAGCTCGATCCCCATCGTCTTCTTCCCCTCTGCCCGGTACGGTTCCTTCAATGTCGAGACATCGAACCAGCCACGCGACGCCCCGTTCTCGCGGACGATCTTGCCCGCGTCGTTGATCAGTCCGTCAACGAGGAACACGCGCGCTCCGAGCGCACGGCATTCGGCCTTGAAGATTTCTGGCGCGTCGTGCGGCATGAAAACGATCGCCTCCATCCCGCCGCGCGCCAGGTACGCGCTGGCGGCCGCAGCGGCATTGCCGGCGGACGGCAACGCGACGGCGCTGACTCCAAGCTCCCGCGCCCGCGATATGGCAGCACCCAGCCCGCGCGCCTTGAACGAGCCAGTTGGGTTACGCCCCTCATCCTTGACCAGCAGGTTCGCGAAACCGAGTTCGGCGCCAATTCGGGGCGCGGACAGCAATGGAGTCCCACCCTCCCCAAGCGTCAACCGATGCTGCGGATCGCGAACGGGCATGATCTCAAGGTAGCGCCAGAGATCCCAGTTTCGCTCGCACAACGACTCTTTTGTCATCGTCCGCGCCGCCGCGGCGAGGTCATAGCGTGCCAGCAACACTTTGCCGCACGCGTTGCAGACGGTCAGCAGTGTGTCAGGATCGTACGTCCTGCCGCAGTTCGAACACTCGATGATCTCCAGCCAGCTACGTGTCTCAGTCACCGTACGATCCCCTCTCATGTCCGCCCTTCCCCCTCCCGGCTATGCTAGCAGACCCCAGTCGTCGCGAACCCGCGATGTAGACGAGTGTCACCAGAGCCGCTATAATCATCGACAGCAGGCGGGTGTAACTCAGTTGGCAGAGTGTCTGCTTCCCAAGCAGAATGTCGTGGGTTCGAATCCCATCACCCGCTCCTAACGGCCCGTCGCGATGCGACGGGCCGTAGTGTTCCGTTAGATTCCGAGACCACATAGCTCGTCGAGGGCGAGTCGGCCTGTGGTATAGTTTCACTCGTCGCGATACCGTGTCAACGGTCATCACGCGCCAGTCGGGGGCGTAGCTCAGCTGGGAGAGCGCTACAATCGCACTGTAGAGGTCAGGGGTTCGAATCCCCTCGCCTCCACCGACAGGAACACAGAAACGCGGCCCGATGGGGCCGCGTTTTGCATTGTCTGGATCTCCCCCGGTCCCTAGCCTGAGGCAGGTTGCGGTCGCAGCCGGGGCGCCGCCTCCTGGCCGCGACCATCGGGACGCTCGGCCGGCTTTTCGATCGGCGTGTAGTTCTGAGGACCGGACAGCGTCGGCTTCGGCCGCGGCGAGTCGAACAACTCTTCCATCTCAAACGCCTCGATCGTCTCACGCTCCATCAGCAGCATGGCGATCGCTTCGAGCTTGTCGCGCTGCTCGACCAGCACCTGCTTGGCCACCGTGTACGCCTCGTCGATCAGTTCACGGATCTCTTTGTCGATCTGGAACGCGATCTCGTCCGAGTAGTTGCGCTGCTCGTTGATCTCGCGGCCGAGGAAGACGAGTTCTTCCTTCCGGCCGAAGGCGAGCGGGCCGAGCGTCTTGCTCATACCGTACTCGGTCACCATCCGCCGGGCGAGGCCCGTCGCGCGCTCAATGTCGTTCGACGCGCCGGTGCTGATCTCGCTGAAGATGATCTCTTCCGCAACGTGACCACCCATGAAGTAGGCCAGCATGTCTTCGAACTGCTTCTTGGTCCAGAAGAAGCGATCCTCTTCCGGCAGGACGCGCGTGTACCCACCCATCATGCCGCGCGCGACGATGGAGACCTTATGGACCGGGTCGGCGTGCGGAAGCATCCGGGCAACCAGCGCGTGACCGGCCTCGTGGTAGGCAGTCATCAGCTTTTCGCGGTCGGAGATAACACGGCTCTTGCGCTGCGGACCGGAGATCACCCGGTCGATCGCTTCGGCCAACTCGTTCCGGCCGACCGTCTTCTTGTTGCGCCGCGCGGCCAGGATCGCCGCCTCGTTCACCAGATTCTCAAGATCCGCGCCCGAGAAGCCCGGAGTCTGGCGTGCCAGTTCATTGAGCGAGACTTCCTCCTCGAATGGCTTGCCCTTCGAGTGGACCTCTAGTACCGCCAGCCGCCCGGCAATGTCAGGCCGGTCGAGGACCACCTGCCGATCGAACCGTCCGGGTCGCAGCAATGCCGGGTCGAGTACGTCTGGCCGGTTGGTAGCGGCGATGACGATCACGTTCGTGCTGGTGTCGAAGCCGTCCATCTCAACCAGAATCTGGTTCAACGTCTGCTCGCGCTCGTCATGGCTGCCACCGAGGCCGGCGCCACGCTGACGTCCGACGGCGTCGATCTCGTCAACAAACACGATGCAGGGCGCGTTGCGCTTGGCCTGGTCAAACAAGTCCCGAACGCGGCTGGCCCCGACACCGACAAACATTTCAACGAACTCGGAGCCGGAGATGCTGAAGAACGGCACACCGGCCTCTCCTGCAACAGCCCGCGAGAGAAGTGTCTTGCCGGTGCCTGGCGGTCCCACCAGCAGGACCCCGCGCGGGATGCGAGCGCCGAGGGCTGAGAATTTCTCAGGGTACTTGAGAAACTCGACGACTTCGGCCAGTTCTTCCTTGGCCTCGTTGACGCCGGCAACGTCGTGGAACGTCACGGTTGGCTTGTTTCCGGTGAACATCCGCGCGCGGCTCTTGCCGAAAGACATCGCCTGGTTGTTACTGCCCTGCGCCTGGCGCATCATGAATACGACGATACCGATCAGCAGCAGGAATGGCAGGAAGATCCCGAGCGCCCCGATCCAGGCGCCCCACGAACTCGACTTCTGGATCTCGATCGTGACCTGGTCGGCGCTCAGACCGTATTGCTCGAGCGCTTCGTAGATGTCTACTTCTGGCGGGAGCCGGAATGACGCCGGGGCCTCGTCGTTGCGGAAGTAAACGGTGACTTCACTTGAGTCTTCACGCTGCTCGAGCCGCTCGACTCGTCCGTCGTCGATCGCCTGAGCCACCTCGCCAAAGTCCATTTGGCGCGTGTCGCTACCACCCTGCGTGATCATGAACCAGACCGCAATGACGGCAATGATCAGAATGATCCATACGAAGCCGTTGCGGAGCAATTTATTGTCCGTCATCAGATGTCCTCCGTGTGCGCTTCACGGCTGTCTCCGGGGCACGAATCTGGAGCGCCGGCTCAGTGGAAGCGACGTCAACCGATTATAGCAGGTGAGTCATTTGCGCCCCGCGAGTCGGATCGATTCCTACGCCGTGCGGACGACCGCAACATACGGCAGGTTGCGAAAGCGCCGTCCAGCATCGAGGCCACAGCCGACGACAAACTCGTCCGGTATCTCAAACCCAAGGTAATCGACCTGAAGTGGCGGCACATCAGGTCGGATCTTTTTGAGCAATGCGACGACGCGAATGTCCTTAGGATTGCGCCGTCGCAGGACATCGAGCAGATACTTCAACGTCAGGCCGCTGTCGATGATGTCCTCGACGATCAGCACTTCCTTGCCCTCTATAGCGGTGTCGAGATCTTTCAGAATCCGGACAACACCACTCGTTTCCGTTGCAATGCCGTAACTCGAAACCGCCATGAACTCGACATCCAGTTCGATGTCCATCGCCCGGCACAGATCCGCCATGAAGACATACGCTCCGGTCAGCACGCCGACCAGCAGCGGTTTCCGGCAGCCGTAGTGGGCCGAGAGTTCGGCCCCAAGTTCGCGGACGCGCGCCTGAATGTCGTCTTCGGTCAACAGGACCCGCTCGATCCCATCGGGTAGCGTCGAACTGTCTCTTCTCGTCACGCTAATCGTTCCCTCGTTCGAACACAACCTCGGTTCGCTCAATTCGAGCGACGACTCCATACGGTAGCTCAATCACAGCCCCGGTCCGACCGGCCGCCGCCAGCCGAACGCTCTCGATCCGCTCAAAGCCAAGTTCGCGCTGGTTGCCGGGCATCAGCCGCCCAGCCGCCCAGCGGATAATACGCGTCGCAATCGCCGGATGGACGGTCCGAAGCACCTCTCGATCGACAGAGGTTGCGCGTTTCTGTGCGGAAACGCTTGATCGCAATAGTTCCTCGGCCATTCCATCGACGGCCACAGCGTCGCGCGCTGCTAGTGTTGCCGATCGGATCAGCGCCAGTTCGAATCCAGGAAATGCTTCCGAAAGTCGTGGGATCACGTCATGGCGAAGCTCATTGCGTCGAAAGCGTCGATCCAGGTTGGTCGGGTCTTCGGCTGCCTCGATGCCCGTTCGCCGAAGCACGTCCAGCAGTTCAGCCCGGCTGATCTCAAGCAGCGGTCGATGAATGTCGATCGGCCCGGCAGCGGTCGTCATCGACATGTGCGGAGCCATCCCACGTGTCGCAATCCCGCCAGCGCCACTGAGCAGGCGCAGCAGGATTGTCTCAACCTGATCGTCTCGCGTGTGCGCGGTGATGATCGCGTCGAGGCCACGGCTGGCTGCGACCCGTGTCAACGCTGCATATCTCAGCGCCCGGAGTACATCTTCCGGCGACGAACTCGCCAGTGCCGCATCGGCACGGTCGACAGTCTCTCGAACAGTTTCAAGCCCAAACCGCGCAGCCAGTCGTTCGACTGCTTCGCCCTCAGCCCCGCTTTCGGGCCGCGTCAGGTGATCGACATGCACGACAACAAACGGGCCTATATCTCCCCGACGGACGGCAATCCCGGCCAGGACGAGCAGCGCCGACGAATCGATCCCACCCGAGCAGGCCAGCAGCGCCCGCTCTGGCCAGCCGCGCACGACGGCCAGGTAGGCGGGATGGCGCGGGGCCCAGGCGTCACCGGCTGTCACGACAGTCACCTCGTCACGTTAGGTTGGAACATGGGCGACGGCAGAAACAAAAAGAGACCGCGTGGCGAATCGGCCAGGCTGCGGTCTCGTCAGAGAGAGTGCCGGTGGACGGATTTGAACCATCGACCAAGGGCTTATGAGTCCCCTGCTCTACCACTGAGCTACACCGGCGTTTGTAGCCTGACAATGATAGCGAAATGGCGAGTTTCTGGCAACTTCGGAGCGCAGCGCGAGGCTTGAGTACAATCAGCGTACGTACTTGCCGACATCCCTTCGTGCTCGCAACGACATCCGCCGACGTGAACGAGGTGACCATGCTTTCCGCTCTCCCAGAAACGATCGAATCCCCGCTGCTGACCGGCCTCAACCCCGAGCAACGCCTGGCTGTCACAACGTCGGACGGACCGGTTCTGATCGTTGCCGGACCCGGTAGCGGCAAGACGCGTGTCCTGACCGTCCGGATCGCCTACCTGATCCAGGAACGGGGTGTCGCGCCGTGGAACATCATGGCCGTGACCTTCACGAACAAAGCTGCCAGAGAAATGCGCGAGCGGGTCGAGCGGCTGGTCGGCGAGAAGGCG
>Ga0190275_10002833_pt1 | contig 12326 bp, 13 predicted proteins | sample Popmic550T_FD_133745 | JGI IMG/M metagenome (GOLD analysis project Ga0190275, IMG submission 133745) | Populus adjacent soil microbial communities from riparian zone of Yellowstone River, Montana, USA - 550 T | ecosystem: Environmental > Terrestrial > Soil > Riparian zone > Trees stand | place... | reverse complement strand
TGGCGGTGGCCGACCTGGACTTCCACGGCGACGAATCCGATTTGATCCGCCAACTCGACCCGTCGTGACCGCCACCGCCACCGAAGCCGTACCCGGGTTCAACGTCCGGCTGGCCAACTTCGAGGGCCCGTTCGACCTGCTGCTCCAGCTGATTTCGCGACACCGCCTGGACATCACCGAAGTGGCGTTGTCAGTGGTCACAGACGACTTCCTGGCACATATCAAAGCCGGTCAGGCCGCCCGGGGCGACGAGCGCTGGGACCTGGATCAGACCAGCCAATTCATCGTGGTGGCCGCCACCCTGCTGGACCTGAAGGCCGCCCGGCTGCTTCCCCAGGGCGAGGTGGACGACCCGGAGGACCTTGCGCTGCTCGAGGCCCGTGACCTGCTGTTCGCCCGGCTGCTGCAGTATCGGGCGTTCAAGCAGGTCAGTCGCTGGATCGCCGTCACGCTCGACGACCAGCAGAGCCGATTCGCACGTCCAGGGGGCCTGGAGGATCAGTTCCGCTCGCTGCTGCCGGAGTTGCAGTTCACGGCCACCGCCGACCAACTGTCCTGGCTGGCCGCCCGAGCGCTCACGCCGAAACCAGCAGAGCAGGTTTCGCTTTCCCACCTGCACCAGGCCCGGGTGAGCGTCCGGGAGGAGGCCGAACTGATCGTCGGTCGGCTCCGTGACCACGGTTCGAGGAGTTTCCGGGACCTGGTGGCCGATGCCGGGGATCGGTTGGTGGTGGTGGCGCGCTTCCTGGCACTGCTGGAGTTGTTCCGGGAGCGCGCGGTCGCGTTCGAACAGCTGACCCCGCTGGGGGAGCTGCGAGTACGGTGGGTCGCCGGTGACTCCGACTCGATCGAGATCTCGGCCGAGTTCGACGCCGACGAAGCGGAGGAGACACCCAATGAGTGAAGCGGTCGAGGTTCTCGCGGGCCAGCTGGACGCCGTCTCGATCGCGGCCCCGCTGGAGGCGTTGTTGCTGATGGCAACCGACCCGGTGCCCACTGCTGAACTCGCCGAAGCCGTCCGCGCCCCGATCCCGGTGGTGGAGCGGGCGCTGGAAGATCTCGCCCGGTTCTACGACCAGACCGGACGTGGCTTCGAGTTGCGCTTCGTGGCCGGCGGGTGGCGGTACTGGACCAGGGCGGATCATGCCGAGTTGATCGGCGCCTGGCTGATCGAAGGCCAGCATGCGCGGCTGTCTCAGCCGGCCTTGGAGACCCTGGCCGTTGTGGCGTACCTGCAGCCCATCTCACGCAGCCGGGTGTCCGCGGTGCGCGGGGTCAATGTGGATGGTGTGCTGCGGACCCTGGTCACCCGCGACCTGGTGCACGAGGTGGACCGTGATCCTGACACCGGCGCAATGCTGTTCGGCACCACTCGCCACTTCCTGGAGCGGCTGGGCCTGGGCAGTCTGGACGACCTTCCGCCGATCGCCCCGCACCTGCCGGACGCGTCAGAGCTGGAGGCGGAACTGGTCGATGCGGCCGGCCCCGGCGGGCGGGGCGCCTGATGAGCGGTGAGGGTGTCCGGCTGCAGAAGGTGCTGGCCGCCGCCGGCCTCGGCTCCCGGCGTCACTGCGAGGAATTGATCGCCGACGGGTTGGTGGAGGTCAACGGCCGGACTGTCATCGAGCAGGGCGTCCGGGTCGATCCACTCACGGACGTCATCCGAGTGGACGGGGCGAGGATCCCGCCGCCGCGCCGGCACGCGTACCTGATGTTCCACAAGCCGCGCGGCGTGGTGTCCACCATGGATGACCCGCAGGGCCGCAGCACGATCGCCGAGTTTCTCGGCAAGCGGGTCAATGAGGGGCTGTTCCACGTCGGGCGCCTGGACACTTCGACCGAGGGTTTGCTGCTGATCACGAACGACGGGGACTTCGCCCAGCGGATGGCGCACCCGTCGCACTCGATCAGCAAGACCTACGTCGCCGAGGTGGAGGGCGTGGTCGACAACGTCACGCTGCGCAAACTCGGCCGCGGAATCACCCTCGAGGACGGCCCCGTCCGGCCCGACCAGATCAAGCTGATCCAGCGCGGCGGCAGCCGCAGCATCGTCCAGGTGGTGCTGCACGAAGGCCGCAACCGGATTGTCCGGCGGATGTTCGAGGCGGTCGGGCACCCGGTGCGTCGGCTCAGCCGCACGGCCGTCGGCCCGGTCCGCATGGGTCAGTTGAAGGTGGGTGAACTGCGCGAACTCAACCGTGAGGAACTCGGCGCCCTGATGGACCTGGCCGGGCTGTAGTGGTCACCACCGGTCCAGCGGCGCGGCGGGTTGTGGGAATCGAGACCGAGTATGGGCTGGTCGCCCGCAGGGCCGACGTCGGCCGAGGCTCCCGGCTGAGTGGCGGCGAGGCGGCCCAGTCGCTGTTCGCCCCGGTCGAACGCGAGCACGCCAGTTCGAACGTCTTTCTACGCAACGGCGGACGGCTCTACCTCGACGTCGGTTCGCATCCCGAGTACGCCACCCCCGAATGCGCGAGTGTGGACGACCTGCTGATTCACGAGCGGGCCGGCGACGAAATGCTGGTCCGGCTGGCCCGCCGGGCCGAGGCGGTTGCCGCCGACGAGGGACAGCCGGTGGAGTTCCGACTGTTCAAGAACAACGTCGACTCGCACGGCAACTCCTACGGATGTCACGAGAACTACTGCATCGATCGTTCCCGTGACCTGCCCGCACTGGCGGCGGCACTGACCCCGTTCCTGGTCACCCGGCAGGTGTTGTGCGGCACCGGACGCTGGACTCCGGACGGTTTCTCGATCAGCCAGCGCGCCGAGGTGCTGCACGACGAGTTGTCGTCGATGACCACCCGGGCCCGGCCGCTGATCAATACTCGCGATGAACCCTTGGCCGATCCGGCTCGGTTCCGCCGGCTGCACGTCATCTCCGGTGACTCCAATCTGTCCGAGGCTTCGGCGCTGCTCAAGGTGGGCAGCCTGCTCGCGGTGCTGGATGCCCTCGAAGCGCCCACCGCGAAGTCCACGGCGTTGTCGGCACTGGAACTGGCTGACGTTGCGGGGGCACTTCGCGCGGTTGCGCGGGATCCTCGGGCAGTGGTCACCCTGGCATCGGGGGGCACCATCGGCGCGCTCGACATTCAGCGGGAGTACCTGGCGTTGGCCGATGGCTCGCCGATCCGCAGCCGTTGGGAACGAGTGTTGGACGCCCTGGAGTCCGGCGCCGAGGCCCACCTCGACGGTGAGGTGGAATGGGTCACCAAGCGCGCGCTGCTGCGCCGCTACGCCGACTCGCGCGGGTTGTCATGGGCCGACCGCCGGCTGGCTCAGGTCGACCTGGCCTTCCACGAGCTGTCCACCGCCCCCGACGGAACCCCGCATGGTCTGTACCGATTGCTTGAGGCGCGCCGGGCGGCAATCCGGCTCACAGCCCCGGAGTCCGTCGAGCGCGCGTTGCTGAGTCCACCGCCGGACACCAGGGCGGTCCTGCGTGGCCGGCTCATCCGCGCAGCGCAGGCCGAGCAACGCCGCTACAGCGTCGATTGGATGCAGTTCACCGCGCACGACCTGCCCGCTCCCGGTGGGGGTCGCATGGACCGCACCGTGATGCTGCCGGATCCGCTCGCGGTCGCCGACGACGCGGTGGACGCACTCGTGGAACAGCTCTCGGGGTCCTGGTCCGCACCGGGACATGCGGGTCGGCAGGGTTGACGCCGCGTGCCGCCGTCGCGAGAGGCCGCGCGCCGGTCGCTGTCACTGGGCTCTGGGTGCGTCGACTACAGTTCTGGGGTGCCCTTCGCTGTGACCAAGACCGCACTCGTTGCGACCTGCTCCGCTGCGCTGCTGATGCTGGCAGCCTGCGGCCAATCGCCGGCCCCGTCCGCATCTCCGACGGCGGCGTCTCCTTCGGCGTCGGGATCCGCCTCCGCGTCGCCCAGCGCCTCGCCGAGTGCCTCGATCAAGCCGTCAACGAATCTGGATGCGATCACGGTCAAGAATGAGGAGTTCGGCGAGAAGCCAACCATCACGGTGAAGTCGCCGTGGGCGATCGACAAGACCACCGTGGATGTGATGACCGAGGGTGATGGCCCGGTGGTCGACCCGGCCTACGTGTTCGTGCACTACCAGGGCGTGAACGGCCGCACCGGCAAGGTATTCGACGACAACTTCGGCAAGCAGGCGACGGTGTTCAACCTGTCCCAGGTGGTGCCAGGGTTCAAGATCGCTCTCGAGGGCAAGAAGGTCGGTAGCCGAATCCTGGTGGCCATGCCGGGCTCCGACGGGTACGACTCCAGCGGCGGCAGCGCCGACGCCGGCATCCAGGTCGGCGACACCCTGATTTTCGTCGTGGACATCGAAGACACCGTGCTGAGCGGACCTACCGGCAAGCCGATCGAACCGCCCGCGGGGCTGCCGACCGTCACCGAGGCGAACGGCAAGCCGGTGATTGCCATCCCGCCGACGGACCCGCCGGCCAAGATGGTGGCGCAGCCCCTCACCACCGGCAGCGGACGCGAGGTCACCGCCAAGGACGTGATCGCCGTGAACTACATCGGGGTGTCCTGGAAGACCGGCCAGGTGATCGAGGACAAGTTCGACGAGGTGGACGGTGGACTGCTGTCCAGCACGATTCCGGGCTGGCAGAAGGGCCTGGTCGGCAAGAAGGTCGGGCAGCGCGTGCTGCTGGTCCTGCCTCCCGCAGACGGCTATCCGCAGGGCAGCAACAATCCGCCGGTCGAGGCCGGTGACACCGTGGTGTACGTGGTCGACATCCTCTACTCCGCCCCGCAGGAGGGCTGAACCAGCAACTGGTCGGCTCGTTCGGCTAGTTGGGCCCCACCCGCTGGTCGAGCCTGTCGAGACCCACCCGCTGGTCGAGCCCGCCCGGCCTCCAGTGGCGCTGGCTCGACAAACTCACCCCCGTTCGTCGAGCCTTTCCAGACCCACCGCTGGTCGAGCCTGTCGAGGCCCCACCCGCTGATCGAGCCCGCCGGAGCTCGCGCCGCTGGTTCGACAGGCTCAACGACCGCTGGTCGACCTGAACCAACCGCTGCCCGCGCCATGGGTATGAGTGCGTACGGTCATCGCTGTATCGCTGCCCCCTGCCGTCGGTCTTGTGGATCACGGATGCCTAACCCCGGGCGTCCACGATCCGAGGGGAACCCAATGCCCACCACCACACCCACCCCGCACAAACTGGTCCGGCTGCTGATCGCCCTGGCGGTCACCCTGGTCGGCGCGATCGGCTCCAGCGTCGTCAGCGCCGCCCCGGCCGAAGCCCTGTGTTCCACCCAGGCAATGGCCGGGAACTGGAGGAACATCGACCCGAACACCCGCGCCCTCACAAGGGTGAACGTCGTCTTCGTCTGTGACGACGTCCGGTTGTGTGACACCGACGGCAACTGCACCGGCGGCCAGAGCTACTTCACCCTGCGTCCCTTCGGCAAGTGCTCGCCGACCGACTGCGACTGGGGCACTCGCCGTGCCAGCGCGATGGCGGACGGCTGGCAGCGTGCCGTCTACACCCACAGCTGGTCCACCAAGTATGTCTGGGTGAAGACCTACGCATTCCACGGCCTCACCTACCTGCGCGTCTACACCTGGACCGACTTCACCGCCGCGGACGGACGCACCGACTACAGCACCGATGAGTGGATGCTGAAGTAGTCCACCCCCGGCGACGCCCACCTGGGTGTCGGGTCCGGCCCCGTTGAAGCGGGGTCGCCCGGCGCCAGGTGGGTGTCGTGCGGTCACTCCAGCACCCAGGGGTCCCTTGGCAGCCGGGCAGGGTTGAAGCGGTCAAGCAGCAGCCGGACGGTGACTCTCTCGTCCGGTTCTGCCAGTCCCAGCGAGTGTGCCAGCCGGGTGAGCACCTCCGGCGGCGTTACGCCGCGGGCGACCAGGTCCCTCAGCGTCACCGCACCATCGCGCTTGGCCAGTCGCCGGCCCTTTGCGTTGAGCACCAGCGGCACATGCCCATAGTGCGGCGCTGACCCTCCCAGCCGGCGGGTCAGCCACGCCTGCCGGGGTGAACTCGAAAGCAGGTCGTCGCCACGGATCACCTGGTCGACGCCCTGCATGAGGTCGTCCACCACGACCGCCAGGTTGTAGGCAGGCACCCCGTCATTGCGCACCACCACGAAGTCATCGACGACACCGCTCACCTCGCCTGCCCAGAGGTCGGTGATCGTCTGCGATGCGCCGTCCGCCCGAACCCTGAGCGCTGGGGGTCGCTCACTGCGCCGGGCGGCACGTTCGGTTGCGCTGAGCCGGAGACAGGTGCCTGGGTAGGGGCGAAAGCCTCCGGAGTGCGGGGCTGACGCGGCTTCGGTGATCTCGCGCCGGGTGCAGAAGCATTCATAGGTGTCCAACCGGGCGACCGCTTGGGTGTACAGCGCGCGGCGCCGGGACTGCCGCACGATCTCCCCGTCGAAATCCAGTCCGATGGCTTTGAGGTCAACCATCTGGCCCTGCGCAACCTCCGGCGCCGCGGCAACCCGCTGGGTGTCCAGGTCCTCGATCCGCACCAGGAACGTGCGACCCGACGAGCGCGCCATCAGCCAGGCCAGCAAGGCGGTGCGCAGGTTGCCCAGGTGCAGGTCCGAGGTGGGGGAGGGTGCGAACCGGCCTGCCATGAGGCAGATTGTCCCGCACCGGACCCTGCGAGTCTGAAAACCGCGCGACAGTTCGGACCGCGCCTGCGTGTCGTCCGGTTTCGGCCGGACTGGCGCGCCGTTTTCAGAAAACGCCGGCTGATCCGCGCGGGCGTCGTCGCGGTGCGGCGCGCCCCGGGCGCCGGAGCGAGCCGGCGACCTGGCTCACCCTCCGGGCTGCCCCTCGGGCACAGCGGGTGGGCTGACCTGCAACTGCCAACGCCCGGTGATACGTTCGGGACCGTAGTGACCCAGTGAGGCTGGAGGAACGATGGCGCCACGCAAGTCCGAGCGCATCATGAACCTCGCGATCTGCCTGCTGATGGCCCGTCGATTCCTCGACAAGAACCACATTCGCGAGGTCGTCGAAGGTTACGCGGGACTCAGCGACGCCGCCTTCGAGCGCACCTTCGAGCGGGACAAGGACGACCTGCGGGTGATGGGGGTGCCCGTCGAGACCGGCAGCAACTCAGCACTGTTCCCGGACGAAGTGGGCTACCGGATCAGGCGCCAGGACTTCGAGTTGCCGCCGATCGACTTCACCGCCGCGGAGGCGACGGCGTTGGGACTGGCCAGAGAGGTGTGGGGAACCGCCACCGCAGCAGAACGGACGGCCAGCGCGCTGGCCAAGCTCCGGGCCGCCGGGATCGACCCGGATGCCTCCAGGCTGACCGGGACCAGTCCAAGTATCGGCGCCAAGGAGCCGGCCTTCGAACCGCTATGGCAAGCCACTATGGCGGGGATGGCGGTTGGCTTCGGCTACCGCGGGGCGCGCCGCGAGGTGGAGCCCTGGCGGCTCACCTACCGTCGCGGCTCCTGGTACCTGCTCGGGCACGACCGCACCCGAAACGCCCCCCGGATGTTCAAGGTCGCCCGCATCCAGGACACCCCGGAGATCCTCGGCAAGCCGGGTTCGTACGCGGTACCCGACGACGTGGACCTGGCCGAGCTGAGCCGTTCGCTCGAGCCCGCCCCGGCCGACGCCCATGCCGTGGTCGCGATCCGCGGCGCCTCGGCTCCCGACCTGCGGCGCCGGGGCACATTGGTGGCAGCGGGCATGCCGCTGCCGCCGGGGTTCAGTTCGTGGCGGGTGGCATACACCTCCGACGGTGATTTCGTCGCCGAGGTCTGCGCCCATGGGCCGGCGGTGCTGGTTCAGGAACCCTTGGAGTTGCGTCGCCAGGTGATCGAACGCCTGACGCTGCTGGCCGCCCGATGAGTACGTCGGTGGAGCAGGTGGCCCGGCTGCTCGCCCTGGTGCCCTACCTGCAGGCCCATCCCGACGCCGACCTGGACGCCACCGCGCAGGCCTTCGGGGTAAGCCCCCGTCGGCTGCTGGCCGACCTCGAGGTGCTCTGGTTCGTCGGGCTGCCGGGAGGCCTGCCCGGCGACCTGATCGACATCGATATGGATGCAGTGAAGGAGCAGGGCCGGATCAGCCTGTCGAACGCCGATTACCTCTCCCGGCCGATGCGGTTCACCATCGAGGAGGTGACCAGCCTGATCGTCGCCCTGCGGGCGGTGCGCGAGGTCACCGGCGGTGCGTCCGGCCAGGCGGTCGACTCGGCGCTGGCCAAGCTGTCCACGGTTGCCGGCGCCCAGGAAAGTCGCCGGGTCGGATTCGCGGTCGCCACCTCCGAGCGGACGATCCGGGACCTACTGGCCGAGGCGATCGCCGACCGGCGGGCTGTCCGGCTCAGCTACGACGGCCTGACTCGGGCCGAGACCACCACACCCGTGGTAGAACCGCACCGGCTCAGCGTCCGGGACGGGTATGTGTACCTGGAGGCCTGGAGCCGTGACCGTGCGGATTGGCGGACGTTCCGCTTGGACCGGGTCGCCGCCGTCGAGCCCGTCGAGGGCGGCATCGGCGAGCATGGGGAACCGCCCCAATTCGACGGCGGCTGGCTGGAGGTCCGCGGCGAAGCGGCGCTGGTCACCCTCACCGTGACTGATCAGGCCCGCTGGATAAGCGAGTACTTCCCGGTCCGCTCGGTGCAGCGGGTCGCGACCGGCTGGCAGGTCAGCCTCCTGGTCGCCGATCCGGCCTGGCTGCGCTCGCTGCTGCTCCGGCTGGGCCCGGACGTGGTCAGCGTCGACCCCGTCGAAGCGCAGGCCTCGGCAACGGCAGCCGCGGCCGAGACGCTGGCCCTGTACCAGGCGCTGCCGGCGACCTAGCTGGTCGAGCCTGCGCCATCCCAGCTTGGCCCCGACGTTCGCCGGAATACAGTTGGGGCTGGCCTCGAATTCGAGACCCCGGGCTGGCCGAGCTGTCGAGGCCGAGTCCCCCCGGGGCGCAGACCCAACGGGACTCCCGCGGGCCGGGACACAGTCGGCTACCCTCCACATCGCCCCAGAACGGATCGATCGGTTACGCTCGCATCATGATGTGGGTGTGGATCTTCCTCGGCATCGCCCTGGCCGGGGCGATCACCATAGGTTCGTACGCCGTGTGGTTGGCGCACAAGGCTTCCGACCTGTTCAGCGAGTTGCAGATGGTCGGAGAGCGCGCCGAGGAACTGGCCGAACTGGTGTCGCAGGTCAACATCCCCACCACTGGGTAGACTCAGCGAGTTACTCGCAACGAAGGAGCGCAAAGGATATGTTCGGCCTTCCCGGGGGGATGGAATGGGTCATTCTGGCCATCATCGCCCTTCTGGTCTTCGGGGGCGCTCGGCTCGCCAACGCCGGCAAGAATGCCGGCAAGGCGATCCGCGAGTTCAAGGAAGAGACCTCGTCGCTGAAGAAAACCGATGCCCCGCCGGCGGTGCCTCCAGCCGCAACCGAGCCCGAACGCTTAGTCCACGAGGGCGAGATCGTCCCTGACCCGAAGGACAAGGGCCAACCGGCCTGATCCGAGGTGGCCCGACGCCTCAGCTTCGGGTGGCTCAAACCGCCCGCCACTTCGCCGGACGGGGTGATGTCCCTCGGTGACCACCTGCGTGAACTGCGCTACCGGGTTCTGGTCTCGCTGATCGGAATCGTGGCCGGCATGATCGTGGTGGCGATCTTCTACACACAGGTCTACACGTTCCTGACCCAGCCGTGGCTGCAGGCCCGTGACATCCTCAGCGTGACAAACCCCGAACTGAGCACCCAGATGGTGCTGTCCGGGGTGACCACTCCGCTCACCCTGGCGATGAAGATCTGCGGCGTCGGCGGCCTCGTTCTGGCCTCGCCGCTGTGGCTCTACCAGATCTGGGCGTACATCGTCCCGGCTCTCCTGGCCAAGGAGAAGCGTTGGGCGATGATCTTCCTGGCCGTCGCGCTGCCGTTGTTCCTGGCCGGCGTGACGGTGGGTTACCTGATCCTGCCGCAGGGCATCTCGGTGCTGATGTCCTTCACCCCGCAGTCGGTGCCGATCACGAACCTGATCGAGATCGACAAGTTCCTGGAGTTGATGCTGCAGCTGATGGTGGTGTTCGGTCTCGGCTTTCTGATGCCGGTCATCGTGGTGGGGGCGAACCTGGTCGGAGTGCTGAAGGCGAAGCAGCTGGCCAAGGCTCGGATCTATGTGATCTTCGGGACGTTCGTGTTCGGTGCGGCGGCCACTCCGTCCACCGACCCGTTCTCGATGCTCGCGCTGGCCATTCCGATGTCGCTGCTGTTCCTCGGAGCCGAGTTGATCTGCCGGGTGCACGACAAGCGCAAAGCCAGGAAGGCCGCCGCCGAACTGGTGGCTTCGTGAACCGCGGAGCCAGGCGCTTCGACCTGGTGGTCAACCCCACCGCCGGACGGGGCCGCGCCCGGCGGATCCTGCCCACCGTGACCGCAGCCGTTGGCAGCGCGCTGCCGGCGACGGCGGTGCGAGTGATCGAGGCCCGCGATCCCCAGCATGCGGAGCAGGCCTGCCTGGAGGCGGCCGCCGAGGCCGACGCGCTGCTGGTGATGGGCGGCGACGGCATGGCCCATCTGGGGATCAACGCCTGCGCTTCGACCGAAGTGCCGCTGGGGGTGCTGCCCGCCGGCACCGGCAATGACCTGTGCCGCGGCCTTGGACTTCCGCTGCGGATCCGGGACGCGGTGACTGCGCTCGCCCGGGGCCAGATCCACCGGGTCGACCTGGCCCACGTGGTTCGGGCCGATTCCAGCCACCGCTGGGTCGGCTGTGTGGTCTCGACCGGGTTCGACTCCCGAGTCGCGCTGCGCACCGCCGGGATGCGGGTGCCGATGGGTCCGTTCGCCTACGCCTTCGCCGCCTTGGCGGAACTGCGCACGTTCAGCCCGCTGCGCTACCGGCTCACCCTCGACGGCCAATCGCGTGAACTGGAATCGATGGCGGTCTTCGTCTGCAACTCTGAGTTCTTCGGTGGTGGAATGCGCGCCGCGCCGGGGGCGGACCCGACCGACGGCCTGCTGGACGTCACGGTGATCCATCCGGTCTCCCGGGCGACCCTGCTGCGGCTCTTGCCAAGCCTGTACTCGGGGGGCTTCGTCACCAATCCGGCGGTGGAGCGGCTGCGCGCGTCCGAGGTTGTGGTGGACGGCGACGGCCTGTACGGCAGCGGCGACGGTGAGGTGCTGGGCGACGTCCCGCTCACGGTCAGCTGCGTGCCCGGGGCGCTCAACGTGCTCAGCTAGCGCGATAGGTTGGCCGCGATGAGCACCGAATCCGGGACGCCGCTGGCGGCCTTCGCCGCCGGCTACGGCTTCCCACTCGACGACTACCAGCTTGAGGCCTGCAGGCACGTCGAGGCGGGCTCGGGCGTGCTGGTGGCCGCCCCCACCGGTGCGGGAAAGACGGTTGTGGGGGAGTTCGCGGTATTTCTCGCCCTCACCCGCGGGACCAAGTGCTTCTACACCACACCGATAAAGGCGCTCAGCAACCAGAAGTACCGCGATCTGGTCGAGCGACACGGGTCCGACCGGGTGGGCCTACTCACCGGCGACACCACGATCAACGGCGAAGCGCCGGTCGTGGTGATGACCACCGAGGTGCTGCGGAACATGATCTACGCCAACTCCCGCACGCTGCGCAGCCTGGGCTTCGTCGTGATGGACGAGGTGCACTACCTTGCCGACCGGTTCCGCGGTGCGGTCTGGGAGGAGGTGATCATCGGACTGGCGGACTCGGTCCAGGTGGTGTCGTTGTCGGCAACCGTCAGCAACGCCGAGGAGTTCGGGGCCTGGCTGGACGAGGTGCGCGGCGACGTCCGGATCGTGGTTTCGGAGCGGCGTCCGGTGCCGCTGTTCCAGCATGTGATGGCCGGGCGCCGGCTGTACGACCTGTTCGCCGACGAGGCGCCCACCGTGCGGGCGCAGCCGGCCGGCCAGATCGACGTCAACCCCGAACTGCTGCGGCTGGCCAAGGAGGAGTCCCGCGGCGTCCGCGACGACTCCCGGAGGCTGCGCAGCCGCCGCGTGCGCGGCGCGATCGAGCGGCGGCAGCCGCCGCGCTCGAGCCTGGTGCCCCGCCGGGATGCCACCGTGGAGCGGCTGGAGGCCGAGGCGTTGCTCCCGGCGATCTTCTTCATCTTCAGTCGGGCCGGCTGCGACGCCGCGGTCGGCCAGCTCATGCATTCGGGGCTGCGGCTGACCACCGTCGCGGAACGTCGCCAGCTGGAGGCGATTGCGGCGGCGCACATCGAGGGGCTGAGCCAGGACGACCTGATGGCGCTCGACTACGGCGGCTTCCTGGAGGCGCTGCGCAACGGCGTCGCCGGCCATCATGCCGGGTTGTTGCCCGCGCTCAAGGAGTGTGTCGAGGAGGGGTTCGTCCGC
>Ga0190275_10002832_pt1 | contig 12326 bp, 10 predicted proteins | sample Popmic550T_FD_133745 | JGI IMG/M metagenome (GOLD analysis project Ga0190275, IMG submission 133745) | Populus adjacent soil microbial communities from riparian zone of Yellowstone River, Montana, USA - 550 T | ecosystem: Environmental > Terrestrial > Soil > Riparian zone > Trees stand | place... | reverse complement strand
GGTCACCGGTCCGCAGCATCGACCAGCCCATCATCACCACGTACACGATGTAGAAGGGCAGACCCAGACAGCACAGGTACTGCCAGCTGTGCGTCTCCTCGTGGTCCAGAAGCCGCGGCAGCCGCTGCAGGCGTTCGGCGAACGTCGTGGGCGTGGCGATGACGTTCCCGACCGTGAAGGCGCCGGCCACCGGGAAGGGCAGCCGGTAGCCCTCGGCCAGCAGCAGCCCTCGAGGACCGCCGCGGATCCGGGCCCGACCGACGAGCGCGACCAGCAGCCCGAGCGGGGTGGTCAGGTTGGCGATGTTGCCGACCAGCCGCAGCCACTGCAGCCCGGTCATCCGAGTCGGCGCCAGGGAGTCCTCGACGGCCGCGCTGATCACGAAGTCATGGTCCCACCGTCGGGCGCATCTCGTCTTGTGGACAACGTTCCCACCATGCAAGACGCCGAGGTGCTCCGATCGGCCCTCGGCACCTAGGCTGTCACCAGTTCATCCAGAGGGGACGAGGGACCGGCCCGACGACTCCCCGGCAACCGGCCGACCGATCGGCCACGGTGCCAACTCCGACCCGGTCGAAAGCCGACCGGGGACAGATGATGAAGGACTGATCGATGACCGCGGTCTACTCCGCCGATCCTGCCACCGGCTGTCGCGCCGGTGCGTTCGGCAACGCCACCCATCTCGTCTGCCGCGCCTGCGGCGCACACAGCCCGCTCGGCCCGTTCTACGCGTGCCTGGAGTGCTTCGGCCCGCTCGAGGTCGGGTACGAGTTCCCGACGATCACCCGGGCCGAGATCGAGGCCGGGCCGAAGTCGATCTGGCGGTACGCGCCCTTGCTGCCGGTGCCGGCCGACATCGCCACCTTCCGCTCCACCGACCCGGGCTTCACCCGGCTGGTCGACGCCCGCCACCTGGCCGACGACCTCGGCCTGAAGCAGCTGTGGGTGAAGGACGACTCGGGCAACCCGACCCACTCGTTCAAGGACCGGGTCGTCGCGGTGGCGCTGTCAGCCGCTCGCGAGCTCGGTCTGCAGGTGCTGGCCTGCCCGTCCACCGGCAACCTGGCCAACGCGGTCGCCGCCGCGGCCGCCCGGGCGGGCATCAAGTCCGTCGTCTTCGTGCCGGAGAACCTCGAGCAGCAGAAGATCATCGCCTCGGCTGTCTACGACACCACCCTGGTCGCGGTGCACGGCAGCTACGACGATGTGAACAAGCTGGCCAGCGAGATCGCCGCCGAGGAGGAGGGCTGGGCGTTCGTCAACGTCAACGTCCGGCCCTACTACGCCGAGGGCTCCAAGACGCTGGCGTACGAGATCGCCGAGCAGCTCGGCTGGCGGCTGCCCGACCAGGTCGTCGTCCCGGTCGCCTCCGGCTCGCAGCTGACCAAGATCGACAAGGGCTTCTCCGAGCTGATCACGCTGGGTCTGGTGGAGCCGAAGCCCTACACCATCTTCGGGGCTCAGGCCACTGGCTGTTCGCCGGTCGCTCAGGCCTACCGCGCCGGCTGGGACGTGGTCCAGCCGGTGAAGCCGGACACCATCGCCAAGTCGCTCGCCATCGGCAACCCGGCCGACGGTCCGTACGTGTTGGATGTCGTCCGGCGCACGGGAGGCGCGATCGTGGACGTGGACGACGACACGGTCGTCCAGAACATCCAGCGGCTGGCCCGGACCGAGGGCATCTTCGCCGAGACCGCCGGCGGGGTCACCGTCGGCGTGACGGCCAAGCTGGTCGCCGACGGGCTGCTGGATCCGAGCCAGGAAACCGTGGTGATCAACTCCGGTGACGGGTTGAAGACGCTGGACGCGGTCGCCGATAGGGTCGGCCCGAAGACCACGATCCCGCCTCGCTACGAGGCGTTCACCGAGTTCTGGAAGGCACGAGGCTGATGAGCGCCACCGTCCGCATCCCCACGATCCTGCGCAGCTACACCGGTGGGGTGAGCGAGGTGTCGGCCGAGGGCAGCACCCTGGCCGAGCTGCTGGACTCCTTGGAGTCGAGCCATCCGGGCATCCGTGCGCGGGTGCTCGACGACGCCGGCTCGCTGCGTCGGTTCGTCAACGTGTACGTGGGCGACGATGACGTCCGGTTCATCGGGGGCCTTCAGGCGCCGGTGCCGGACGGAGCCAAGGTCTCCATCATCCCGGCTGTCGCCGGCGGCTGATCACTCGGTGCCGCTGAAGATCAGTCGGCGCTCCGCCAGATTCTGATACAGGGCACGGATTCCGACCTCCCACGGCGGGGCTGCCTCGCTGCTGGTGACCGTGTTGATCAAGCTGCCCAGCAGCGGGGTGGAGATGGTGACGACATCGCCCTCGTGGTGGGTGAAGCCCATCCCCACAGCATCGCGGTCCTGGGTGGGAGCGAACATCGTGCCGGTGAACAGGGCGAACCCGTCCGGGTACTGGTGGTGAGCGCCTCGGGTGTGCCCGAGCAGCTCGGGAAGCGTCCGGCTCATCTGGGACATCGAGCTGGTCGCCTCCAGACGGAAGCCGTCGTCGGCGCCCTCGATCGTCAGCGTCACATCGGCATCGGCGACGTGGTCGAGGGTGAAGGTGTCGTCGAACAGCCGGATCATCGGCCCGATGGCTGCGGAGGCGTTGTTGTCCTTGGCCTCACCGAGCAGCAGGGCGCTGCGACCCTCGAAGTCGCGCAGGTTGACGTCGTTGCCGAGGGTCGCACCGACAGCTGTTCCGTCCGGGCGGGCGACCAGCACGACCTCGGGCTCGGGGTTGTTCCAGGCGGATCGCGACAGCACCCCGATCCGGGCGCCGGCGCCGACCGCCGACAGCACCGGTGCCTTGGTGAAGATCTCCGGATCGGGTCCGATGCCGACCTCCAGGTACTGCGACCACAGGCCTTCCGCCTGCAGCGCCTCCTTGGCCTTGGCCGCCGTCTCGCTGCCGGGTGCGACCTGGCTGATCGACTTCCCGATGGCGGCCTGGACGCGCCGACGGATCTCCAGGGCCTTGGTCGGGTCGCCGGCGGCGCGCTCCTCGATCACCCGCTCGATCATGCTGATGGCGAACGTCACCCCGGCGGCCTTGATCACCTGCAGGTCGACGGGTGCCAGCAGCCGTACGCCGGGATCGTCGATCGCCCACGACCGGAGCGCCTGACCCCGCTCGGCCAGGTGACGCAGACTCGGTCGCTCCAGCAGGTCCGCCATCGTCGGGGCGATGGTGGTCAGGTCGGCCAGCTCGTCGCCGCGGACCGCGACCACGCAGGGACCGTCGCCTTCCGGTGGCAGGATCCGGCCGACGAACAGACCGTGGGCGCGGTCGGTGGGCAGCAGCTGGCTCAGTGGCGTCGGTGTCACCGAGTCAGTCTGACAAGTCCGTACCTGGCACCAACTCCCAGGTCGACTGCGGGGTGGTATGCCACTGCGCATCTCCGCGCGGGCTGCAGCACGCGGAGATGGATCGAGCGGTACGGGAAGCGGGATTGTCGGATCGGGAGGGCAGGATGGCAGGCATGGCCGCTGACCCGACCCTGGACCTGTCCAGCGAGGACGCCCTCCGCCGCACCATCGCGGCGATGGCCGGACCCGAAGCCGCTCCGCGGGAGGATCAGCTGCGGGCGGTGGTCGAGCTGGTCGACCACCGGCGTCGGGTGCTGGTCGTCCAAGCCACCGGGTGGGGCAAGTCGGCGGTCTACTGGGCGGCCACGACGGCCCTGCGTTCCCACGGCGCCGGTCCGACCCTGGTGGTCTCGCCGCTGCTGGCGCTGATGCGCGACCAGATCGCCGCCGCGGAGCGGGCCGGGCTGCGCGCGGCGACCGTCAACTCCACCAACGTCGACGACTGGGATGTGGTGCTGGCCGATCTGGCCGCCGGCCGGGTCGACGTGCTGCTGATCTCTCCGGAGCGGCTGGCCAATCCTGGCTTCGCCCGCCGGCTGCCGGACCTGCTGGCCTCCTGCGGGCTGCTGGTGATCGACGAGGCGCACTGTGTGTCGGACTGGGGCTTCGACTTCCGGCCGGACTACCAGCGGCTCACCCGGACGCTGCTGTCGCTGGCCCCGGACACACCGGTGCTGGCCACGACCGCCACGGCGAACCAGCGGGTCACGGCCGACGTGGCCGCCCAGCTGGGCGAGGCCACCGTCACTCTCCGCGGCTCGCTGGCCCGGGCCTCGCTGCGGCTGGCGGTGGTGCCGACGCTGTCCCCGCTGGAGCGGTACGCCTGGGTGGCTGACGCCCTCGGGCAGCTGCCGGGCTCCGGCATCATCTACGTCCTCACGGTCGCCGAGTCGGAACGGGTTGCCGGATTCCTGACCAGTCTCGGCCACGACGTCGCGGCGTACTCGGGCCAGACCGAGAACCGCACCGAGCTGGAGGACCGGTTGCGGCGCAACGACATCAAGGCGCTGGTGGCGACATCCGCCCTGGGGATGGGCTACGACAAACCCGATCTGGCCTTCTGTCTGCACCTGGGCTCGCCGGCCTCCCCGGTGGCCTACTACCAACAGGTCGGACGCGCCGGTCGAGCGCTGGACGACGCCACCGCGGTGCTGGTGCCGAGTGAGTCCGACGAACGGATCTGGGACTACTTCGCCACCGCCGGCATCCCGGTCGAGGAGCAGGTCGAACGGATCCTCGAGGTCCTCTCCGACGAGCCGCAGTCGCTGCCGGCGGTCGAGACCGCCACCGGCATCCGCCGGGGTCGGCTCGAGACGGTACTCAAGATCCTGGCGGTCGACGACGCCGTCACCCGGCAAGGCAGTGGCTGGGTCTCGACCGGTCGCGGCTGGTATTTCGACGAAGCCAAGTGGGCGGCGCTGCGCAGGGTGCGGTCGGACGAGGCCGACCTGATGCGCCGGTACGCGCACGGCGAGGGTTGTCTGATGCAGTTCCTCCAGCTGGCGCTGGACGATCCCGACCCAGCACCCTGTGGGCGGTGCTCGGTCTGTGACGGCGAGCTGCCGGCACCGGGAGCTCGACCGGACGCGGCGACGATCGAGGCGGCCCGGCGCTGGTTCCGGGGCCAGGACGTGGTTGTCGAACCCCGCAAGCTGTGGGTCAGCGGGCTGCCCGGCAAGAAAGGCAAGATCACGTTCCTGGGTGAGGGCCGGGCGCTGGCGTTCGCGGACGATCCCGCCTGGTCGAGTGTGCTCGCCGAGCTCTGGCGGCACGACGCGCCGGCGCCCCCGGAGGTGCTGGACGGGGTGGTCGAGGTGCTGAAGCGGTGGTCACGGGTCTGGCAGCGTCCGAGCGCGGTGGTGCCGATGCCGTCGCGGCGGTACGACATCCTGGTCCGCTCGGTCGCCGAGCACATTGCTTCGATCGGTCGGCTGCCGCTGGTCGAGGCCTTGGCCGTATCCGGGCCGCCGCCGGCGGAGGAGGCGGCTTCCAGCGTCCGGGCCAAGGACCTGCTGGCCCGGACGTCGCTGATTCCCGGCGTCCGGCTGCAGGGGCCGGTGCTGCTGGTCGACGACCGGATCCGCACCCGGTGGACGGTCACCGTGGCCGGGTCACTGCTGGCCGACGCGGGTGCGGACCAGGTCCTGCCGTTGGCGCTGCACCAGCTGCCTTGAGACGGCGGGAGTGGCCGTCGATGCGCAGCGGCTGACGACCAGCGGTGGTGTCAGAGCAGCTCAGTCACCAGCTCAGCCGCTCGGGCGGCGCCATCGGACGGCACGTCCAGGTAGTCGGTGGGGGCCGCCAGCGCCGCAACCAGCTCGGTGGCGATCAGGTCGGGGTCGGCGACGCGGTAGTCCATCGCCCGGCCGGCGCGATGGCGCTCCAGCCGGTGCCGTACGTGCACCTGCTGTTCGAAGTGGTGACCGAGAGGGAAGTAGAGGAACGGCCGTTTCGACGCGGTCAGCTCCATCGTCGTGCTCAGTCCGCCCTGGACGACCGCCACATCGCAGGCCGCGTGGTGCTGATCGAGGTCGGGGATGAAGCCGTGCACCTCGACCCCCGGCGGTACGTCGAGCGACGCGGGATCGATCCGGGGGCCGGTCACCGCCACCATCCGCAGGCCGGGAATCGCCTCTCGGGCCGCCGGGTACGCCGACGCGACCCGCTGCAGCAGGTGCCCGCCCACCCCGGAGCCGCCCACGCTGACCACGCAGACGACCTCGTCGGCCGCGTACCCGAGACGGTGACGCAGCTGCTCCCGATCCTGGGGGTCGATGCGGTCGCCCATGACGTAGCCGGCGAAGTCGAAGTGCTGCTCGGTCCAGTCCCGGGTGCTCGGCAGCCCCGGCCCCAGCGGCAGGTCGACGATGTCTGCCGGGTCGCCCACGAACACCGACCGATCACGCAGCATCGGGTAGCGGGCCACGTGCTCGACCATCTCCGCGTTCCAGTCGGCCGTGAGCATCGCCTCACGCTCGCCGCCGTCGAGCATCGGCACCCAGCCGACGAAGTCCGTCATCCACACGAACGGTGCCCGCTTCAGCTCAGGGTTCTCGTGCAGGAAGTGGTCGACGTCCCACGCTTCGTCACCCACCCACAGGTCGAAGCTCTCGCGTTCGACGAGGTCGTGAAAGACCATGAAGTTGTTGACCAGCACCTCGTCCATCCGCCGCACCGCCTGGAACGCATGCAGATCATGCTCACCCGACTCGGCTTCGAAGTGGCCCGACTCGCTGGCCAAGAACCGTGACGCCGGGTGCAGGATCTCGCCACGCGCCTGCAGGAACTCCGTCACCGGTGACTGGGTCAGCCAGCAGACCTCCACGTCCGGGCGGCGCTCGCGGATCGCGTCGACGATGGCCAGATCTCGACGGACGTGTCCCAGTCCGATCGGCGAGCTCAGGTAGAGCAGCCGCGGCCGCCGCCGCCAGCCAGGGAACCACTTCTGAGCAGGTACGACGGTCCCGGTCACCCGGTCGACGAACCGCTTCACGGCCCGGTTCACCACGACCGGGTGCCGAGCCATCGGCAGATGCCCGGAGCCCTCCAAGATCAGGTGCTCCGCTCCGGTGACCTCCGCGAGATGGGCCATCCTGGCCTGCGGCTGGCAACGGTCGAGCGTGCCCTGGATCACCAGCACCGGCTGACTCAGGTCACGGGCCAGGGCGACAGCCGCCTCACCGGCTTCGACGTACCGGCGGCCGCCGTCCTCGACGAGCATGGTCTCCCCGGTCGTCTCGCAGGCGAAGCCGACGGTGTCCTCCAGCTGCTTGCTCGAGTGCGGCTCGGGCAGCATCTGGTCGAAGAAGAACGCCGGGAACTCGGGCCAGTTCCGCTCCCAGACGTGCCGGTTGGTCTTGAACCAGCCGTCGTAGGACTCCATCTCCTCGTCGAATCGTGCCGCGGCCTCGGCCCGGTCCGGCAGCGGCGGGCCGCCGTCGGGGAACCACGGCGCGATCGCCACCACCCCTTGCACCCTCGCGGGATGCAAGGACGCCACCAGGATCGCCTGCCATGCGCTCAGGCAGATGCCCACAAGCACGGCTCGGGCCACACCGATCTGATCCATCACCGCGATCGTGTCGCCCACGAACGCCAGGTCGTCGTAGTCAGCCGGGTCGGTCGGTCGATCCGAGCGTCCGTTTCCTCTCGGGTCGATGGTGACCACGCGGTAGTGCTGCGCCAGGTACGGGACCTGCGCTTTCCAGGCCCGACTGTGGATGATGGTGTCGATCGGCACGAAGACGACCGTCGGCCGGTCATCCGCCGCCCACCCGAACGTCTCGTAGGCGACCCGAACGCCGTCGCGGTCGACGTACCCCTGCTCATCCGGCTCTCGCGCCCGCATGCCGCCCTCCCTCCTGGGACCGTCCGACGTGTCAGATCATCCTCAGCGGCGTAGCCATCATCCCGCAGCGGGCCGGAGTGGCACCCAACCTCTTGCCAGGCCGGTCCTTCCGTTCTGAGCGGGTGCATCTGTCGACCGCCGGGTCTCCCGGTTCGCAGCTGGAGCGCTAGATTGGGAAACGGCGAGTCTGGCGCCGAACTCCCTGACCGAGTCTCCACGCGGCTCGGCGATGCGGGAGCAAAGGGGACTACGGGAGCCTCCAGGAAGCCTCAGCCGATGTGCACATCTTCCAACACGGTCGCGGCGACGTCACGACGCGTGGAGTCAGGCGTCGGGGTGCGGCCGGAAGGTGTCGATGTGACCACGCAGAAGCAGCTCAAGGCACGCATCCGGGCACGGATGGCCGCCACCGGCGAGCGGTACACCGCCGCTCGGGCCCAGCTGGTCGGGCCCGCCGATCACGATCATGTCGGGCCGGTGGTCGACGCCGGCTGGGTCTTGCGGGGTGGGTCCGATCCCGATGCGGCCGCCTTGGCGAACCTGTTGGCCAATGCGGCCGTGGCTGGTCCGCAGGGTCCCCTGTCGGAGGAGCTGATCTTGCTGATCGCCGGCGGGCTCGGCGCCGGCTACATCCTCTGGGAGTTCCAGCACGACGACAGTCGGGTCGTCACCCTCGGTTTCACCAACTCCGGGCACTACTTCGACCGACGGCTGGCGTCAGCGACTACCCGGCTGGGGTTGCACGCGGACTGGTCACGTACGTCGGGGGCAGTCGGCGCGGCAGCGGCACTCCGGCGGGAGCTCGGGGCTGGGCAGCCGGTCATCGTGTGGCCGGACCGCTATCTGGTCGGCTACTGGCAGCTACCTGCCTCGCTCGACGGCCACGGCGGCCATCCGGTGATCGCCTACGCCGAACGGGACGGGCGGATCCACCTGGACGACCGGACGCTGGCCCCGTTGACCGTCGCGGGGAGCGAGCTCGACCGTGCGCGGGCCCGTGTGGGGAGCTACCGGAACGCCATGCTCGCCGTCCGGACCCGGGACTGCGTGATCCCGCTCGATCGACTGAGAGCCGCGGTCTGTTCCGGCCTCGAGGACATGGTCGCCACCTTGGGCGGCCGGTCGGACTCCTTCGCGGTCCCCGCCTGGCGGAAGTGGGCGCGGATGCTGGTGTCGACCGGACCGGCCAAGGCCTGGCCTCGGGTGTTCGCCGACCGGGTCGACCTGTTCGGTGCGCTGCTGAGTGTCTGGGAGGGTGTCGAACCCGCCGGGATGACCGGCGGCAACCTGCGGCGCGAGTTCGCGGCCGGGCTGACCGAGGCCGCCGCAGTACTCGACGAACCGGGCCTCGGCCACGAGGCCGTGCGGTGGGTGGAGATCGCCGAGCTGTGGCACACCCTCGCCGAGACGGCCGTGCCGACCGGTGTCCCGGCGTGTGCCCAGGCCCGAGAGCTCACCGCGGCCGTCACCGGGGCGGTCGTCGAGGGTGACGCCGGCCGCGCTGCTCGGGCCGAGGCGGCTCGAGAGCTGTGGTCGTTGCGCGACCGCTACGCCGCGGCGCCGCCGCTCGATGACGAGCAGATCGATGGGGTGCTGGCCAACATGAGTGGGATCCTCCAGGAGATCCACGATGCCGAGAGGGCGGCGGTCCACCGGCTTGACACCGTGCTGCGCCGCCCGCGCTCGCGTCAGCGCGGGAAGTCCTCCGGCGCCACCGTCACGAACCGACCGTTCTCGTCGAGATAGCGGATCTCGAGACCGAGGGGAGCGCGGTCGGTAGTAGTGGACGGCGGCAGGGTGTCGGGTTGATCCGGTGTGCTGGACGGCTTGGTCGGTTCCGGTTGGCTCGTGGACGGCGACGGTGGTTGGTCGGTGGACGAGTCACTCGCGCAACCGCCGAGCATGCTGACAGCGCCGACCACCAGGACGGTGGCGGCCAGGGCATCTCGGACAGCGTGACGCATCGTCCTTCGAGCCTACCGACCGGACCCGAACGGAAGCGGGGGACGACCGTCCCGACGGTCGAGGCGAGGGAAGGACGCGTGCTGAACCTGTCGAAGCACCGACCCTTCGACAAGGCTCAGGGCGCGGTTGAGCTGAGCTGAATGTCGAAGCATCGGCCCTTCGACAGGCTCAGGGCGCGTGCTGAGCTTGTCGACCGCCCAAAGGCCACACACGACCGGGGCGCCCAGGCGGATTCGAGACCCGTCTGCCAGGTTGGAGTCATGAGTGACGTCGCGGCACGCCCACCCGTCTCTTGCTGGCTCACCGACATGGACGGTGTTCTGGTCCGTGAGGAGCGGGCCATCCCGGGCGGTGCCGAGTTCATCGCTGCGTTGGAGCAGCACGGTCGGCGGTTCCAGGTGCTGACCAACAACTCGATCTACACCGCCCGTGACCTGCGCGCCCGGCTGCGGTCCAGCGGCATCGACATCCCCGAAGAGGCCATCTGGACCTCCGCGAACGCCACCGCCCAGTTCCTGGCCGACCAGGCGCAGGGCGGATCGGCGTACGTCATCGGTGAGGCGGGGCTGACCTCGGTGCTGCACAACATCGGTTTCATCCTGACCGAGGCCGACCCTGACTACGTGGTGCTCGGCGAGACCCGGACCTACTCGTTCGAGGCGATCACCAAGGCCATCCGGCTGATCGAGCGGGGCGCCCGGTTCATCGCCACCAACCCCGACGTCACGGGTCCCTCCCCGGAGGGGTCGCTGCCGGCCACCGGTTCGGTCGCTGCGCTGATCTCCCGGGCCACCGGTGTCTCGCCGTACTACGTCGGCAAGCCCAACCCGCTGATGATGCGGTCCGCACTCAACCGGATCGACGCGCACTCCGAGTCGACGGTGATGGTGGGCGACCGGATGGACACCGACGTGATCGCCGGCATCGAGGCCGGCATGCGGACCATCTTGGTGCTGACCGGCTCGACGAGGTCGGAGCAGGTCACCACCTTCCCGTACCGGCCGACCCGGATCGTCGACTCCATCGCGGACGTGGTGCCGCTGGTCGCCGAACTCGCGCCGCGCGAGGACGAGGAGCTGTCGGCCGACTGAGGGAGGCGAGGTATCAGCTGCATGCTCTGAACGCACTTGTCCTCAGCAGACCGGTCGTGGGGACCGGGCTCAGCCGAGGAGAGCTCGATGTCAGCAACGACGGTTCCGGCAGCAGACCGACTTCCCAGCATGGTGACGAGTCCGACCGCGGGGGCGGCGGTAGAGGACGCTATCCGGGAGCTGCGTCCCAACCTGTACAAATCCTTCCTCTACACCCGGTTCCTGGTCGGTGTGGTCGGGGTGCTGCTGCCGATCATGCTCATCGGCAGCGACCTCGTCGTGTTCGGCAACGCGCCCCGTGGCTCGCTCAGCGCGTACTACTACCACCCGTCCTTCCTCCACGTGTGGTTCGTGGGGAGCCTCTGGGCGATCGGCGTCGGGCTGATGGTCTACATGGGCACCCGCAAGAGCAGCACCGCAGGACTCCTCAGCACATTCGCCGGGGTGGCCGCCCTGGTCGTCGCCCTGTTCCCACCGGTGACGTCGGAGTGGATGGGGGTTGGGTCACGAAGGTCCACTTCCTCGCCGCCGCTGTGGTGATCGGCGGACTGGCGGCGCTCTGCGTCGGCTTCAGCATCTACGACCGGAACCGGACCGACAGCGACGCCAACGCCGAGCGCGCCCGTCGCTTCGCGCCGGTCCACCTGGTGATGGCGGGGTTGATCGTGCTGGGAATCGTCGCGGCGCTGGCCACCTCATTGTTCGGGTTCTGGCCGGCGTACGGGGTGTTGTTCGGCGAGGCGCTCGCCATCCTCGCCTTCGGCGTGTCGTGGACCCTGAAGGGCGCTGAGCTGTGGAGCGGTGCGATGCGAGGTGTCGGCTGACCTCTCGGCTCCATCTGCCCGGACGCTCGGCCGCGGGTCAGGGTGCGAGCAGGGCGGCCAACCCCTCCAGATCACTCGGGCGGTCCAGGTCGGGCAGCGCGACGAAGATCATCTCGGCGCCCTGGCCGGCGAGAGAGGCGTAGCGCTCCCGATGCTCCGGAGCGGTGCCGATCGGGTGTCGAGCGGCGTACGCCGGCGCGCTCAGTCGCCCGCGGACCCGCTCGACCCGACGGCCGACGTCCTCGCGATCACGACCTATCACCGGCAGATCCAACACCGTGATCATGGACCGGCGGCCGGCATCGTCTCGGTAGCGGGAGAAGATCTCGATCTTGCGGAGGAGGTGGTCGTCGACGCGCAGGTTGCAGCCGTCGCCCAGCTCGGCGGCGATCCGCAGGGTCCGACGTTCGCCGCCACCTCCGACGATGATGGGCAGGGGACCGACGGGTCTGGGATAGCAGGTGGTCTCGGGCAGCCCGACCCGCCGACCTTCGTACGGCTTGGTGCCGCGCGACCACAGAGCCCGGCAGGTCTCGATCGTCGTCTCCAGCCGATCCAGGCGGGCACGAGGCGGCGGGAAGTCGATCCCGTACGCCGCGTGCTCCCGCTCCCACCAGCCGGCACCGAGACCGCAGAACGCGCGGCCGCCGCTCAGGACGTCGAGGGTGGCCGCGGTCTTGGCGATGACGCCGGCCGGACGCAGCGTGACGGGTGAGACCAGCGTGCCGAGACGCAG
>Ga0190275_10002831_pt1 | contig 12328 bp, 8 predicted proteins | sample Popmic550T_FD_133745 | JGI IMG/M metagenome (GOLD analysis project Ga0190275, IMG submission 133745) | Populus adjacent soil microbial communities from riparian zone of Yellowstone River, Montana, USA - 550 T | ecosystem: Environmental > Terrestrial > Soil > Riparian zone > Trees stand | place... | reverse complement strand
TCGTTGCACCAGAATTCCCACGGGTCGATGAAGTAGCTGTGGTTCGTGACGTCCATCTTGTGCTCGGCCGCCCACATGAACCCGCAGATCGAGTACTCCGGGAAGATGTAGCCGTCGTCGTTCACGACCTTCACCGAGGCGATCCGGACGCCGGGAGCGACGCCGACGATGCCGACGCCGTTACGGGCAGCGGCGACGGTACCGGCCACGTGCGTGCCGTGTGTGCTGGTGGTCGGCCGCCAGGCGCCGGCGCTGGTGTCCGGTACGCCGTTGCTGGCGCAGTTCACCGAGTCGGCGGCGGAGAAGTTCGGTGCGAGATCCGGGTGCAGGTCGTCGACGCCGGAGTCGTTGATGCCGACCAGCACGCGACGCGAGCCGTCGGTCACCTTGTGGGCCTGGTCCGCCTTGATCTGGACCATGTCCCACTGCTCGTTCTCGCGGGGGTCGAGCACTGGCTCGGCGTCGTCGGCCTGCAGACCCTTGGTGGAGGCCTTCTTGGCCGCACCGACCGGGCCTTCCTTGACGGCGGCCGTACGGGTCGCGCCGACGGACTGGACGCTCTTGCCGTTCTTGCCGGCCTTCACGTCGGTACGGAAGGTGGCGCTGGTCGACTGCGCGATGACGACGCCGAGGTCGTCGTACGACTGGACGACGGTGCCGCCGGCCGCCTCGATCGCCTTCTCGGCCCGGTCGACATGGATCGGGACGGGCTTGGTGTTGACCACGTAGTTCATCAGGATCCCCGGCTCGGCCGCGATGGCGGCGGGGCCGTTCGGGGAGACAGGCTTGGCGTGAGCGGCGGTGGTACCGATGCCGGTGAAGGCCAGCGCCGCGACGGCGAGGCCGGCGCTCAGCCGACGGGTACGCGAACTTGGGGACAAAACGACTCCTCGTGAGGGCGAACTGGACGGGAACGCTGGCCAGACTCTAGAACGCGGAACCCCGGCATGGTCCCATCCGCACGGAAAACACGGGAAACCCTGCACTCGCCGCTACCCACGGTCCCTGATCTCACTCTCTGTCCACAACATCCCACATCTGTGGACCAACCTGTGGATAACTCAACCGTTTGCTGTTGTGTGTAAGATAGATACAACAGAGATACGAGCGATGCTGAGGGGTGCTGTGGGTAGCGGGGCGGCCGGTCATGATCCGGCGAGTGAGTTGGTACTGGGGGACGAGACGACCGAGATCGCCCGGATCGTCGCGGATGCGGGTCCCGGGGTGGAGAAGATCCCGGCGGCGGAGCGCGTCTACGCCTACGTGAAAGCGGCGATCCTCGACCGGGTCTATCCCGGCGGCGACCTGCTGACCGAGGGGGAGCTGGCGACCGCGGTCGGAGTCTCCCGTACTCCGGTCCGAGAGGCGCTGCTGCGGCTGGAAGAGTCCGGCCTGGTCAAGCTCTACCCGAAGAAGGGCGCGCTCGTCCTGCCGGTGCTGGCCCAGGAGGTCAACGACGTCCTGGAAGCACGCGAGCTGATCGAGACGCATGCCGCGGCGAAGGTCTGGCCGCGCCGCAAGCAGCTGGCCGAGAAGCTGGTCCCGCTGGTCCAGGAAATGCGCAAGCACCGCAAGGCCGGCGACGCGAAGAGCTTCCTGGAGGCCGACCGGGCCTTCCACGAGGCGATCGTCGGTGCCGCCGGCAACCAAATCCTCGCCAAGCTCTACAACAGTCTGCGCGACCGGCAGGTCCGGATGGGCGTGCCTGGCATCGAGATGCAGCCGGCCCGGATGGACAAGTCCATCACCGCGCACCAGGAGATGATCGACGCCCTCGGCGGCAACAGCGCCAAGCGGTTCCGCGAGCTCGTCATCGACCACATCCACGTCGCCGCGACGGATCTGCGGGGCGGGCAGTGACCGAGCTCCTCTTCCCCCTGGGCGGTCGGCGAGCCTGGGCGGTGTGGGCGACTGCTGTCTTCACCTACCTGGTGACCGTGCTGCACCGCGGCTCGATGAGCGTCGCCGGCCTGCAGGCGGCCGAGCGGTTCGACATCTCCGCCTCGGCGCTGGCCAGCTTCACCGTCGTCCAGCTGACCGTGTACGCCGCAATGCAGGTGCCGGTCGGCATCCTGCTGGACCGCTACGGCTCGAAGCGGCTGCTGATCGCTGCCTCGGTGCTGCTGTTCGCCGCGCAGTCGGCGTTCAGCCTGGTCGACTCCTACCCGGCGGCACTGGCCGCGCGGGCGGTCCTCGGAATCGGCGACGCGCTCGTCTTCATCAGCGTGCTGCGTGTGGTGATGTCCTGGTTCCCCGCGCTGCGCCAGCCGGTGATGTCACAGGCGACCGGCATGCTCGGCGGTGTCGGCGCGATCGTGTCGACGGTGCCGATGGCGGCCGCGTTCCACGCGTTCGGCTGGACCCACACCTTCGCCGCGGCGAGCGTGCTCAGCCTGCTGACCGGCATCGCCGTCCTGTTCCTGCTCAAGGACAGCCCGTACGACGTGTCGCCGCACCGCGCGAAGCAGCCGCTGGCCGTCGTCCGGCGGAACTTGCGCCGGGCCTGGCGCGAGCCGGGCACCCGCCTCGGCCTGTGGACGCACTTCACCACCAGCTTCTCCGGTGGCACGTTCGGTCTGCTCTGGGGATACCCGTTCCTGGTCCAAGGCCAGGGTGTCGCACCGACGACCGCGGCCGCCATGCTGATGCTGCCGGTCCTCGCTGGCCTCTTCTACGGACCGCTCGTCGGCCGGTACGCCGCCAAGTTCCCCTTCTACCGGTCCTGGATCGTGCTGGCCGTGATCGCGGGTTCCGTGCTGATGTGGACCGTCGTCCTGGCGTGGCCGGGCCGGGCTCCGATGCCGGTACTGCTCCTCCTGATCGTCGTGCAGGCCGCTGGCGGTCCCGGGTCGATGCTGGGCCTGGACTACGCGCGGACCTTCAATCCGACGACCCGGTTCGGGGCGGCGAACGGGATGGTCAACACCGGCGGCTTCATCGCGATGCTGATCTGCATCGGTATGGTCGGCATCCTGCTGGACGCGTCGTCCGGCGGTGCGCCGCAGACGCTCACCGACTTCAAGTGGGCGCTGACCTTCCAGTACGTGCTCTGGACGATCGGTACCGTGCAGATCCTGCGCTACCGCCGCCGCGCCCGCGCGACGCTGGCCCGCTACAACCCGGAGATCTACGAGGCGCTCCGGGCCAACCAGATCGTCCCGCTCCAGGCCGACACCGGCGAGCTGGTCAAACAGAGCTGAGACCGGGCTGGCAGCACCTGACAGCGGGGCTGGCACCGGCTGTCAGCCGAGTACCAGCCCGCTGCCAGCGGGTGGGCGCACGGTAATCCCGGAAACAGTCTTCTGGGAGGAACCAAGATGTCCACAACGAACCAGGTCGCCATCTCGGCCGAAGGTCTGGTCAAGAGATATGGCGGTACTACCGCACTGGACGGCGTCGACCTGTCGGTGCCGACCGGCACCGTGCTCGGTGTGCTCGGGCCGAACGGCGCCGGCAAGACCACAGCGGTCCGGATCCTCGGTACCTTGCTACGGCCCGACGCCGGCCACGCAACCGTCGGCGGGTACGACGTCGTCCGGGAGGCGCCACGAGTCCGCGAGATCATCGGTCTCACCGGGCAGTACGCCTCGGTCGACGAGGACATGTCCGGGCGCCGCAACCTGGTGATGATCGGGCGGCTGCTCGGTCTGCCACGGGACCAGGCCAAGGCGAAAGCGGGCCAGTTGCTGGAGCGCTTCGAGCTGACCGGCGCGGGGGACCGGATCGCCAAGACGTACTCCGGTGGCATGCGTCGGCGCCTCGACCTGGCCGCGAGCCTGGTCGGCGACCCGAGCATCCTCTACCTGGACGAGCCGACGACCGGCCTCGACCCGCACGCCCGCAACGGGGTGTGGGACACCATCCGCAACCTGGTGCTGGACGGTACGACGGTGCTGCTGACCACGCAGTATCTGGAAGAGGCCGACGCGTTGGCCGACTCGATCATGGTGTTCGACAAGGGCAAGGTGGTCGCCCAAGGCCGGCCGGCCGAGCTCAAGGCGCAGGCCGGCAAGCAGTCGCTCGACGTACGGCCGGCTGAGCCGGGTCACCTCGAGCGGGTGGCGGCAATCGTCGCCGAGGCGGTCGGTACTCGTCCGACTGTCGACGTCGTGAACGCGTTGGTCAGCGTGCCGGTCTCCGACGGTACGTCGATGCCGGTGGTGGTCCGCCGCCTCGACGAGGCCGGGATCGCGGTCACCGAGCTGTCCCTGCGGTTGCCGAGCCTGGACGAGGTCTTCCTCGCCCTGACCGGGCACGCCGCCGAAGAGCAGAGCACCGCAGTACTGGAAGGAGCGAGCCGATGAGCACCGCGACCCTGAATGCACCCGCCGCGACCCGGAGCCGGCCGTTCGCCTGGGCGGAGCAGAGCCTGACGCTTGCCTGGCGCAACATCGTCCGGATCCGGCAGAACCCGGAAGCCCTGGCGGACGTGACGTTTCAGCCGATCATCTTCCTGCTGCTCTTCCTGTTCGTCTTCGGTGGGGCGATCGCGGGCGAGGGCAGCTGGCAGGACTACCTGCCCTACCTGCTGCCGGGAGTGCTCGTGCAGTCGGTGGTGTTCTCGACGATGGGTACCGGCGTCGGCCTGAACGACGACTTCGCCAAGGGGGTCTTCGATCGGTTCCGCAGTCTGCCGATCGCCCGGGTGGCGCCGCTGATCGGGGCAGTGCTGGGTGACTCGGTGCGGTACCTGACCTCGATCGTGATCCTGATGGTGACCGGCTTCGCCCTCGGCTTCCGGTTCGAGAACGGGGTCGGCAACGGGCTGCTCGCCTGTCTGCTGATTCTGGTCTTCGCGCTCTCACTGTGCTGGATCTGGGTCTGGCTGGGACTGACGATGAAAACCGTGCAGGGGGTGCAGGGGATCGCGTTCCTGGTCATGTTCCCGCTCACCTTCGGCAGCAACGTCTTCGTCGAGACGTCCACCCTGCCCGGTTTCCTGCAGGCGTTGACGAAGGTGAACCCGGTGACCTACCTGGTCGACGCCATGCGCGGCCTGATGCTCGGCGGCGAGGTCCAGAAGCCACTGCTGATCACCCTGGCCTGGATGATCGGACTGGTGACCGTCTTCGCCCCGCTCGCCATCCGCGCTTACCGCCGGCGGACCTGATCGGTCAGCAGGTGCTTGGTGCCGTGAACCCGAGGAACCGGGCGTTGAGGTAGGCGACCGCGGCGGGGGCGCCGGTGACCGCGAGGATGTTGTGTTCGCTGGCGTAGTCGGTGGAGAAGGCAACCTTCGTGCCCTTGGCGCACCAGGCGTCGTTGACGGCCTTGCCGACGGCCCACGGAATCAGCTCGTCGAACTTCGAGTGGTACAGGTAAACCGGGGCCTTCGGCGCGTTCGCACCCATCTTGTTGATCGTCAGCACCTGCCGGGCGATCGGCTCGGCGAGTGGGTCGGGGGAATCGCTGTACTGCTTGACACTGTGGAACGCATAGAGCGCTTCTTCGGTGACGCACAGGTCGTCCATCGCCGCGATCAACTGCTTGCCCTTGGCATTGAAGATGGTCAGCAGCTCGGGGTACTCCCGGGTCACCCCGATCGCGGCCGCGAGGAACAACCCGGCGAACGGCCCGCCGTCCATCTGCCGCCCGGCCGCTGCCAGGTCAGCCGGCGTGCCACCAGAGGCGACACCCACGAGGTTGAGTTCCGGTGCGTACGTCGGCTGCAACTCCGCCGCCCAGCCGCTCGCCAGTCCGCCGCCGGAGTACCCCCAGATGCCGACCTTGGTGCGCGACGACAACCCCGCCTCGGGCGTCGCCAGCGTCGCGCGGATGCCGTCCAGTACGGCCTGGCCTTCCATCCGCCCAGCACCATAGGCGTCCCGCGGTCCCTGGTAGTCCGTCACCACGACGGCCCAGCCCTTCACCAACCCAAGAGCCAGCAGCGGAATCTCCTTCTCCAGCCCGGTCCGCAACGTGTACGACGGGTTGCACTGGTCGCCGAGCGAGTCGGTCGCCGGTTGGTACGACAGCAGTGGACGTTGCCCGAGGTATGGCGTCAGGGGCACGATCACTGTCGACACGATCGTCACTGGCCGGTTCTTTGCGTCCGTACTCCGCGACTGCAACTGGAATGCCTTCACCGGCAAGGGGATCCCGAGACCCGTCACTGTGACGGCCCGCTTCTTCAGCACCGTGCCGGGCGTCTTCGACTCGTACCCGGGCGCCGGTTGGTAGAACGCGTCCTGATCCGGCTCCGGGATCGCGGTCGTCGCCGCTGAAGCGGGTGGTGTCGCAGTCGCTAGCAGACCTAGCGAAACGACGAGGGCGACGAGTGCTTTCCTTCTACTCTTCATGCTGTGTCCTTGCCTTCGAGGTGGGGGCGGGAGACCTTGCCGGTCGCAGTACGGGGAAGCTCATCGAGGAAGACCACCTCGCGCGGAACCTTGAAGCGGGCCAGGTTCTCGCGGACGTGGTCGCGGATCGTGTTGCCGTCGAGTACGGCGCCTTCGGCCAGGACGACGTACAGCCGCAGCCGCTGGCCGAACTCCTTGTCCGGTACGCCGAGGGACGCGACCTCGGCGACGCCAGGCATCGCTTCCACCAGGTTCTCGACTTCGATCGGGAAGACGTTCTCGCCGCCGGACACGATCATGTCGTCGTCGCGGCCGTCCACGAACAACCGCCCGGCGGTGTCGAGGTGGCCGAGATCGCCGGTGCTCAGCAGCCCGTCGATCATCTCCTTGTGGCCGCCGCCGGAGTAGCCGGCGAAGCTGAGCCCGTTGCCGACGAAGATCCGTCCGGTCGTTCCCGGCTGGGAGATCAGCCGGTCGGCATCGTCGTACAGCCGGACCTGGCAGCCGACGGGTGGAAGGCCGGCAGTACCGGGCGCGGCTTGCCAGTCGGCGGGCATCGCGACCGTGGCGACGGCACACTCGGTCGAGCCGTAGAGGTTGTGCAGTACCGGCCCGAAAGCGGCCATCGTCCGGTTGCCCAGATCCGTTGGCAGCAAGGCGCCGGCGCTCATGATCACCCGCAGCGAACTGGTGTCATAACGCTCCGGCTCAGCCGCCAGAATCCGTTGCAGCATGGTCGGTACGACGATCAGCGCACTGGCCTGATATCGCGCGACTCCTTCGAGCGTCGCGTGCGGATCAAAGCGGCGGCGGAGCACCACCGTCGAGCCCAGCGCGAGCGTCATGATGAACTGCGTGAGCCCGGTGCCGTGGAACGTAGGAGCGGCGATGAAGACAGTGTCGCCACGGCGCAACGGCACCCGGTCGAGGAACTGCGCGGCCATCAACGGTGAACGAACCTGCCGGGGCGCGCCTTTCGGCGTACCGGTGGTGCCGCCGGTCAGCAACACCATCCCTGCCTGCTGCTCCGGCAGCTCCAGCGGCCCGTCGTCGTTCGCGGCGATCAGTGCCTCGAGCTCACTTGAAGAGCCCCAGGCAATAAACCGGCGAACAGTGGCCGGTACTGCAGACAGCAGGTCGCCGAACTCTTCGTCGTAGACGACCGCCGAAACCCCTTCTCTGCGGGCGACATCGGCCAACTGAACCCGGCTGAAGCCGGTGTTGAGCAGCACCAGCCGGACACCAAGCTTGCCGCAGGCAATCATCCCGTCGACGACCCCGCGGTGGTCGCGGCAGAGCACGCCGATCACGTGCCCGGGCTCGACCCCCACCGTCGTCCAGCCGCGAGCGAGCGCGTTGGCGCGGCGGTCCAGGTCGCCGTAGCTGAGTTCGCCCAGTTCATCGATCAGGGCGAGATCAGTGGGGTCGCGGCGGGCGGAGATGTGGGCGGACCCGGCGATCGGGCCGAGCCGGCGCATCGCCAGGGACGACCTTGCGGTCAGTACGGGGTGGTGCAGGTCCAGTAGTCCGGCGGTACGGAGCACCCGGACTGCGCGCAGTTTGTCGGCCGGCCTCATCGGCGCCTCCAGTAAGAAGTGAAAATTGCACTTTTCACTTAAGAACTGGTCAGTAATGTAGAACCGATCTGGCTAAGATGGCAAGAGTTCACGCACGGGGTATCGACAAGAGGTGCAATGAGCGAACCCTCCGCACGCCGCTATTCCGGACGCTCGGTCGACGAGTGGAAGGCGGCGCGCCGGGAGCGACTGCTGGACGCCGCACTGGAGCTGTTCGGAACCGACGGCTACCCCGCGACCTCGGTGGAACGCCTGTGTGCACAGGCGAAAGTATCGACCCGGCACTTTTACCACGAGTTCCAGAACAAGGAAGCAGTCCTGCTCGCGGTGCACGCCCAGGTGATCGAGCTGGCCGTCCGTAGTACTGGCGAGGCGCTCGCGCGGACCGCGGACGCGCCGGTCCGGGAGCGGATCGTGGCGGCCGTCGACGGCTACCTGCAGACCATCATGACCGACCTGCGGCGGGCCCAGATCTCGTTCGTCGAGGTGGTCGGTGCGAGCCCGGCGGTGGAGGAGCAGCGGATCGCCTTCCGCGAGTTGCTGATCTCCAGCGTCGTCGGCCTCGGCGAAACGGCGGTCGCGCGCAACGAGCTGACGCCCAAGGACTTTCGCTTCCTCGGCCTGTGTTTCATCGGCGCGGTCAACACCGTCGTCTACGACTGGATGCTGACCAACCCACGCCCGCCGGAGGACCACGTCCAGGCCGCGCTCCGCGACCTGGCCGTCTCACTCATGCTCAACTGAGCCCAGCCGCACTTCGGTAGCAGGCAGGCCCAAGCGTTTGCGCAGTTCGGCGATCGCGTCATCGCGGGCCAGCGAGGCACCGGCGTCGTAGCTGGCCTCATAGCGCTCGTCCCCGAGCCCCACCCGCAGCCGCTCGACGGTACGCCGTACGTCCGAATCCGGCACGGCCCTGATCCCCCGCAAAGCGGCGGCGATGCCGAGGGTCCGGGCGGCGGGCTCGAGCTCGCCGGCCAGGAGTTCCACCTCGGCCGCGGCTTCGATGGTGCCCGTGAGCACGGGCATGTCCTCGGTGCGGAGCGCAAGATCGACCGACTGCTTGCTGTAGGCGCGTGCCTCTGCCAGTTCGCCTCGCGCGACGGCCACCCGGGCCAGCTGGCCGAGCACGACCGCCTGACCGTGCGGCGAGAGTCGTTCGGCCTGCAGGTCGAGCATCGAGTAGCTCCGATCGGCCAGTTCCTTGGCCTCGTCCAGCAGGCCTTCCCGCCGGGCGAGCACGCTGAAGCCGGTCAGCGCGATCGCTTGCCCGCCGCGGCTGCCGTGCTCCTCGGCCAGCTGCAGCGACCGGCGCAGATCGGCCCGGGCACCGTCGTAGTCGTCCAGCTCGGATCGGCTCAGCGCGGACTGGGCCAGCAACTGTGAGACCCCTTCGGAGGTACCGAGTTCGTCGACCAGGCGCATCGCCTCGGTCAGGGAGGCGAGCGCGCCGTGATGATCGCCCCGGCCGGATTGGTAGCTGGACAGCCCGCGGAGCGCCAACGACGTACCCCAGCGATCGCCCAGGGTGCGGAAGCCGTCGAGCGCGATCGCGAGCTCGGCGGCCATCCGGTCGACGTCGCCCTCGTTCTCGCGGAACATCGCCGTCAGCAGGATGGCCATGTTCCGGATCCACGGTTCCTCGTGGCGACTCGCCTCTTCGAGCTCGCGGAAGCAGGCGGCGCGGTCCTTGCGGATCATCGCCCAGACCGCGTTGGTGAACAGGCCGACTCCCGATTCCGTCACCGCCCGGTGCCGACGGCTGAGCCAGCGCACCTCGGCCAGGCCGCGGATCGCCTCGCCGAAGGACGCCGACGGATCCTCGCCGTTCGACAGCGTGCCGAGTGAATACATCATCAAGGTGGTCGCCCGGGCCAGCGGATGACTTGGACCCGGCACGCTCAGAGCCGCCTCGAACCAGGTGACCGCCTCGGCCGGACGGCCGCGCATGTTCCAGTACTCGCCGAGTACCGCGACCAGCTCGACGGAGGTCTCGGCATCGCCCGCGTCGACGGAAGTCCGGAGCGCGTCGAGCAGGTTCTCGTTGTCCACGTCGAGACGAGCGATCCACTGCAACTGCTCACCGGTGTGCAGCTTGGGTCGTGCTTGGCGCAGGAGTTCACTGAAGTACCGGGTGTGGACCTCCCGGACCTGGCCGGCCTCACCCGACGCCGCGAGCTGCTCAGAGCCGTACGCCTTGACTGTCTCGAGCATCCGGTAGCGGACCGACCGCTCGCCGGCAGTGGCTTCGACGAGGGACTTGTCGACCAGGGACGCCAGTACTCCGAGCACCGCCTCCGGTGGCAGGCCTGGTCCGCTGCAGACGCGTTCGGCGGCTTCGAGGGTCGCACCACCAGAGAAGAGGGACAGCCGGCGGGCGACCGCTTGCTCGTCCGCGTCGAGCAGGTCCCAGCTCCACTCCACGACCGCGCGCAGTGTCTGGTGCCGCGGGAGCGCGGTGCGGGATCCGCTGGTCAGCAAGCGGAAGCGGTCGGTCAACCGCTCGACGATCTGCAACGGGGTCAGGGCCCGGAGGCGGGCTGCGGCGAGTTCGATCGCGAGCGGCATCCCGTCGAGCCGGCGGCAGATCTCGCCGATCGCCTCCCGGTTCGTGTCCGTGATGGTGAAGGCGGGGCGGACCGCCCGGGCACGGTCGACGAACAGCTGGATCGACGGGTAGCCATCCTCGGGGCTGTCGATCGGCGGCAGTCCCAGCGGTCCCACCTGATGCAGGTGCTCGCCGGGGATGCTCAACGGCTCGCGACTGGTGGTCAGCACTCTCAGCCGGGGACAGGCCGCGAGCAGCGAGTCGACCAGGTCGGCGACCTCTTGGACGAGATGCTCGCAGTTGTCGAGCATGAGCAGGACATGGCGATCCGCGATCACCTCGACGAGTCGCTCGGTGGCCGCACGGCTCGTCGGGAAGCTTTTCGGCGTGAAGCCCGTCCGCAGGTTCTCGACGTACTCGCTGGCGCCGAGCGTGGTCAGGATCGCGGGTGCCACGTCGGTCGCGTCGGCGAGTGGCGCCAGCTCGACGAACCACAACCCGTCGCCGGTCTGATCGGCCAGCGTGCGGCCGGTCTCGGTGGCCAGCCGCGTCTTGCCTGCGCCACCGGGGCCGACCATGGTGACGAGCCGGGTGCCGTTGCTGAGCAGGCGGGCCAGCTCGGCCACGTCATCCGCCCGGCCGACGAAGCTGGTCATCGGGGCTCGGAGGTTGTTGCGCCGCGCAAACTCACGAGCAGCCGGTACTACGGCCGCTGTGGCAACCGGGTCGATCGGGTCGCCGCGGAGTACGGCCACGTGGAGGTCGCGGAGTCTGGCGCCGGGATCCGCGCCCAGCTCGTCGGCGAGAGTGGCGCGGACCCGTTCGTACGCGGCAAGTGCTTCCGCTTGGCGGCCGTCGGCGTACAGGGCTCTGATCAGGAGTTCGTGGACGCGTTCGCGGAGTGGATGGGCTGCGCTGAGGCGTTCCAGCTCTGGCGTGATCTCGCGGGCGTTGCCGGTTGTCACCGCGGCCTCGGCGAGATCCTCGGAGGCGCCTAGCTTCAGCTCTGCTAGGCGGTCGGCCTCGATCGCGGCGAAGGGCAGATCGCGCAGGTCAGCCAGGGCGTCACCGCGCCAGAGTCGCTCGGCCTGCGTGAGCAGCGCTTTGGCCTGGTTTGGATCGGTGACGAGTAGCCCGCGGCCCCGGCGTACCAGCTCCTCGAACTGAAGCGCGTCGACCGACTCCGGCGAGATCGTGAGCGTGTAGCCAGCCGGGCCGGACTGGACCGAGATGCTCGATTCCGTCGAGGGCAGGCCGGCTCGCAGCCGGGAGACGAGCGACTGGAGTGCGTTGGCGCTTGGCGGCTCGTTGCCCCACAAGCCGTCGATCAAGGTGTCGACGCCGACCGGGCGTCCCGCGCTGAGCGCCAGCCGGGCCAGCAGGCCCCGCAGCCGGACTCCGCGGACGTCCAGCGGAGATCCGTCGGCCGCCCACATCGCGAGAGGACCGAGCACCGCTATGCGCACCCCACCACCCTGCCACACCCACCAGCCCGAACCTCTGTCGTTTGTCACATCCATGAGCCCCGGACATGCCTTACTGTCGACCGGTGACCGAGATCTCCGCTCAGACCCAGTCCGCGCTCCGCCGCATCGTCACCGAACGCCAAGCCAAGGGCCGGGTGCCCGGGCTCGTGGGCGCTGTCGCCCGGGGCAATGCGCTTGCCTGGTGTGAAGGGGTCGGCTCGGCCGACCTGGACCAGCCCGGTGTCGCGCCGACCGCCGATACGCAGTACTTGATCGCCTCGCACAGCAAGACCTTCACCGCGGTCGCGATCATGGCGTTGCGCGACGAGGGCAAGCTCAGCCTGGACGACCACGCTGACGCGCTGCTGCCCGAGACCAAGCACGGCGGTATCACCGTGCGGCAGATGCTCAGCCACGTCAGCGGCATGCAGCGCGAGCCGG
>Ga0190275_10002830_pt1 | contig 12329 bp, 16 predicted proteins | sample Popmic550T_FD_133745 | JGI IMG/M metagenome (GOLD analysis project Ga0190275, IMG submission 133745) | Populus adjacent soil microbial communities from riparian zone of Yellowstone River, Montana, USA - 550 T | ecosystem: Environmental > Terrestrial > Soil > Riparian zone > Trees stand | place... | reverse complement strand
TCTGGGATCGGCGCCGAGCAGCCTGGCGACGAGAGCGTGGAATTCGGGGCCGTGGTTCAGATGGACCAAATGGGCGACCTCATGGGCCACGGTCGCGCGGCGCACGAATTCGGGCGCGAGGATCAGCCGCCAGGAATAGCGGACCGCCCCAGAGCCCGAGCAGCTTCCCCAGCGCGAGACGGGGTCGCCGATCCCGATCCGCGACGCCTTGACGCCGGCGGAGACGCAAAATTCGCGGGTCTCGCGGCCAAGCAGGTCGAGCGCGTGCGCCTTGAGCCAGCGCAGCAGGCGCCGGTCGAGCCCGTCCTGCGGGCCGCCCGCGACCAGCCGCCCCTCGCCGCGCTCGATCCGCCGCGGCCGGGCCGGATCCCAGTCGAGCCGGTGGGGCGCCCCGTAAAGCGGGATGACCGATCCCGGCGCGAACGGCACCGTGTCGGGAATAGCGGCCAGCGCCGCCTCGACCCAGGCCTGGTGGCCCGCCGCCCAGGCGAGCGCACGCCGCTGCGAAATACGCTTGGGCACAATGAGAATTATCGAGCGGGTGCGCGGATCGACATGGAGCCGCATCCGCCGCGCGCGCGGAGACACGCGCAGAGTCAGCGGTGCGTTCCCGATCCGATGGTCAGAGTTCACGGTCGACGAGGTGATGTTCGAGATCCCCCGCATCATCTTCCGAGATCGTCCAGCCGCGCACCGACATGCCGGCCTGGTGCACCGTCTCGCGGTCGCCGCTGATCAGATAATGCCATTCCTCCAGCGGCTTGTCCTCCGCGCGCAGGCGATAAGCGCAGGTCGAGGGCAGCCAGTGGATCCCGGTCATCGTCTCCGCGTCGAGGCGCACGCAATCGGGGACATAGGCCCGGCGAAACTTGTAGTTGGTGCAGCGGCAGCTGGTCCGGTCGAGCAGGCGGCAGGCGACGTTGGTCGGCACCAATTCGCGGGTCGCATCGTCCTCGAGCTTGTGCAGGCAGCATTTGCCGCAGCCGTCGCACAGGGCCTCCCATTCCTGGCGGTCGAGCGTCTCGAGCGGCTTTTCCCAGAAACGCTTCCTCATCGCACCCACCGGTCGAGCTCGGCGGCGACCGCGTCCGCGCCCTGATCGCTCGGTATCTGCGCGATCGGCTGGCCTTCGGGTCCGTAAAGCACGGCGATCCGGCTGTGATCGACCGCATACTCACCTCCCGCTCCAGGCTCCCCGCGCTCGTAGAAGATGCGAAAGGCGCGCGCGACCTGGGCGATTTCGGCCTCGCTACCGGTAAGGCCGACCGCGCGGGGGTGGAAATGACCGACGAACTGGCGGAGCACCTGAGGCGTGTCGCGCGCCGGATCGACGGTGATGAAGATCGGCACCACCCGCGCCGCGCGGCCCGGATCGCTGGCCTCGAATCGGCGCAGGCCGGCGCCGATCGCCTGCATGTCGACCGGGCAGACGTCCGGGCAGAAGGTGAAGCCGAAATAGACGATCCTGTATCTGCCGGCGAAATCGCGATCGCTGACCCGGCGCCCTTGCTGGTCGGTGAGGGTGAAGGGCCCGCCCATGCTGGCGCCCTCGAGCGGCGCCGGCCCGGCGGACGCCCCGGAACAGGCGGCCAGGATCAGCGCGGCGAGCAAGGCGAGGAGCGGGTGGAGGCGGGGCGGCGCGCTTTCGTTCATGACAGCATCAGCCTTGCTTTGCTAAGGCGCTGCGATCAAGTCGAATGACTCGAGGAACTAGGGGACATATGCGCAGCACCACCACATGGCTCGGCCTCGGCGCGGCATTGCTGGCGGTGATCGCGGCACCGCTGGCCGCGCAAGGCTATTCCGACGCCTACACCTTCCTCAAGGCGGTGCGCGCGCGCGACGGCGCCGTGGCCGAGCGGATCCTGTCCAATCCGTCCACGACCGTGATCAACGCGCGCGATTCCGGCACCGGGGAGAGCGCCCTCCATATTCTGGTGCGCGGCCGCGACCTTACCTGGCTCTCCTTCATGCTCGGCCGCGGCGCCCGCCCCGACATCCAGAGCAATGACGGTACCACTCCGTTGATCGTGGCGGCGCAGATCGGCTGGTACGAGGGCGCGGAGCAATTGCTCGCCCGGCGCGCCAGCCCCAATCTCGCAAACCGCAGCGGCGTCACGCCGCTGATCGTCGCGGTCCAGCGCCGCGACGTGCAGATGGCCCGATTGCTCCTGAGCCAGCGCGCCGATCCCAACCAGACCGACAATGTCGCCGGCTATTCGGCGCTCGATTACGCCCGGCAGGATCCGCGCGCTGCGCCGATCCTGCGCCTGCTCCAGCAAAGCGCCGCGCCGCGCCCCGCGGCCACCCCGCCCCGTTAATCGAGCCCGGCAAGCCCCGGATCGAGATCGCCGGCGAGCCGCCGCGCGGCGCGCCTTGCAAAGCGCAGGGTTTCGGCCTTGCGCCGCGCCCCGGCAAGCGGGCGGCAGGGCGCCGGCCTGATCATTTCGGCATCGTAGCGGTCGGCGACGATCAGGCCCGCGCAATCGGGGCCGAGCGTCTCGCCCTCGAAAGGCCCGAGGCCGAACCCGGCCGGCACCGCCCAGTAGAACAGATCGCAATAATCGAGATAGTCGCACCATTTGCCGTCGCCGAGCAGATCGGCGCGCGAAACTTTGATCTCGACGATGACCAGCCGGCCCTTGGGGTCGATCGCGACCATGTCGGCGCGGCGGCCGTTGGGCAGAGGCACCTCGCAGATCGCGAACATGTCGGCGCGGAAGAACATCCGGGCCACGCCGCGCGCGACGTCCCGGGCGACGAGCGGCGCGTCGGCAAAGCAGGCAGGCGACTCGGGCATGGAAGCCATGTCCGGCAGACTAGAATAAAACGGGAACGGAGAAAATAGCCTTATCTGTAGAAGACGTGATTCCCGACTGTTGCCACCCGGGTCAGCCGCCAGCCGGGCCGGGCGTGCCGCGCGTGGAAGAACAAGGCGCGCGGCGCGGCGCCGTCGGCGAGATCCTGCTGCGCGATGTGGGCGATGGCGACCGCGACCCGCCAGTCGCGCGAGCCTTCCCGCGCGGCGGGAATGACGCCGCCGCGGACGAAGGAGAATTGGCCGCGCTGGCGGACCACGCCGCACAGGGTTGAGGCGAAACGGCCCGAACGCGAGCGGTTGATGATCACTTCGGCGACGGTCAGCTGGCCGGCGAGCGGCTCGCCCTTCGATTCCCAATAGACCGCGCGGGCGAGGCATTCGGTTTCGGCGTCGGGCGTCTCGGTGCCGGCATGGTCGCCGACGAGCTCGGCGAGGCTGCGCCGTTCGCGCCGGGGAGCCGCCTCCTCGCCTTGATCGTCGAGAATGCTCTGCGGCAAAGCGGGGGCGAGGGCGTGGGTGGCGATCGGCGCCTGGGCGTCGAAGCCCTGGGCGGGCACGATCGGGTCTGCCAGGTCGTTGAGGCCGAGCGATTCGGCCGTGAGGCGGGCGCCTTCATGGTCGGTATAGGAAGCGGCCGGGACCGCATCCGATTGCGAGGCGATAGAGGGAGCCGAAAGGCCGCCCGCCGCGCAAAGTGTAAGGGCAGCCGCGGTCAGTGCCGCAGCGCGAAAGGTGCGTTGCATTGAAACTCAAATCTGTGCGGTTGCCGGTCGACTGAGGGATGAACACAAATCCCCTGACCGCCCCCCCGTCTCGCATGGCCGCCTCACCGATCGGGGTGGAATGGCGGCGCCCGCTGCTGCGCTTGAAGTGCTGCCCGCCGACTTGGGCCGGGGCCGAAAGGGCGTCAACCTATGGCGTTCATTTCAGCGGCGAACCGTTCGGCGGACGCGATATCCAGTTCCAAAATCCAGATGTCCGGATCGAAACGCCGGCGCTGGGCGAGGAACTTTTGGAATTCCTCTTCGTTTTCAATCTCTTGCCTCGCACTTTGCCATGAATAGCCGCCGTCCGGCTGGAGCAGGCGCTCGAGAAAGCACGCTTTTCTGCCCTTTTCGGCGAGAATCACGGCGATCGCGCCGGCGCTCGGGTCGCCTTTGGCGAGGACCGCGCCGAATCCGCCTTCGCTTTCGGCACGGCGCAGCAGGGCTCCCACCAGCACCGAGCTCGCGAGGCGCGCCGCCATCAGCCCGGCCGGTAGCCGGCGAGGCTCGAAAGCGGAATGTGCGAGCGCATGAACGTGCCGGTGCCGCGCGCCGCTTCCTCGCCGTCGGGCAGGACCAGCCGCGCCTCGCCGACGAAGACGCGGCGCTTGCCGCCGATCCACCGTCCCTCGGCGATCGCCGGCCCGGCCCTGAGCGGCCGGGTGAAGACGAGGTTGAAGGCGGTAGTGAGCAGGAAGCGGTCGCTGACCATCGAATTGCAGGCGTAGAAGGCGGCATCGTCCATCATCTTGAAATAGAGCGTGCCATGCGCGGCCCCCGCGGCATGGTCCGTCTCCGGGCCCACTTCGAAACGGATCCGCGCGAAGCCGGGCTCGGCGATCTCGATCTCCGATTCGAACAGATGGTTGATAGCCGCGTGGCGGTAGAGCGATTCGAGCGCCCTGAAGTGGGCCGCCGCGCCAGCCTCAGGCGGCATCGCGCGCTTCCACGCCGGCGAGCAGGGCGAACAAAGCATCTTTCGAGCGGGCGCCGCGCAATTTGGCGAGGACCTGGCGGTCGCGGAACACGCGGCTCACGCTCGCCAGCGCCTTGAGATGGTCGGCGCCGGCGTCTGGCGGCGACAAGAGGAGAAAGACGAGATCGACCGGCAGGCCGTCGATCGCCTGAAAATCGACCGGCTGCGCCAGCCGCGCGAAATAGCCGAACACGCGCTCCAGCCCCTCGATCTTGCCGTGCGGAATCGCGGTTCCGGCGCCGAAGCCGGTCGAGCTGATCTTCTCGCGCGCGTTCAAACAGGCGACGACCTGCTTGGCCGGCTTGCCCGTCAGGCGCGCCGCGGCGGCGCCGAGCTGCTGGAGCAGGGCCTTCTTGTTGGCGGCCACCAGGCCGGCGTCGATCGCCTCGACCGACAATATTTCCGAAAGATCGCTCATCTGGTTCCGTTCGCGCCGATCGGCGCCCTGTTCGAGGATATAGGAGGCGCGGCGTTACTTGCCAGCCCGGTCGGGCCGCGGCTCGACCCAGCCGATCGTGCCGTCGCCGCGCCGGTAGACCATATTATAGTCGCCCGAGCCGCTGTTGCGGAACAGGAGCGCGTTGGTGTTCCTGAGGTCGAGCAGCATCACCGCGTCGGAGACGCTCGCGGTCGGGATGTCGACCCTGGTCTCGGCGATCACCGGCGGGTTGTCGACCGGCTCTTCTTCCTCGGGCGGCGGCGCGAAGACGGTATAGCTCGCCTCAGCCTCCGCCTCCGCCTGCGCCTCGGCATGCGCGCTCTGGGCATGGCGGTCCTTGAGCCGGCGCTTGTAGCGGCGCAATTGCGTCTCGATCCGGTCGGCGGCGAGCTCGAACGCGGCCGGCGCGACCGCCGCGGCGGCCGACCCTTTGAGCACGACGCCCTGCGGCACGTGGGCGACGATGTCGCAGGTGAAGCTGTGGTCGTAGGGGCCCTTGCCGAAGGTCACATTGGCCGAGATCGCGCGCGAGAAATATTTGTCGGCGAGGGCGTGGAGGCGCGCGTCGACCTGGCCGCGCAGCGACTCGCCCGTGTCGATCTGATGACCCGAGACCCGGATGTCCATTTCGCTCTCCGATGTGGATTCGGGCGCGGCCTTAAGCCCCGGCCCGGCGTGCCGTCAACCGCGCAAGGTCAGGCGATTCCAGATCGGGTCGGCGATGCCGGCCATGAACGCGGCGTGGCGCGCCAGCTCCGCTTGCGACGGCGCGTGGGGACGCGGCGGGCGCACCGTCACATTGATCCGCGCGCCATCGCAAGCGGCGCCGGCGAGGGCGCTCTCGCTATCGATCGGCTCGGCGAGGAGGGTCAGCCCGATCTGTCGTCCACCGGTCAGCTCGACATAGACCTGGGCGAGCAATTGCGCGTCGAGCAGAGCGCCGTGCTTGATCCGCTGCGAGCGGTCGACGCCGAACCGGGCGCAGAGCGCGTCGAGGCTGTGCTTGGCGCCCGGGAATTTCTGCCGCGCGAGGCTGAGGGTGCAGACCATCCGCGAGGTGCAGACCACGGGCCGGCCGCACGATCCGAGCTCGTGATTGATGAAGCCGAAATCGAAGGCCGCATTGTGGGCGACGAGCGGCGAATCGCCGATGAATTCGAGCAGCGCTTCGCAGCGGTCGTGGAAATTCGGCTTGTCGGAGAGGAAACGGTCGGTCAGGCCGTGCACCGCCTCGGCCTCGCTCGGCATCGAGCGGCCCGGGTTGAAATAGCTATGGAAGGTGCGGCCGGTCTCGACCCGGTTGAACATTTCGACGCAGCCGATCTCGACCACCCGATCGCCGCCGGCCGGGCTCAGCCCGGTGGTTTCGGTGTCGAAGACGATTTCGCGCATCGCACCTTCTATGAATCGCCCGCCTCGCCAAGGCAAGCGAGGATGCGGCGAACCGAATCCCTGGTTTGCTCGATCGGACAATCGGTCGGGATGACGAAGTCGGCGCGCGCGCGCTTTTCCGCATCCGGCATCTGGTGGGCGAGGATGCGCTCGAACTTCTCGGCCGTCATTCCCGGGCGCGCGAGCGTGCGCGCCCGCTGGATCTCGGGATCGGCCGAAACCACCGCGATTTTGTCGACGAGATCGGCGCCGCCTTTCTCGAACAGCAGCGGAATGTCGAGCACCAGGATCGGCGCGCTTTTGTGCGCCGCCAGAAACGCCTCGCGCTCGCGCGCCACAGCGGGATGGATCAGAGCCTCGAGCCGCGCCAGCTCGGCGGGCGCCGCCAGCACCCGCTCGGCGAGGGCGCCGCGATCGACGCCCGCTTCGCTTGTGGTCCCGGGAAAGGCCGCCTCGATCGCGGCGACCAGCGCCCCTTCGGGACCCTGCAGCCTGTGCACGACCGCATCGGCATCGAACACCGGCACCCCTTCGGCCGCGAACATCCGCGACACGGTCGATTTGCCCATGCCGATCGATCCGGTGAGGCCAAGGACGATCATGACGTCAGCAGCGCGCGCAGCTCGGCGTCATGTTCGCGCGGCGCCAATCCTTCGAAGAAGAGATGGAATGCATGCGCTGCCTGACCCATGAGGATTGTCAATCCGTCGCTCGGCTTATGGCCTGAATTTTCCGCCGCCCGGAAAAAGGCTGTTCGGAGCGGCGTATAGACCATCTCGATGACAAGCGCGCCCCGCCGCATCCTGGCCAAACCGCGCAGCACCGTCTCCGGCATCGGCGCAAAGCCCTCCATCCCCAGTGGAGACGCGTTTATCGCGCCGGCCGCGCCGTCGAGCGCGCGCTCCGCCTGGTCGAAATCGAAAGCACCGCCCTGCATCCGAAGCCGATCGAGCAAAGGTTCGACCTTCGCGGGATCGCGGGCGATGACGTTCCACCGGTAGACGGCCAGCAGATCGAGCGCCACGATGGCCGCCCGCGCCGCGCCGCCGGCCCCGATCAGGCACATCGGAACGTCCGTATCGACGCGCCTTTTCGCCGCCTCGTAGACGCCGGTCTCGTCCGTGTTCCAGCCGACGAGCCGCCCGCCGACCGAAATCACGCAATTCACCGCGCCGATTCCGCTATCTTTCACTTCGTCGACCAGGCTCATGACGGCCTGCTTGTGCGGCATGGTCACGTTGCAGCCGCGCCAGTCCGGATCGGCACGACGCGTTTCAAGATAATCGGCCAGCGCGTCCGCGGTGACGCGGGTCGCGCGGTAGTCCGCCTCGAGCCCCAGCCTCTCAAGCCAGAATTTGTGGATGGTCGGCGATTTGGAATGGGCGATCGGGTCGCCGATCGCTTCGGCATAAGGGATGCCCATCAGCTCTTGAGCAGGCCGCGCTCGCGCAGATAAGCGAGCAAGGGGAGGAGCGGGAGGCCGAGCACGGCAAAATGGCTGCCGTCTATCTCCTCGAACAATTGCGCGCCGAGGCCCTCGATCCGGTAGCCGCCCACGCTTTGCCGGATCGATTCATATTCGCGGTCGAGATAGGCCTGGAGAAATTCCTCGCCGAGCGGCCGGACGTCCATCGCAACGCTCTCGCTCTCGCCCCAGACGCGTTCGCCTTCTTCCACCACGACCGCGGCCGAGTGGAGATAGTGGGTCTGCCCGCTGAGCGCGCGCAGCTGCGCCAGCGCCTCTTCGCGCGAGCCGGGCTTGCTCAGCATCGTCCCGTCGTCCAGCTCCAATATCTGGTCGGCGCCGATCACCAGCGCCTCGCCGCCAATGACCACGCTCTTCGCCTTCATCTCGGCGAGCATCTCGGCCGTATCGCGCGGCGCGAAGCCGGCCGCGGCGAGGCCGGCCTTGGCCTCTTCCTCGTCGAGCGACGCCGGCACCGATTCGAACGCCACCCCGGCCGCCTCCAGCATGCGCCGCCGCGCCGCGCTCTGCGAGGCGAGGACCAGCCTCACCCGGCCCGCTCCACCCGCTCGGCGCACAATTTGACGATCGCGATCGCGGTTTCCTCGATCGAGCGGCGGGTGACGTCGATCACCGGCCAGCCCTGGTCGGCGAACATCCGGCGGGCGAAGGCAAGCTCGGCATTGACCGCTTCCATGTCGACATAGTCGGTCTCCGGCGCCTGGTTGAGCGAGAGGAGCCGGTTGCGGCGGACCTGGATGAGGCGGTCGGGATTGGCGGTCAGGCCGACGATCAGCGGATGTTTCAATGCGAACAGCTTCGGCGGCGGCGGCGATTCGGGGACGAGCGGCACGTTGGCGACCTTATAGCCGCGATTGGCGAGGTAGATGCTGGTCGGCGTCTTCGAGCTGCGCGACACGCCCACCAGCACTATGTCCGCCTCCTCCCAATTGTCGGAGCCGATTCCGTCGTCATGGGCGATCGTAAACTGGATCGCGTCGACCCGGGCGAAATAGGCGGCGTCGAGCGCATGCTGGCGCCCCGCGCGGCCCTTGGCCGTCTCGCCGCTGACCGCGGCCAATGCGTCGATGACGGGATCGAGCACCGGCACCGCGTTGATCCTGCGCTGCCGGCATTTTCGCTCGAGGTCGCGCCGGATCGCAGGATTGACGACGGTATAGAGGACCAGGCCCGGCCGCTTCTCGACATCGTCGAGCACCCGGTCGAGATGGCCCTCCGAGCGGACCATCGGCCAGATATGGCGCAGCGCCTCGACCGTGTCGAATTGCGCCAGGCAGGCGCTCGCGACCATCTCCAGCGTCTCGCCGGTCGAGTCCGAAAGGAGGTGGAGATGGAGCTGCTTCACACTTCTTTCTGCCTGTGGAAAAAGATGGGGAAATCGCTAGCTTAAGGCTCGGGGCAAACTCAAGGACAGGATTCGTCCGCAGGGTGCGCCAAATCGTCCACAGCCACGCGCACAATGGAAAAAATCCGCTCCCGGCCTGTGGATCGCGGGGATGGATCGCGCGACTCCGCGCAAAGCCGCGAGTCGCCCCGAGTCAAGCTGTTGGCAAAATTTGTGCGAGCCATTAACCCCCGCTCATCTCCCTCCTACTAACCTCAACAGACTCTCTTATAAGATTCTATTAAGTATAAGAGAGCGGAGCCTGCCTGCCTTGACGCCCGTGCCCCACAAGCCCCTGCTGAGCGTCTTAACAGGCGGAAAAGCGGAACGAATTCCGATCTGGCTGATGCGTCAGGCCGGGCGCTACCTTCCCGAATATCGCGCGCTGCGGGCAAGGATGGGCGGATTCCTCGAGCTCGTCTACGACCCCGACGCCGCGGCCGAGATAACGCTCCAGCCGATCCGGCGCTTCGGCTTCGACGGAGCGATCCTGTTTTCCGATATCCTGATCGTGCCCCATGCGCTCGGCCAGGATCTGCGCTTCGAGGCCGGCGAGGGGCCGCGCCTTTCGCCGCCTCTGGTCGATGCGTCTTTGGCCGCGCTGGAGCGCGTTCCGGCCCGCTTATCGCCGATTTATCGCACTGTGGAGAAAGTGAAGGCGCAACTGCCGGCCGAGACGACTTTGCTCGGATTTGCGGGCAGCCCGTGGACGGTCGCGACCTACATGGTGGCGGGCGAGGGCAGCCGCGATCAGGCCGCGGCGCGCCACCTGGCCTATGCCGATCCGGAGGGCTTCGGCGCGATCATCGACGCGATCTCGGCGATGACGATCGACTATCTTTCGGGCCAGATCGCGGCCGGCGTTGAGGCGGTGCAATTATTCGACTCCTGGGCCGGCAGCCTGTCGCCCGACCAGTTCGAGCGCTGGGTGATCGCGCCGACTGCCAGGATCGTTTCTGAGCTGAAGGTGCGCCATCCGAAAGCGCCGGTGATCGGCTTTCCGAAGGGCGCCGGCGCCAAGCTTGCCGCTTATGCGCGCGAGACTTTGGTCGACGCGATCGGGCTCGACGAGACGATCGACCCCGCATGGGCGGCGCGCGAGCTCTCTGAAAATCTCCCGCTCCAGGGCAATCTCGACCCGCTCGCTTTGCTCGCCGGCGGCGTGCCGCTTGAAAAGGCGGTGGGACGCATCCTATCTGTGTTCGAGGGGAGGCCGCACATCTTCAACCTCGGCCACGGCATCATCAAGGAAACGCCGATCGAGCATGTCGAGCAATTGCTCGCCTTGGTGCGCCGGGATTCCACCGGAGCCTCGAGGTGAGCTATGCAATCGGATCGGTCCTGATCATGCTCTATTTATGGCTCAAGGCCGGCCATGTCATCTTCGTGATCTTCTGGGTAGCCGGCCTGTTCCTGCTGCCGCGCTTCTACGTCTATCACCAGGAATCCGCGCCGGGCTCCGAGGAGGAGAAGAAGTGGGTCGAGCGCGAGCGAAAGCTGCGCGGGATCATCATCACTCCGGCGATGATCCTGGTCTGGATCTTCGGCCTGCTGCTCGCCTATACGGTTCAGGCGTGGAGCCAATATTGGTTCCTCGCCAAGTTCGCGATCGTCGTCGCGCTTTCGGGCTATCACGGCTGGATGATCGATTATGGCAAGAAGCTCGAGCGAGGCATCCGCCCGGTCAGCGGCCGGTCGCTCAGGATCATGAACGAAATCCCCGGCGTCGCGGTCGCTCTGATCGTCGTACTCGTGATCGTAAAGCCCTTCTGACCCTTCGCTTGCTTGACTTGCCCCGAGGCGGAGCATAATCGCGACTCCAGTCGTTGCCCCTGCCGTCCGTGCGGGTGCTCAAGCACCACATTCCCCGACGTTTCCGGCACCACGCCCGGAATCCGTATCTTCAAGAGTTCCCAAAATGCATCTGAACGACCTCAAGCAGAAAACCCCCGCCGAATTAGTGGCGATGGCCGAAGAGCTCGGCGTCGAGGGCGCCTCGACCCTGCGCAAGCAGGAGTTGATGTTCTCGATCCTCAAGGTCCGCGCCGATACCGGCAACGAGATCATGGGTCAGGGCACGATCGAAGTGCTCCAGGACGGCTTCGGCTTCCTGCGCTCGGCCGATTCCAACTATCTGGCCGGCCCCGACGACATTTACGTCTCGCCCAACCAGGTCCGCAAATTCGGCCTCAGGACCGGCGATACGGTCGAGGGCGAGATCCGCGGCCCCAAGGAGGGCGAACGCTATTTCAGCCTGGTGCGCGTCACCCAGATCAACTTCGACGATCCCGACGCCGTCCGCCACAGGGTCAATTTCGACAATCTCACCCCGCTCTACCCCGACGAGAAGCTGACCCTCGATTCGGCCGATCCGACCGTTAAGGACAAGTCGGCGCGCGTCATCGACATCATCTCGCCGCAGGGCAAGGGCCAGCGCGCTTTGATCGTCTCGCCGCCGCGCGTCGGCAAGACCGTCCTCCTCCAGAACATCGCCCGGGCGATCACCGAAAACCATCCCGAGGTTTTCCTGATCGTGCTCCTGATCGACGAGCGGCCCGAGGAGGTCACCGACATGCAGCGCTCGGTCAAGGGCGAGGTCATCTCCTCGACCTTCGACGAGCCGGCCAGCCGCCACGTCCAGGTCGCCGAAATGGTGATCGAGAAAGCCAAGCGTCTGGTCGAGCATAAGAAGGACGTCGTCATCCTGCTCGATTCGGTGACTCGCCTGGGCCGCGCCTACAATACCGTCGTGCCCTCGTCGGGCAAGGTGCTGACCGGCGGCGTCGACGCCAACGCGCTGCAGCGCCCCAAGCGCTTCTTCGGCGCCGCCCGCAACATCGAGGAAGGCGGCTCGCTCTCGATCATCGCCACCGCATTGATCGACACCGGCTCCAAGATGGACGAGGTCATCTTCGAGGAGTTCAAGGGCACCGGCAATTCGGAGATCGTGCTCGACCGCAAGGTCGCCGACAAGCGCATCTTCCCGGCGCTCGACGTCGGCAAGTCCGGCACCCGCAAGGAGGAGCTGCTGGTCGATCCGGCCAAGCTCTCCAAGATGTGGGTGCTG
>Ga0190275_10002829_pt1 | contig 12329 bp, 10 predicted proteins | sample Popmic550T_FD_133745 | JGI IMG/M metagenome (GOLD analysis project Ga0190275, IMG submission 133745) | Populus adjacent soil microbial communities from riparian zone of Yellowstone River, Montana, USA - 550 T | ecosystem: Environmental > Terrestrial > Soil > Riparian zone > Trees stand | place... | reverse complement strand
GCAGCGCGATGTCGCCGTCGACGATGTCACCCCAAGCCTTGCGCGTGTCGATCGCGGCCTGGAACGCGGCCGTGCCGCTCTGGCACGCCGCATCACCGATGATCAGAGCGCGGTAGGCCATGAACTGCTCGGACGTCATCGCCCGCCACTGATCGGCAGTCACCACGTCGATTCGCGCGGTGGGGGCATAGGCGGCCACCGCCTACGCCTCGCGGCTCTGGAGTCCTCCATTGACGCTGCTGCCGAGGATCAACACCTTGTTGGTGCTGTTGACCTCCTGCTGGACCGTGCTCAGGGATGCTGGAACTGGCTCAGTCGACGGCTCGCCCGAGTCTTCACGGCAGGCAACGGCGACCAACGCGGAACACAACAGAACAGCACTCCACACGGCTTGCAGTCTCATCTGGGCAGACCTCTCGAGGATGTGTGCGGGGGGGTAGGCGTGTAGACCTGAGGCCCGCGGATCCGAGCAACGTGCATTCCACCGTGGATACATAGAATTACGGGGAAGTGCTCGCGGGGATCTCTTGTCCTCCGGGAATGCTCCCCCTCACTGTGAGGGGGAGCCTCCACACCACATCCGGGTGCTACTCGCCCGAGGCCGTGGCGAACTCCGACGCGGTGGGAGCCGCGGAGAGGCCCTGCGGCGCCACATCTGCAAGAGTGCGGCCCATCACCCAGCCGTCGTGGTACAGCACGCCCACCGGAGCGACGGTTGAGTTCCGGTACAGGCCTACCTTCAGGTAGTTGAGCTGGCCCGAGAACTGGGTGGCGCAGGAGCGCTTGGGCAGGACGAGCTGGCCGTTGTGGTACAGCTCCACGAAGCCGACGCTCGGGTTCGACGACCACTTCGCGTGCAAGACGAAGTCCTGCCACGCCCCGCGCACCAGCGGCGCGCGCCACACCTCGGTGCTGCTGCAGTACAGGCGCAGCGTGCCGTTGTTGATCACGAACTCCACGGGGGGCGAGCCGCTGCTCCCGGTATGGTGCCACTGGGCAAAGAGCTGCCACGTCGCCGGCGAGGGGAAGTCCGGCGCGAACATCGTGCCCCACCGGTAGTAGTACTCGGAGCCCGAGGGCTCGAGCGTCATGCGCACCAGCTCGTTGCGGTTGCCGCTGGCGCCAATGGGGTTGTCGCCCTGCTTCACCGTCACCTTGAGGGCGTAGCGGCCCTCTCGCACCGGCGAGGTCAGCACCTGCAGCCGGTCCGGACTCACCATCTGCGCGCTGCTGAACTGCGAGCGGTCCCCCGTCTCGAAGTCGCCGCGCCACAGCGCCGTGGAGGGAGGAGGCGTCGTCGAGCCACCGCACACGCGAGCCTCGGCGATGCTCGCCCAGTCGTTCAGGTTGTTGCCAAAGACGGTGATGCGCAGGCGGCGCGCGGTGCGGGCTGGGAAGGTGTACGTCTCCGCCGCCAGGGTGGCGCTGTTCGTGCCGCTGTAGACCTGCGTGTAGTTCATCCCATCCGTGGAGGTGGTCAGGATGAAGTTGTTGAGCTGCGTGGTCCCCAGGTGCCAGGCGATGGCGGCACCGGTGACGGTGCGCTCCGAGCCCAGGTCGTAGTCGATCCACGCGCCCCTGCCAAAGCTGCTCCAGCGCGTGTCGAGGCGATCATCGAGGGTGTTCGTCGCCGGGTTCCCAGCCTCACTGCCTGAGGTGATGACCGAGCTGGCGGTGAGCGTCGTGCAGTTCTGCACGACGAGTCCACGCTCGGCGACTTGGAGGAGCTCAGGCACGTCATCGGTGAAGGAGTCCTGCGCACCGCAAGCCACGGTGCCGATGACACAGAGGGTTCCGATCAACAGAAGAGCGTTCTTCATGTTCTCTCAGGCGAAAAGACAGACAGTGAGGGGATGCCAGACCGCGCGTGGCGGCCGACGGGGACGGAAAAGAGTGCTTCGTGGATGCAGCTCTCCCGCACGCTCAGGGCGCTTGCCCTGGCGGTCAGAGAAGCCGCGGGTGTGTAGGGGGGTGCTGCTCCTTCTGAGGAGGCCGCTGAATGCGGGTCTCGCTACGGGGCCCAAGAAGGCGCAATCGACGGATTTATTTCGTACTCAACAGTTCTTCGGCCTGAGCTTGTCCGGTGGGGAAGGGAGCAACAGGAGGGAAGATCCCTAGTTCTCTCAAACCCTTAGAGACGTAAGCAACAAAAACCTTCATCCGCCGACAATGTAGGTAAGTCACTCCTTTTTGTCTACGTCCAAGGGTCCGTCATGCTCCAGGTCGCCCGTCCTTTGAGCCCCGCTTCGCTTCCGCAAGCCCGCGCGCTGCCTCCGGCATCCGCCCAGGTGGAGCCCTCGCGGAGCAACCTCCGCTCGCCGGTGCGTGACAGCTTCACCGCGGCCGCAGCGGCTCCCGCAGGGGCTCGCGGAATGCTGGGGGATGCGCTCTCGCGCGTGGGGCACCTCCGGCTCCCCATTCCGTGGCCGGGCAAGGGCGAGGCCGACAAGATCGGCTGGATCCAGAAGGCGTTTCCGCCGGCGAAGGAGTCCACGGCGGAGTTCGAGAGCCTCCACCAGCAGGTACTCGCGGGGAAGGACGTGATGCCGGCGGAGGCCAAGGACTGCGTGTTCCTGGCAGTGGGCGGCCTGCTGTCGCAGTACGCGCCGAAGGAGCTGTACTTCGATGACAACCTGGATGCGCTGGAGGATGCCGGGCTCCAGGTGGGCCGGGTGCCGGTGGACACGGATATGGGCGTGGAGCACAACGCGGCCATCGTCCGCGAGGCGGTGCTCGAGGCGGCCAAGAATGGCAAGAAGGTGGTGCTGATCGGCCACAGCAAGGGCGGCCTGGACTCCGCGGCGGCCCTGGCGATGTACCCCGAGCTGAAGGAGCACGTCCGGGCCCTGGTCACCGTCCAGTCGCCCTATGGCGGCTCGCCGATGGCGCAGGATCTGTTGGACAACCCGCTGGTGCGGTACGGGCTGGGCGGGGCGGTCGAGGCGCTGGGCGGCAGCATCCAGGCGGGTGAGGATCTCACCTATGACTCGCGGCAGAAGTTCCTGGCGAAGCACCCGATGCCGGAGGGCATCCCCACGGTGAGCCTGGCCTCCACCACGTTCAAGCCGACGTCGCCGCTGTTCGCCTTCCAGGAGTACATGCAGCACCGGTACGGCGTGAAGTCGGACGGCCTGGTCGTTCCGCAGGACGCGTTCATCCCCGGCTCGAAGGCCGTGACGCTGCACGGACTCGATCACCTCGAGTCCACGGTGACGAACCCGAACCCGTTCAAGTCCTACAAGCCGGCGGACATCACGCTGTCGCTGGTGGCCATGGCGCTGCGGATGCCCAAGGAGGGCTGAGCCTCACCCTTCCTTGGGGGCTCAGGGAGCTGACGCTGCCGACTCGGCCAGGCCTACCGCCTGCGCCGGGCTGGGGCCTTCTTCCGGGCGCCCGCGCGCTTCGATGCGCCACCGGCCTTCTTCGCCGAGGTCTTCTTCGCCGAGGTCTTCTTCTTCGCGGGCTTCGCGGCTCTGCGCGGGGGCTGCTCGGGCGTGTGGATCACGGCCTCGATGTTGTGGCCGTTCGGATCGATGACGAAGGCGCCGTAGTAGTCGGGGTGGTACTCCAGCCGGAGGCCCGGTGCGCCATCGCTCCTGGCTCCCAGCTCCAGCGCCTTGGCGTGGAACGCGTTGACCTGGGCTCGGGTCTTCGCCACGAAGGCAATGTGGATGCGCGGGTGTGGATCCGGCGCCGCGCCGATCCAGAAATAGGGCTTCTCGTCTCCGTAGCCGCCGATCTCGTTGAACTCCATGACCAGCCGGTAGCCGAGCGTTCCGAGCACCGCATCGTAGAAGCGCTTGGACTCGGCGTAGTCCTTCACCCGCAGCATGATGTGGTCGAGCATGGGGCCTCTCTAGCACAAAGCCGACCCAACAGGGTGGATCGATGACGGCCTACCGGATGGTCAGGGAGAACGCATCCCCCTCGTGCACCGTGAGCTCTTCGTCCGTGGCGAGCACGGACTGGGAGCCGACGGTGTCGGCCTGGAAGCGGAGCGAGCCCCGGCTGCTCACCAGGTGGTGGGGGATGGTGAAGGTCCGGGTGCCCATGGCCGGCACGAGCCCCAGGCGGATGCGGTGGGTGCCATCCAGCACGTACATGATGAAGTCGACGTGCTTCTGATTCCGCACCTCCAGGGTCGTCGTCGGTGGAGGAAGCTTGGTGGGATCCGACTGTGTCTGCGTCGTGCTGCAGGAGATCGCACAGGCGAGCAGGAGGAGCGGCAGGACCTGGGCAGCGCGCATGGAGACCTCTCGGACGGCGGAGCAAGAGGTCAGTGTGTCTCAGCAGGCAGCGTCGGCCCACACCACGGAGACGGTTTCCGCCGCGGATTCCAGATAGATGACGGTCTCACCCCCCGGAGGTACAGCGAGAGCCGCGACTTTTCCGGCGCCGCCGGGCCTCAGGCGCTCTGGACTCCCGGTGCCAGGGAGACCTTGAACCGCAGGTGTAGGACCAGGTGCCCGTTGGCGGGGACTTCGGCCTTCCACGTGCAGAACCCGTTGTCATCGAGCACGGGAGCGCCGGTGCTCTTCTCGGTGTCCAGCTCGACCTTCACGTGCTCGATCTCGGACACGGGGATGCGCTCGGTGACCACGACATTGCGCGCGTCTCCCGAGAGGTTCGAGAGGTAGATCGTGACGTTGGTGGTGGTCTCGTTCCACTTGCTGACGGGGTGCTGCTTGGAGCTCTTCTTCTCCTCGCGCTGGACGCGCAGGGAGTCCTCCGGGCCGAAGCTCAGCTCGAACTTCTCCTGGGGCGCGACGAAGAGCGTCTGGGTCCACCCCACGAAGCCGTTGTCCTGGAGCAGCTCCACCGGCCCCGCCAGCACCGGGCTGGACGAGGTGTTGCGCGCCACCGCCCGCAGGAACACCTTGGGCTCCAGCTCGGGGAACGTCACCAGCGCCGCCTCCGCGCCGTCCTCGAAGGTGAAGAGCGGGATGACGTTGGGCCGCCCATCCGAGGGAATGGAGCTCTTCCCCGGCGCCTTCAGGTTGCGCGTCTCTCCGCCATCGTCCACGCCGGGCAGATCCACGCTGCTCGGCGTGGGGCGGGCGCCACCGGAGGCAGGCGCGCTGCCCATGCCGGCCTTCTGCACCTGGACCTGCCGGGCCTGGACCACCACCGCCTCGTTCTTCTTCTTCACCGTGAGCAGATCCGCCTGCAGCAGGGGCGGCTCGGTGCCCAGCGAGGAGCGCGCCGTGGAGAACTTCAGCTCCACGTCCTTCCAGTCCTCGCCGGTGTCCTGCCACACGGCGGCCGAGGAGGTGATCTGGAGCCGGTTGCGGCCCAGCAGCCGCGCGCTGTGCAGCGGCCGCCAGAGCGCGTTCGGCACCACGTAGTCGATGCGGAGCTCCACCTCGCCGTCGGCGTCGGCCAGCACGTCCGCCTCGAGCCAGGACACCACCTGGTAGTCCAGGCGGTCCATGGCCTGACGCTGGCGTGTCACGGCGGCGATCTCCTCTGCCAGCTTCTCCGCGGTGAAGGTGGCCTGGAGCGTGGACTCGCGGAGCTGGCGGGCCTTGCGGAACAGCGCATCGAACGAGTCCTGCCACTGGGCGGCCATCCCCATGCCCCAGCCTGCGTCCACGGGGAGCTCGCCGGCGCCCAGGAGCAGGAGCTGGTTGATGCGCTCGAAGCGGGCGCGGGCGCTCGCCTGGTCCTCCAGGACTTGTTGACGCTCGCGCTGCAGCGCCTCGATCTTCTCTTCGAGCACGCGGGCCGCCTCGGGCTTGTCCGCGGTCCGGATGCGCAGGCCGCGGCGCATGCGGGCATCCGCCACGCGGGCCTTGCCGGAGAGGATCTCGGCGCGCAGGGAGACGTCCTGCAGCACCGGCGCCACGCCGTGGACGACGATGCGGTTCTGCCCGGCCTTCACGCGGACAGTGCCCTGGCGGGTGACCTGGGCGCGATCCTCCAGCAGCGTGACGGCGCGGACGGGCGCCTCCAGGGTCGCGACGCCTGCGGGGAGCGGGGGCTCGAAGCGCTCCACGCCGGTAGGAGAGGTGGGTTGGATGGCGGTGCTCATGTCACGCCTCCCGGCGGTTGCCGCCGTTGAGCTCGTTGTTGGCGTACAGCTTCACCACGTACTGGGCAGCCAGCTTCATCGTGCTGTTCGCGGGCACGGTGACGCGCCAGCGGCGTCCACCCTCGAGCGGCTTGGTGCGCTCCTCCTGCGTGTAGGGCTCCCACGCGGGGGTGACCGTGCCCTCCTCGACTACGACCTCGGCTTCCTCCGCGGGCTGGGGAATGCGCTCGCGCACCTCGCAGACGATCTCGCGGTCCAGGTTGTTGGCCAGGTCGATGAGGAGGTCGTGCCACAGCTCCGTGGTGGCGACGATCTTGGTGCCGGTTCGGGCCTCGCGGTACTTGGTGTTCCGCGCGCAGCGGATGGCCTGCTCCACCCCGAGCCCCAGCTTGAAGTCTCCGCGCGGCGCCACCGCGGGCAGCGTGGTGGAGAGCACGTACTCGCCCCCCACGTAGACCTCCGCGGGCCCGGTCAGCATGGGCGCGGACAGCGGGTTCTTCACCTGGGCCTGCCGGTACACGTTGGTGTCCTCGCGCGGGACGGCCACATAGAGGACGCTGGCCTCGCCGGTGCGCGAGCCCAGGGCCACGGAGTGGAACACTCCGTCCGAGGGCACATCCACGGTGGCATCGGCCGCGTAGCTGAAGTCGAAGTAGCCGCCGATGCTCCGCGCGTCGACGGCTCCACCCGGCAGCGGCATCTGGGCCACGGAGCGGGCGCGGTTCTCCGCCTCCGCGACCACGGCCATGACGTCGAACGTCACCGTCACCGAGAAGCGTGCCAGCATCTCCAGGTAGAAGCGCCGCGAGTCCACGGGCTGGAGCCGGTTGCGGTTGGCGGAATCGGTCGCCGAGGAGAGCCTCAGGTGGGTGAACACCACGGCTTCCAGGCCGGATTGAGTGGGGCTCGCTCCGCCAGGGCCCGCCGCGCTGGGACGCGCCGGGGCCCTTCCGCCGACAGCCATCGACTTGGGTGCTGCGCGAGCAGGAGCGGCCGCGGGCATGGGAGCGGGAGCGGACATGATGGGGGCCAGGGAGGGGGGAGGCGGAGGCGCCTCACTCTCGTAGGCCTCCTCCTCATAGCTCGCCATCTCGGCAGCTGGCGCCGCGAGGACCTCGTCGGCTTCATCATCCAAGGCCATCCCGTCAGCTGGCCCACGGGAAGACATCTCCCGCATCTCGCGCCGCGAGCCCTTCTTCTTCCGCTCCTTGTCTCTCCGGGGCTCAGGGAGGGAAGGCGCACTCTCGGCGACGTACCCATCCTCGAGATCCACGGGAGCTTCCATCACCGAGAGGGAGTACGGCGAGGAGGCGGGCAGTCTGCGCAGCAGCGTCCCGCGGTCGCGGTCATAGTCGGCGAAGAGGGCCGCCGCACCCTGAGGTGCCGGACGGAACCCCGCGCGAGCAGCCGGCGGGGGCTGGGCGCGGCCGATGCGGATCGAGGGCAGCTCCGGCAGCTCCGTCCACGTCATGGGGGACGCGGTGGAGAGCACCAGCTTCACCCCGCGCCAGTCCTCGCCGGAGTGCTGGGCGATGAGCGCCCGCATCACCAGCTCCACCTCGCGGCAGTCCCGGGACAGCCGGCACTGGTAGCTGGGGGCCCAGCGGGCACCTGGGATGAAGTACTCGATGGAGAGCTCGGCACGGGCGAGCGCGGCGCCGCTGTGGCGCAGCTGCACGTGCACGGACTTGTAGAGCTCGGCGGCGGTGACCTCGCGCGCGGTGGAGGCCTGGGCGATCTTCTGCTCCAGGACGGCCACCTCCTCGTTCAGCCTGCGGAGCTGCTCTCGGAGCTTGCGCGCCTCCGCGAGCCGGGACTGCACGCCCTCGTGGGAGAACTGCTCCAGCGCCATGCGGGGCCCGAGCGGTGAGGGCGGCGGCGGCTTGCCCTCCTCCGGCTCCGGGCGCGGGGGAATGGGGATGTTGCCGAGGATGGACATCTCCCACTCTTGCTCGCGGAGCTGGCTCTCCAGCGCTCGTACCTGCTGGTGCAGCGAGCGCAGCGCGGCCTGATCCACGGTCTCCAGGGGAGTCTCCCTGGGAGGAATCCACAGGCCCACGCGCACATGCGTGGCAGAGAGATCCGCCTGAGAGGTCTCCGTGGACAGCACGCGCACACGGACGGTGGGATCGAAGAGCGAGAGCGGGAGGCGAGCGATCTCGAGCTCCGTGGGGGGCTTGCCGTCAGGACAGTCCAGCAAGAGGCGCCGCGTGACGCGTGCTCCCTGCTGGTAGAGGACCACGGTGTCGATGCGGGATTCCACGACCGGCATGCGCACTCCCGGAGAGCGAGGCGCTGCACGCTAGAATGCGCAGATGCACGGGAGCAAGGTGCTTCGTAGGATCCCGGTGATCAGCGAGGATGCACCGCGTTGTTGGGACCCTCAGGGTTTCTCCGCCGAGCGCCCGAGCTTCATGGTGGCCGTAGTCACCGAGGCGAAGGCAGCGCGAACCGCGGCCTGGGCCTTGTCTCCCAGCCGCAAGTCCAGATGCTTCGCCACCGGAACGTCGGCCCGGCATCCCAGACAGCGAGAGGCCTCCACGCGGATGGCTGCGCCGCACGCGGGGCACGGCCGGCGGAAGAGCCGCTCCTCCATTCGGTGCGCCATCACTCCCGCCACCACGCCGGCCGCCACCATCACCAGCACGATGGCCAGTGCAATCGCCGGGGCCACGAAGACGGCCACGCACAGTCCGAGGACCCCACCTTCCTGCAGCCGGTTGTTCCACTTCATGGGATGGAAGAGCTCGCTCTCCAGGCCGGCGAACTCGGTGTGCACCTTGCGCCGCAGCGCCAGCATCCCCACCGCGAGCACCGCTCCGCCCGTTCCCACCGCCCACTCGGGAGTTCCCTGCGTCGCGACGCCCAGCGAGGCCATCACCGACATGGCTCCACCCGCAGCGCTCAGGCCGTACTGCACCAGCCCCAGCAGCATGTGGGCGTCCTCGTCGCGGTCGGTCATCATCTCGAAGAGCAGGATGACGGCGAAGCCCGCCATGGCACCCGGGTGCGTCATCCACGCCAGCTCGGGAGGGAGGGTCACGTAGCCCTGGTGCGAGGCCAGCGCCACTGCCAGCAGGCTCAGTCCCGCCCGAGTCCCCGAGGCGCTGCTCAGCCCGATGGCCTGAGAGGCGAGGGAATAGGAGATCACGGCTTCACCCCCGGCATGCTGCCGAGCACCTGGGTCTGCAGAAGCCCGAGCTTGCCGAGGATCCACAGCACCACGGCCACCGTCCCTGCCACCAACGTCAGCAGCACCGCGGCCGCCACGGCCAGCAGCGCGATCTCCCAGAGGGCCACCGGCACGCCCTGTCCCTCGCGGCCGATCTGCCAGGTGAGGTAGCGCCGGGTGACGAGGCCCGCTCCACCGACTTCAGCGGCGCTCACCACCGTCTTGACCAGCGCCCCCGCCGCGGGAATCAGCGTGAGCAGCTCCAGCACGATGATGGTCACCGCCAGGAAGCAGCCCGCCGCCAGCCGCAGCGTCCACCGCGTGACAATCCTCCGCCGCGGCGTGAGCAGCGCCAGCCCTGGCTTCACGACGGTGAAGCGGAGCCACACCAGCGCTCCGACGATCAGCAGCGAGTTGATGAGCGGGAACCAGCTCGCCACCAGCGCGCCGGCCGCCACCGCCGCGACCGCCAGCCAGAGCTTCACGGCCGACTGCGAAGCGTGCAGCTCGTGCAGCACCACCCGGTCCGTGGCGCCGGGAAGCGTCTGCTCACCGCACCTCGGGCAGGGGTGGCCACGCAGGGCCGTGCCTCCAGGCAGCCGCTCGGCACAGCGCCGGCAGCGGCCGGACAGCAGCAACGCCAGCTCATGCTCCTCGCTGGCGACCATGGTGGGGGAATTCGTCATCTTCGCTTCTTCCACTCCACGCGGGTCCGCTCAGGGCCCAGGGGTGATGGGCAACAGGCGCGGGTGGCACGTCCTGCTGCCCATCCACTGCGAGCGGCTCAGGGCTTGAACGTATCCACTGCCTTGCGGCCCACCGCGGGATCGTCCGTGAAGAACCCATCCAGACCGGCCTTGAGATACTCCTGCATCTCCGAGATCGAGCCGGCCTCATGACGCGTGGTGTCCGGGCCCTGCGTCTTGAGCGGCGCGGGCAGGAAGGAGTTCTCCGGACGGAAGGTCCACGAGTGCACGAGCAGCCCCGCGTCGTGCGCGAAGCGGATCACCTCGGACGGGGTCTGGAACGCACCCGCGCTGTCCACGTTGATGAGGTTCAGCTTGTAGGGCCCCAGGCCGTCGGCGTAGGTGGCGATATCCTGGATGCTCGCCTGGGTCAGCAGGTCGGCATATTTACGCGTGTCGCCCGCCTTGACGAAGTCGTAGGGCGCCTTGTCCGCCGAGTCGATCAGCTGCACCAGCTTCCACTTCTCCTGCGAGGTGCCGATCTTCTGGTTCAGCTCCTTCAGGTTCGCCACCTCGAAGGACTGGATGAAGACCGTGGCCTTGCTCGCGGTGAAGTCATCCGCCTTCAGGGTCTGGATCAGCTTGTCTTCCAGCGGGAGGTTGATGGACTGGAAGTAGGTGGGGTGCTTGGTCTCCGGGTAGAGGTGGATCGTGCGGCCGGTCGTCTCGGACATGGCCTTGGCCAGCGTGATGACCTCGGCGAGCGTGGGGATCAGGAACTGATCGTTGAACTCCTTGTTGCCCGGGCGGATCAGGGGGATCCGCTCGCGCGCACGCAGCTCCTTGAGCTCGGCCAGGGTGAAGTCCTCGGTGAACCAGCCCGAGACCTGCACGCCGTCGATGGTCTTCGTGGTCCTGCGGTCCGCGAACTTCGTCACCTCCGACACGTTCGTGGTGCCGGAGATCTCGTTCTCGTGACGGGCCACGAGCACGCCGTCCTTCGTCGACACGAGATCCGGCTCGATGACGTCCGCCCCGTCCTCGATCGCCTTCTTGTAGGCCTCGAGCGTGTGCTCGGGCCGCAGCGCGCTGGCGCCGCGGTGGCCGATCACGAGCAGCTTGGGCAGCTCATCGTCGCTGCATCCGGTCAGCGTGAGGGCGAAGCCTGCGACGAGTGGCACCATGGCCGACAGGCGAAGGACGTGGCGGAAGGAGAAGCGAGGTGTACGGCGCTGGGAGGGGGACGAGTGCAAACGAGGCTCCTTGTTGTGACGCCGCTGTCCCGGGAAACCGGGACAGCGCATCAACGGGGAGCCGAACGGTGGCTCAGATGGAAAGACGCCGTCAAGGCTGGCGCTTGAGCCAGGCGACTACCTCCGCGCCAGCACGCTCGCTCAGCGCCACGTCCTGGCTGAGCCGCTCCAGCGTCTGGGCCATGGCCTGCTGGGCCTCGTTGACCGGGTGCGCCTGCAGCAGCGCCTTCGCCTCCTCGAGCTGCTGGCGGTGACGCAGTGCTCCAAGCGCCTCCACCACCCGCCGCAGCAGCATGGGCGCTCCGCCCGTGCGACCCACCACGTCCTTCCACCGCTGCTGCACCACGCCCCACCACGCATCCCGCCCCGTGCGGTTTCCCAGCAGTCCGCCCAGGTAGATGGTCACGTCCTGCATCTTCACCGTGTCCGTGAAGAACATGTCCTGCCCGCGCTGCGCCAGCACCGGGTCCTCGAATGAGGCCAGCGCTGACAGGTACCGCCGCTGCGTCGCCGGATCCGGATCCGCCTTCATCTTCTCCTGCAGCGTGTCGAACAGTGCCGAGTCCCCCGCCCGCGCCACCATGTACACCGCGCTGTCCAGCAGGTTCGGCTCCAGCGCCGTCTTGTCCCCCGCCAGCACCTTCACCACCCGAGGCCGCGCCTCGGCCAGTGCCTGTCCGCCGCGCGCCAGCACGCCCACCGCGCGCACCAGCGCCGCGCGCCGCAGCTTCACCCGGTCCGTCTCTCCCGCACGCGGCTCCCACCCCAGCTTCGCCAGCGCTGGACTCAGCAGCCGCTCCACCCAGCGGCGGAAGCGCTCCTGGTCCTCTCCCTCCACCAGCCGTCCCTCCACGTAGCTCAGCCGCCCCACCAGCTCCTCGAGGACGGCATCGTCCTCCTCGCTGCCGAAGCCGCTGGCCAGATCCAGGAAGTCCGCCGCCGAGGCCTGCCCCGCGCGCACCAGGGCCCACCGATCTGCCAGCAGCGAGATGCGCTCGGAGGGCGCCAGTGCCGCCAGGTTCGCCGCCAGCTTCTCCAGCATCGGCCCGTCGTACGCCACCCGGTAGAAGCCCGTGGAGCCCGCGTTGGCGAACAGCCACTTCACCTCGCCGCTGCCCTCCAGCGTCACCGTGGCCTGCTCCTCGCGCAGCAGGAAGCGGTGCTCCCGCACGCCGCCGCCGTCCTCG
>Ga0190275_10002828_pt1 | contig 12331 bp, 8 predicted proteins | sample Popmic550T_FD_133745 | JGI IMG/M metagenome (GOLD analysis project Ga0190275, IMG submission 133745) | Populus adjacent soil microbial communities from riparian zone of Yellowstone River, Montana, USA - 550 T | ecosystem: Environmental > Terrestrial > Soil > Riparian zone > Trees stand | place... | reverse complement strand
CTGCTCGATTCGCTCGGCGTGACCTCGCTGGTGAGCGTGCGCTCGCGCGTCGGCTCGCTCTCAGGCGGGCAGCGCCAGTCGGTCGCGATCGCGCGCTCCCTCCTCGGCAACCCGCGCCTCGTGATCCTCGACGAGCCGACCGCCGCGCTCGGCGTCGTGCAGACGGCGCAGGTCCTCGAGCTCGTCCGCCGCCTGCGCGAGCAAGGGCTGGGCGTGGTGATCATCAGTCACAACCTCGAGAACGTCTACACGGTCGCCGACCGCATCGTCGTGCTACGCCTCGGCCGTGTCGCGGCGAGCTTCGACCGCCGCACCACGCCGCGCGAGGAGGTCGTCGCCGCGATCACCGGTGCCGCCGTCCGCGCACCGGCATGAAAGCGACCCGCACTGAGCGCCGCTCATCATCGCGTCGGCCTCCGCCGGCGCCGCGACAGCCGACCGCCCCGGCGTCGGGCAGCACGACGAGGACGTCGTCGATGCCTCGGACGCGCTGGACGCGGCCAGGCGCGAGCTTGAGGGGATCGCGGTCGAGTGCCGCGAGCTCGCGACCACATGCGCCGCGCACGCACTGCACGAGCTGACGTCCTGATCCGGTCTCCGAGCACCTCGACCTGCTCGGCTGCGGGTCGCGCGGCTACGGCCGCCTGCGTGCGGGTCGTGCTCGGGGGCGTATCGCCGCCAGACCGCCGAGGCGCAGCGCCCGGTGATCGTCGTGGCGCGCGGCGTGAAGGCCTCGCTCGACGGACTCACGGAGGCGTCGCCGGGCGCCGCTGCCGCTGGCTAGCGCGTCGGCGTCGACCGCGCGAGCAGCGCGATGCCGGTAGCCGCGACCGCGCCCAGCACCGGGATGGCGCGCTTGGCCGCGCGTGGCGAGAGCACGAGCTCGAACAGCGGGACCGGGTCGTCGAGGCGATCCTGCAGGGCGCCGAGCGGGCAGTCGCCGCCGTTCGCGGCGACGAAGACGCCCTCGAGCGTGAGGGCGCCGACCGCGACGCCGAGCATCGGATCGCGCCGGCCGGTGAGGGCGCACGTCCAGACGTAGGCGATGGCGGTCAGGAAGCCCGCCGCGATCCCGGCGTGAGCGGCGCGGAAGGCGAGCGCCGCCGGCGCAAGCCGCTGGTCGTCACCTGTTCTCATGACCCCACCCATGGTGAGACATACGGTTCCAGCTGCGGCCGCCGGCGCCATCCGTAGCTCGGACGCGTCGTCACGCGGACGAATACGGCTGCGCGCCGCGCCGCGGCGAAGTAGCGTCATGAGCGATGTCCACGATCCGCCATGCCGACCCGCAGCACGCCGTCACGCTGAGCACCGCGGAGCGCGACTGGCTCCGGCGCCAGGGCCTCGCCGCCCGCTCGCTCGAGGCTCGCCAGCGGCAGTCGGCGCGCAACCGGCGCTTCGCTCCGGAGCGCCCAACCGCGGACCGCTCGCGGCACTCAAAGACGCCGCCCACGTAGGCGCGCGAGCCGCGCAGGACTGCGCGCGGCGGTCACGACGCCGCAGGCCACACCCAGCGCCGGAAGGCGGCCTTGCGCACCTCCTCCGCGCCGAGCACCATGACGGGCAAGACCGCCAAGAGCAGCCACAGACGCGGATCCACGGCCAGCGTGTGGAAGACCCGCTGCAACGGCGGCAGGTAGACGATCGCGAGCAGCAGGACGACCTCGAAGGCGATGCCGACGAGCAGGAAGCGGTTGGAGAACAGGCCGATGCTGAACACGGAGCGGCGGTCGGTCCGGAAGGCGAACCCGGCGCCCACCTGGCCGGCGACGATTCCCGCGTAGGTCATCGCGGTCGCCTGCACATAGACCGCCCCGCTGTCGGGCAGCGAATCCCACGGGCGCCAGCCGGCGAGCCAGAAGGAGGCGAGGAAGCTGGCCATGCCCGCGAGCCCGACGACGAGACCGACGAAGCCGTAGACACGGGCGAGCACCCGCCAGTTGAGCAGCCGCTCCGAGCGCGGCCGCGGCGGGCGTTGCATGACGCCCGCCTCGGGACGCTCCGTGCCGAGCGCGATCGCCGGCAGCAGGTCCGTGCCGAGGTCGATGGCCAGCACCTGCATCACGACGAGCGGCAGCGGGATGGCGCCGCCGCTCAGACCCCACAGGAGGAACGCGAACAGCTCGGCGACGTTCGAGGAGAAGTGGTACTGCGCGAAGCGCCGGATGTTGTCGTAGACCGCGCGCCCCTCCTCGACGGCGGCGGCGATCGAGGCGAAGTTGTCGTCGACGAGCAGGAGATCGGCCGCCTCGCGGGCGACGTCGGTGCCCCCGCGGCCCATGGCGATCCCGATGTCCGCCTCGCGCAGCGCGGGCGCGTCGTTGACGCCATCGCCGGTCATCGCGACCACCTCGCCGCCACGGCGCAGCGTCCGCGCGATGCGCAGCTTCTGCTCCGGGGTCACGCGCGCCACGAGCACGTCCGGCCGCTGGAGCTCGGCGAGCAGCACAGCGTCGTCGAGCCCGTCGAGGTCGGTGCCCTGCAGCACACGCGCGCGTCCCGAGAGCAGCCCCGTCTCGCGGGCGATCGCCTCGGCGGTCGCCGGGTGGTCGCCGGTGACCATGATCACGCGAATGCCCGCCCGGCGGCAGCGCTCGATCGCCTCGCCGACCTCCGGCCGCGGCGGGTCCTCCATGCCGACCAGGCCGAGGAACTTGAGGTGCGCCTCCGGGTCGACAAAGTCCGATCCGACCGCGGTGCGGCGCGCCAGCGCGAGCACCCGGAGCGAGTCATGGGCGAGCGCGTCCGCCGCCTCGCGGACGCGGGCGAGCTCCCCGGGCGCGAGGTCGGCGCACGCCAGGACCGCCGCGGGGCTACCCTTGACGTAGGCCGTCGTCGCGCCGTCGACCGCATGCACGGTCGTCATGCGCTTGCGCACGGAGTCGAAGGGATCGACGTGGACGCGCGGATGGCGACGGGCCTCCGCGTCGAGGTCGAGTCCGGCCTTGCGCGCGAGCGTGAGCAGTGCGCCCTCGGTCGGATCGCCCACGACGCGCCACACGTCGCCGTCGAGCTCGAGGCCGGCGTCGTTGCACAGCGCGCCCGCGCGCGCGAGCTCCTCGAGCGCGGCCGCGTCGGGACTCCCTGCCCTCGTCCGCGTGCCCCCCTCGGGGGCGTAGCCGACGCCGTCGACGTCGAGCTCCCCGCTCGGCAGCCAGACGCGGGTCACGGTCATCTGGTTCTCCGTCAGCGTGCCGGTCTTGTCGGTGCAGATCACCGTCGTCTCGCCGAGTGTCTCGACGGCCGACAGCCGCCGCACGATCGCGTTGCGGCGCGCCATCCGCTGCGTGGCGAGGGCGAGCGACAGCGTCACCGTGGGCAGCAGGCCCTCGGGGACGTTGGCGACGATCACGCCGATCGCGAACAGGAACCGCTCGGTGGCGCCCATGCCCAGCGAGCCGGCCAGCAGGAAGAACGCGGCGCCGAGCGAGACGGAGAGCAGCGCGACCACCCGCGTCATGCGCTGCATCTGGAGCTCCAGGGGGCTGTCGTGGCGCTCGGCTCCGGCCGTCAGCGTGGTGATCCGCCCCAGCTCGGTGTCCATCCCGGTGGTCAGGACCACCGCCTCGGCGCCGCCGCTCGTGACGTAGGTGCCGGCGAAGACGCGGTCCACCGCCTCGATGTCCACCGTGCCATCGGCCCCGGCGTGGCGCCGGACCGGCTTCGACTCCCCGGTCAGCGTCGACATGTCGACCTTGAGCTGGGCGTCCCACACCAGCTGCGCGTCTGCGGGGATGCGATCGCCCGCCGACAGCAGGACGAGGTCACCGGGGACGAGGTCCTCGGCCGCCAGCTCGGTCTGCCGACCGTCACGGCGCACCCGCACCCGGTGGGGAAGGATCCGGCCCAGGGCGGCGACGGCGCGTTCCGCGCGATACTCCTGCGCGAAGCTGAACACGGCGTTGACGAAGATCACCGCGACGATCGCGGCGGACAGCTCGGGCATGCCGCCGACGAGCGCGAGCGCCGCGCCGGCCCACAGCAGCAGCGCGAAGAGATGCGTGAGGTTGCGTGCGAAGCGCAGCAGCCAGTGCGGCGGCTCCGCCGCGGCGAGCACGTTCGGACCGTGCTCCGCGAGGGCCCGCCGCGCGGCGTCGGACGACAGGCCCGCCCGCGAGTCGTCGGTGCCGACGGGTTCAGCGGTGACCGCGGTCATGGTCAGCGGTGCCGGAGGGCTTCGAGCGCGTTCGTCGTCCGGTCGTAGCCTGCGCGGATGAGCTCGGGCCAGCGGCTGCGGTCGATGAAGAGGTCGTAGAAGGCCGGCCCGCGCAGCAGCCGGTGGTCCGCCGCGTCGATGACGGTCAGGTGGTCGCCGAGTGCGCGTCGCGTGCGGCGCGCGAGCTCGAGCTGGAAGCCCTGGTCGGCCTGCCGGCTGGCGGTGAGCACGCCCATCGGCCGGTTGCTCCAGCCCGTGATGTCGTCGGGTTCGAGCTGCGGCGGCAGCATGAAGTTGACGGCGAAGACGTGATCGAAGCCGCCGTCGCGGAGGATCGGCTCGGCGGGCAGCAGGTCGATGATCCCGCCGTCGACGTAGAGATGGCCGCCGACCTCGACGGACTCGATGAAGATCGGCAGCGCGATCGCGATCCGCACCAGCTTGCCGATCGTGAGGTCGGGTGTGGATTCGGTGCCGAAGTAGTCGGCCCGCCCGCGATCCATGTCGTAGACGATCGGGGCGATCGGGGTCGCGAGCTCTCCGGCCGTGAGCGGCCCGAAGTGCTCGTCGAACGTGCGCTCGATCGCCGCGCCCTTCGCCAGGCCGGTGAAGCCCTTGAGCGCGGCCGCGGCGTAGCGCGGCACCTTCGCCCACTGGATGTCGAGGTAGTCCTCCAGGCGCCAGCCGAGCGAGAAGTCGGCCATCTCCTGCGCGCTCATGCCGGCTGCCCACATGGAGCCCCAGATCGTCCCGCCGGAGCAGGAAACGATCAGCTCGGGCTCGATGCCCGCCTCCTCGAACGCGCGCCGGACACCGATGAGCGACACGCACGCGCCCGCCCCTCCCCCAGCGATCATGGCCACGCGCTCGCCGTCGAAGCGCCGGCTCGGCAGCGAGCGAAACGGCGGGAAGACATCGGCGCTCGGGGCGGGCCGGCGCTCGAGGCCCGGAACCGGGAACAGCGCCCGCCGCGCGCGGAGCAGGAAGCCCGGGTCGAGCGTGGCCTTGACGAGCTCCGCGCGCTCGCGCGCCCAGCCGAAGCCGAGGAGCACGTTGTAGAGGTCGAGGTCAGCGCGACCGGCCATACCACCACGCTAAGCGGCGGCGACGGCGCCGCCATCCGTGGGCGACGCCGTCATGCCTCCGTACCGACTACCGAGGGTCAGACGAGCAGCATGCGCTTGCGCGCGCGGATCTCGGACTGCATCTCGGTCAGCGCCTCGGGCGTGCGCTGAGCGCGGACGGCCGCACGGCCGAACTCGCGCAGCGCCTCGTCGGAGGCGTGCTCGAGGCGGGACTGCATCTCCTCCGCCTCGTCACGGGCCCGAGCCCCGAGGTCCTTGCGCACCTCGCGGATGCGCTCGATGGCGGAATCGATGCCGCCGCGCGCCTCCTGCTGAGCCTGCTCGCGCGCGCGTGCGAGATCGTCGAGCGCGTGCTGCAGGTAGTCCAGGGAGCTCTTCTCGGCCGGCTTGCGGGCCGGCGCCTTCTGGGTGGCGGCCGTCATGTGTACCTCCTTGGTGGGTACCTCCACTCTCCGCCGCGGGCGGCCGTCCGGCATCCGATCGAGGGCACAGACCGCGACCGTATTTCCCCCACGCGCCGGCGCGGATCTCGCCCGATGCCGCGGCGGCCGACTCGCCGTAGCGTGGAGTCGTGAGCACACGTCACGCCATGTCGAGCGCCGACGCCGCCTGGCTGCGGATGGATCGCCCGACGAACCTGATGATCGTCAACAGCGTGCTCTGGTTCGACGAGCCGGTCGACTGGGAGCGCTGCAAGGCGGTCTTCGTCGACCGCATCGTCGACCGCTTCGACCGCTTCCACCAGCGGGCGGCGGGCGGGCTGCCGCTCACCTCCCCGCACTGGGAGGACGATCCCGGCTTCGACCCAGCGCTGCACTTCCATCACGTGGCCCTGCCCGCGCCGCACGACCGCGCGACGCTCCAGGCCTTCATCGCCGACCGCATCTCGACGCCGCTCGACCCCTCCCGCCCGCCGTGGGAGGTCTTCCTGATCGACGACTTCGGCTCGGGGTGCGCGATCCTCGTCCGCATCCACCACAGCGTGGCCGACGGCATCGCGCTCGCACGCGTGATGCTGACGCTCACGGATGGGGGCGAGCCCGGCGCGGGCATCGCCGAGGCCGCGTCCCGCAACGGCGGCCTTCACGCGCTCGGCTCGCTCGCGCGCCTCGCCGGGGCCGCCGCCCACGAGGGCATCGAGACCTTGCTGCACCCGGAGCACGCCCGCACGCTCGCGACCGGCGCGGCCGGCGACGCGCAGACGCTCGCGAAGCTGCTGCGCCCCGGCGCCGACCCCCGGAGCGCGATCAAGGGCGAGCAGTCGATCGCCCACCTCGTCGCGTGGTCTGCGCCCGTCCCGCTGTGGCGGGTCAAGCGCGCCGGCCGCGCCCACGGCGCCACCGTCAACGACGTGCTCGTCAGCGCGGTCACCGCGGCCGTCGGCCGGCATCTGCGCGAGCAGGGCGACGACATCGACGAGGTGCACGCGCTCGTGCCGTTCAACCTGCGCCCGCTCGACCGGCCGCTGCCGCGCGAGCTGGGCAACCGCTTCGGTCTCGTCCTGCTCGGCCTGCCGGTCGGCATCACGGAGCCGCTGGAGCGCCTGGCCGAGGTCAAGCGCCGGATGGACGCGATCAAGGACAGCCACGAAGGCGCCTTCGCCTACGGGATCCTCGGCCTGATGGGCCGCACGCCGGTCCAGCTCGAGCAGCGGCTGCTCGACTACTTCACCGCCAAGGGCTCGATGGTCCTCACCAACGTCCCGGGGCCGCGCCGCCGCCTCTCGCTGGCCGGCACGCCGCTGAGCGGCGTCCTCGTGTGGGCGCCCTGCTCCGGAAGCGTGGGCATGAGCGTGAGCGTCTTCAGCTACGCCGGGAAGGTCACGGTCGGCTTCCTCACCGACGCGGGCCTCGTGGCCGACCCGCAAGCGCTCGCCGACGGCTTCCGCGAGGAGCTGCTGGCGTTGGCGCGCGCCGCCTGACCGAGCAGCTCGCGCAGGTGCGCCCCGGCGCCTGCCGGCGGCAGCTCCGCCTCGATCCCGATCGTGCCGCTCTGCCGGGTCGACCACGCGCAGCGGCCCGATCGCCTCGAGCACCTCCAGCATGTCGCGATTCTCGGCGAGCAGCAGGGCGGTGAAGCGGACGACGCCCTCGGCCCGAGCGCGTTCGGCGAGCAGGTCGAGCAGCGCCGTGCCGACGCCGCGCCCCTGCCACTCGTCGATCACGGTGACGGCCGCCTCGGCCGTGTCCGGGCGGTCGGCGCAGCGGATGAAGCGCGCGACGCCGACGCCGTCGCCGGTAACCGGGTCGATCGCGGCGAGCGCCTCGTGGTCGTGGTGGTCGACGTCGGTCAGGTAGGTCACGACATCGTCCGGGAGCTCCGCCATCGGCGCCAGGAAGCGCTGGTAGCGCGACTCCGGGCCGAGCCGCTCAAAGCCGGCCAGCAGCAGCTCGCGGTCGTCAGGGCGCACCGGGCGCACGAGCACCCGGGAGCCGTCGCGCAGGGCGACGGCGATCCCGGGGTCGGATTCGGTGGTCACGACTCGTAGAGCCGTTCGATGCGATCGCCATGGCGGCTGTGGATGATCGGCCGCTTGACCTTCAGCGTGGGCGTGAGCTCGCCCTCCTCCTGTGACAGGTCGCGCTCGAGGATGTCGAAGCGCTTGACCTGCTCGATTCGCGCGAAGCGGGCGTTGACCTCGTCGACGTCCGCTTGGATCGCGGCGCGGACGCGCTCGTCGCGCGACATGCTCGCGACGTCGGCCGGGATGCCGAGCTCCTCGGCGAGCTTGGGCGCCTCGTCGGCGTCGAGCGTCAGCAGCGCCACGAGGTACGACCGCCGGTCCCCCGCCACGACGGCCTGGGAGATCCAGCGGGTCTCGCGCAGCGCGCTCTCGATGTTCTCGGGCGAGATGTTCTTGCCGCTCGAGGTGATGATGAGGTCCTTCTTGCGCCCGGTGATGTGCAGGTAGCCGTCCGCGTCGACCTCGCCGAGATCGCCCGAGCGCAGCCAGCGGTCGCTCATGATCGCGTTCGTCGCGTCGGGGTCGCGGTGGTAGCCGTCGAAGACGTGCGGTCCCGCCATCAGGATCTCCCCGTCGTCGGCGATCGCGACCTCCGTCCCGGCCAGCGGCCGCCCGACGGACCCGTAGCGAACGGCCCGCGGTGTGTTGAGCGTGGCTGCGGCGCAGGTCTCGGTCATGCCGTAGCCCTCGAGCACGAGCACGCCGCAGGCGTCGAAGAACTCGAGCACCTCGCGGCCGATCGGCGCGGCGCCGCACAGCGCCATCGCGAGGCGGTCGCCGAACACGCCGCGCACCTTCGACAGCACGAGCCGGTCCGCGAGCTGGTGGCGGGCGGCGGCCAGGCGGCCGAGCGGCGTGCCCTCGCGAGCCGCCGCGCGCGCCTTGCCGCCCTCGCGGATCGCCCAGTTGAACAGCGTCTGCTTGACGCGTCCCTGTTCGGCGACCCCGTTGAGCACGGCGGCGTGGACCTTCTCGTAGATCCGCGGCACCGACGGGAAGTGCGTCGGGCTGACCTCGGCGAGCTCGTCGATGATGCGGGCCGGGTCTCCGCCCCAGAAGGCGAGCGTCCCGCCGGCCTCGAGCGTCGCGTACTGCGCCACGCGCGCGAGTGAGTGCGCGAGCGGGAGGAACAGGTAGATCACCATGTGGCGGTCGCGCAGCTCGAGCTCGTCAACGTACATCGCCACGGTGGCGAGCAGGTTGGAGTGGCTGACCACGCAGCCCTTTGGCGGTCCGGTCGTCCCGGACGTGTAGACGATCGTGGCGACGTCGCGCGGCCCCACGCGGGCGAGGCGCTCCGCCACCACGGCGTCACCGGTCTCGGCGCCGCCCGCCCGCAACGCCGCCAGCGTCACCGCCCCCGGCGCCTCGCCGTCGAACACGATCACGTGCTGGAGCTCGGGGCAGCGCTCGCGCACCTGCTCGACCTTGGCGACCTGATCGGCGTCCTCGCAGAAGACGGCGCGGACGCCGGCGTGGGCGAGGATGTACTCGCACTCCTCGGGGGAGTTGGTCTGGTAGATCGGGACCACGGTCGCGCCCGCGCTCAGCGCGCCGAGGTCGGCGAGCGTCCACTCCGGGCGGGTGCCGGCGAGGATCGCGACGTGGTCGCCACGCTCGATGCCGAGCGCGTCGAGCCCACCGGCGATCTCGCGGATCGCGCGGCCGAGCTCGGCGTAGGAGATCGGCTCCCGCCCGGGGGCGGTGAGGGCGTCGCCCTCACGCCACCCGGACGCGAGCAGTGCGATGCCCGCGACGGTCCCGGCACCCGGGGGCTGCCCGGCAGGGGTACGGATGTCTTCGGTGTCGATGGTCATGACGTGGCTCCCGGTGTCGTCGGCTGGATCGGTCGTGGGGCGGTCGGCCACCAGCTGCGGCGGCCGAGCAGGTGGACGGCGGCGGGCAGCAGCACCGGCCGCACCACCAGGGCGTCGAGGACGACCGCGATGGCGAGCCCGACACCGAACTGCCGCACGTTGATCAGCTCGCTGAACATGAACGGCACGGCCGCCGCAACCATCACTGCGGCTGCGCCGGTGGCGACCGCCGCGGTGCGGCGGAGGCCGAAGGCGAGCGCCGCGCGCGCGTCGCCGAACTCGGCGAAGTGCTCACGCGTGCGCGCCAGCAGCAGCACCTCGTAGGCGATCGAGATCCCGAAGATCGCCGCGAAGATGCCGATGATCGACATCGGGTCGAGGTAGCCAGGCCCGCCGAGGAGCGGATCACCACCCCCGAACAGCAGTGTCATCGCGCCGAACGTGGCCAGGATGGTCAGGGCGTCGAACGTGACTGCCACGAGGGGCAGGACGATCGTGCGCAACCCGATCATCAGCACGAGCGCGACGGCCACGGAGAGTGCCGCGACGACCAGCGGGATCTGCGCGCTGGTCTCGTTGGTGAAGTCCGTCAGGTTGCCGGCGGGACCGCCGACGGCGACCTCGGTGCCGCTGGACTTCGCGAAGGCCGCAGACGAGGTCTGGAGGTCCTCACCCAGCTGGCGTGTCGTCACGGTGCTGGCGGCCTGCGCGGGCACGACCACGATCTGGCCGGCGTTGCCGCCGCGGTCGAGGTTGACCGCGAAGGAGGCCAGGTCCTGGTTGGTGGGCGGCGCACCCTGGATCGCGGCGAGCACGAAGTAGCCGGAGTCGAAGAGCCCCGGTGACTCGCGCTGGAGCTGCTCGAGGTCCTTGGTGGAGGGCAGCGCTCCGCGGAACTTGGCGACGCCGGCTTCGAGCTTGCCGAGGCCGCCGACGAGCTGGCCCGTCGGGCCCTGGCCACTGGCGAGCCCGGACTGCAGCTCGCCCGCCCCGTTGGTGAGCTGGCCGAGCCCGGACTCCAGCGCGGCGGCGCCGTCGTTGAGCGCCCCCAGGCCGGTGGTGAGCTGGCCGCCGCCCGTGTTGAGCTTGGCGATGCCACCGGCGAGGTCGGCGTTGCCCTTGCGGAGCTTCGCGATGCCGCCCTGAAGCTCGGTCGAACCGGCGTAGAGCTGGCTCAGGCCTACGGACAGCTCGCCGACCTGCTTCGCGGCCGCCGTCGACACGCCGGCAGCGCCGACGAGCTTGGGCTGGACACCGGCGAGCGCCGACTGCACGCCACCGGCGCTGGTGCGCGCCGCGGTCAGCGCGCTCAGCGTCTCCGGGTACTTCGGGTCGCTCTTGCCGGTCGTCATCGAGCGCAGCTGTGTGAGCGCCGCGTCGATCTGACCGGTGGTGGACGCCGCTGCGCCGCTCGCGGCGGTCACCGCCGTCGAAGCAGTGTTGACGTCCGAAGCGAGCTGCTTGAACACCGGCAGCGCCTCGCTGACCGGCTTGGCGGCCTGGCCGATCCCGCCCGCGAGCTTTGTTGAGCCGGCGAGCGCGGCGGCCGAACCCTTCTTCAGGGCGGTCGCGCCGATCAGCGCGTCATGCAGGCCGGCGGAGATCTTCAGCGCGCCGGCGCGCGCCTGTCCGAGTCCCGCGTGCAGCTTCCCGGCGCCGGACCCGGCGGTACCGGAGCCTGCCTGCAGCTGTCCGGCGCCGTCGGCAGCGCTGGCGAGTCCGGCGCGCAGCTGTCCGGCGCCGTCACCCGCTTGGCCGAGCCCCTTCTCGAGCCGGCCGAGATCCTTCTTGCCGCCCTCGAGCAGCCTGGCCGAGCTCTTCAGCCCCTTGGGCAGTGCCTTGAGGTCGCGGCTCTGGGCGACGAACGCACCAGGGCCCACGACCGAGTCGACGCGCTTGTCACTCGCGAGCGTTCGTTGGTAGGCCTGTATCTGCTTCAGCAGGGACGGGGCCGTGATCGGCTGCTTCGTCGAGACCACCACGACGCTGAACGGGGTCGGCCAGCCCGGGCCCATGACCGTGCTGACTCGCTCGAAGTCCTGCCGCGCCTGCGTCGAGGCGGGCAGCATGCTGATGTCCGGAGGGCCGGTCTTAAGGTCGGCCACCGGCAGTGCGAGCGCGATCAGCGCAGCGGTGGCGAGCGCCCCGGCGGGCACCGCCCAGCGGGTCACCCAGCGGCCACGGCCGACGAGCCAATCCCACCCGCGCGCAAGGAAGCGCGGCGCGGGGAACGAGAAGGCGTCGATGCGCGTTCCGAGCAGCGTCAGCACGGCGGGCATCACGACGACGGCGGCGCCGGTCGCGAGCGCGGAGCAGAGCAGGACGCCGATGCCGATCGAGGTGAGGATCGGCGTGGGCGCGATCGCCGTGGCGAGGATCAGCGCCACGATCAGCGCGGTGCCGGAGAGCAGCACGGCCCGGCCGGCCGTGGTGACCGCCGCAGTGGCGGCCATCCCCTTTTCCCTGAAGCGGTCGACGATCATCAGCGAGAAGCCGACGCCGAGCGCGAGCCCGGTGATCGACGCGAGCGCGACCGCGAGCGGGTCGGTCTCGATCACCTCACCCAGCAGCGCCATCGCGCCGAAGCCGGTGAGGGTCGTGACCGCGCCGAAGCCGGCGAGCACGAAGGCGGCCACCGGCGTACGCAGCCCGATCAGCAGCAGCACGAAGAGCAGCCCGACGGCGATCAGCTCCGTTTGGCGGGTGGTCGAGATCGCCTCGTCCTTGAGCGCCCGGTCGAGCGTCGGCTGGCCGGTGATGCTCGCCTGGACCCTGCCGGTGAGCACCTGCTCGACGGTGCGCTCGATCT